>Ga0194119_10007630_pt1 | contig 15188 bp, 22 predicted proteins | sample TA2MahC100mmetaG_FD_148620 | JGI IMG/M metagenome (GOLD analysis project Ga0194119, IMG submission 148620) | Freshwater microbial communities from Lake Tanganyika, Tanzania - TA2015018 Mahale Deep Cast 100m | ecosystem: Environmental > Aquatic > Freshwater > Lake | place: Tanzania: Lake... | reverse complement strand
GGTCGCGTGGCGCTGCGACTAGCTGGTCGCATGGCCGAGACCGGGGACAGCCAGGAGAAGACCGAGGAACCGACCGAGAGGCGGCTCGAGCGCGCCTTCGAGGAAGGCTCGCTCATGCTTCCCCAGGACACCTACGCGATGGGTGGCTGGATCGCGTTCCTGGCCTCCCTGCCCCTGGCGGCATGGGCCGCGAGCGGCATGGTCGCCCGCTCCGCCGACGTCATGGCGGCGATCGCCAGCCGTGGCGTGGACGCGAAGTCGCTGGCGATGGCGATGGCCCGGGACGGCCTCATCCCGGTGGGCGGCATGCTCCTCGCCTTCCTCGCCGTCGCGATCGGGATCGGGCTCGCCCAGCAGCGCTTCCGCATCCAGTTCCGCCCGTTGCGCGCATCCTTCGAGAACCTCTCGCCTGTCCGGGGCTTCACGCGGATCTTCGGGGCGAAGTCGCTTCTGCAGACCGTCTTCAACGCGGCGAAGCTCCTCCTCGCGGTGCTGCTCTTCGGCCTGGCGCTCCATGCCCTGCACCGCGGCTATGTCGCGCTCGGCGTCGGCGCCACCGCGCGCGAGGCGGGGAAGCTCGCGCTGGAGGCGGCCTTGCTCCTGGTGCCGCTGGCGCTGGGCCTGCTCGCCGCCTTCGCCCTCGTCGACCTGCTGGTGAAGCGGACGGCCAACCGGGCCCAGCTGCGGATGTCCCGGCAGGAGCTCAAGGAGGAGCTCAAGGAGAGCGAGGGCAGGCCGGAGGTGAAGAGCAAGCTCGCCGAGCTTCGCAGGAAGCGCCGCACGACGAGCCGGAAGCACCCGCTGGCCAAGGCCGACGTGCTGGTCGTCAACCCGACCCATTTCGCCGTCGCGCTGCTCTACGAACCCGGGCGCATGGGCGCCCCGATCGTCATCGCAAAGGGCGCGGGCCTCGTCGCGCGGCGCCTGCGATGGCTCGCCTGGCGGGCATCCGTCCCGATCATGCGCGTGCCCCCGGTGGCGCGGCGGCTCTATCGCGAGGTCGACGTGGACGAGCCGATCCCCGACGACTGCTTCGCCGAGGTCGCCCAGATCCTCGTGCGCGTCTACCAGATGCGGCGGCGAGAGGATGTCGCGGGCACGGAGCCCGGCTAGCTAGACCGTCAGCGCCCGCGCGGTCTCCACCAGCCATGCCGGGTCGAGCGGCTTCGTGACCACGGCGAAGATGCCGTCGTCGCGATCCCTCGACTCCTCCGCGGCGTGCCAGTCCCCCGACATGAGGACGACCGCGACGCGCCTGTCGAGCGACCGGGCGAAGCCCGCCAGCTTGATGCCATCGATACCCGGCATCTTGATGTCGACAAGCATGAGCTGCGGGTTGACCGTCGCGAGCATCTCCAACGCCTCGCTGGCGCCTTTCGCGGAGGCGGCGGAGATGCCCGCCTCGTTGAACAGCTCCACGAGTTCCTCGAGCTGCTCGGCGTCGTCGTCGACGACGAGCACGCGCCGCCGCGGCGACGAGGCGCTCGGCTCAGGGGCCTCCGTTCCGGCGGTCATGCGCGGCGCATCGACAGGTCGCGGCGCCGCTCGTCGGAGACGTCACGTCCGTTAAGGAACCGGTCGAGCCGCTCCACGGCCTCGTCGGTGAGCTCGACGAAGACCCGCCGCCGATCCGTCGGATCCGCGCGACGGCGCGCGAGCCCGCCAGCGACGAGGTCGTCTATCCGCCGCAGGGCGGTGGTGGCCGGCGTGTCGACGGCGACGCAGAGGCTCGAGACGGAGATGCTCTGCCCGCGCAGCTTCGCGTCCAGGAGCTCGAGCAGCATGTCCCATGCCGGGGCGCCGACGAGATCACGCCCGAAGATCTCCGAGCGCTCCCTCTCGAGGGCCATGCAGCGCCGGATCCTCGCCGCGAGCAGGGAGGGGAAGCCGCCGCCGAGCGCATCGGGTGCGCTGGGAGACGCTGGGACGGGCACGCTGCCCGACGGCGCCCGGGGAAAGAACCTGTGCCGCGCCGCAGCCGCGATATCGCCCGCGCGTTCGACCGCGGCGACGAGCGCGGCCATGTCGACCGGCTTGGAGAGGACCTCGATGGCGTTGGTGCGAAGGCTCTCGCGCATGATATCGGGCGAGCCCCTGCCCGACATCAGGATGGTCCGGATCCAGGGATCGACGTCGTCGGCGCGCGCCATCGCGCCCACGAGGCCGATGCCTCCGAGGCGCGGCATGTATATGTCGGCGAGCACGACGTCGAGGCTCCGCTTGCACAGCCGCAACGCCTCGAGCGCCGCCGCGCCGTCCGGGGCCGCGATGCAGCGGAATCCGGCGCCGCGCAGGCCTTCGACGATTTCCTGGCAGAGTTCGCGGTCGTCCTCCGCGACGAGGACGCCGATCTGCTGGCGGGCAGGCGTGGGTTCCATTCGGGAGGTGTCCAAGATCGATAGGCCGGGCGGGAGGCGGTCCCGGGGACCGGAAACCGCTGCGACAGAATGGCCATGCTGGAACCAGATTGGCGCGGAATTATAGTCCGAAACGGTCAAAAGGGGAAAATCCGCCCCGTCCCGTCGCCTCAACCGAGGATGTTCATCTCGTCCATGTAGCGGTTCAACCGCTCGACGGCAGTGTCGGCGAGGTCGACGAACACCCTGCGGCGGTCGCGCGGGTCCTCGCGGCGGACGAGGAGGCCAGCTCGGATCAGGTCGTCGATGCGGCGCAGGCCGGTCGTCTGCGGCACTCCCGCCGCGATGCAGAGGCTGGACACCGCGACCTCCTTGCCGGCCAGCCGCTCGTTCATGAGGTCGAGCAGCATGTCCCAGCAGGGATCCGAGAACAGCGAGGCGTCGAAGTAGTTGGTGCGCGCGCGACGCGCCGCGATCAGTGCCGTTATCCGGTTGCGAAGGAACTCGTTGCGCGCGCTCGCGTCGGCGCTTGCGTGCGCCGCCGCCGCCACCCCGCCCTCGGGCTGCGGGTAGCCAGGCTGGTTGGCCATCACCCGCGCGCGCGCCGCGCGCGGGGTGAAGACCGGACCGGCGGTCTCCTGGCGGGCGGCCACCGGGGCGATGCTCGACAATTCGTTCGCGAGCTTGATCGCGTGGCTCGCCACTGCCTCCACCGACCTCATGATCTCCACGTTGCGCAGGACGTCTCGGCGCTTGCCCGCGATGAGGTCGTTCGCGCGCGCCAGCGCGCGGGCGAGCGCCTTCTGGGCGACAGGCTTGACCAGGAAGTCGACGGCGTCGAGGCGGACGGCCGCGATCGTGTCGTCGATCGTCGCGCGCCCCGACATGAAGATGAACTGCGGCGACGCGCCGGCACCGCCGCGCGCAAGGCGCGTGGCGAGCGAGAGGCCGTCGAGCCTCGGCATACGCAGGTCGAGGAGCACGACGCCGATGTCGGGCGACTCCGCCACCATGTTCAGGGCCAGGCCGGGATCCCTGGCCTTGCGCACGGGGTAGCCCATGGAGCGGACGAGGTCGGAGAGTTCCTCGACCGTGTCGGCGTCGTCGTCGACCACCAGGACCACGGGGCGCGCCGACTGCGAGGCGGATGGTTGCTGGTCGACACGGGCGATACCGCTCACCTGCGGCCCCTACTGGATGACCAGGTCCTGGAACAGGACCGCTCGCGCATCGATCCGCGGATCGATGCGATTCAGCCTTGCTAGCAGTTCGCGACGGACCTGGAGGATGCTGGCCATCGACCCGAAGCTCTCGGCCGTGAGCGAGCGGACGTAGATCTGGAACGCGTCGATGACCTTCGGCATGTTCTCCTTCACGGCAACTTCCGATTCTGGGAGCACCACCTCGACGGTCAGGACGATGCGCGCGTAGCGCCTCGCCTCCCGGTCTGCGAGGTTGACCACGATCGGGGGAACCTGGACGAAAAGGCTTCTGGTCGCCGCTGCCTTCTGCTTGGCCTTTTCCGCGTCGCGCTTTTCCTGCTCGCGGCGCTCCGCCTCCTTCGGGTCGACCTTGGCGCCTTCCTCGCCGCCTTCCTCGGCCTGCTGCGCCTTCATGAAGGGCAGCTTCATGCCAAGGAGGAACACGCCGGCGGCGACGCCACCTCCCGCGACGAAGAGCAGCGCGACGAGCACGACGAGGATCAGCTTGAGCTTGGAGCCCTTCTTCGGCTCGCCCTCGGCGGCATCGGCCGTCGCGTCGGGCTGCTTGGCTGGCGCGGACATCAGGCGATACCCCCCGTCGAGGCGGGGCGACGGTCATTTTCCAAGCGCCGCCTCCAGGTCGTAAAACGAAGGGCGCTCGCCAGCGTCAACCGTCTTACGCGCCATCTCGATCGCGACCGCGGGTGCGTAGCCCTGCATGTAGGCGATAAGAGCGGCCTTTATTACGGTGTATACTTGCGAATCCGACTCAAGGGAGTTTTTTGCAGCGGCGGCAATGGGCCCGAACATGCCGTAGGCCAATAGCACGCCAGCGAACGTTCCGACCAATGCGGCGCCGATCAACCCGCCGAGCACCGCGGGCGGCTGGTCCATTGAGCCCATCGTCTTGATGACGCCCATGACTGCGGCAACGATGCCCAGCGCGGGCATCGCGTCCGCAAATGTTTGGAGGGCCCCGCAGTAGAGGTGGTCGGCCTTGTGATGGGACTCAATCTCGGCGTCGATGACCGCCTCGAGTTCGTGAGCCTTCTCGGTGCCGAGCGTGAGCATGCGCAGGTAGTCTCGGATGAACTCTTCAATGTGGTGGTCGGACATGATCAGCGGATACTTTGAGAAGATATCACTCGACTCAGGCTTTTCGACGTGTGGCTCGAGCGCCATCATTCCCTTCTGCTTGGCCAGCTTGAATAGATCAAACATCATCGACAGCAATTCGATGTAATGTGCTTTCTTGATTTTTGGCCCCTTGAGGCCGGCAATCATGGCCCCAATTGAACCCTTAATAATATGCATCGGGTTGCCGGCGATGAAGGCTCCAATGCCTGATCCAAGAATGATGACGAACTCGAGCGGCTGATTGAGAACACCCAACTTTCCGCCCATGGCGACGTAGCTGCCAAGACAGCAGGCAAGTACGACAACGATGCCGATGATTACGAACATGGCGCTTCCTCAGGCCTCCACGTCGGCGTCGTCGGTCGCGGCCGGCGCCTCCGCCGGATAGAGCGGGCCGGAGCCATAGACGGCCCCGAGGAGCAGGGCGCGTTGCCTGTCCGCCTCCGTGCGCAGCCCGGAGACCCATGTCTGCAGGCCCGCGCCGTGCGCGGCCGAGAGCAGTTCGCTGGCGTCAGCGAAATCCGGGACGTCGGCCGTGATGCCGACGAGCACGAGGTCGCGCAGCGCCTCCAGCCCGGAGAAGTCGGCCGGCAGGCCGATGAAGGCACCGCTGGAGAAGGGCTTCACGACCGCGCCGAGCTCGGCGAGCCGCGACTGGGCGACGCCGGCGGGGACGCCGCCGACATGGAACACCAGCGACTTGCGGGCCGGCTGGGGGACCTTCTGCGCCATCTTGAGGAAGAGGCCGCGCGTGTAGTTGTTGGCCAGCGTCTCGAAGAACACCGGGGCCACCACCCTCCGCCCCGACCGCTGCGCGGCGACGCGCCTGAGCTGCGCGCGGCAGGCCTTCAGGCACTTCAGGTCGATCTTCGCCCTGACCTTCGGATCGGGGAAGTTCTCGATGATCGTCCACTCGTCTGAATCCGCCCCAAGGGGCGGTGAGAAGGCGGCGAGGCGCTCGAAGGCGACCACGCCGTCGGCGAGCCGCACGATGGGCTCGACGCGGAACACCAGCGCCTCGAGGACGGCGTCGATCGTGGGGAAGGAGTCGTCTTCCTCCTCGTCGTCGAGGAGCTCGGCCTCGAGGTCGATGGTCGGGGACTGCTGTGCCTCGGCGCGCTCGAGGTCGGCGTGCGACAGCGGGCGATAGGAGATCGCCCCGTCCTCAGCCACCTGCACCTGCTTGGCGGATACGCCGAGGATGCCGAGGTCCTCGCCCGTGACGGCGTAGCTGACCCCCTGGTCGATGCGCAGCGCCCGCGCGGGCGCCTCGCGCTTCGAGCCGGAAAGCATGGCGACGAGGAAGTCGACGTCCCCGACCGGCGTGCACTCGTCGCCCGGGCCGAGCGACTGGGTGATGTGCGTCCTGGCGGTGCGCTGCGCCTTCTCGGCGATGTAGCGCCAGGTATTGCCGTAGCGCTGCCTGATGGTGTCGAGGCTCATGACGAAGAGCCGCCCCTCGTACCGCCCCCGATCGAGCTCGATCAGGTGGCGCGTCGCGGCCTCCAGCTTCTCCAGCTCGTCCATGCGCACGAGTTCGGGCGACGGCTCGTCGCCCGCCGCCGCGCGCGGGGACGCCGCGCCGCGCTTGCGCCCGCCGAACAGCCCGGAAAGGAAATTCCACATTGAACCCATCGCCTCGGGTGGATCCTAGGCGGGCGCGATATGCACCGGCCCGGCATCTGATCCGGATCGGTTCGAATGAACGGTCCGCGGTGAAAGCGCCGGAGAGACGATGGCCCGGGCGACATGCAGGCACTAGCGGCGACCGACGACATATTCCTTCTTCTCGCGCTCGCGCTGCTCGTCTGGGCCCGCTTCTCGGCGATACGCGACCGCCGGGCGCTGCGGCGCAGCATCAGGGCGCTACGCGTCGCCTCGCGAGCCTGGCAGGCCGAGGGGGGCGACATCAGGGCGATCGCGGAGATCGCGGCCCAGTTGCACCGGATCGACCGAGGGGCGAACGAGATCATGCGCGAGGGACGCCGCCGCCTGACCGTCCGCCTAAAGGGCAGGACCGGGCGGCTGGACCTCGTCGACAACTTCTTCCTCCGCAACCCGCGCGTCGCCGTCGAGATCGAGCTCTGGCTGCTTGACCTCGAGGCGGCCTGCACCCGCGCGATCGCAGCCGACCTTCGTGCCTATCGCTCCCCGCTCAACCCGCTGAACGCGCCGTCCTCGATCATCCGCTTCCTCGGCGTCGATCCGCCGCAGACGGTCGAATACGCATTCGACGCCTTCTGCTGGATCCTGCTCGTGGCGATCGCGTGGCTGATGGCCACGGGGATGGCCGGCCCTTGAGCGTGCTCTGGATCCTCGCGACCATCATTGCCCACGCCTTGGCGCTGGTCCGCGCCCGCAGGCGGTTCCTCGCCGCGCGCCACGTGCTCATGCGCGCCGAGGCACGGTTGCGCCAGGCGATCTGGTCCCCGTCCGCCGATCCTGGCCTGGTCGAGGACATACGCGCGTTGCTGCGGCGCCACGGTCTCGCCGACGCGCGGTTCAGCGAGGCGATGTTCCCGCGCCTCGGGGCCGACACGCTTCTCTCGGAGGGCATCTCCACCGCGGATCCCGCCGTGCAGGGAAAGCTCCGGATCGCGCTGTTCCGCGTCTATGGCGCCGAGAGCGCCATCTACGAGGAGGCGAAGTCGCTGGACACGCTGGTGTGGCGCTTCTGCATGGGCCCGCTGGCCCTGCTCGGCGGCGATCCTCGCGCCGTGCGGCCGGCGCTGCGCCTCGCGCTGGCGCTACTCTGGCTCTGCGCCCTCTACTGGGTCGTCCTTCCGCGCCTGCCGTGACGGGCGCGCGTCAGCGCAGGAGCATGGAGGCCAGCAGGTCGAGCGCGAGGCAGGCCAGCAGGATCGGGATCCCCATCCTGCGCAGGATCAGGAACGGGTATGCGAGCGTCGGTCGGCGGCCACGCGCCTCGATGCCGCGCACGCCGTGCAGGCCTCGGCTCAACGCAACGATCCGTCGGCCGCGGGATAGAGGAAAAAACACGCGACGCCGCGGGCCTTGATTTCCTCGCAGCGCGCCTGCGGCTCCGTGTCCGAAAGCAGGATCCGCAGGCGCGGGGCCTTGCCGTCGATCAGCAGCCGGGCGCCGACCTCCGGTCCGAGCGCCTCGCGGAGCCTGCCCATGGCTGCCTCCGCCCTCTCGCGGGTCTGGTGGGCCCCGAGGAGCACCACAGGCGCCGGCTTGCGGCCACGTTCCGCCGGGCGCGGCGCGGGCCGGGGCGCGGCGTCGCGCGAGGGCGAAGGCGAAGCGGCGGTTGCCTCCGGGCGCGGTTGCGCAGGCGCCACCGGAGGCGTCGGCGCGGCGCTGGAGGGACGCGGAGGCGGGGGGACGGAAGGCGCGGGAGGGCCAGGTGGGGGAATGATCGCGGCAGGTAGGGAAGGCGGCGGGCGGATGGCAGCCGGTGGTGGTGCGGGCACCAGGGGGGCCGGCGGAGGATTTGGGCGTGCGAGGGCAACGGGCGACGTGCCGGCAGGCGGTGGGGCGACGACGGGCAGCGATGGCGGCGCACTCGGCGCGGCTGGCGGAGGTGGCGCCGGTGGCGGGGCCGATGCCGCCGAGGGCGCGGGAGGCGGCGCCGGCGACGGGACGGCCTGCGCGACCGCCCGCTCGAGCGCGACGACGCGGATGGGCTCAGGGGCCAGGCTGCCGCCGGCGAAGGCGGGCCATAGCTCGGCCACCCGGGCAGCCAGCCTTCGCCCGGAGCAGGCACCGATCACCTCGCCATCGAGGGCGGGGACCTCGGCCGGAAGCAGGGCTGGATCGCCGAGCATCCTGCGCAGCCATGCGGCGTTGTAGACATCGACCGGAGACATCGTCGTGGGCGGCATGGCCACCAGGCTCGCCAGGGCCGCCTCGAAATCCCCGCCGCACGCGCTTGTCGCGACCTGCGCGTGCGCGAGGGGGTACGCCAACGCAAGCGTTGCGGCCGGAACCGCGCCCAAGACGAAGGCCATGAAGCGGGTGCGTGCCTCAGTCCGCACGAGGTGCGCCAATCGCGGAAACGACCAGCGCCGCCACCTCCAGCGCGCCGGCGCCGGTGCCGGGAAACTCGGCGAGGGTGCGCCCGAAGGACCCGCCGGCGCCGCGCGCGACACGGATGGCACGCGCGATCGCCGGATCCGTGCCCGGAGGGATGGCGACCTCGACGGCAGGGTCGGAGAAGGCCGCGTGCACCACGAGGAAGTCGGCGGACGGTCGCATTGACGGAACCGCCGACCAGAGCGCCGCGCGCGAGGCCGGCGTCGAGCCGCCAAGGGCACGGCGCGCGGCGAGGGCGACAACCGCGCGTGCGGCGGGATCGCGACCGGCGAATTCGGAAACGCTGCCTGCCTCGGCGATCCAGAACTCGGCGGTCGCGCGCGACGCGAGGAGCGAACCGAAGAGAAGCCGCTCGCTGCCCGACCGCTGCCGGGCGTTGGTCCACAGCGCCTTCAGCAGGTCGGGCTCGGGAAGGGAGATCGATGCGAACTGCCGCATCGTCACCACCGCGGCCTGCAGCCGCGCCCGCTGGCCGGCGTCGGTGGCCTCGGCGGCGAATGCGAGCGCCTTGGGAAAGCTGCCCTGCGCGGCGGCGTACTGCACGAGGAGCGCCAGCGTCTCGTCGTCCCCGGAGGACGCGAGCGCGCCGAGCGGCGGCAGTGGGCCATGCGCGAATTCCGGGTTCGAGGCGACGGCGCGCACGAGGCAGCGCTTCTGGTCCTCGGCGAACTCGAAGCCGCCCTCCAGCACCGCCTCCACGACGCGACGCGTCTCGCCTGGCCGGATCACGGTCGCGTCGAGCAGGAGATGGCAGGTGCCGTCGCCGATCGCCCGCGCGACCGCCTCCGGCTTCGCCTTGCCGGGGTTCCGGACCGCACCGAGCATCACGCGCGCGTCGCGGACGCGGGCGCGCTGCGCATCGTCGCGCGTGAGCCAGTCGGCCGAGGCCGCCCCGTGCGTCGCAAGCAGCGCCTCGAAGGCGGCGGCATGAGCCTCCGGGAGGGAGCGCGACTGGCCGCCGCCGGCGGCATAGGCATTCGTCGCGCGGATGAGGGCACGCGCGTTGTCGACGTCCCGGCGCGCGGCGAGCACGCGCGCGGTCGCCACGGCCGACTCGAAGGAGACGCCTGCCTGCGCGTGCACGCGCGACGGCATGGCTGCGAGCAGGAAGGCCGCGACGAGCGCGAAGGGAATGGGCGCGCGCATCGCGTCAGGCTCCCTTACCCGCGGGCTTGCGCGTCGGCTTCGGCGGCTCGAGCGCCTTGGTGAGTTCGTTTCCAAGGTAGTCGCGCGTGACGGTGAGCTTGGATGCGATCTTTTCCGCATCCGTCCGGACCGACGCGGCATCGATCCTGATCCTCCGGAGTTCCGTGCTCGCCTGACGCTGGCGAGCCAGCAGCGACTCGAGTTCCGACTGCAGCCGCGCATGCAGGACGAGGACGACAAGCGCCCCCGCACCACCCAGCGCCAGCACGAGGACCCCCGCGCCTGGTGAAAGCAGCGCGTTCATTGCGGTGGCCGGACGAGCAGGATCTCTATGCGGCGGTTCTCCGGCGCGAAGCGATCCGCCGGGTTGCGCGGCAGCATGTCCGCGCGCGAGTTAACCTCGACGATCCGGTCCGCGCGGATGCCGCCATCGAGCAGCACGCGGCGCGCGGCGTTCGCGCGATCGGCGGCGAGTTCCCAGTTCGTGTAGTTTGCGGTCGGGAACGGTCGCGCGTCGGTATGCCCGAAGACCGCGATCTGCTCCTGCCTCTCGCGCAGCACGCGCGCTACCGAGGCGATGAACTTCCGCGCCTCCTCCTGCGGCCTGGCGCTGCCGATCTCGAACATCGCGATACCGGGCGCGTCCATGATCTCGATCAGCACGCCATCCGGCCGCGCGGAGACGCTGAGATTGGCGGGCGTAACGTCGCGCAGGCCCGCCTCTCGCATCGCCTGCAGCAGGCGCTGCTGCAGGGCCGCGACGTCGCGCGCGTCGGCCTGCTCGCGCGCGTTTCCCGCGGCCTGTCCGGCAGGCACCTGGCCCTGCGGCTCCGGCGATGGCGTCGCCGAGGCGCCCGCTGCCTGCGCCTGGCGTGGTTCGGGGGCCGGCGGCGTGGGCTCGGGGCGCTGCGGGGCGGCGTCGGCGCCCTGCTGCTGCGCCTCCGCCGTGCCGCCCTGGCGAGTGGCCTCGGCGCTCGACTGCCCCGCCTCGCCCTTGCCAGTCCCGCTCGCGCCGCCATCGCCCTGGCGCACGGATTCCGGGATCGGGATGATCGTCGCGACGCCGCCGCTCTGTGCCTGCATCGGTGATTCGACCGTGACGGTGAGCCCAAAGAAGACGTCGCCGCTGCCGCTCGACGAGGTCGACATGGCGTCAGGCGAGAAATACTGGGCGAGCCCCGACTTCATTTCCTCCGATGTCACGTTGAGCAGCCACATCAGGAGGAAGAAGGCCATCATCGCGGTCACGAAGTCGGCGTAGGCCAGCTTCCAGACCCCGCCATGTGCGCCATGGCCTCCCTTCTTGATCTTCTTCAGGAAGATGTCGCCGCCGCCTGCCTTGTCCTTCTTGTCTTCACTCATGGGGCCACCGTCTCAGGCGAGGATGTCCACGTAAGATCCCCTCGGCATGCCCGTCTGGCGCGGCAGGTCCTCGAGCCGGCGGGCGAGCGTGGCGATGGGCGCGCCCGCGTCGGCGACAATGCCCTTGACGCCGCGGCGCGCAAGGCCCGTCCCCGCGTCCTGTCGGGCTCGCTGGGCGGTATCCAGTTCGTTCCGCCCGCGGGACCCGGGACCGGATGGGACGACGCTGTTCATGATGCGAAACTATGGAACGCAGCATCGCGTCCCCTCGAAGACAGGTCCGGATCGGCGCTATCGCCGGCACCCGTCATCCCGGTCCGCTGGCGGCACCCTTCAATCGCTGGTCGATCTCGGCACGGAACTCCGTGCGCATGTTCTTCATGTCGCGGTCCGCGGCACCGATGGCGTCGCGGGCCTCGTTGAGCATCCCGGAGATCTCGGTGCGTGCGCGGTCGAGCTCGGCGACCTCCGAGCGGAGCCTCGCAACCTCGCTGGACATGCGCATGTTGATTGCGAGCACGACGGCGATCACCGCGCCGATAACGACCGCGACGAGGAAGAACATGATGTCCATGGCCAATGCGTCCGATCGGGCTAGCGCAGCGCGAATTCGCGGAAGACGACGCGCACGGGCCCGCCGCCGGAAAGCTCGGCGACCTCGGCCGATATGCGCTCCTCGAGCAGCTTGATGTCGAGGCCGGCTGCGCCACCCGGCGGCAGCCCCTGGTAGGCCTTGGCGACGGCCTCGAATATCCGCACGCGGATCTCGCCCTCGCGTCGCTGCGCGCGCTCGAGGTTGTCGGCCGGGATGTACGCGGTCGGGGCTATGGACAGCGCGGGCGGCATGGCGCCGCCCGCGGGCAGTCGGATCATCAGCTTCGGGTAGTCTACGCGCGCATCCGGCGCGCCGGCCTGCTGCGCCGAGGCCATTCCCGCGGCGAGCGCGGCAGCGGACAGTACGGCGGTCGCCCTCACGGCTGCGGGCGCGCGCTCGTGGCGCTGCGCCCGGGAAGGATGCGCTCGGCGAACGGCGTCTTGAGGATCCCGGCGACCATCGCGGGATCCATCTCGCCGAGGATGCGGTTGCGCGCATCGTCCGGCATCAGGAACAGGACCACCGCGGCCTCCGTCGCGCCACGCTCCTCGAGGATGCGTGCGGCACGCTTGGGCTTCAGGCCAAGGTAGGAGCTGACGATCTGGTCGAACTGCTGGCCGACCTGCCGCTTCATGTCGTCCTGCACGCGCGCCACGGCGGCCTCGCGCTCGGCGAGTTCCTTCTCCTTCTCCTCGAGCTTCTGGCGCCGATCTGCAAGGTCGCGCTCGAGGGACTCGCGCAGCCTCTCCCGGCTGCCGGTGGAGTCGCGCTCGAACATCGCGACCTTGCGCTCCAGCTCGGCACGCCCCGCGTCGAGAAGCCGCTCGCGCAGCGCGAGCCTCTCCTCGCGTTCCTGCGCGCGGCGCAGGAGATCTCCCGACTGCTCGAGCAGCCTCATGCGCTCCGGCGTGAGGTCGAGCGGATCGGTGGACGGGCGCGGCCAGGCCGACGCCTGGCGTTCCGCCGCCGGCGCAGACACCGCCGCGATCGCCCGCTGCGCCGGGGGCTCGGCCGTGCCGGCGCGCGGTGCGCCCATCCACAGCGTGAACAGTCCCGCGAGCGAGATCGCTGAGAACGCCGAGACGATCACGCGTCCCAGTGCAGGCTTCCTAGCGGAGCTTTCCAAGGAGATCCTCGAGCCGGGCGATGCGGGCTCCCGCGGAGGGATCGGTCCCGCTCCTGCGGGCGGGGCCTTGCGCACCGGCGAAGGCTGCGTCTGCCGCTGTCGCGGCGCGTTCGGCTTGCTGCTGCTCGGCATCTCGCTTCACCTCGGTCAATTGCGGCTGGGAGGCGGGGGCCTGCTGCCTCGCCTGCCGCAGGAGTGCTTCCGTCCGCGACACCAGGCCGGAGAACTGCTCCAGCCACCGCGCCGCCTCTTCGCGTGCATCGCGCAGGGAGTCGAGCCTGCGGTGCAGGCGCCACATCACCGCTAGCATCGCCACCACGAGCGCGGTCTGCGACACCTGCCAGATCGTGTACGGGTCGGTCAGGTCGATCATGACTGGATCCTCACCGCGATCCGCGAGCCGACACGACCCATCTCGCCATGCGCGATCGTGAGGCTGTCCGCCCTGAGCTCGACCGGCGAGGCCGGCGTCGCGTTGAGGACGAGCCTCGAGCCGGGACGCCAGGCGAGGACCTCGTCCAGGGATATCGTCAGCTTGTCTATCACCGCGTCGACGCGCACCGGCGCGGCGCCGACCTGGTCGCCGAGGGTCTGCTTCCAGCTCGCGTCGTTGTCCGACGATTCGCCGAGGAAGGGCTGCGCAAGCTGGTCCTTGACCGGGTAGAGGAGGTTGGCGGGGAGCGCCACCATGAACTTGCCGCCGCGATCCTCCATGTAGAACCGGAACGTCGCGACCGTGGTCGGCGTCTCCGGGCGCGCGAGCATCACGAACTTCGGGTTCGTCTCCAGCCGGTCGAAGGCGAAGGAGGGATCCCCGATGGCGGAGAAGGCCGCCGTCAGGTCTGCGACCAGCGTGCGCACCACGCGCTCGATCATGCGCCGCTCGATCGTCGTGAAGCTCCGGCCCTCGAGGCCGCGCAGGTCGCCGCCGTGCCGGCCGCCCAGCAGCACGTCCACCACCGCGTAGGTGAGCGGAGCCTCGACGACGACAAGGGCGTAGTTGCTCCAATTCTGGGAACGGAGCATCGCGATCATCGTCGGCACGGACAGCGAGTTGAGAAACTCGTCGTATCGCTGCGTCGTGACGTTGTCCATCGAGATGTCGACGTTCTCGGACGTGAAGTTCCGCATCGTCGTGTTCACGGAGCGCACGAAGCGGTCGAGGATGATCTCCAGCATCGGCATGCGATTGCTGGCCTGGGCGTCCTGGGCGACCCGCTCGATATAGGCCTTGATGCCGCCCAGCGGTTCCGCTGGGCGGTTCTCGAGCAGGGCCGAGACCTCCTCGCTCGACAGCTCGGCGCGAGGAGGCTGTGGAGCGGCCTCCCCGTCAGCCTGGTCTGCCGGCGACATTCTTGTACTCCTTGACGAGTTCGGTCGAGCGCAGGCCGAAGGCCTGAAGCGCCTCGAGCGAGGCCGTACCAGCGAGGAACAAGACCGCGACGATCGCGACCACTTTCGGCACGAAGGTGATGGTCATCTCCTGCACCTGGGTCACAGCCTGCAGCATTGCCACGATTCCACCCACGACAAACGCCGCGGCGATCGGCGGGCCGGCCACGAGCGCCGTCACGCGCATAGCCTCGCCGCAGAGCGTCAGGAATGAGATCGCGTCCATCGCCGGTCCGCGTCAGACCGGCGTGCGGACGAGGTCGTTGTACGCGGTGACCAGCTTGTCCCTGATCGTCACCAGCGTCTCGAGCATCACCTCGGCATCGGCGACTGTGGTCGCCACGGCGTCGATGTCAGCGGTGCCGAGCGCTACCTGCCGGTTGGCCTCCTCGACGCCAGAGACCGCGCGCGCGGCCTCGCGATACGTCGCCTTCAGCACGTCGTCGAAGGATCGGGCTGACGGGGAATGGCCCTGCAGGGACTGGAGACCTGCCGACCTGGTCGGATCGATCTTCATCTTTTTCAGCCTTTCATGAGTTCTATGGCGTTCCGGAACAGGCGCTTCGCCGTGTCGACCACCTGTATATTCGCCCGGTAGCTGCGATCGGCGTCGCGCAGGTCGCTCATCTCGACGATGGGATTGACGTTGGAGTAGCTCACATAACCGTTCTCGTCAGCCTTTGGATGCCCCGGTTCGTGCTTCTTTATGCCGGCGGTCCGGTCGGTGACGATGCGGCCGACCTGGACGCTCCGCAGGTCCGCGCGATTGGCCAGCTTCGCCTGCAGGACAGTGCGCTTGCGCCGGTAAGGTGCGC
>Ga0194119_10007626_pt1 | contig 15194 bp, 12 predicted proteins | sample TA2MahC100mmetaG_FD_148620 | JGI IMG/M metagenome (GOLD analysis project Ga0194119, IMG submission 148620) | Freshwater microbial communities from Lake Tanganyika, Tanzania - TA2015018 Mahale Deep Cast 100m | ecosystem: Environmental > Aquatic > Freshwater > Lake | place: Tanzania: Lake... | reverse complement strand
TTACTCAGTGGATGTAGCTCATGCGTTTGTAGATGGTCATGATCAAAAATTCCAGGCGAATCATCGGCTTGAACTTGGTAAAGGGATTGTAATCAAGCGCAATCACTCTTTACACTACGCCTATAACATTCAATTGGAAGCAGAGATTCTTAAAATCCTAAAAAAGAAATCTATACACCATCAGTTTTTTGCTCCTCTCACCGGTAAACCCACCGGTTCTACAATAGGTCCACATGTAGCAGTGCGTTATGGAATTCCTACACTAGATATTGGAATAGCGATACAATCGATGCATTCGGCTCGCGAATCTCTTCACCTAAAGGATTTAGAATCGCTTTGCCGATTGATGAAGGAAATCTATGTGCAAGTCTGATCGTCACGAATCGTGTAAAATGACCCCCGATGCGGATCATTTTAAAGGAAAAACGGTACCGGCTCATCTCAAAGAAGCCAGAGAAAAAGGGGCCAAAGTGAGCGAGCACATCCACGGAGTAGAGCTTTCCGGTTCTCTTCATGCCGGTTGTGATGCAGTCAAAGAAACCACGATTTATCTTTCTATACTTTTTTTACTTGCACCCAAAGCACTACCTCTATTTGCTATCGGTCTTTGTTTCTGGAAGACCGGAAGAGCCGCTTTTTTAGGCTGGTCGCGTTTGAATCGACTCAATCAATTGATTGCCGAAGAGCGTGCTGAAATCCAACACTCCCGCGAAAACGAACAGCAAGAGCTCATGGAGATTTACAAAGCCAAAGGATTTGAACCCCCTTTACTTGATCAAGTGGTGCAGGTTCTTATGGCTGACGAAAATCGGCTTCTTACTGTGATGCTTGAAGAGGAGCTCGGCCTTCGCTTAGAGGAGTATGAACACCCCTTAAGACAAGGTTTAGGAGCCTTTTTAGGGGTTACAATCGCTTCCTTTACCCTTCTAATTGCTAGCTTTTTTTCACCCTTTCTTTTTTTTGGAATGGGTTTTCTTCTATTTTTGATCTCTACTACCATCTCTATGCTCCCCCAGAAACGCTCTTTTATTGCGTTTAATACATGGTCTTTAAGTTTAGCTTTATTGGTTCTCATTACGATTTATGAACTGCAAAAACTTCTTAATCCTCTAATCATAAGGTTTATGAACCAATGAGTTTTTCCTACGATGATTTTTTCGCAAAAGATCTTGAAGAATCTGAAAACCCTTTTCTAACACCCACCTCTAGAAAAACCGGAAAAGACCTCTCTTTAAAAATTTCAATACTCTCTGGAGTGTTTCTAGCTCTGTCCTACATAACGGTGCAATTCGACAGTGTTTCCATCCTTTTTTTGGGGTTTGTCTATTTTCTTTCCGGAACTCCAGCTCTTATTCAGACAATCAAAGATGTAAAAAGCTCTATTATCAACATTGATGTTTTGATGACATTAGCCGCCCTTTTATCTGTTTGTATAGGTGCTGAACATGAAGGGGGGCTTTTACTTGTCCTTTTTGCCCTCTCCGAATCTATGGAGGAGATGGTAGACCGCAAAACAAAAAGTGCTTTAAGTCACCTCAATTCGCTTGTCCCCAGTTTGGCTACTGTAGTCCAAAATGACAATACTCGTTACCAAAAGGCTGTCCAAGAGATCAGTGTCGGTACAAAAATTTTTGTCCCTGTTGGAGAGATCGTTCCCTTAGACTCTAAAGTTGTAGAAGGATCCTCTTTTGTAAATATCTCCCACATAACTGGAGAGAGTATACCCGTGTCTAAGATGGTAGGTGATCCTGTGGTTGCAGGTTCTCTTCTGATTGACTCCCCTCTGGTTTTGGAGGTCACAAAACCCAGTAGCCAATCGACTCTTGCTAAAATTATAGAACTCATTACCCAAGCCCAGCACGCAAAGCCCAAAATACAGGTTTTTTTAGACCAATTTAGCGGTATCTATGCCAAAACGATCATCGGTCTTTCCCTTTTCTTTGCCCTTATGTTGCCTCTTTTTGGGATTGCTTTTTTGGGAACTGAGGGATCTATTTACAGAGCTCTCGCTTTTTTAATTGCAGCATCGCCATGCGCTTTGATCATAGCAACGCCAACAGCATACTTAAGTTCGTTGAGCGCAAGCGCAAGACATGGTGTTCTGCCAAAAGGGGGAACCTCTCTCGATGCTCTCAGCAGATGTAAGTATTTCCTTTTTGATAAAACAGGAACCCTTACCACAGGGGGTCTTTCCTGCACACGTATCGACAATCACACAACCTACACCCTTGAAACAATTCTTGCTATCGGCGCCAGTCTAGAAAAAAATGCGACCCACCCTATTGCAAAGGCGATTGTGAACTTTGCAGAGCTAAAGCACAGCGATGAACTGAAAACCAAAGAGGTCCTGGTGATCGCAGGAAAAGGGGTCAAAGGGCTTGTCGAAATCCAAGGCGAATGGCAGGAGGTTTTCATCGGTCGTTCCGAAAGGGAGTATTCCACTGAGGAGGTGGTGACCATCTTGAAAATTGGGGGAAAAGAGGCTGTTTTCCACTTTAAAGACGAACTCAGGCAAGAGGCACCTAAAGTAATCGAAGAGCTGAAAAATCTTGGAAGGGTCTTCATGCTCACAGGTGACCGTCGTGAAGTAGCACAGCCGGTGGGTCGCCTTTTAGGGTTAGAAATTGAAGAGATTTTCGCAGATTTAAGCCCCGAGGAAAAATTGGAAAAAATCGCGGAGCTGTCCCAGTTTGAGAACTGTGCTATGACTGGTGACGGCATCAACGACGGTCCGGCCCTGGTTCGCTCCTCTTGCGGTATAGCTGTAGGTACCGGACTTTCTTCCCAAACTGCGGTTGAGGCTGCCGACATTGTCATCATGAAAAACGATCTCTATCTCATCCCTAAAATCGTACGCCAAGCCAGAAAAACTCAAAATATTGTCCGACAAAATCTTACCGTAGCTCTTTCGGTGATCCTAATCGCTACGACTCCCTCTTTGCTGGGACTAATCCCCTTATGGCTTGCTGTCATTCTCCACGAGGGTGGCACCGTTATTGTAGGACTTAACAGCCTAAGACTTTTACGTTGGAAATAACCGCTTAAAATCAATTTTTTTATAAAATAAATTAATTGTTTTTACAATAAACTCCTTATCGATTATCTAGAGAAAAAAGAGATCCCTAGTTTTTTAAGGTGTTGCATGTCCAAAAAGGACTTAATAGACGACCATATACAGCAGCTTAAGCTCAATTATGATTGGCTTAAAGCTCATATGCCGTCCTCATTTTTCGATGATAGCCCAACCGAAGCTCTATTAACTCTTGCACATTCTTTGATGGATTTACCTAAGCAAGAAAACTTTATCCTTTCTCATCTAAAAGACTTTTCTCTTGCTATTGCTCTGGAGGAGCCCCACCTAGACCTAAAAATATTCAAAAAAGCGAATTATTTAGCTATCCAAAGCTACGAAACCTACATTTCAAAAGAAAAGGCTCCCTCTCTTGGCAAAAAACTTTACGTTGCCGTTTTGCGACACGCTCCCCTCATGCACCAACAAAAGGGAGATCTTCCTCAACAAAGAGAACTTTTATCCCAAATTCTCGTACACTACCCTGAGCTTACCCCACAAGAGCTTTATGACGTTCATGATCACCTTAGTTCAAAAGTCTTACAGGGAATGACACAAAGTGAATCTGAGGAGTTGTTCCACCTCATAGCCCGCGCTTTGATTAGGGATCATCTACAATTTTATCTAGATGATCATTTGAAATTGTTTTTTGCCTGGAAAAATGTCCCTAAAAATCATTTTCTAGAAAATTTGGCTAAACTTTGTCAGAGGCACCATCTCTCAATCGAAAACTTTTCTGCAAATTTTATTCCTTTAAAGGGTCAAGATGATCTTTTAGTCATGCATTTGCATTTGAAAAAAGATTCTTCAAAATTTGATCGCGAAGATTTTTTAAGGGAGCTAAGCTATCTAAAGTTTGGTGTCTACAGAGATCTGATTGATGAAGCTTTTGTAGAGAGCTCTCTGTTATCAGGAAACCACGCTCACCTCTTACGTGCCATAATGGGTTTTGCCCACCAATTTTTGGTTTATGCAGATAGTAATGTCTACTCTAAAGAGCACATCGAAGAGGCTGTTTTGAGACACCCGGAATTGACGGCTCAAATCGTGCACCTTTTTCAACATAAATTTGACCCTGAAAATCTCCGTTTTGAACATTATGAATTAGAAAAAAATCATCTTTTGCAAGAAATTATCAAAATAGACTCCGGGAATCTCGCAATCGACACTCGTAGAAAAAACATTTTAAAAACCTGCATTTTATTTACCGAATATTGTCTAAAAACAAACTTTTATCGCGATAACCGCAGTGCTCTATCCTTTAGAATCGACCCCCAAATTCTACAATACTCCCCTTACGATCGAAAACAAAAGTTTCCAGAACTCCCTTTTGGAATTTTCTATTTTTCCAATCGCAATTTCATCGGGTTTCAAATCCGCTTTAAAGATCTCTCTCGTGGTGGTTTGAGAACGGTAGCTTTAGGGAAAGAACAAACAAGTTGGGAGATTAATAACGTCTTTTTTGAATGTTATAATCTCGCTTTTACCCAGCAAAAAAAGAACAAAGATATCCCTGAAGGGGGCTCAAAAGCGATCATTTTTTGTGACATACACCCACTAATTCAAGAAGAGGTTGAGTATCAAATCAAGCTGAAACAACTTTCAAAAAAAGAGGATCTGGGTCAGTTTCAGCAGGATTTTCGTTGGAAGATAATTTATGAATCTCAAAGAGCTTTTATCCACAGCTTTCTCACACTGATCAATTGCTCAGATGATGGTGAGCTCAAAGCAAAAAATGTTATCGATTACTACAAAAAACCTGAATACATCTATTTGGGTCCCGACGAAAATATGCATAACATGATGATCGACTGGATCGCAGAGATGAGTGAAAAAGTCGGTTATAAACCAAAAAAAGCTTTTATCTCCTCAAAACCACAACTTGGAATCAATCATAAAGAATTCGGCATCACCTCAAATGGGCTACACACCTGTTTGAAAGTTGTGATGGATCATCTCCACATGCACCCTAAAAAGAACCCTTTTACCGTAAAAATTTCGGGTGGACCTGACGGAGATGTTGCTGGAAATGAGATACTTTTACTGCATAAGGACTTTCCACACACTGCAAAAATAGTCGCTATCACAGACGGTACAGGCACAATCCGAGATTTAGAAGGACTAGATCATGCGGCTCTTATACAACTCTTTGATAAAGGGCTTGGGATCAAGCACTATCCTAAAGAGCTCTTATCCGAAGGTTCTTTTTTGCTTGATATCACAACGGGTAAAGAGATCAATGGGATCAAAGATTTTAAGCTTTTACTGCGTAAAGAAAACAACAAAATTCTAGAAACATTCATTCCCGCTTCAGAAAGTTCAAACCTTTTTAGGATGAATCTTTTGAAAGTGAAAGCAGATGTTTTTATTCCTGCAGGTGGACGACCAAGAACTTTAAATCAGACTAATGTTCAGGATTTTTTAGACGAGAACGAAGAGCCCACCTCAAAAATAATTGTAGAGGGAGCCAATCTCTATTTAACATATGAAGCTAGGCAGGTGCTCGAGCAAAAAGGGGTCACTCTCATAAAAGACAGTTCTGCTAATAAAGGCGGGGTTGTTTGCTCGAGTTTTGAGGTTTTATGCGGTCTTATCCTTACTGACGAAGAATTTACCTCCCATAAAAAAGAGATTGTGGATCAAATTTTAGATTTTATAGAGGCGATTGCAAAAAAAGAGACTCTATTAATTCTCAAAACCCACGATACTATGCAAATGGATTTTACCAAAGCCTCCGATCTCATATCCGAAAAAATTAACCACTATAGTTACCAAATTTTAGACTATCTTACAAAACAACCCCTCTCTTTGGATAAAGAGGACTTGTTAAATCAATGTCTTATAGAGCACTGCTTGCCAGTTTTAAGGGTTCATTCGGATAGAATTTTGAAAAATATCCCCGATGTGCATAAAAAAGCGATCATAGCCTCGTTTATAGGAGCAAATACCATCTATAAACACGGACTAAATTGGGAACCCTCAATTAATCAAATCCTGCCGGGATTGATTCGTAATCTTTTATCGCCCTAAAGGTTTTCTTTCAGGATTTCCTTCACTTAAGCCAAAAAAATCTTTTCATGTCGTTGAAACCCATCATGTTAAAATGATTTTTTAGCATTCAATCTTATAGATTGCTAAATTTTGAGCTGTTTGCTATAATCTCAATTAGATGCAGAAAGAAAAGCGAAACAAAAGGGCTCTTGAGGTTCTATTTAGCCTAATCGAGCTCTACTTGAAAACCGGTAAGCCTATCGCCTCCAATACCTTGAAGGATGAGTGCTTGCCCCATCTTTCGTCTGCCACAATCCGCAATTACTGTGCTGAGCTTGAAGAGGGGGGGCTTTTAGAGCAAATGCACACCTCAGGTGGGCGCGTACCTACTGTGGAGGCCTTCAGGCTTTTTGCTGAAAGCTGCTCTTCAAATAAAAAAATTGACCCCAAAGATGAAATTTTCTTTTTGAATAACCTCGAGTTTAAAACTGTGGAATTGCAACGATCTCTTGAACTTGCAGTGGAGGCTCTTGCAGAGTCAACCGGATTAGCTGCCCTAATCACAAGCCCCCGCTTTGACCAAGATTTTATTAAAGAAATTCGCCTTTTTGTTTTAGACTCGACAAGGGTGCTTTCAGTAATTATCACTCAATTTTCTGTTTGTTACACAGATATCCTCCACATTCCCAAAAAGCTCTCCTCTTTTTCTGCAAAACGGATTGAAACTTTTTTTCAATCTAAGCTGCAGCCCAAAGAGGTCACCCTTGAGGAACTTACCGAGGAGGAGCTACCCATAGCAATGCAACTCTACCAGGAAATCTCTTTAAGATTTATGGTGCGCTATGCAAATTTTACAACGGATGAGGTGCACAAAGCGGGCCTTTACCGTTTGCTGAATTTTACAGAGTTTCATGATCCGGCGCTTTTAGGCTCTACCCTTTCACTTATGGAAAGCCCAGCCAAAGTACATGAAATGATCCAAAGAACGATGCGCTCTGACCTTATCAGCTTCCAAATAGCAGATCCGGTGAACCACCAAACTACGGTCCTTTCGATTCCTTACAGGGTGCAAAATAAAAGGGTCGGGGCGATTGCTCTTTTTGGTCCGATGCGCATCCCCTACCCGAGACTTTTTGCTCTTTTGAACCATTTTAGAAATCTTTTTGAAAAACAGTTAGATCAGGTGATCCGCTCTAACAACATCTCGTTGAGAACCCCTGAGACAACACTAGAACACAACCCCACACTCTTTTTGGAGAGCTACAGCCATGAGTGAAGAAACGACGACCGAATCCCTACAACCCTCACAAGAGGAGTCTTTAGAGACGAAGCTTTTAGAAATGACAGAAAAATATCGTCATGCAATTGCTGACATGGAAAACATGCGCAAGCGTTTAATCAATGAGCAAAAAGAGGCCATCCAGTTTGCTAAAGAACGCCTAATTTTAGAGTTTGTCCATCCTCTGGACTCTTTAGAAAAGGCCCTCTCTTATGAAACGCATATGTCTGCTGAGGTGCAGCAATGGGCTTTTGGCTTTAAGATGATTTTAGAACAATTTAAGGATGTTTTAAGAGACAACCACATTTACAGTTTTGAACCACTCCACGAACTTTTTGATCCTCGTTGCCACGATGCGATCGAGATGTTGGAGTCGGATAAAGAACCGGGCACAATTTTAGAAGTGCTCGCAAAAGGCTATAAAAACGGACCAAGAGTTTTACGGGCAGCACAAGTAAAAGTTGCCAAAGCAAAACTTGAGGAACAAGACCAAGGAGATAACTCAATATGACAACAAAAAAATCGAAAATTATCGGTATTGACCTTGGGACCACCAACTCCTGTGTTGCGATTATGGAAGGTTCTCAAGCAAAAGTGATAGCAAATGCCGAAGGAGCACGAACAACCCCTTCAGTAGTAGCTTTTACAAAAACGGGCGAACGTCTTGTGGGTGCAGCGGCTAAACGTCAAGCTGTTACAAACCCTACAAATACGATCTTCTCTGCAAAGCGGTTCATCGGTCGCAAGTTTTCTGAGGTAATGGACGAGATTAAAATGGTTCCTTATAAGGTTGCTGCGGCTCAAAACTCAGATGCAGCAATTGAAGCTGAAGGAAAACTTTTTTCCCCACCTGAAATTAGCGCTCAAGTCTTGATCAAAATGAAAGAGACGGCCGAAGCCTATCTTGGTGAGAAGGTGACTGAAGCGGTAATCACTGTACCTGCCTACTTCAATGACTCTCAACGACAAGCGACAAAAGACGCAGGGCGTATAGCAGGTTTGAACGTACAAAGGATCATCAATGAACCCACAGCTGCGGCTTTGGCGTACGGTTTGGACAAACAGCACACAGATAAAAAAATCGTAGTCTTTGACCTCGGGGGTGGAACATTTGACGTTTCTGTCCTTGAGATTGGTGATGGTGTCTTTGAGGTTCTCTCCACAAATGGAGACACACACCTTGGCGGAGATGACTTTGATAACGTGATTGTGACCTACTTGATTGAAGAATTCAAAAAAGAGAATGGTATTGATCTACATCACGACCGGATGGCTTTGCAACGTCTTCGTGACGCAGCTGAAAAAGCAAAATGTGATCTTTCCGGTATGGTATCCACGGATATTAACCTCCCTTTTATCACAATGGACCAAACAGGGCCCAAACATTTAAACCTAAATCTTACCAGAGCTAAATTCGAGTCGCTAGCCCACAACCTGATCCACCGTTTAGAGGCACCTTGCCGTAACGCGATGAAAGATGCCGGAATTTCCGCATCTGACATCCACGATGTGATCCTTGTTGGCGGTATGTCAAGAATGCCGGCTGTACAAGACAAAGTGAAGCAGATCTTCAATAAAGAACCACATAAAGGGGTGAACCCGGATGAGGTTGTAGCTATTGGTGCTGCTATCCAGGGCGGTGTTCTCACAGGAGACGTCAAGGATGTTCTTCTTTTAGACGTGATTCCGCTTTCGCTTGGTATCGAGACTATGGGTGGTGTAATGACGCGTCTTATCGATCGCAATACCACAATTCCTACAAAAAAGACTCAGGTCTTCTCTACAGCTGCTGATAATCAGCCTGCAGTGACGATTAAAGTCTTGCAAGGAGAAAGACCGATGGCCAACGACAACAAATCTCTTGGCAACTTCGATCTTGAAGGGATTCCCCCTGCAGCTAGAGGAACACCACAAATTGAGGTGACATTCGATATTGATGCAAACGGTATTCTGAACGTTTCTGCAAAAGATAAAACTACAGGCAAGGAGCAAAAAATCCGTATTGAAGCCTCTTCGGGTCTATCTGAAGATGAAATCCAGAAGATGGTACGCGATGCTGAATCCCACGCCGAGGAGGATAAAAAGCGTAAAGAGTTGATCGAGGCAAGAAACCACGCCGATTCTTTAGCCAACCAGGCAGAGCGTCAATTGAATGAATATAAAGAAAAAATCCCTCAGCCAATCGCCGAGCAGATTCAGTCTTCTATCCAGGAGTTGAAAAAAGCCCAGGAAAGCGAGGACCTAGCGCATATCCAAGCCAAAATTAACGAGCTGAATCAGAAGCTCCAAAAAATTGGGGAAGAGCTGCAAAAACAAAATGCTCAATCGCAAGGCCCCTCAGCGCATGAGCCACACCAAGGGCATGGTTCTCACGGCCAAAAACAATCGAATGAGCCTGAGGAGGCAGAAGTAGAGATCATAGATGACAATAAAAAGTCCTAGAACCTCTTCTTTTTAAATCAAAAAAAAAGCGCTCTATAAATAGGGCGCTTTTTTTTATTTGAAGATGGCTACAAAATTTGGTGAAAATTGGGATACTGTCTGACAAATTCGTCCATATTTGGTTCTAATAAGGCCTCGATATCTATCAAGAGATGTTTTTTCTTTTCCCATTTATAACCTGCTCCTTTTAATAAAGTCTCAGCAAGAACCTCACCTATAGCAGCACTTCCTCTATCAAAAGGCATAGCGTTAGCAAACCACCAGTGGAATTGCGCTATGAGTTCCATTTTATTTTTTTGATTTTTTTTATACAAAACCTTATCCCAAATTTCGCTCAGATGATCATGTACCAGATCTAAGAACTCGGGTTCGGTGTGAATCACATGATAGGAATAAACGCGCACACCATCTAAAGATGAACTTTTTTTAATTGTCTTCCATTTATTTGCAATCAGATTTTCCGACTTTAACTTTTCGTAGTAATCTGTTCTATCTAAATGAAGGAGGCATGTTAAGGGGATTTTTTTTCCATCGATATCACCGTAAAACAAATATTCATAATAAATATTTGCATTCATATAGGGATGGTTTTCTTTTTTTTTAACCTTTTTTAAAATTAAATCGATTTTTTCCATATGGGCTTTACCCCCCCCCAATTCTAAATTTGAAATAGCAGCTTCCCCCCTCACTTTTCCAAAACTGTCCCAGGGCGTAGAATTTTGAAGTTTAGCTAGGGCTTGACGCCAATCGGCCGCTTCGCTTAGAGCCCCATAATAATCGATTTGATTTGATACCTCACATATGAGTTTATCAATTACTTCTCTTCTCGACTCTAAAAACTCTTTGTGTAAGTCTTTATCAAAATCTCTCATGAGATTGATAGAATCGATCCCGTAAAGGGATGTACAGCAAACCGCAAAGAAAACCAGTTTTTTTAATAACATTTTTCTTAATCTCATCTTAGTTACCCAAATTGTAAAAGTTTTTGAAATTCTGTGCAAAAACGGTCGATTGCGATTCAAGTAGTGCCTCTAAGTCCAAGAAAACACCGTCTTTGAGGTTATCAGGGTAACCTCGGGATTTCAAAATAGCCGATGTCAGCACCCTGGCTATGCTATTGGATCCCCTTATGTAAGGTTTTGCATGAATAAACCACCAATAAAAATTCCCAAGCTTATTCAAGAACTCCTCGCTATTAGATCCTAAGCAATCCTCATAAAACTCTTTTAAAAGGGGCAAAACTTTCTCTAGTTCTTTTTGATCTGTATTTTCGATGATTATTGCTAATTGAACTGCTCCCCCAAATACACTCACTAAAAACTTGTTTTTTCTATGCTTAATTGCCGTGTATTCGATGATTTTTGTAAGGGGTATAGAAAGATGTTTATGGTTACCAAAAACTTGAAAAATACAAAAAGGGTAATTTTCATAGATATTATCTAGGTAAGGCATAAAGACTTGTTCACCTTTATATAGGAGTTCTTTCGCTTTTTTAAGACCGTCAATCTGCAACGTATGCTTTATATGCATGACCATTTTAAATTTATAGTGGGACCTTGTGTGTCCATACAAACTGCATCTATTTTTTCCCATCTGTTTACAGATCGATCGACGCCAGTTACTAATATCCTCTAAGATAGCCTCATACGAAACGCCCCTGCAAATTTTTTTTGCGACCTCAGAAATTACCAGCTTTTCAGATAGATCAAACAACTCTTTTTCATAATCATTCTTATAAACCGGCTCGTAAACAATTATGTTTGAGGAGGAGTTAATGGGGGAAAATGAAAATATTACAAATAATAATATTTTAAACTTCAAACTCATAAAAACCACTATAGTATTGGACAAATTCTTCAATGTTTTCCATGGATAGTATCTGGAGATCGATAAAAGAATTTTCCTTTAAAGAAAATCTTAGACCTTTATATTCCATCAAAGATTGTGTGAGTGTTTCTGCTATGGAGGCACTTCCCCTCACACAGGGAGTTGCTTGGCAGAACCACCAATGGAACCTACCAATCAGTTCAAGAGATTTTTTTTGGTTTCTCTCATGAATGATGGCATCAAATAGCTTTTCCAGTTCTAAGTTAATGGTATGCAAAAAAACGAAAGAGGTGTGAATCCATACATATTTCCTCTCTTTAGTCTCTCCAAAATAGATATTGTAGTTGATGCCTAGATTTTCGACGGGATCCTCGATCCTTATGATCTGTGTGAGAGGAATTCTTTTTCCCTCAATTTGGCACCAGACCTGATATCTTTTCACTAATCCTCCATAAAGGCCTAATTCTGGCAACTTTCTAGTAAACTCTCCTTTTGAAAGCAGAAAATCTAGCTGATCCAAAAAAAGAGCTCCTCCATGGACGTTTAATGAGGAAAAAAGCTCAAAATCTACCAATTCCCTTTTCAACCCAAAATAAAAACAATTAAAAACCTTTTGGGTTTGAGCCAACTCTTTACGCCAATTCCTGGCATGATCGTAAATTTCTTTAAAATTACAGCCCTTATCTAGAAGCCTTACAAGGTTTTTAACCTCTTTTTTTTGCTCTTTTTTGAATGCACTATCCTTTTGTTCGCAATAAGGTGCTTGGACCATGAACAGGGATAAGGCTCCATAAATAGAAAAATTAAAGAAAGCATACAGGCTAATAAAAAAAATATTTTTAAAAAAAACCACAGAAATAGCTTTGATTGCGTAATTAGTTTAATTAGTACAACTAAAACAGAAAGAATAATTTAAATTCATTAATTTTAAATTTATATATCTAACTTTTTATAATTAAAGTTATTAACCGCTTAAATTAAATTGAAAAATTTTTGATTTTATTTTAGTTGTGGGACAAATAAGGATAGTTATGAAGAACCCCAAAAATATGATGCATTCGTTTTTAACTCTTAGTTTATTCTCGTTTTCGTCGATTTATGGGCAAAAAACCTCTAAACAGGAGCCTACCTCAACTAATACGCCTAAGCCAGCTCTTGCTGAGGGAGTTTTGTATATTGGTCCGAAACTAAATGAAGAGGCCTTCCAAATTCAACTTGGTGTCGACTACATTTTATGGGTAATCAGTCAAGAGGGTCTCGATGTAGCACTAAATAATTTATCAGCTGTTCCCAGCACCTCTATTTCCTATGAAGCGTCACCCGGTGCAGGTACAAGCTATGCCCCTAAATTTAGACCTAGAAATGGTTTTAAGATTCATGCAGACGTGGTTTTAGCAGATTACGAGGATGTGGATCTTTTTTTAGAATATATCTGGCTAGATCGGAGCGCGCCTAATTTTTCAGCGACTACAAACCCAGAGTTAACCTACCCTCAACTATCGATTGGACCTATAATTCGTCCAGGTGCAGGGTCTACCAGTGAGTTGAACAGTCTTTCCACAAGTTATAAATTCGAATACAACGTTCTCGATTTTGAAATCGGACGCTTAAGCTCCATCGCAAGAAATATATTTTCAGTCCGTCCATTTTGGGGAATCAGGGGTACTTGGCAAACCGCCTACTGGAATACCGGCTATACTGGAACCGGTTATGATCAGAACTATATAAACGCTAAGACTTCATCTTTTGTGAATGTAGAACAAAAAACCAGCGGAGCTGGAGTTCGTGGTGGGCTGGATTTAGGATTCAATGTGACTCCTAAAAACAACTTTGTTCAAAATCTTATCCTCTTAGGGTCCTTTTCAATGAGTGGTATTTATAGTTCCTCCTCTATCAGCTTGACATCCGGGGAGATTTTGCCCACGAGAGTAACCCAAGTATATCAAAACACTCAGCAAAAAATTTATCGAATAGTTCCCGTTTTAGATTTATCAGTTGGGCTCGGATGGAATTATACTTTTGGTGGTGACTCAAAAGACCATTACAACGTAGAAATTCATGCTGCTTGGGATACCCAATCCTGGATTAACTTTGGCCAGTTTACACTGAATTCATTTTATCATAGCGGAAGTCAAAATATGACAGTTCAAGGGTTGACAGTGGGTGGTTCTTTCTTCTTCTAGATAATCAAAAAGCACAAAGATGAAAATTTCTTGATCTAGTTTTGTCTTACTTTCTTAAGTTTATTAAAAGTGCATTTCATGATGTAAACCTCTAACTTCTAGAGGTTTTTTTATGGTTTTAATTCGTTCCGATATACCTTCCACACAAAGAAATCCAGTTTTAAAATCTATTTTCGATAAAAAAAAGGGGGTGAAATAAGAAAACCCTCCCATTGCAGTTTTATCAATAAAAGGTAAGGGTTCTTTTAAACCGAACAAAGGGGCTAATCCCTTTTTAGGACGAGAGGCTTTTTAGAGTTTGTAGATGAGGGTAAAATAAAAACTAGAGGTGAATCCTTCTATCTTGATCCATTCCTTAAAGGAATTGGAAAAACTCATCCCTATAAAGAGTTGAATCTGGAGGTTGTTTCATTAGATCAAAGAGAAATTATGAAAAAGAACCGAAGATGAGTGAAGTTCTCTATTGCCACTACAAAGCAAACATCTACGTTTACCTTCATACTGCTATCCACAGTGGGACTTTAGAGAAGATGGCCGTGTATCAACGACTAAACGGAGAGACGATATGGGTACGACCCTTAAAAAGGTTTGAGGAATTTGCGCTTTTTGAAGGCCAACAAATTCCCCTCTCTTTTCAAAAGATAGAATAATTTCCTATCTTACTGTTTCGTAACCTCCAAGCACACCATTTTTGACAAGGACTACTTGCCAGAGCTGAATGTCTCTTGCTCTAAAGGCGCCAGCGCAAGAAAGAAGGTAATACTTCCACATCCTGTAGAATTCTATGGAGTAATTATCTTTGAGCTCAGCCCAATGTGCATCAAAATTTTTGAACCAGGCCATCAAAGTCTTATCGTAGTGGGTTCCAAAATTATGCCAATCCTCCATCACAAAAAGCCCCTCGACTGATTTGCCGATTTGGGCTATTGAGGGGAGCTGACCTCCTGGAAAAATATACTTATCGATCCAGGCATCTCCCAGGAGAGTGGAGGTGTTGGATCCAATAGTATGGAGCATCACCATTCCACCATCTTGGAGAGATTTATGGCATATTTCCATAAATTCGCGATAATTTTTAACCCCTACGTGCTCGAACATCCCGATCTCAACGATCCGATCAAATTTTTCATTTAAATCTCTGTAATCCTGAACCCGAACCTCAACATCTAATCCTTTACAAACTTCTCGAGCGAGGCTAGCCTGATTTTCAGAAAGCGTTATTGCAATAACCTTAGCCCCGTAATTAGAAGCGACGTGCTTAGCAAATCCCCCCCAACCACATCCTATATCAAGGACTCGCATCCCTTTTTTGATGTTGAGCTTTCTGGCAATTAAATCGTACTTCGCAACCTGTGCTTCCTCAAGATTTTTAGCATTTTTCCAATAGCCACAACTATAAGTC
>Ga0194119_10007625_pt1 | contig 15194 bp, 9 predicted proteins | sample TA2MahC100mmetaG_FD_148620 | JGI IMG/M metagenome (GOLD analysis project Ga0194119, IMG submission 148620) | Freshwater microbial communities from Lake Tanganyika, Tanzania - TA2015018 Mahale Deep Cast 100m | ecosystem: Environmental > Aquatic > Freshwater > Lake | place: Tanzania: Lake... | reverse complement strand
ATCGTCGACAACGAGGGCGGTGTCAGTTTCATAGTTCCACGCTACGCCGAGCCAGCCTCCTTCCACATCCCGTAAAAGTACGAATCGCGCCTCCCCCATTCGAGGGATGCTAAGGCGCTAAGGCCACCAATCGTTTCTCGGAACGGATAAACAGCAGCCCGGAACCGATAGCCGGATACGCGCGCACCGTCGCCTCAAACGCCTTATGCATAGCTAGACTCTTGTATCCTCCCGCATTGGCCTCCGCCAGAACCACTTGTCCTTGCTCGCGAACCAGCAGAAGCCGCCCTCCAACCAGCACAACGCTCCCCGCACCGAACTTGTCGTTCGTCCATCGCACTTTTCCTGTCTTCCACTCCACGCAGCGTAATTCCGCTCCCGTCTCCTGCCGTCCGTGATAACCGTAAAGAAAGCCGTCCTTCAGCACCGGTGTGCCGTAATGGCACGACATCGAATCGTCATTCTGCCAAATGGGCTTCGGCTGCCCCGAACTCAGGTCCACCAGAATCGCTCCGGTGCCATAGCTTGATGTCAGAAAAACCTGCGCGCCCGAAACGATCGGCGTCGCCGCGTTCACGCTCGCGTTGCTTCGCGCGCGCCACGCGAGCTTGGTCATCACCTTCCCCGTCGCCGGGTCCAAGACAACCAGACCTGCCCTTGTGAAAAAAATCGCTCTCGGCTGTCCGCCCAGCGGAGCCACTACGGGCGAACTGTAGCCGGCTTCGTCCGCCGTCGCTTGCCACACGGTCTTTCCGGTTGCCGCGTCGAACGCGACAATGCCCGCGTTATCAGGCCCGCCGACGCTCAATAAAACTTTGCCGTCGTAAACCAGCGGAGAGCACGCCGCGCCGAAAAATCCCTTTGGCGCGTGGAACTCCTTCATCGCCGCCCGTTGCCACAGCCGCTTTCCGGACATCGACGTGGCAGACAGCGTCCCCTCCGCGCCGTGTGTGAAAACCACGTTGCCGGCCACGCAGGGCGCGGCCCGCGGCCCGTCGTCGAACCCAAAGTCGTCGCGATACCCCGTTTTGTACTCGCTCGTCCACGCCGCCCGCCCGCTCTTGGCGTCGAACGCGTCCACAATCTCCTTGCCTCCCCGCCGGTGAAACAGAATCAGCTTTCCGCCGCTCACAGCCGGGGCCGCGAAGCCGGATCCAACATCCATCTGCCAAGCCACGCGCAACCCGCCGGAATTCCACGCGAAATCGGAGTCCGCGTAGAGTCCGTTTCGCGCCGGACCTAGATGTTGCGGCCAATCCCCTCCCATTGCGGCCGGCCCCAAACTCGCGAACAGCAGCCGCCGCCTAGGTATAGTAAAAGGAACGTTTCGAGTCAAAGCAGGAGACCTTTCCGAGTGAAGTTGCTTTTCTCTATTTTGATGCTGATCGCCACGCCGTTGGGAGCGCAATCCCTGCGTGGCACAATCGGCGTGACGGTGCGCGATGGCTCAAGGGCCGTGGTGCGCCAAGTCAAGATGACGCTCACCGAAAAGGCTACAGGCAAGGAGCGCATGGCCGAGACCGATGCCAGCGGCGTCTTCACCTTTGGCGCTCTGCCGCCCGGCGAGTATCGTCTGCTGATCGACAGCCCAGGATTTCGCAGGCACGCTCAGGACTTTGTCATCACTGTGAATCAGGAAATCGCGGGCGAAATCCTTCTCCAACCCGGAGACCGCACCGAAACCGTCGAAGTGAGAGGCCAGGTGGAGGCGCTGCGCACGCAGTCGGCGGCCCTCGGCACGATCGTGGAAAACCGCCAGATCACGGAACTGCCCCTTAACGGGCGCAATTTCGCCGAGCTCGCTTTGCTCGCGCCCGGCACTTCCGGCGCCGCGCAGGGCTCGGCCGGCACGGCCCGTGGAGAGTTTACCTTCCATGCCAACGGCGGCCGCGAAGATTCGAACGGCTTCCTGCTCGATGGCGTCTACAACGGGGACCCCAAGTTGAACGGAGTCGCGGTGACGCCGCCCGTTGACGCCATTCGCGAATTTGAAGTGGCCACCGGCAACTACGACGCGGCCTTCGGCCGCAATGGCGGCGGTCAACTCAACGTCGTGATGAAGAGTGGAACCAACAACGTCCACGGCACGGTCTACGAGTTCTTTCGCGATCAAGCCATGGACGCGCGGAACTTCTTCGCCCCCGCCGGGCCCGATCCCCAATACCGCCGCAATCAATTCGGCGGCGCCATCGGCGGCCCTATCGTCAGGAATAAGACCTTCTTTTTCGCCGACTACGAAGGCCGTCGCGTCACCGAAGGAATCACGCGCACCACGCGCGTCCCCACCGCGCTCGAACGAAACGGCGACTTCACCCGCAGCGATCCTCGCAGGCCGCCCATCGACTTCTTTTCGCAAACTCCCTTCCCCGGCGGCGTCATCCCGGCCGCCCGCATCCATCCCATAGCTCGCGGCATCGTCGGCTTTTATCCGCAGCCCAATCGTACCGACCCTGGCCAGAACTTCTCCGCGGCGCCGAATCTCGACGACCGCAACGACTCCTTCGACGCGCGCATCGATCACCAACTCGCCCGCAATTCCGACCTCGCCGTCCGCTACTCCATGGGCGACCGCGACTACTTCGAACCCTTCGCCGGCACCACCTTCGCCGCAGTCCCGGGCTTCGGTAACAACGTCGCCCGCCGCGCCCAAAATGTGATGATTGCCGAAACGCACGCCTTTAAGCCGACGCTGCTGAATGAGCTCCGCCTCGGCTACACCCGGGTCGCCTTCGGCGTCGCGCACGAAGGGCAAGGGACCAGCCTGAACAGGCAAATCGGCCTGCCCGAGTTCTCTTCGAATCCCCGCGACCACGGCCTCAGCTTCATTTCCATCGCCGGCTTCGGTTCCCTTGGGCATGAGTACAACAATCCCCAGTTCGGCGCCTTCAACTCCTATCAGATCCTCGATCATATGACCTGGACGCGCGGCCGCCACATCACCAAGTTTGGTGTTGACCTGCGCGCGCACCGCCAGAACGCCTTCCGCGACGTGCTCGCCCGCGGACTACTCAGCTTCCTCGGCTCCACCGGCAACGGACTTGCCGAGGCGTTGCAAGGCATCCCAACCGTCACCAGTGTCGCCAACGTCGACAATCCGCAGCGCCTTCGCACCAACAGCTACAACTTTTTCGGTCAGGACGAATGGAAGATCACGCCCAAAGCGACGCTCACGCTCGGCGTTCGCTATGAGTTCAATCAGGCCCCGTACGACGCGCAGAACCGGGCCTCGCTCTTTGACCAGGCGTCCCGCAGCCTCGTCCGCCTCGGCACGGGCAACACGCCTCGCGGCGCGTACTCGGCCGATAAGAACAACTTCGCGCCTCGCATCGGACTTGCCGTCACTCCGTTCGGCTCCGGCGCCGTCGTGCGGGCCGGCTACGGCGTTTACTACGATCAATCCTCCACCGCGCCCACCGAAGGCATCTACTTCAATCGCCCGTACTTTAAGCTCAATACCTATTTCATCGGGCCAACCTACCTCCTCTTCCTGCACAATCCCTTCCCGTCGGACTTTCCCATTCCGGTCCCGGACTCCGCCGTTACCTACCAGCGCGATTACCGGACCGCCTACATTCAGCACTGGAATCTCAACCTGCAGCAGCCGCTCGGCCGCGGCCGAGTACTGGAAATCGGCTACGTCGGAACGAAAGGAACCAAGCTGATGGGCGGCCGCGATGGCAACCAGCCCGGCCCCAGCACGTCGCAGCGCAATCTCCGTCCCGATCCGCGCTGGGGCGATATTACGCTGATCGAGTCGCGATCCAACTCGATCTATCACTCCATGCAGGCTCGATTTGAGCAGCGCATGTCGCGCGGCCTCTCCTTCCTCGGTTCCTACACGTTTGGCAAATCCATTGACGATGCCTCGGCCTACTTCTCCTCCTCGGCCGATCCCAACTTCCCGATGGACTCCAACAACGCCTCACTCGAACGCGGCCGCTCCAGCTACGACGTGCGCCAGCGCCTGTCGCTCGCCTACGTCTACGATATTCCGCTCGCCCGCAACCGCTGGTACGGCGGCTGGCAGACTAACGGCGCCTGGACCTTCCAGGGCGGGCGTCCTTTCACCGTTTCTCTGCTCAGTGACCTCGACCGCTCCAACACCGGCCGCACGTCGTTCGGCTTCGGCGCCAACGATCGTCCTCTGCGTCTACGCGACGGTGCGTCGGGCAATCCGCGTCCCAGCGCCTGGTTCGACACCTCCGCCTTCGCTCTGCAGCCATTTGGCACATTCGGCAACGCGGGCCGCAACATTCTCGACGGCCCAGGTCTCGCCGTCATGAATCTATCGCTGACCAAAAACACGCGCTTGGCCGAAGGCGTCAACCTCCAGATCCGCCTGGAGGCCTTCAACGCCCTCAACCGCGCCAACTTCGACCTGCCGGATTCCGTCTTCGATTCCGGCACCTTCGGCCGGGTTCTGTCCGCCGGCGCCCCCCGGCACCTGCAACTCGGCTTGAAACTGCTTTTTTAGAACACACGTCTCAATTGTGTTGAAATAGTTGCGGGTTCGAGGAGATCTATGCGCAAACGTAACCTGGTCGCTCTTCTGATGTTCGGCAGCCTTGCCGGCGGTTTCCTGTTGGCGTGGCAAGGCCCCGCGCCGAAAGGGACGGAAACCGTCGCCCGCCCGCGCAAGAAGGGCTCTCCGGACGCGCCGGAAGAAAAGCCCGCCGAAAAGGTGGAGTCGAAGTTCAAGAAAAAGGCGGGTGAGGATGCTCCAGCCGGCGCTCCCATCTTTCGTTCCGATGTCACCACCATCTCGGTCGACGTAGCGGTCCTCGACAAAAACGGACGTTTCATTCCCAACATTCCGCGTGGGAACTTCCGGATTCTCGAGGACGGCGTTCCGCAAACAGTCACCGGCGCCGCGATGGGCGAAGCGCCCATGACCGTCTGCATGGTCATCGAATTCTCGAACCTCTTCCAGCAGTATTGGAGCTCCGGTTGGTACGAAACCTTGCAAGCCTCCTACGGATTTCTGGAAACACTGAAGCCGGAAGACTACGTCGCCATCGTCGCCTACGATCTTCGCCCCGAAATTCTCTCCGACTTCTCCACCGACAAACGCAAGGCCATGGAAGCCATGCAGCGCCTGCGCATCGCCGCCTACTCGGAGTCGAATTTATATGACGCACTCACAGATACGGCGGACCGCATGTCGGAGATCGAAGGCCGGAGGGCGATCGTCGTCATCGCCAGCGGCATGGACACGTTCAGCAAGCTTACCTTCGATCAAACGCGGAAAAAGATTCAGCAGGCCGGCGTGCCCATCTACGCCATCGGCCTCCTGCAGGCTCTGCGCGAGTGGTACGACGCGCGCGGCTTCCTCAGCGGTATCGATCGTCTCGACTTCCTCCAGGCCGACAATCAAATGCGTACCTTCGCCAAGGAGAGCGGCGGCCAGTCCTACTTCCCCCGTTTCTTCGGCGAGTTTCCAAACATTTATAGAAGTATTCATCAGGCGCTCCGGAATCAGTACTCCTTCAACTACCAGCCGTCCAATCAGGTCAAGGACGGAAAGTACCGGAAAATCACCGTTCAACTCGTGAACCCCGCGACGAACGAGCCCTTACGAATTGTCGACGAAAAGGGCAAGCCAATGAAATACACGATCGTCGCGAAGCAAGGCTACAACGCGCCGCGAGAGGTCGAATAGGTTCTCGAAAAGTCAAGAACTCAATCTCGCGGCGAATGAGTTCGTTAGCGGTGCGTTGACATCGCTGTGATGCAACTGTTATCTTCCTCAAGTTCTCTTTCTATCTAGCAATGACTGCGGCAACTGAACGAACCAATGCGGCACCCCTGCGGATGCTGCTCGTAGATGACCACCCGGCGGGATTGGCCGCTCGCAAATCGGTACTAGGCGAGTTGGGTTTTTCCATCACCACCGCGGCTTCGGCCGAAAGCGCGCTTGAAAAATTCAAGCTCGAACCGTTCCCGTTGATGGTAACGGACTACAAGCTCCCTGGTATGACGGGAGTGGATTTAATCGCGCACGTGCGGGCTCTCGCACCAGAGACGCGAATCGTACTGCTGTCCGGATTTGTCGATGCCCTCGGCCTGACAGAGGAATCGTCCGGCGCGGATGTTGTGTTGCACAAGAGTTCGAATGAGGTCACGCAGTTAATTCGCGCCGTGCAAAAACTGATCCGCCGCGGCGGTGCCAAAAAGCCGGGAAAGGCAACCAGGAAGTCCCCCGGGAAGCGCACGGCGTAATCATGCGGGCGCTCGCGGTTGGCCTTCTGCTGGCGGTTACGGCCGCCGCGCAGCCGGCCGCCGAGAAGGCCGTGGTGGACCGCTGGATGAAGACGCTCACTCCCCGGGAGCGGATCGCCCAACTGGTCGTCATCCGCACCCATGGCAATACCGGTGGCGCGCGCAGCCGCGAATGGCGAAACATCGTCCGCTGGGTCAACCAGACCCGCGTAGGCGGCATCATCGTCGTCAATCGGGTGTTTCGAGGTGGAGTGGTGAAGGCGCAGCCGCACGAAACGGCCGCCTTCATCAACCGTCTCCAACGCATGGCCAGGCTGCCGCTCATTGTCGGCGGCGACTTTGAACGCGGTGTCTCCATGCGTTTCGACGGCACCGTGCAGTATCCCCATGCCATGGCCTATGGCGCGGCGGGCGATCCGGCGCTCACCCGCGAATTCGGCCGTCTCACCGCCAAGGAAGCGCGGGCTCTCGGATTTCAATGGGTCTTCGCGCCCACAGCCGACGTCAATAACAATCCCGACAACCCCATCATCGGCATTCGCGCCTTTGGCACGGCTCCGGCTCTCGTCGGAGAGCATGTTCGCGCCTTCATCGCCGGCGCGCACTCCTTCAACCCAAGAACCCTCGTAACCATTAAACACTTCCCAGGCCACGGCGATACCGATGCCGACAGTCATACCGGCGTGCCGGTCATCAACAGCGATCGCGCGCGCCTGGACAGGATTGAGCTCGCCCCATTCCTCGAAGGCATTCGCGCCGGCGCCGATTCGGTCATGACCGCCCACATCGCGCTCCCCAACGTCGATGAATCCAACGTCCCGTCCACCATCTCCCCGGTCGTCATCAGCGGCCTGCTCCGCAAGCAGCTCGGCTTCACCGGCCTAGTCACCACCGACGCCATGGACATGGAAGGCCTTGCGCGCAAGTACGGCAGCGCGGAGTCGTCGGTCCGCGCTCTGGAAGCCGGAGTCGACGTGCTGCTTATGCCGCGCAATCCGGACGAAGCGGTCGAAGCGGTCTCGAAGGCCGTCGCTTCCAAGCGGCTGACGATGGCCGCCATCGATGCCAGAGTCCGGAAGGTGCTCACGGCAAAAGTTCGCCTGGGCCTCCACAAGGCGCGCCTTGCCAATATGGACCGTATCGACGAAGTCATCGGCGACGAAGACGCGCTCGCGCACGCGCAGGCGGTGGCCGCCAAGGCCGTCGCCGTTCTTCGCGGCGACTCCTCCCGCCTCCCGCTCGGAAAGTCGTCCTCAACCTGCGTCATTGCCTTGGCCGAGCGCCGCGGAAACGGCCAGGGGGCGCAACTCGCCGATGACATTAAGGCCCTGGCGCCGGGCGTACGCACCATCGTCCTCGATCCCGCCATGCCTTCCTTCGACGGCGTCGAGACCGGTTGCGAATCGATTGCGATCGGCGCATTTCTCGGCTTTGGCGGAACCGGCAAATTGAACCCCGCCTACACCCCGCTGCTCGATCACCTCATGGCCTCGGGAAAGAAAATCGTGCTGGGCGCGCTCGGCAACCCGTTCCTCACGCGCGCCTTCCCCGGAGCGGGCCTTGCGCTCACCACCTACTCCACCGTGCCCTCCTCCGAGTCCGCCTTCGCCAGGACTCTCTTCGGCGATCTTCGCCCAACGGGCCGCGCCTTCGTCTCGTTCGAGAAATAATAGACGCATGGTGCAAATCACGTGGCTCGGCCATTCGACATTCTCTCTCCGTCTATCCACCGGTGAAGTGATCGTGATCGATCCCTGGATCGAGGGCAATCCCAAATTCCCGGCGGGCTACGAGTTCGACCGCGTGGATGCGATCCTCATAACCCACGGACACTTCGATCACTTGAGCGGCGTCCGGACCCTTGCCGCGAAATTCAAACCGGCCATCGTCGCCAACTACGAGATCTGCACCTGGCTCGCCGGCAAGGGCGTGGAAAACGCCAGCGGGATGAACAAGGGCGGCAGGGTCGCCGTGAGCGCCCTCAGCGTCACCATGACGCACGCTCTGCATTCCAGCGGCATAACGGAGGACGACGGCCGCATGGTCTACGGCGGCGAACCCGGCGGCTACGTGCTCCACTTTGCCGACGGCCGCAACGCCTACTTCGCCGGCGACACGGACGTCTTCAGCGAAATGTCGTTCATCCGGGAACTCCACCAACCGGATCTCGCCTTCCTTCCCATCGGCGACCTGTATACAATGAGCCCCAAGGGCGCCGCCATCGCCGCCCGTCTTATAGGCGCATCCAAGATCGTGCCAATGCATTTCGGCACCTTCCCGCCCTTAACCGGCACGCCGGAGCAACTTCGCAACCTCGTCACCGCCGAAGTAATCGAACTCACCCCCGGCATCCCGTGGTCCTATTGAAGACCAAGTCAGCTATTCGCAGAGTTTCGGCAGACTGAAACAGAGGAAGTATCAGTCCGATCAAGTTTCCCTATTGCGGCTACGGCTTCATCCGGCCACGGAAGAGGCGATTGATGAGATACGCAAAGGCTCGATCCCGCGCGCGCGCCTCTGCGACTCTATGGGACCGTGAGTTCTCCAACATCGCAAGAGTAAGCCCTGGAAATCTGGTGGGAGTCTCTGTGAGTTCTTCGCTACCGCCGCGCTGCGATCACGTGCGCCAGTATCGCTTGGTACTGCGTACCGGTGACTCCTCGGTCGGTTCCGTCCGGGCGCTTGCCCGGCACGGTCTTGTGTGCGACGACGGCACCCAACTCGGGAAGCACCGTGACATACTGTCCCACGGCGCCAAAGGCGGAGTAGGCACCCTTCAGAGGCCCTTCGCGCCGATGATCGTCCCAGATCCACCACATATAGCCGTAGCCCCAGAGGCGGCCGGAAGCGTAACCGCGCTCGGAGGGCGGATTCAGATCGAACATCGGCGTCACTAAGGAAGTGATGCGGCGGATCCAATCCGCAGGCACAAGCTGTTTACCATTCCAGTTGCCCTTGCGCAGCATCAGGTAGCCTAGCCGCGCCATATCGCGGGTGGAAAAGTGCATGTGATAGGCCGGGTACTGCGAGCGCGTCAGGTCGCCGCTCTTTTTGTGCCGCGCGCGGTCGAAGTCCTGCATGCCGATAGGCCGCGCGAGATCCGTTTCAAGTGCGTCGAAGATGTCTCGCTTGGTTATCTTCTCGAAAGCCGCTCCTGCGGCGTTGAAGTCCCAGTTGCTGTATAGGTGATACGTCCCGGGCTTCTGCGTGCCGCGCGGCGGGGCCTGTGCCAATCTGTCGCCTGAATTCGACGCCGGATGAAATACTCCGGATCGGGCCGTGATCAGATGCTCGACCGTGGCTTTCTTCTCGACCGGCAGCAGACCGCCGAGATCATCCATGCCCAACTCCTCGAGCGTGGCGTCGAGGCGGATGGTGCCGTCAGCAACGTACTTCCCGTAGAGCATCGCGAGCACGCTCTTACGGCAAGAAGCCAGATAGCTGACTTCCGTGAGATCGCCATACTCGAAGACAACGCGGCCTCCCTGCACGACCATCATTGCCGAGGTATCCAAGGATGCAAGCAGGGGCGTCAGTGCCGACAGGCGGCGCGCGTCGAAACCGGCAGTCTCCGGTTTTGCCTTCTCCCAGGCGGGTATGGGAAACACCTGGCTCCAGGCGAGTTGAGCGAGCAAGAAAACAATCGCAGCGTTGCCTTTCACATCAGTCATTATAGGCCGATAACGAATCGGGCGAAAGGCTGGCGCCGAAACCGGAACGCCGCGCATCTCTCAAAAGAGCGGTTAGGAGGGCCATTCGGTCCACCACCACAATGCGCCGCTCGTCGACACGTCCTAGAAGACGCTCCCAGAGTGGCCGCAGCCGACGAGCGTACTGAGTCTTCGGTAACGGCGTCCCTTCCAAAGATCGCGCGGATCACATCCTTGCCAGCTTCGTTCCTAAGAACCGGATCGCTCCCGGAGTGAAACCGGTAGTAGCTGGTCTCGAGTCGTTCCTGCGCCTCGGCATTGACTCCGCGTTCAGCCATGGCGGCGAGAGCGCGGCGCATGGTTGGGTACAATCAAAGAGAACTTGGCCAGATTCGTCGACAGGATGCGGGAGGACTGGAAATAATCGGCCGGCGAAGGGATCGAGCGCAACGCGATCCGTAAGCTTGCGGCTCGACAGAGGGACACGCCGGTAACCCAGCCATGCTGACAAGAACTCTCCCAGCCCTGTTCTTTTGCGCACTGTTCATACGTGCCCAAAGCCCGAATCCTTCGACACTCGACGGAAAAGTTTTGCTTGGTTACCAGGGATGGTTCCGCTGTCCGGGCGGCGGCCCGATGGGGACAAACTGGAGCCATTGGGCCAACGGAACACCTACACCCTCCAGCCTGGTCATCGACATGTACCCGGACCTGCGCGAGTTCGAGCCGGGAGAGACCTGCGCCGTTCCAGGCATGACGATCGGCGCGAATCCGGCACTTCTCTTTAGTTCCGGCAACAGCAAGACAGTGGACCGGCACTTCCGCTGGATGCAGCAGTACGGGCTGGACGGCGTGCTGGTGCAACGCTTCATCACTGACATCCCCGGCAACCGGTCTCGCGGCGACGTCGTGTTGAAAAACATCATCGCTGCCGCCCGGCGCTATGGACGTGTCTTCGCGCTTGAATACGACATCGCCGGCGCGAACCCCGCGACCGTTCTCACCACGATGCAAGAGGACTGGAAGTATCTGGTGGAGACGCTGGAGCTGACGGCACAACCCGGTTACCTGCGGCACAACGGCAAGCCGGTGCTAGGGGTCTGGGGCATCGGGCTGAACAGCACGAGACACCCGCCGAGTGACCCCGGCGCCGCGCTGCGCCTCGTCCAGTGGTTCCGCGAAGAAGCTCGTGTGACCTACATCGGCGGCACACCCGGCTACTGGCGCACGCTTTCAAACGATGCTGCGACGGACCCTCGCTGGGCCACCGTCTACCAGGAAATGGATGGTATCCAGCCCTGGAGCGTTGGGCGGTACAACTCGCCGCCGGCCATAGACCGTTGGCGGACCGAACGCCTCGAACCGGACCTGGCAGCTACCTCGCAACGGCAGCAGATCTACATGCCGGTCGTGTTTCCCGGCTTCTCGTGGTACAACCTCAACCGCACGGCACCGCAAAACCAGATCCCCCGGAACAGGGGCGAGTTCCTGTGGCGGCAGGCATACAACGCAAAAGCGGCTGGCGCACGCATGCTGAAGATCGCCATGTTCGATGAGGTGAACGAGAGCACGGCGATGTTCAAACTGGCCTCGCGGCGCGCGGACGCACCCGACCAGGGATTCTGGCTGACGCTCGATGCGGATGGGTTCACTCTGCCGAGCGATTGGTACCTGCGTCTGGCGGGCGAGATTACGCGTGTCTTTCACAACCAGACGCCGCCCACTGCCGCGCTGCCCGCAGACCCCGGCCCTCCATATGCCGGCGCGTCTCGACTGGCGGCGTTAAATGGAGCGAGTTTTCAGCCCGGAGCGGCGGCAGCGGGTACGATCGTAACCGTCTCTGGCGAGCGATTGAGGACCGAACCCGACGCTTTCGGTTCCACCTTCACCGTGATCGACTCCAGCGGTGCGGGCCGCACGCCAATCATGCTGTATGCGTCACCCGGCCAGGCAAACATAGTAGTTCCCGAGGGCACTGCGCCCGGACCGGCAACGCTGGCGGCGGAGCGTGACGACGGGTCTCTTGCCTACGGACGGCTGCAGATCCAGCCGGTCGCGCCCGGCATCTTCACCGCGGCATCAGGGGGAACAGGACCTCCAGCGGCGCTCGTGCGGATCGAGCAGCCAGATGGGACGGTATCCACTGCAACGGTTGCGGCGTGTGATGGGGACGGAGTCTGTCGGCCCGCACCGATCAATCTGGGGCCGCCCGGCAGCCTCGCGGTGCTTGAGTTGTACGGAACGGGTATTCGGGGCCGGTCTTCCCTGGAGGCGGTCACTTGTAACATCGGAGGCGAAAACGTTCCCGTGACGCTGGCGGAATCGGCCAAAGACAATCCTGGACTCGACCATGTCCACCTGACGCTTCCCCGCAGCTTGGCCGGGCGAGGTCTGGTGACGATTCGGCTGTCGGTTGACGGAGTGCAAGCCAACGAGACCCAGTTGGCTTTCCGCTAGCGGCCCAACCCGGCAGTTCGAGAGATTGAGGCCACCCAACCACCGCGTTTGAGCTGGAGAGCCGCTTCGCCAAGAGCCTCGTGGCCGCGGCGGCTGTGTCCGTCAATAAGGCGGAATATGCGCCCATTAGCGGCCCTTCCGGCCTGCGCTCGCCCCAGGCCCGCCACATCCGGCCGTAGCCCTACGGAGTGGAACGATCCTTAACGAAGGAGGATGGAATGACGACGGCGTCCTTTTCTCGTGCGGCGAAGAGACGGCCGGCCAGACCATCCGGTCCGAAAGTTTGTGGATGTAGTTCCCCGAGCGCCACAAGCGCGGCCTCAAATTCCAACTTGAGATCTCGCCTCCCCTGCTCTCGGGATGCTTCGTCGGCCTGCCGCCGGATTTCGGATTGGTCCGGGAAATAAACCCCCTCCAACCGTTTCACCTCCGCGCTTTCTGCTGCCCATTTCGCGCAAATCAGCCCTGCTTCGGCCTCGAATCTCATTCCGCCGTAAACGCGCACCACCCAGGCCAGGGCTGCCATAACTTTCCCCACGGGAGCCCGTTTGCTCCAGGACACGTGAGTCAAGCGAAGGAGAATGGGCAGGCTCTGCTCTGCGCCGGCCAGCACACCGTACCAAACAAGGAGTCGAAGCATTGCGCTGCCTGCGGCACTGACTTCCGCCTCATTTTCGGGAAACTGGAACCAGGAGTCCAATGCCGAAAGGAACTGTGCCTCGCCGATCCTTGCGAGGCGTTTTCGACCCTCCCGAAGCCATTTGCTGCTCGGCGCGGAGTTCAGACCGGCAGCGGTGTGGCGGAGGAGCCATTGCCAATGAAAGGCTCGTTCGGAGTCCATCAAATGGATTGCCTGCTGAATCCGTCGCGTCTGGCAAGTTTTCTCAATGCGCCGGGGATCATGCCATAGAATCCAACTCAACTTGCGCTTCACGTTTGTCGCGCCTACCGGCCGGAGGCCTCGAAGTGTCTCCCGGTATGCATGGGCGGCATCAAACAAGACTGTGGAGTACGGCTGATTCTGAAACGCCTCCTCCGCAAACGTCAGAGGCGGCTCTACATCGGAACCGTGCCCGCATCTGTGAAAAGACCTCTCAAGGATTTGCGAAGCCTTATTTGCATCGGGCTGGATTCGGCTTTGGAGAATTGTGCTGATCAGGATACTCCAACAGGATGTCTCAAACGGATCGGCATTCTGGGAATCGCCGCAAGCACTCAGTGCGCGATAGCGGTCGTACGCGTGCAGTAGCATCGGAATGCGCTCCGACGCAGCCAGTTGCTCGACGAAGGCCGCAAAGAGTTCGAAGTCCTCCTTCGAAGCGTAAAAGGGCCCCTTATGCTTAGCCCGCAATGCTCCGAGAAGGGAACTCCATGAATTGTGGCTCATCGAACAGGATTCGGCCGTTTATCTCCAGATCTTTAGCCGAACCCGTCATCGGAACAAGTTTTCTCGTGATCGGCAAAGGGAACGTTCATCCGCCAGGCGTGGTCCGCTGTATGGACCCAATCTGCGGTCATATCGGACGACTAGAGGGCGGCAATCGCCCCCCGCAAGCTTAGGACGGCGCGCCCCCGGCCCGCGCTGCTCCGCCTCACTCGTAGCGGAGGACGATATTCGGATCCACTTGGGCCGCGCGCCGGGCCGGTGCATAGCAAGCCGCCAGAGCCGTTAGACTCAGCGTAGCCAACGCGACCAGGAAGATCTGCGGTTCAAACGGTTCGGTTCTGAACAGCAATCCTTCGAGAACCCGGCCAGCTCCGTACGCTCCCGCCATGCCGGCGGCCAAGCCAATGGCCACGACGAGCATTCCTTGGCCTACCATCAGGCCGACAAGCGAGCCGGGTTTTGCGCCGAGCGCCGCCCGAATGCCGATCTCCCGCCTCCGCTGCTCGACCGTGTAGGAGATGACACCGTAGACCCCGATTATGGCCAGAACTAAGGCTAGGACCGCAAAGGAGGCAATCAGTCCCGTGCGGAGGCGGTTGGACGCCATACTCTGGTTCTTGATCTCCTCCAGGGTCTCCACGTTGGTCAACGCCTGGTTCTTGTTGATCGTCCAGATGGCGCGCTGGATTGTGTTTTGCATGAGCTTCGGGTCGCCCACACTCCGCACCAGCAAGCTCATGCCCAAAGACGGGCTTTGTGCGAACGGCACATACATCACGGCGGCGTCGCTATCCAGTCCGCCGATTTTCTCGTTCGCCACCACACCGACGATCTGCCACGGAATTTCAGGGCCCAACTCTCTTTTGCCTGTGACAATTTCCTCCACCATCACTTGCTTCCCTATGGCTTCCTCGCCCGGGAACATGCGCTCGACAAAGCGCTCGTTCACGAGCATGGCGGGCATCGCTCCCTTGGCGTCCTGCGCCAAAAGGGGCCGCCCCTTGCGAATCCGTAAGCCCGCCGCCGCGAAGTAGCTGGGCGTGACGATCTTAAACGGAGCGGCCTGCCGGGAAGCGTTTGGTCCCGGCGCCCGGCCGGCGATGCGAAACGGCATGCCGCCGCACGCCCCGCGCATGGGTACGCCACAGGCGAAAGCCGCCTCACGAACTCCAGGCAACGCGCGAAGCGAGGCTTCGATCTGCTCCAGGTAGAGGGTGAGCTGCGTACCGTTCGTATCCTTGCCCAGTGCCATCGGAACGTTCATCGCGATGGCATTGGAGGAATCGAAGCCCGGATCCACCTGCATCAACCGGAAAAAGCTCGACGTCAACAAGCCGCCGCAAGTAACCAGAATCAGGGCCAAAGCCACCTCGGCTACGATGAGCCCATTACGCACAGCGTTGCGCCCCCGCCCGCCTGTCTCTCCGCGTCCGCCGTCTCGCAGGGCCGCGGCCGTGCCGCGGGCACTCGTCCAGGCGGGC
>Ga0194119_10007622_pt1 | contig 15204 bp, 20 predicted proteins | sample TA2MahC100mmetaG_FD_148620 | JGI IMG/M metagenome (GOLD analysis project Ga0194119, IMG submission 148620) | Freshwater microbial communities from Lake Tanganyika, Tanzania - TA2015018 Mahale Deep Cast 100m | ecosystem: Environmental > Aquatic > Freshwater > Lake | place: Tanzania: Lake... | reverse complement strand
TGTACACCCTGTATTCATTCGAAACCGATCGCGCTGTGCGTGAACGCGCCTATCGGGCGATAGCAGAGCGCATCTACCAGAATCGTGATCCCATCAACGACTTGTGGAGCAGGTTCATGGAATTGCGCCGGAACATCGCGCAAAACGCCGGGTACTCCGATTTCCGCTCCTATATGTGGAAACAGAAATTTCGCTTCGATTACACTCCCGAGGATTGCAAATCCTTTCACGCTGCGATCGAACAGGTGGTCGTGCCGGCCGCCCAGCGGATCTACGCGCGGCGCCAAAAACGGCTGGGGATCGAAGCCACACTTCCGTGGGATCGGGAAGTGGACCAATTCGGACGCGCCATGCTCCGGCCTGCAGAATCAATGGCGGAATTGAACGCCCGTACGCTGCAAGTCTTCGGACAGGTGGACCCGAAATTCCGCGAGTATTACCAGGCCATGATGGATCACGATCTGCTGGACCTGGAAAGCCGCAAGAACAAGGCCAGCGGCGGATACAGCGTGGCGTTCAACGTGGCCAGGCTGCCGTTCATCTTCATGAACCGTACGAACACCGCCGTCGATGTGATCATTCTGCTCCACGAGGGCGGGCATGCCTTCCACACCTTTAAAAGCGCGCATTGGCGCTTTCATCAAAGGGCTGAGGCGTATGTGCCGGTCGAATTCTCGGAAGTGGCTTCGATGAGCATGGAACTGATCGCCTCCCCCTACCTGACCCGGGCGCATGGAGGTTATTACACCGAGGAGGAAAGCGCGCGGTCACGGATCAGTCACATGGAGACGATCATCCTCTTCTGGCCGTACATCGCGCTGGTGGACGCCTTTCAACACTGGATTTACGAAAATCATGCGGAAGCCTCGGACGGCCGGCGCTGCGAAGAGAAATGGAGCGAACTATGGGACCGCTTCATGCAGGGCATCGACTACCGCGGGTTCGAAAGGGACAAGGGCATTTACTGGCATCAGCAGGGGCACATCCACACCACCCCGTTCTACTACGTGGAATACGGGCTGGCGCAATTGGGCGCGGTGCAGGTCTTCGGCCGCGCGCGCAAGGATCAAAAAAGGGCCGTGGCTGTTTACCGCAAGGCATTGTCACTGGGTTCGACTAGACCTCTGCCGGAGTTGTTCGCGGCCGCAGGGGCAAAGTTCGCCTTCGACGCACACACCCTGAAGCAGGCTGTGGACCTGCTGGAGGAAGCGATCGAGGAGCAGGAAGCCCACCTGTCGTGACGTGCTTATAAGGCTTCTTTACCTTGGTTTTCGCATCTTCTGTTTTTTCTTTCGCCCCGTCCGTACGGGCGTGCGCGTGATGATGATTCGCGACGATCACGTCATTCTCGTGCGGCAGACCTACGTGCCCGGCTGGTTCATGCCAGGCGGCGGGGTGAAGCGCGGCGAAACGCTCGACCAGGCCGCGCGCCGCGAAGCCCGCGAGGAAACCGGCGCGGAACTGGGGGAGATCACGTTCCTGGGCGCGTATACGAATTTTTCGGAGTGGAAAACCGATCACAATATCCTTTTCCTCTGCCGCGATTTCGCGTTCGTCGGCGGGCCGGACCTTGAAGTGGCCGAAGTACGCGATTTCTCTTTGGAGGAGCTCCCCGACGACTTATGGCCCGGGCACCGCCGCCGGCTGGAGGAATTCCGCGCCGGCGTCGTTCCTCCCCAGACCGGTGAGTGGTGAATCCAGCATGCAGGCATCTGCCTGCTCACGCGGTAAAATGGAACCATGACAGAGAGCTTGAAGATCGTCATCCCAATGGCCGGATGGGGCACGCGCATGCGCCCGCACACCTGGAGCAAACCCAAGCCGCTCGTGAGCGTGGCCGGCAAGACCTCGCTCGAGCATCTGCTGGATATGTTCACGTCCGTGCCCGACCCGGCAAACACAGAATACGTCTTCATCCTCGGTCCCTATCTGGGTGAACTGCAGATCCCGCCCTTTATCCGGGAAAATTTTCCGCACCTCAAGGCACATTACATCGTACAGCACGAGATGAAAGGTCAGTCTCACGCGCTGGCGCTGGCGCGGGAACATCTGCGCGGCTCGTTGATCATCTGTTTTTCCGATACGCTGATGGAAACCGATTTTTCCTTTCTGGCGCGTGAGCAGGCCGATGGCGTGGCCTGGGTCATGCCCGTACCCGATCCGCGCCGCTTCGGCGTTGCAGAGGAGGGCGCTGACGGCTGGGTGAAACGCTTCATTGAGAAACCACAGGATGTGGCCAATAACCTGGTCGTGATCGGCTGCTACTATTTAAAGAGCGCGGAGCGGCTGCTGGCTGCCATCGATGAGCAGATGCAGCGCGGGATCATGTTCAAGAACGAATATTTCCTGACCGACACCATCTCGATCATGATCGAGCGCGGAGCCAGGATCCACACGCACAAGGTCGACACCTGGCTCGATACCGGCACGATCGACGCCACGCTGGATACCAACCGCATCCTGCTCGACCGCGGGGCGGGGAACGCCTCCGAAGCCGCGCGCCGGCCGAACGTCCGCGTCGAGGCGCCGGTCTTCATCCACCCGACCGCGAAGGTGGAGCAGGCGGTCATTGGGCCGCATGTATCCATCGGCGCGGATTGTGAGATCCGACAGGCTGTCATCCAGGACAGCATCATCGAACCCGGGTCCCGCATCACGCGCACCGCGTTGAAGCGCTCCCTGATCGGCCGCAACTGCATCGTGGAAGGACAGCCCGACCCTCAGCAGGCTTGCTCCATGAACCTCGGAGATAACAGCACGGTCATCCACCCCGGATGACCGGCTGACAGCACGCATGGATACGGTAGAATGTCGTTCAGATACGGAATACGCAGAACGTCCCCTTTCCTTAATATGGCACGGGCGGCGGCTCGAGATCGCCGAGATCCTATCCCGCTGGCGCGGCCCGGCCGAGAAGGGATTCCGGGTCAAGACCGCGGACGGGCAGGCTTTTGAATTGACCTACCGGGCGGTCTCGGACGACTGGCAGATTCAACCCCTTTAACCGCTCATTGCAGACCGAGGCCCCCAATCACGGCGCGGCAATGAGGAATCATGGAGGCTCAATGCAGGAAATCGCTCGTACGGAAAGACTATCCAAACGCGTGGCCGGGCTGAAGCCCAGCGGCATTCGCAAATTCTTCGACATCGCCGCGACCATGAAGGATGTGATCTCGCTCGGCATCGGTGAACCGGATTTCACCACGCCGGCTCCGATCCTCGAGGCGGGCATCCGTTCGCTGCAGGCCGGCGAGACGCACTACACCTCGAACCACGGAAAAATGGAATTACGCCAGGGGATCGCGAACAATCTGCAAAGGCTGTACGGTGTGAAATATGACCCGGCCGAGGAGGTGATCGCGACCGTGGGCGTTTCGGAGGCGTTATACCTCACGTTCACGGCAATCCTCGACCCCGGCGATGAGGTGATCATCCCCACACCGTGTTTTGTTTCGTACCAGGCCGAGGTGATCCTGGCCGGCGGCGTGCCGGTGGAGATTCCGGCGCGCCTCGAGAATCAGTTCATGATCGATCCTCAGGACATCCGCCAGGCGATCACTCCGCGCACCCGCGCCATTTTTATCGGGTACCCCTCCAACCCCACCGGTGCGGTGGCTTCACGGGAGGTCCTGATCGAGATTGCCGCTATCGCAGAGGAACACGACCTGCTGGTAGTCTCGGACGAGATCTACGACCGCCTGGTGTACGATTTCAATCATGTCTGTTTTCCATCCCTGGGCGAAAGCATATGGGCGCGCACCATCCTGCTCGGAGGATTCTCCAAGGATTACGCCATGACCGGCTGGCGCATCGGGTACGCCTGCGGTCCGGCGGACATCATCAAGGGATTGGTGCGCATCCACCAGTACACGATCATGTCCGCGCCCACCACGGCGCAGGATGCGGCGATCGAGGCTTTGAAGAGCGGGGAACCGCATGTGCAGGACATGGTCAGGGAATATGACCGCCGCCGCAGGCTGCTGGTGACGGGATTGAATCGTCTCGGGCTCGAGACCTTCGAGCCGCGCGGCGCGTTCTATGCCTTCCCTAACATCCGCGCCTCCGGCATGGACGATGAAACCTTTGCCGAGAGGCTGCTGCGTGAGGAGGGCGTGGCGGTCGTGCCGGGCAATGCCTTCGGCCCCGGCGGAGACGGATTCGTGCGCATGTGCTACGCCACGGCTTATGAAAAGATCGAGGAAGCCCTGCGTCGCATGGAACGATTCATGACCCGCTATGGTTAGAGGGCATCAATGAAAGAAAGATTCTGTCTGTAGATTCGGCAAACGGATCATTACGACACAACCTGAAAAAGCACGATCATGCTCACCTGCAAGAACGGCGTCAAATGGTTGTACAAGCTTGAAACCGGGGACTTCGTCTGGGAGTCCGGCCATCCGCTGCCGTACACGATGGAGTTCCGCGATGAGAAAGGCAAGCTGCGCCTGGTGATCGATAAGAACGGGCGCATCACCGTCAGGCAGGGCTACGCCTGGGACGGCTGCACCCCGAAGATCTGTTTTTTCGACCTCCTGTTCGGCACGCCCGACGGTGTGGTGCACAGGGATTCCGGGAAGCCCAAGACCTACTATGCCTCACTCGTTCACGACGCGCTCTACCAGTTCCTGCCGGAGATGCCGCGCATCGCCCAGCTCACGCGCCGCGACGCCGACGACTTCTTCTTCCGCATCATGCAGGAATACGAGTTTGCCCCGCGCTGGATCTACTGGCTGGCCGTGCGCCTGTTCGGCGGGCTGGCGATGAGCGCCCGCAGGAACATCACGCGCAAGACCCGCCATGGGACGATGAAGGCGATCTAGCCTCGTTCCGATTTTCGACACAGGTGGACCTCGGCTCAAATCCACGGAAGAGGGAGGCGCGATGCAGAAGGTTTCGATCAGCGAGAAGGTTTACAACTGGCTCGAGACGCTCATCATGGACAGACTGGTGCAGCAGGAGCGGCCGGGGCCGGTCTTCAAATGGCTGTTCAAGCTGCCGATCCTGCAATACAAGCTGGGTCTGGGCTGGTTGATCGGAAATTACGTGCTGCTGTTGACCACCACCGGCCGAAAGTCCGGCCGGCCGCGTCACACTCCCCTCGAATACATACACGACAAGGAAAACGACCGCTACCGCGTGGCGGCCGGTTGGGGCGGTAAAACCGACTGGTATCGAAACCTGCTCAAGGATCCCAATGTGACGGTTCAGGTGGGAGGCAGAAAATTCCGCGCCCTCGCTGATCCGGCCTCCGACAGGGAGGTTGCTGAATATATGGTAATGGTCTCGAACCGGCACCCGCGCATGGACCGCGTCTGGAATCGCTGGTCTGACAAACCCGTAGATGGAACCTTTGAGAGCTACGTGTACGCGGCGCGATTCTTCCCTTCGGTGTGGTTAAAGCCGATCCGGGAGCCGGTTTGAACCTTCTGTATTACATCCGCCACGGTGAAGGGGTGGATAATGTCGCCCGTCGGTTCTCCTACAAGAATCCGGATAACCCGTTGACGGAACGCGGCCGCCTGCAAGCGCTTCAGACGGCTCAACACCTCGCCGCCAGATCCTTCGACGGCATCTATTGTTCACCCATGAAAAGGGCGCTCGAAACCGCCCAAATTATCGCCTCCCCTCTGAAGGCGGATCCCATCGTCATGGAGGAATTCCGCGAGGTGAATGTCGGGGATTTGGAAGGCATGCCCTTCAATGACGAAAACTGGAGCATCTACCATCACCTGGTGAACGAATGGTCCTCGGGAAACACCCGGGCTTCATTCCCTGGCGGGGAGGATTACGAAACGTTGTGGAAGCGAATGCACCGCGGCCTTTTGCAAATACTGACTGACAGGAAGGGACAGGTCCTCCTGCTTGTCGGCCATGCCGGCATCTTCTCTGCCACCCTCAAGGATCTTTGCCCCGGCACGGACCTCAACTGGCTGAAGAGTGCCGAGTACTACAATTGCGCCATCACCAAATTGGAAATCGAATCGCGCAACGGGGACCTGCAGGGCAGGTTGATCGATTGGGCAAATTACGATCATTTGGATGAGCAGGCGCTCAGCCGCGTGCCCGGCATCCCGCCGATGAATGACCCAGCCTGAAGCCAGCCGGGGCGCGAAACAACAATCCCCGGGTGTCTCCACCCGGGGATTGTCATCACGCTTCCAGTCAATCAAGCGATGACAACGACGTTGGCGGCCTGGGGGCCCTTGGGTCCCTGCTCGACGGTGAATTCGACCTTCTCACCTTCCTGCAGGTTCTTGAATCCCTCGCCCTGAATGGCCGAGAAATGGACGAAGACATCCGCTCCGCCCGAGCGCTCGATGAAGCCGTAGCCCTTCGCGCCGTTGAACCATTTGACCGTTCCGCTGATACGTTCCGACATGTTTGCCTCCTTGGGGCATGAAAATAGTTGGAGGGTACTCATTGCATTGCATCGGAACCGCCTCAACGGCGTAAAACAAAGCGGCTCACGGATAATCCGTGAGCCGTTCTGGTACTTCCAAAGCAACTACTGGTATCCTACGCCCGCAAGCTTATCACGCCACGTTCGGGCTGTCAATGTGATCGAAAGCGGCTTTCAAGCGGGCACGGGCGGGAACATGGGAGAATCGCCGGCTCGTGGAGTGACATTCCCACAGAAAATTCCTGTACAGGATCAAAATCCAAGATATACTGGTTTTCAAACTCAGAGGTGGAGGTGTGCCATGTCCGTACAAGATCAGGAAAGATCCGGCGTGGCGATAGCTGCATGCGTGGCCATTCTCCTGGGCTGATCGCGGCAGTGGTTTGTGGAGCGGCTTATCTCATATACACCCTGCTGCAGGATGACCGCGCGACCACCCCAATCCTCCCAACGACCACAGTTGTGGAGCCCGGCACTCAGGAAGAAATTCAAATTGAAGTATTTGGACCGGGAGACCTGGGCCGCGAGAAGATCGCACTGACAAATGCAGGTGTCGCACCGATCAAAATCCAATTCTGGAGTGTTCAGCGCAATGAGGATCCGTTCTTATTTTTGTTCCCGGATGTCTCCCTGGAAGCGGGAGAAACCATATACCTGCACACCAGGGTCGGCACCAACACGGCGGCGGATTTTTTTCATGAAGGTGCAGGAGCCCGTCTGGCACCCAGGGAACGCGCTGAAATTGCTTGATTATCAAGGAAAGGTGCGCGCCACATACAGGATCCCTTAATATCGATCCCGCCTCCTTGAAACGTGGAAAGGAAGGACCCATGGCTGCAAACCACAAGAAATTTCCCATGGAACACGATAAGAAGATCGCCCTTGTGGCGCACGACAATAAAAAGCGTGACCTGGTTGAATGGGCCAAGTTCAACCGCGACCTGCTGGCACACCACCAGGTTTTTGCCACCGGCACCACCGGCGAGATCCTGGAAAAGGAACTGGGCTTCCCGATCACGAAGCTCAAAAGCGGACCGCTCGGGGGCGACCAGCAGATCGGCGCGATGATCGTCGATGACCGCATCGATTTTCTGATCTTCTTCTGGGACCCGCTCGAACCGATGCCCCACGATCCCGACGTCAAGGCGCTGCTGCGCATGGCAGTGGTGTGGAACATCCCGATCGCCTGCAACCGCGCCTCAGCTGATTTCATGATCTCCTCCCCGCTGATGGACGGCGAATACGACCGGCTGGTGCCGGACTATGAGAACTACATCACGCGCAAATTGGACGAGGGGTGAAAGGACCGGTTAGGCGTGATGCGCGAATCAAAACTGCGCTGGAAGGATCCGGATTGGCAGAAGCAGGCTCACGAGTGGATCCTGGCTGAGGCAGCGCGCGGCGGAATCCGCATCAGCGGGGCGATCGAACAACCGCACACCCTTCCGTGGTCGACCGTGATGCGAGTCCAAACCACCGAGGGTGTGCTTTTCTTCAAGGCCACGGCGGAGGAGACGATCTACGAGATCCGGCTGACCGAACAGCTGGCAGGCTGGTTCCCCGACTGCATGCCCGACCTCGTCGCGGTGGATATCGCGCGCGGCTGGATGCTGATGCGCGACGGCGGCGAACAGCTGCGCGCCTCCATCCGCCCGAGGAAGGACCTACGGCTGTGGGAGCCAAGCATCACGAAATACGCCGAAGTGCAGATCGGTCTCGTACAACACGTGGACGAAATACTCGCGCTGGGCATTCCCGATCATCGCCTTACCGCCTTGCCCGCACTTTATTCGCATCTGCTGACCGACAAAGAAAGCCTGTTGATCGATAAAGAGAAGGGGGTGACCTCCGCCGATTTCCAGCAATTGCAAAGTCTCGAACCGCGTTTCGAGCAATTATGCGCCGACCTTGCCGCGTTTGGAATTCCAGAATCGGTCGACCATGGGGACTTCCACGACGGGAACGTCCTGGTGAAAAACGGACGCCTCACCTTCTTTGACTGGGGGGATGCCAGTGTAACCCATCCATTCGTCTCGCTCAGGACCTTCTTTGTCAGCATGGAGATCGCGCTCGATCTCGACGATTATGCTCCTCCCACCTTAGAAATGATCGCTCTACGGGACATTTACCTCGCGCGCTGGGAGCACTTTGCCAGCAAAGAAAAAACGCTAAAGGCATACAATCTTTCGCGCCCGGTCGCGTCCATCGTCAAGGCGTTGTTGTGGCATAACACGGTCTCCAGATTGACCGATCCCCTGCGCGAGGAATACGCCTGGATCGTCCCCGAGGTGTTGAGGGAGTTCATGGTGTTTGAGAGGATGTTGTCGGCTTGAGTCCTCCCCTTGGAGACCGGGGAGGAGATGGGCGCAGGTTTTACCAAAAACCGTCTTATAATTTTACAAGCCCGAATTTAATTAACAAAAGGAGCCGCCATGACCACACCGTTTATCTGCCATGTGGAATGGGGTACGACCGATCCCGAGTCTCTGCGAAAATTACTTTATCAGCTGTTCGGTTGGGGATTCCAATCTTTCGCGCCCAATTATCTGATCTATGTCTCCGCGGAAGGCGGTGCAAGCGTCGGTATCATGCAATCGGACCAGATGCGCGCGGGTGGGTCCCCCCAGCGCCTCGGTGCGCGTGCAGGATATGGATGCAATGATCCTCAAAGCGGAGGGGCTTGGCGGCAGGGTCGTCGTCCCTAAAACGGACATGGGAGGCGGATCGTTTGCCTTCATCGCCGCTCCCGATGGAAATTTGATCGGATTGCAGAAGGTATGATGCCTCCAGGTCTTCAGGGATCCAATGAAGCTCTCCGATGTTGAATTCCGCGCCATGAACACCTGGTGGCGCAGGTGGGGGCAAAAGAATTTCGAGTTGCCACTTTTTCAGCGGATTGGCATGGACATCAAGGGGAAAGATGTCCTTGAGATCGGTTGCGGGAGTGGGTTTGGCGGATTTTTACTGAATCAGCTTCAACCAAGAAGTTACGTCGGCCTGGATGCGATGGAAGAACAAATCGAGATTGCACACAGGACCTACCCGCAATTCCAATTTATGGTTCAAGACGCGACGGATTTGAGTCAATTCCCCGCAGCAAGCAAGGATGTAATTGTGATCTTTGGCGTTCTCCATCACATCCCCGAATGGCGAAAGGTAATTGACGAGATCGCGCGCGTGCTAAAACCAAATGGAAGTCTTTTCCTCGAAGAGCCGCGCGGGGTGGACATCCGGTTGTTCGATTTCTTTTTTCGCTGGGGACATCCCGATTCGGATTTTGGGTTGAAAAGGATGGAAACCCATCTCAAATCGCGAGGGTTCCAATTCGACAAACGCTGGACACCGCTGTTGACGATGTATCACATAAAAGGGGCATTTTGAAAAACCGGGCATCGTCGGCGCGGCGCTGTCGGCAGTAATCGGATAAGGATGGAAGTATGGACTGCGATGTGATCGTCATCGGCTCCGGCGCGGGCGGACTGACCGCCGCGGTGGCACTGGCGCAGGCGGGCAAGCAAGTGCTGGTGCTTGAGCAGCACGACCGGCCCGGCGGGTGGACCCATTCGTTCACGTTGAACGGGTATCGCTTCAGCCCGGGGGTTCACTATATTGGCAGTCTCGAAGAGGGTGGAGGATTGCGCCGCATCTATGACGGATTGGGTGTGTCGCAGGATTTGATTTTCTGCGAACTCAATCCCGATGGGTATGACCATATCGTCATTGGTGACAAACAGGTGGATTTTCCCAAAGGCAAAGAAAATTTAATTGAGCGACTCAAGAGTCACTTTCCGCACGAGGTCAAGGGGATTAACGGATATTTCGCCGACATGGACGCGATGGTTCTCGGGCTGCGCAACATCGGCAGGCTGGACAAACCGTTTGAGGCGGTGAAGGGCGCGGGGATTATTCTGAAATGGATGCGCGCAACGGGCGCGGACTTGATCGACGCGCACGTCAGCGACCCCGTTCTTCGCGGTGTGCTGGCGGGGCAGTCGGGGGATCATGGCTTGCCGCCGTCGAAGGTCTCGGCGTTCATGCACGCGGGGATCACGGAGCATTATCTCGAGGGCGGATACTACCCGATGGGAGGCGCGTTCACGATTCCGCGCGCGTTCGTTCGGGGGCTGAAACGCGCGGGCGGGCAGATCCGGCTCAAGTCACGCGTGAAGCGGATTTTGATTGAGAAGGGAAAGGTAATCGGCGCCGAATTGGAATCGGGGGAAGAGCTCCGCGCGGGCGTCGTCATCTCCAATGCAGATCCCGAGGTGACGTTCGGCAAGTTGATCGGGCGCGAAAATTTGTCGACGAAGTTGAATCGGAAGTTGGACGGGCTGACGTATTCGACATCATGCCTGAGTTTGTTTTTTGCAACGGACATGGATCTGCGTGCGGCGGGACTCGACTCGGGCAACATGTGGTACTACGACCATTCGGATGTGGATAAGATTTACTCCGATGGACTCACCGATGCTCTACTGCGGGAGGAGACGCCGCCCGGTATGTTCCTGACGGTGACGACGTTGAAGGATCCATCCAAGATGCACTCCGGACATCATACCTGCGAGTCGTTCGCGTTCGTGAGTTACGACGCGTTCGAGAAGTAGGCGAATACCAAATACGGCGCGCGTCCCGCCGACTACGACGCGATGAAGGAAGACCTGGCGTGGCGCATGGTGCGCGGGCTGGAGAAGCGCATCCCTGGCCTGAGCAGGCACATCGTGTATTACAGTCTCGGCACGCCGCTGACGAACGAACACTATCTAAACGCAACACGCGGCAATTTATATGGAACCGAAAAAAGCCCGGCACAAATTGGCCCTTTTGGCTTCACGCCGCGTACCGAGTTCGATGGATTGTTTCTATGCGGCGCGAGCACAATGAGTCACGGCGTGGCGGGGGTCACGGCTTCGGGAATCGAGGCGGCGAAGGCGGTGTTGAACTGCCGCTCAAGCGATATTTTGACTCAGCACGGGAATGGTCCGCTGTTCTTGCAGGCGGAGGATACATCCGCGTGGCCGGAGTATTTGAAGAGGAAAATGGAACGCGGGGAAGTGGCAAGGGAAGAGGAAGAGAGGGAGGTATAGTAAAATAAAAAAAGTCTATGTAGAAGTGTGTATAAATAAAAATATGTGCTAAGTATTCGTACCAAATACAAAGCAAGCCCAACCATGGGAGGCGAATATGACAAAGCCATCTGAAACTCTCTGGGAAATAGAACCTCACACAAGTGCCAAACACGAAATCCTACGAAGATATTTAGGAGCATGGTTTCCTATTCTTGGTTCTAAGATTCCCCGAATTGTCTATATGGATGGATTTTGTGGTCCAGGAAGATATCTTGGCGGCGAAGAGGGCTCGCCAATCATTGCATTGCAGGAAGCACGGAAGCAACCTATTCTGGCGGGTTCAGAAGTGAGTTTCCTTTTTATTGATGAACGAGAGGATCGAATTAAGCATTTAGAGAGCGAATTATCATTATTGAATATTCCAAGTAATTTCCACATAGACACGAGAGTTAACGAATTTGAAGATACGCTTACCAAACTTCTGGATGACCTGGAGAAAAGGGGCGCTCATTTGGCACCTACTTTCGCGTTCATTGACCCATTTGGGTTTAAGGGAACGCCTTTCAGCCTGATCAAAAGATTGATGGCAAATTCGCGAACAGAAGTGTTTATCAACATTATGGTGGATTACGTAAACCGTTTTGTCGAGCATCCTTTGCCTGTGGATCGTAAACATATCAAGGATTTATTAGGGGCGTCTGATGATGAAATCGAAGATGTTGTCAATTCTCAAGATCGCATACTAGCTTTTAGACAACTTTATCAGGGTAAGCTTCTCAAACATGCAAAGTTTGTCAGATACTTTGAAATGCGGGATGACCGAAACAAAGTCATTTACTATTTATTCTTTGCTAGCAACCATCCCCTTGGGCACAAGAAAATGAAAGAGGCATTCTGGAAGGTGGATAGCCAAAGCGGCTTCAAGTTCTCTGATTGTACAGACCCAAATCAACCAGTGCTGTTTGAGTTGGATCCGTCTATCGACTTGGCAAAGGTATTAAAAACGCAATTTTCAGGATTAACACAAAATTCGGAGGATGTTATTACTTTTATTGAGGATAAAACACCCTATATTGAGACACATGCTAGGAAAGCATTGATTCATCTGGAAAATGGAAAAGAAATATCAATTGAACAAATTAAGGCTGACGGAGCAAAACGAAGGAGGGGCACATTCCCTACTGGTGTCATAATTCATTTTTAATGTTTTGTAGAACGTTTGAACTATAATTGAAATTGACAATTATTCTCGGAGGAGAAAATGGCACAATCTCGGATAGAGTGGACAGAATCCACTTGGAATCCACTTACTGGTTGCACAAAAATCAGCCCCGGTTGTAAACATTGTTATGCTGAGCGCATGGCGAAGCGGCTTCATGCAATGGGACAGCCGAATTATGCCAACGGTTTCAAGTTAACCATGCACGAGCATGTACTTGAAAAACCTTTGGAATGGAAAACTCCACAGGTCATCTTCGTCAATTCTATGAGCGATCTATTTCACAAGGACGTGCCATTGGAATTCGTTCAACGAGTTTTTGACGTAATGAAACGTGCTAACTGGCATCAGTTCCAGGTACTGACGAAACGCTCGGAAAGATTGACGGAGCTGAGTCCGTATTTGGAGTGGACGGAAAATATCTGGATGGGGGTCAGTGTGGAGAACAAGGATTACGTGTATCGCATTGACGATCTGCGGAAGACGGGCGCGAAGATTAAGTTCCTGTCCGTCGAACCATTGCTGGGCCCGATGCCGAAGATGAATCTCAGGGGAATCAATTGGGTCATCGTCGGCGGCGAGTCCGGTCCCGGAGCCCGTCCGCTGGAGAGAGAGTGGGTTGTTGGTGTGCGAGATCAATGCAAAAAAGCAAAAGTTCCCTTCTTCTTCAAGCAATGGGGGGGTGTGCAAAAGAAGAAGACGGGGAGACTGTTGGATGGGAGGACTTGGGATGAGATGCCGAGGGATATAAGTTTTGCGAAGGCATGAGAGGGGCGATAAATAAAAACCCCGCTTTCGGCGGGGTTGAATTTCCTGTCTACTACTTCTTCTTCGATTTAGGCTTCGCTTCCGCGACCCGTCTCTTCGGCTCACGGGGAGAATAAACCGACCTGATTCCACCGCGCGCAGGTCCGAGATATTCCGCGATGCTGATCTCATCGTTGATCCCGCAGTCGTCGGGGTCCCAGACGATCATTGTGCGGCTTTGATTGATCTTGAACTTTTTGCGGTCTTCCATGCTGGCGTTGTAGACGGTGGGAATCCACCACAGGGGAATCGAGAGGACGCGCTGGTCGGTCAACCCGACGTGGATGTATTTCTCATCGAACCGCACATCGTGGATGGTTGCTTCTGTGGGGAAAGTGTATTCGTCAATGGAATGTTGAATCTTATACCGCTTGACGTGAACCGTTTCATCCTTTGGCTTTACGTCTGTAATCATGCCATTCCTCCAGCAGGTAATCTCTCTCCTGCTTGATCTGTTTCAAGGCTTTCTTCAATTCGTGATTCCGCAGAGTCCTGCCTGCGCGCTCCACTTCGATTGTTGGCTCCAGCCAGATTTTGGCGTCGTTGTGGTCGTCCTGCGATCCCTTTCCCACATGGACGCTGGCGCGGGTTTCGTGCAACGCGTCGTAACTGTGAAACCAGATGACCAGGTCGTCAACTTCGAGGACTTTTGGACTCATCATGTGCCGCGATTATAGCAGGAAAAACTTTTCGTTCAGGGTGCTGACCAAGCGCACGGAACAGCTTGCAGAACTCAGCCCGCGTTTGGAGTGGGCGGAGAATATCTGGATGGGCGTCAGCGTGGAGATCAAGGATTATGTGTATCGCATTGACAACCTGCGATAAACAGGTGCAAAGATTAAGTTTCTTTCGGTTGAGCCTTTGCCTGGCCCAATGCCAAAGATGAATCTCAAAGGAATAAATTGGGTCATCGTCGGCGGCGAGTCCGGTCCCGGGGCCCGTCCGCTAGAGAGAGTGGGTTGTTGGTGTGCGAGATCGTTGCAAAAAAGCAAAAGTTCCCTTCTTCTTCAAGCAATGGGGTGGTGTGCAAAAGAAGAAGGCAGGCAGGCTGCTCGATGGCAGGACGTGGGAGGAGATGCCACGAGATATGCGTTTTGCAAAGGCGTGAAAATTGGCGATGTAACAGCCACCATTTTGTTAGAAATGGGGAAACTTGCCATCTTGACGCCAGTATCAATAATGGTATCATAGCCGCGTGGCAAAGGTTGAAGACATCATTGCTGAAATGAAACGAAACCCGAAGGGGGTTCGTTTTCTCGATCTTTGTAAAGTGTGTGACGCCTTTTTCGGCAAGGCTCGGCAGCGAGGAAGCAGTCACCGAATTTACAAGACGCCCTGGCAGGGAGACCCGCGAGTCAACATCCAGAACGACAAAGGCATGGCAAAGGCATATCAAGTGCGACAAGTATTGAAGGCGCTCGAACGCCTGGAGGCGCAACGTGATGTTACAGAATGATCGGTATACCTACCGCGTAACCTGGTCGGAGGAAGACAATGAATATGTCGGTCTCTGCGCGGAGTTTCCGAGCCTGAGCTGGCTGGAACCATCGCCAGAAGAGGCTCTGAAAGGGATTCGCCAGGTTGTAGCGGAGGCGGTTCGCGATTTGAAAAAGAGCGGAGAAACCATCCCTGAACCGATTGCTGTCAAGAAGTACAGCGGGAAGTTCATGGTACGGATTCCGCCCGAACTACATCGAAGGCTGGCAATTGAA
>Ga0194119_10007611_pt1 | contig 15219 bp, 12 predicted proteins | sample TA2MahC100mmetaG_FD_148620 | JGI IMG/M metagenome (GOLD analysis project Ga0194119, IMG submission 148620) | Freshwater microbial communities from Lake Tanganyika, Tanzania - TA2015018 Mahale Deep Cast 100m | ecosystem: Environmental > Aquatic > Freshwater > Lake | place: Tanzania: Lake... | reverse complement strand
TGCTGAGCGCGCCGCGCGGCGAGAGCGGAATCCCCTTCGCCTTCAGGATGTCGATGAGCCGCGATGCCGAATCGGGACTGACGCCGCTGGTCACCAGCCCCGTGGGCGAGGTGTTGAGCAGGGTCTGCAGGTCGTTGGACCGGCGCCCCAGCTGGTACGAGACGTTGTAGAACATCTCGTCGATCTTCACCGGCCCCGACAGGAGGCCGCCGAGCGAGAGGTTCGTGTACTCCTGCCCCAGCGCCCGCGCCGCCTTGTCGGTCCACTGCAGGAACGGCGCGTCGAGGTTGAACGAGTTCGTGCGCGTCGGAAAGTTGTTCCCCGACGGCGACCGGATGTTGAACTGCGCCCCGCTGAACCCGCCGCGCGACACGTCATACGGGCTGGTGGACAGCGAGCTCGACACGCCGGCGTCGCGCGGCACGTCGGCGCCGCCAAACGAGCCGCCGTTCAGCGTGGTCGCGTTCTGATCAGGCGTCAGCCCGAGCACCGAGAAGCCGGAGGCGTCGCCCGAGGTGCCGGGCACGAGCGTCACGCCGGGGAGCGAGGCGGCCATCGCCGCCAAGTTGCCGGCATCGCTGGCGGCGACATTGCCCGCCGTGACATTGCGCTCGCTGCCGGAGATGTCCGGCTGCCGGTCGTCGCGGTTCGCGCGCGTTCGCTCGCCCGGTGTCACGCGCACCGCCTCGAGTTCCGTCATCGCCCGCGACAGCTTGGCATCGGCGATGAGGATCTCCTGGTCCGCGGTCCGCTTGACCTGGAAGCGCTTCATCGAGAAGCCGATGGCCTGCACCGTCATCATGTAGTCGCCGTCCCCATTGGGGAACGTGATCGTGAAGCGGCCGTTGTTGTCGGATAGGGCGCGGCGCGTGACGTTGCCGCTGAGCGAGGTGGCCTGCACACGGGCACCGGCGATCGGGATCGAGTCCTCACCGATCACGCTTGCGCGGAGGCACCGGAAGGGGCACAGAAGGCAGCGGCCGCGAACAGCGCGAGAGTGACGCGAGCCAACAACGGAATTCGCATAACGTCGGGAACGGCGTGGATGAACGGAAGCGGGCAGGACGTGACCACTCATTAGAACCCGCAGGCGCAGACACGGTTTACGCCCGCCGTCGTATTGTACGCGCCTGCGCGCGCGAACGTTTCTGGGGACCCACCCCTCCTACACCCGCGCGCGGCCGGGCGTTGGCCCGGCCGCGCGTGTCGTCAACCGCCCGGGGCTACTTGACGCAGGGCTTCAGCGCTGTGTCGACGTTGAGGATATGGCTGACCAGCCAGTCCCCGCGGAATGCGTGCAGTTCGCGCGCCTTGGCCTCCGTCACGCCGCGCGCCTCGCAGTCGGCCTTGATGCGCGTGAACGTCGCCACGAACGCCTCGTGCGCCGTTCGGTTGGCCGCCGAGTGCGGGCACTGGTGGCTCAGGAAGCACGCCTCCTCGTGAGCGAAATGCTGCTTGGCATACGTGCCGAGGAAGGCCAGAACCCGCAGCAGTTCGCCTTCGGCCCGCCCGGCGGCGGTCGCCTCCTCCAGCCGGTTCACCCACGCGATGAGCGTCCGATGCTCGTTGTCGAGCGCTTCCACGCCCGTCGACATCGCTTCGGTCCATTCGAAGGCCATCGGCTCCCCAACTCACCGGTTACGCACCGCGCCGCGCGCCGGGGAAGGCGCACGCCTTCCCCCATAAACTAACGCAGGGTGGCCCGCGCCGTTGGGCCAGACTGGGCGCTTCTGTGCGGCCGCGCCCCCGCGCCCCCGCGCCCCCGCGCCGTCCGCCTCGTTAGCTTTGGGAACCGCTCGCGCCGCCTCGCACGTTAATCGCGGTCTGGCGTCCGTCTCCCCCCGCACGTCCCACCACACGTGACCTTCGTCGAATCCGTTCGGCTTGCCCTTGCGACCCTGCGCGTGCAGAAGCTCAAGAGCTTCTTCACGCTCGCCGGCGTGATGATCGGCGTGATGTTCCTGATCACCGTCGTGTCCATCGTCGAGGGGATGAGCCGGTACGTCGAGGAGGATTTCGCGGCGCGCCTGCTTGGCGTCAACACCTTCACGTTCCGCCGCCGCCCGTTTGTGCAGGTGGGCGGCGTCACCGAGGAACAGTGGCGCGAGTTTCAGCGCCGCCCGCGGGTTTACGACGCCGATGTGGCCGTCGTGCGCGGTGTCCTCCCCCCGGGAACGCGCAGCGCGATTGAGAACGTCACCTTCGCCAACGCCTTCGTCCCCAACGCCAAGCCCAAGTTCCTGCAGACGGTCGCCACCGAACCCGACTACTTCCGCATCAAGAAGTACGACCTGGCCCAGGGGCGCTTCTTCACCCCGCAGGAGGCCGACCTCGGACTCCCGGTGGTCGTGATCGGCGCCGAGGTGGTGGAGGCCTTCTTTGAGGGGCTCGACCCCATCGGCCGCGAGATTCGCGTGGGCGGCATCCCCTACCGGGTCATCGGCACCCTGCAGAAGCAGGGGACCGTCTTCGGCTTCTCGCTCGACCGCCTCTTCATCGCGCCGTACCGCTCGCCCCTCTCGCGCGTCACGAACCCGCGCGGCGACATCGGCGGGCTCATCGTCCAGACCACGACGCGCGAGGACATGGACGCGACCATGGAGGACGCCCGCGAGGCGATGCGGGGCTTCCGCCGTCTGCGCCCGGGTCAGGCCGACAACTTCTCCTTTGAGACCCAGGACCAGGCGCTGTCGTTTTTCGACGGCATCAAGTCCAAGCTGATCGTCTTCGGCACCGCGCTCCCCGCGATCGGGCTCGTCGTCGGCGCGATGGTCATCATGAACATCATGCTCGTGGCCGTCGCCGAGCGCACCCGTGAGATCGGCATCCGCAAGGCGCTGGGCGCTCGACGACGCGACATCCTCTCGCAGTTCCTCGTCGAGGCCGCCACGCTCTCGGTCATCGGCGCCGCCATCGGCATCGCGCTTGGCTTCGCGCTGGCGCAGGTCGTGGCCGCCGTGTCGCCGCTCCCCGCCGCCGTGGCGCCATGGGCCATCGCCGCCGCGCTCGTCGTCGGCGCGGGTGTCGGCATCGTCGCCGGCGTCTACCCGGCGAGCCGCGCCGCGCGCCTCGACCCCATCGCCGCTCTCAGGCAGGAGTAACGGATGCCCCTCGGCGAACGGCTGTTCCTGCTGGGCGAAGGCATTCGGCTCGCCTTTGACGCGATTCGGGCCAATCGCGTGCGCGCCTTCCTGACCATCTCGGGCATCGCCATCGGCGTGCTCGTCGTGGTGGCGATGGCCGCGGCGACGCACGGCATCGAGAAGAGCTTCAAGGAGGACGTGGACGCCACCGGCGCCACGACGTTCCAGCTGCGCCGCCGCGACATCCGCCTCTCCGGCTGCTCGCCGACCGACGACACCTGCACCGACCGGCGCAACCCGAGCATCAGCGCCGCCGAGCGCGCCGCCATCCGTCGCCTGTCGACCGTCGCATCCGCCACCGACATGTGGGTCTCCGACGCGACGTTCCGCTACCGCGACCGCGCCCTCCCCAACGTCGGCTACGACGCGATGTCGGCGACGTGGATGGAGATCGACCGCGGCGACATCTCCCCGGGACGCAACTTCACCGCCATCGAGGCGCAGGCCGGCGCGCGCGTCGCCATCGTCAACGACTCGCTCAAGGCCCAGCTCTTCGGCGACTCCGACCCGATCGGCAAGGCGATCCTGATTGACAACGTGTCGTTCACGGTGATCGGTGTGTACCACACGACTGCTGGCTTCCTCAAGTCGCTCGACGGGCGCGGCCCCGACAAGCCGCGGGCCATCATCCCGTACCACACTGCCAAACTGTCGCTCGGCCTGTGGGACCGGAACGCCATCATGCTTGTGAAGCCGCGCGCCGGCGTGCCGCAAACTGAGGCGATGGACGACGTCACGGCCACACTGCGCGCGATGCGCGGCCTGCGCCCCTCGCAGGTCAACAACTTCGCGCTCGTGACCAACGACCGGCTGATGGAGACGTTCGACAAGCTCTTCGGCGCGATCTTCCTCGTGGGCATCGCGCTTTCCGCCGTCGGCCTGCTCGTCGGTGGCGTCGGCGTGGTGGCGATCATGATGATCTCGGTGACCGAGCGCACCCGCGAGATCGGCGTGCGCAAGGCGCTGGGTGCGACGCGGGGGACGATCCTCTGGCAGTTCCTCGTCGAGGCGGCGACGCTCACGACGCTTGGCGCGTCCATCGGGCTCGTGCTCGGCTGGGCGATGGCCGCGGCGGTGCGGGCGGCGACGCCGGTCCCCGCCGAGGTGCCGCTGAGCGCCGTGGCGGCCGCGTTGATCGGCAGCGCCATCACCGGCGTCGCCTTCGGCATGCTCCCCGCGTTGCGCGCCGCGCGCCTCGACCCCATCGAGGCGCTGCGGCACGAGTAGCCGCGGTCAGGCGGGCGTGCTCGCCCCTACGCCGAGATAGCTCAGGACGTCGGCCGCCGTGTACGACAGGCGTCCGCGCGCGATGGCTCCAAGCGCGCGCACCCCGTCACCGCTGGTGACCACGGGCAGTTCGAGGCCCGTTTCCGTCGGCTGCGCCATCCCGGCGGCAGCCATGAGGCCATTGCAGAGACACCGCCGCCCCGCGGTCTCAGCCTCAACTCCGCCCGAGTTCGTGAACTCGCGCACGGGCGCGGCCGAACAACGGTAATCCAGTCGGCCGTCGTCCCGCGCCGCCGCCGTGCGCAGATAGCCCAGGTCGCACAATCGCTGGCGGCTGTCGTCCTGCTGGGCGAGCCCCTCCATCTCGATGATCTTGAACGGGAACCCTGTGGGCGACGCGCGCGGATCGGTTCGCACCGCGATGGTGCCCGCCGCCACTGCGGTGAGCACCTGCCGCTTGATGTCCGGCGTGAACCCCGACTCGTCGGAAAACGCGAACGCCGTGCCCACCTGGATCCCCGCCGCCCCTTCGCGGCGCGCCGCGGCGAGTCCTTCCGGCGTCCCCTCGCCGCCCGCCAGCCAGAACGGAAGGCCGAGCGCGCGCATCGCGGCAAGATCCACGACGTCGCGCGGACCATACACCGGCTCGCCACTCGCGTTGAGCTGCAACGCACCGCGCGGTGGCGCGTTGTGGCCACCCGCTGTTGGCCCCTCGACGATGAAGCCGTCCACCCGCCCGTTGGCCTTGCGCGCGAGATTCGCCGCCAGCGTGTGCGCGGCGACGATCGCATAGAAATCGGGGCGGCGGAGCGGGGCGTGCACGAAGCCGTGCGCCCGCGGATCGAACGTCAACACGGCCGGTGCGTCGGCCGGCTGTCCGTCGACGTCGAACTTCAGCGTCGCCGGCGCATGCACGGCGAGCGCGTCGAGGGCGCCGGGTATCTCGCGGGGAATGCCGGCGCCCATGACCACGACATCCACGCCGGCGAGCATCGCGCCGTAGAGCGATGCCATCGTCGGCATCTGCACCTTCGTGAGCAAGTTGATGCCGACGCGTCCCTGATGCCCTTCCTTCGCGAGCCACACCTCCACGAAGTTGGCCGCGATCGTCACGCGCTCGCGAAACGCGCTCACCGCCTGCCGGTACATCGGGAGCAGCGCGTAGGGTTCGCCGGGCGCGCGTCCGTTGGGCTTGAAATAGCGGCGCAGGATCTCCGCCGCGTCCTCGCGGTTCGGGAAATGGGCAAGGGCGCGGCGCACCGCGCCGCACGGATCGCCGTCCTGCAGGCGCCGCACGAAGACCGAGTCGAGGGCGGTGCCTGAGACGATGCCCAACTGGCCGCGCGACGAGACAGCCCGCGCGAGGCGCCAGTTGGAAACCGCAATGCCCATCCCTCCCTGAATGACCAGGGGAAGTGCCGCCACCATGTCGAAGCTCGTCGTCGTGGCCCACCGATACGCAGGATGAACTGCCGCCGCCCGTTGGGCAGCCGACTCCCGCGCGGTCAGGCGCGTCTGAGGGGGGACAGGAGAAGTTAGACCGGCGCCGCACCGAATGTCCATCGGTGCGGCGCCGTCGTCCGCCCTTGCGCACGTGCGCGGTCGCGCCGCGCAGGGGACGCGCTACCGGGCAGTCACTTCCGCGTGCTCGCGCATCTCAAGCCGCGACGCCACCTCGGCGAGTGCGTGATCCAAGTCGCGCCACAGGTCGCGCACGTCCTCCAGTCCGACGCTCAGGCGGAGCAGTCCGCGGCTGATCCCCACTTCTTCGCGCGCGTGCTCATCCACCACGCGGTGCGTGAGCGCCGCGGGCGGCTGGATAAGCGAGTCGGTGGAGCCGAGGCTCACCGCCGGCGTGATGATCTCGAGCGCGCCCAGAAAGTCGCGCATCACGGCCGGATCCTCGCTGCACAGTTCGAAGCTCATCACGCTGCCAGGGCCGCGCATCTGGCGATCGAGCAGGCCGCGCGGATCGCAGCCGGGAAGCGATGGGAAGCGCACATTGCGTACGCGACGGTCGTCCGCGAGCCGCACGGCCAGTTCCGTCGCCGCGTCCTGGGCCTTCTCCACGCGCACGGCGAGCGTCGGGAGCCCGCGATGCAGGAGGAACGACGCGAGCGGGTGTAGCAGACCGCCGGTGGCGGCGCGCACGTGCTTCACGTCACGAATGAACGCGTGCGGGCCGGCGACCACGCCGGCCAGCACGTCACCGTGCCCGCCCAAGAACTTCGTGGCCGAGTGCAGGACGAAGGTCGCGCCGAGCGCGAGCGGCTGCTGCAGCACCGGGGTGGCGAAGGTTGAGTCCACCAGCACCGGGACGGTGCCAGCCTGCCGCACCACACTCGCGATATCCACGAGTTCCAGCGTCGGATTCGCCGGCGTCTCGATCACCACCAGCGCTGTGTCCGGACGGATGGCCGCGGCGATCTCATCCTGCGTCGTCCACGTGACCGTCAGCCCGAGCAACCCCGAGGAAAGCAGGTGATCCGCGGTGCCGTAGATCGGACGCACCGCCACGACGTGCGAACCGCGAGACTTCGCGGCCAGCAGGACCGCGGAGAGCGCCGCCATTCCGGAGGCGAAGGCCGCCGCGTCTTCCGCCCCCTCCAACTCGGCGAGCGCACGCTCGAACCGATCGGTGGTCGGGTTGAAGAGCCGCTGATAGATGAACGTCCCTTCCGGCTCATCGCCGGCGACGAGCGAGTCGAACGACCGCGCGGCGACGTCGAGATCGGGAGTCGGATACGTCGAGCTGAAGTCGATGGGCGGGGCGTGCACGCCCAGCTTCACGAAATCGTGGCGTCCGGCGTGGACGGTGCGGGTCGCGAAGGCCTTGTCCATCATCAGCTCCATATTCTGAGGTCTGGTGCTATATTAGCACTATCTCTTGAATAGGCGGAGCTTTGCCGAATAACATTCGGATTCACCCTGATCCGGCGCTCATTGACCGAATCGATCGCGCCATTCTCGCCTACCTGCAGCACGATGCGCGGATGACGAACAAGGAGCTCGCGGCGAAGGTGGGGCTCGCCCCGTCCAGCTGCCTCGCGCGCGTGCGGCGCTTGGAGCAGACGGGAGCACTGCTCGGCTATCACGCCGAGGTGGACCCGAGGGTCTACGGCGTGACGCTGGAGGCGTTCATCGCCATCCGGCTCGAGAAGCATGCGCGCCCGGCGATCGCGGCATTTGAGCGGCACCTCGGCACGCTCGCCGAAGTGCGCGGCGTTTTTCACGTGGCGGGCGCAAACGACTATCTGGTGCACGTTGCGGTGCGCGACGCGGAGCACCTGCGAGAGTTCGCGCTCTCGGCGTTCGCGACGCGCCAGGAGGTGGCGCACATGGAGACGTCGCTCATCTTCTCGCACCGGCGGAATCCGCGGTTCGGCGCGGGGCAGTAGGGACAGAGACGAAGGCCGATGTCTTTGGCCAGGTGACTCTTGAAACTGCTTTGACGCAGATGACGCGGATTGCCGCGGATGCACGCAGATCCTTCTTGGGGGATCCCCCGAGTATGCTCCACGTCATCCGCGTGTTTCCGCGTGTTCCGTGGCAAGGCCGTTGTCGTTGGCCTGGTGCTCTTGGAACGGCTTCGCCGCAGAAACGGCGGAAACCGCGGAGGGCGCTAGCGCGCTTTGAAGCGCTGGATCGCCGCCCGGGTGAACTCGCCGAGGACGAGTTCGCCGGATGTTTCGGCGCGCCGCTCGAGCAGCTTGCCCCAGTCGTCCGTTCCCTCCCAGAGCACGCGCTTGATGGCACGCACCGCGTCTGGGTTCGCGGCGGCAAGCTGGGCGGCGCGCGCGGCGACGGCCGCATCCAGCGCCGCCGCGTCGGGCACTACCTGCGTATAGAGCCCGTGCCGCGTCGCCCACGCGGCGTCGCGCCAGTCGGCGTCGAGGGCCATCGCCCCGAACGCGGCCACGCCGACTTTGCGCTCGATGACCGGTCCCACAACGAACGGGCCGATGCCGACGGCGAGTTCGCTCAGCTTGAGCGCGGCCTGCTCCACCGCGACGACGTAGTCGGAGGAGGCGACGAGGCCCACGCCGCCTCCAGTGACCTTCCCCTGCACCGCTGTGACCACCGGAACGGGCGCCTCGACCATCGCGAGAATCACGCGGGCGAAGCCAAGGAAGAACTCCTTGCCGTCCTCTTTGTTGTCGAGGGCGGCGAGCTCGTCGAACGACGCGCCGGCGCAAAACGCCCCCTGCCCTTCGCTGCGCAGCACGAGCACTCGCACGTCGTCGCGTTCGCCGGCCCGGGCCACGGTGGCGGCCAGGGAGCGCAGCAGGCGCCCCGGCAGGCTGTTGCTCTTTGGATGGCCGAAACGGACGGTCGCAACGCCATCGGTCACACGGAGGTCCACGGAGCCGTCGGCGGAGAACATGGAAGTGGTCATCATGGCGGAGCGGGCCTGATACCGAAAGGGGAACGCGGGCAGTAGCTTGGTGCGTTGCACCCCAAGATACGCAGTCGGCGCCGCCCGCGGCGGAAGCGGGGGCCGGCTGCCCGCATCGCTGGAGGCCCCCGGATGACCACCCAGACGCCAGTCGCCGACGACGCCGCGCGGCTCGCCGCCTTCGAGGCGCGCATCGCCGCCGACGAGTCCATCGAGCCCAAGGACTGGATGCCGGAGCGCTACCGGTCCCAGCTCATCCGGATGATGTCGCAGCACGCGCACTCCGAGGTCGTCGGGATGCTGCCGGAGGGGAACTGGATCACCCGCGCGCCCAGTTTGCGCCGCAAGATGATCCTGCTTGCCAAGGTGCAGGACGAGGGCGGGCACGGACTGTACATCTACTGCGGCACCGAGACGCTCGGCGTGGACCGCCAGGAGCTCGTGCAGCAGCTCCTCGACGGCAAGGCCAAGTACTCCAGCATCTTCAACTATCCCACGTTGTCGTGGGCCGATATAGGCGCCATCGGCTGGCTGGTGGACGGCGCGGCGATCGTGAACCAGACGATGCTCGCCAAGGCGTCATACGGGCCGTACGCGCGGGCGATGGTGCGCATCTGCAAGGAAGAGAACTTCCACAAGAAGCAGGGCTACGAGTTCATGGTGACGCTTGCGCGCGGCACGCCGGCGCAGAAGGCGATGGCGCAGGAGTCGCTGAACCGCTGGTGGTGGCCGTCGCTGATGATGTTCGGCCCGCACGACGCCGACTCGCCGAACAGCGACGAGCTCAAGAAGTGGGGCGTGAAGCGCAAGAGCAACGACGAGCTGCGCCAGCGGTTTGTGAACCTGACCATTGCGCAGGTGAAGGCGATCGACCTCACCGTGCCAGACCCCGACTTGCGATACGACGAAGCGAGCGGCGACTGGATCACCGGCCCGATTGATTGGGATGAGTTCTGGCGGGTGGTGAAGGGGCATGGGCCGTGCAACAGCGAACGCCTCGGCGCACGCCGGAAGGCCCATGACGAAGGGCGCTGGGTGCGCGACGCGGCGATGGCGTACGCAGAGAAACAACAGAGAAACAACAGAGAGACAACAGAGAGACAACAGTAACGGCGGCATCCACCGTCTCCCATCCACCGTCCACCGTCCACCGTCTACCGTCAATGTATGCAGACGCCGAGACCTCCTGGCCACTTTGGGAGGTATTCACACAGGGCACCGACGGCGCCCCCCACCAGCACGCCGGCTCCCTCCACGCCACCTCCGCCGAGCATGCGCTGCAGAACGCGCGCGACGTATACGCGCGGCGCAATGAAGCGGTGAACCTGTGGGTCGTGCCGAGCGCGGCCATCACAGGGTCGACGCCGGAGGACATGGGGCCGTTCTTCGATCCCGCGCACGACAAGGCGTACCGGCATCCGCAGTTCTACAAGGTGCCCAAGGGCGTGAAGGTCTTTTGATGGCCTCCCCCGCCCTGTTCCCTGCGCTGTTGCGGCTCGGCGACGACCGCCTCGTGCTCGGGCATCGCACGAGCGAGTGGTGCGGGCACGCACCGATTCTCGAAGAGGACATCGCGCTCGCGAACATCTCGCTCGATCTCATCGGCCAGGCGAACCTGCTGCTGCAGTACGCCGGCGAAGTCGAAGGCGCCGGGCGAGACCAGGACGCGCTCGCCTTCTCTCGCGACGCGATGGAGTACCGCAACGCGCTGCTTTGCGAGCTGCCCAAGGGCGACTTCGGCGTGACGATCGCGCGGCATTTTTTCCACGGGCTGTTCAGCGTGCTGCAGTGGCAGGCGCTGTCGTCGTCGAAGGACGCCACCGTGGCCGGCATCGCCGCCAAGGCGCTGAAGGAGAGCAAATACCACGTGCGCCACGCCGGCGAGTGGGTCATCCGGCTGGGCGACGGCACGGAGGAGAGCCATCGGCGCGCGCAGGCCGCGGTGGACCAACTCTGGCCGTACACCGGCGAGCTGTTCATGCAGCCGACGGACGAGGCGGAGCTGGTGGCCGACGGTCTCGTCGCCGACGTTAGCGCGCTCGAGGGGCCGTGGCGCGCGCAGGTAGACGACGTGCTGCGCCGCGCCACGCTTACGGTGCCCGAGACCGCGTGGATGCAGCGCGGCGGGCGCGTTGGCGTTCACACCGAGCATCTGGGGCACCTGCTGGCCGAGATGCAGAGCGTGGCGCGGGCGCATCCGGGGGCGCAGTGGTAACTCGCGAGCAGGTCTTTGCCTGGCTCGAAGAGGTGATGGACCCCGAGGTCCCCGTGTTGTCGGTCGTCGAGCTTGGCGTCGTGCGCGATGCCGAGGTGCGCGACGACGGGAGCGTGCTCGTGAGCCTCACGCCCACCTACAGCGGCTGCCCGGCGATGAAGGTCATGGAGGACGCAATCCGCGACGCACTCGTGGCGCGCGGCGTCCCGCGTGTGGAGGTGCGGTTCGTCTACGCGCCCGCGTGGACCACCGACTGGATCCCCGAGTCGGCGAAAGCCAAGCTCGAAGCGTACGGCATCGCGCCGCCGGGCGCGCGCGCCGAGAGCGAGGAGCTCGTGCCCCTGCGGCGCGCCACCGCGACACTCCGTTGCCCATTCTGCAAATCCGATCGCACGACGCTGCGCAGCGAGTTCGGCTCGACGTCGTGCAAGTCGCTGTGGGTGTGCCATGCGTGCACGCAGCCGTTTGAGGCGTTCAAGGCGATATAGCGCCTCCTGAGCGCCACCGAGCGCTCCGACCACCGCCGCCGCATCCATTCATTATCTTCGACGCGTGACCTTCGCCCCCGACCCGTCGTACGCCGGCTTCGCGCGGGCCATCGCGCCCCACTTCACGCTGCTGCGCGAACTGGGCCGCGGCGGCATGGGCGTGGTCTTCCTGGCGCGCGACATCCGGCTCGACCGCGAGGTGGCCATCAAGGTCCTCCCCGCACACCTCGCCGCCGACGACGCGCTGAGCGAGCGCTTCCTCCGCGAGGCCCGCACCGCCGCCAAGCTCTCGCATCCGAACATCGTCCCGGTCTTCCGCGCCGATGAGGCGGCCGGGTTCGCCTACTTCGCGATGGGCTACGTCGAGGGCGAGTCGGTCGCCCAGCGCGTGCGTGGACGCGGGCCGCTTCCCCTCGACGAATCGGTGCGCCTGCTCCGCGAGACCGCGTGGGCGCTCGCCTACGCGCATGCGCGCGGCGTCATCCACCGCGACGTGAAAGCCGAGAACATTCTGGTCGAACGCGGCAGCGGCCGCGCGATGGTCACCGACTTCGGCATCGCACGCGTCGAGAGCAACCCCGGACTCACCGCCGAGGGGCACGTGGTCGGGACGGCGCACTACATGCCTCCCGAGCAGATCGCCGGCGGCGCGATAGACGGCCGCGTTGATCTCTACGCGCTCGGCGTGGTCGGCTTCCTGATGCTCGCCGGCCGGCTGCCGTTCGACGGCGACGCGTCGCCGGCGGTGCTCGTGCAGCACATGACCGCGCCGGCCCCCCGCCTGCAAGACATCGCGCCCGACGTCCCGACACCACTCGCCGAGATCATTGACCGCTGCCTCGCCAAGCGGCCGGGCGATCGATGGCCGAACGGCGAGGCGTTGGCCGACGCGCTGCAGAAGGGGCTCGACGCCGCGCTCGCCCTCGTCGAGGCGAACACCCCGTCCACCGGGCACCTGCTGAGCGAGACGCAGGCCCGGCTCGTCTGGCAGCGCGCGGCTCAGTTGCAGGCGGAGGCGGCCCGTCGCCTCGAGCAACAGTCGCGCGAGAGTGCCCAGCAACGGGCCGTCAGCGAGTTGCCGACCAGCGGGTATCGCGCCCGGGACGTGGAGGCCGCGGCGGTGGAAGCGGGAATCTCCCAGCGGTACGTGGCGCTCGCGATGGCCGAGCTCCCCAAACAGGATGTCGTCGTCTCCGCGGCGTCCGGGGGCACCGTGGATCGTCTCGCCACGCAGGTGCTCGGCACCTCGCAACGCGCCGTCTCCGCATCACGGGTGATTCGCTTCGCACCCCGCCGCGTCCTCGGCGCGCTCGGTCGGGAGCTGGCCAGCGCACGGTACCAGTGGGAACTCGTGGACCAGCTCGGGGGCCACCCGCTGTCCGGGGGCATTCTCGTCTACAAGCTTCCTGAGATGACCGGCGATGGGAACACGTTTGGCGTGACGTGGACTCGCTACGGCGTCTTCGCCCCCGACGTGCGTGTCACCATCCGCCCGCTCGACTCGACCAGCGCCGAGGTGACGCTCTACATCGACCTTCGCCCCGGATTGGGCATCAATCTCTGGACCTATCTGGGAATCAACGGCGTCCTCTCCGGATTCGGCGGTGTCCTTGCCGGGACCGTCGCAGCGAAGGCGATGGCCGTGGCCGCCGTCGCGACGCTGGGCGTCGGTGGCGGCGTGGCCGTCAGCATCGCGGCCCTCGGCCTCCTCGCCTCCCGCGCGCTGTATCCGTGGGAGGTGCGCAAGGCCAGAGCCGAGCTCGGCGCCGTGCTCGCGTCCATCGAATCGGCGTTGAAGCGCGAGGACCTGTTTGGCCAGGTGCCCGAACTTGCCCCGCCGCCGCGCCGCGACGGGGGTGACGACGTCGCTTCCCTCCTTTTCGGGTGATTGGAGCGCTGAAGCCCCAATCGACGCGATTGGCTGTATAGTATAGGACGTCAGAGCGCCAACGCTCCTCTGCCTTCACGTCAGCGATGCCGCGAACCACGAGAGCCGTCGAGGCAAGTCCGGCCGACGCGCCGCCCCTTTCTGCCGAGCACTTCGAGTGGCTGAAGGAGCTGTCGGTGGCCGTGCACCGCCGCGCGGCCTATCCCCCCGGTCATCCCACGCGCGTCGCCGGAACTCACGGTGCGCAGCGGGCCATCGAGCGCGCCTTAGAGGGACGACCGCAAATCACGGTGATCGTCACCCGGACAACCCTGAGCGTGGAAGACGGCGTCAGCGATCCGGGACACCCGGTGCTGAGCGACCTCGCCGATCGCCTTCACCGCGCGCAGGTGGCCGCAGTGACGCTCTTCGCCGGTCTCAGCGACGACGAAGTTGACGGCCTGCTCGCCGTGATGATGCCCGCCCGCGCCAGCGTCTCCTTCACCGTAGCCGAGCTCCCCGCCGAACCAGACACCGAGCCCATTTCGGAGCCCACCACGGCTCCGTCGTTCGAGCCAACCCGACCCCTCATTGGACCGCACGTGCGCGTGGACTGGCTGCGCTTTGACGCCCTCGCGCTCGGCACTGATGAGGACGATGCCGACGGCGACCCGCTCGAAGGCAACCGCCTGTGGCAGGCGCTCGCCGCCGCCGTCATGCTCGGCGAAGGGGACTCCACCCTCGATGCGCGCACCGCTGACCCGACCCGCATACTGGATGCACTCCGGGGCGTGGGTGATGACCCGGCGCAGGCGAAAGCCGCGACCGGAGCGCTGCTCGACGTCGCTCGCCACGTGCGTCGGCGCGGCCGCAGCGACGGGCCGGTGGCGGCCCGCCTGCGCGCCACCATGGCCCAGACGAGCGTGGAGACCTTCGAGAAGCTGCTGCGGGCGCACAGCGATCCCGAAGAACGGCGTCGCATCATTCTGCAGGGCATCGAGGTCCTCCCGGTTTCGGCGGTGCTCGACTGGTTGCAGGCCGCCGCCCGAAGCAGCGACCACGCGCTGTCGCATCACTTGCTGCGCCTGCTTGGCAAGATGTCACGACAGACACATCGCCGGTCCGACCGTCGATCCGACGAGGGGGGCGAGGCGCTGCGTCAGGCGGCGCGGGCCTTGGTTGAGGGATGGTCGCTGGGCGAGTCCGCCCCAGCCGAGCACACGGCCCTGCTCGAGCACATCGCCGCCTACGAAGGCGGAAGCCGACGCGGCACGGGAAGCGCCGTCGCCAGCGCCGAACGCCTCGTGCAAATGGCGCTCGAGCTCGACGCGGTCGGCCCCGACGTGTTGGCCGCGCTGGAGACGCTTGTCGAGGGAACCCGGCTGGGGGTCGTGGTGGACCTCCTCGAGCGCGCCCCGCACGCCCCCGGCGCGGTCGCCGAGATCGAGCAGGCGCTGGTCGCCCCGTCGCTGCTGCGCCGTATGCTGCTCAGCGACCGGGTGGCTCCCGAAGTCGTGCGTGCCTGCCTGGCCCGCTGCGGACCAGGCGAGGTCGAGCCGCTGCTGGACGTGCTGGCGCTGTCCGAAGCGCAGGGAACGCGTCTGCTCGTGATCGGCACGCTTTGCGCTCTCGGGGAACGCGTTCGTCCCGCGGTCTTGGCGCGCTTGGGCGACGCCGGCCCATACCTTCTGCGCAACCTGCTGAACGTGTTGGCCCAGCTTCCGGAGCCGCCCACCGGGATCTCCCTGCGCGGCTACCTGACGCACGACGAGCCCATCGTGCGTGCTGAAGCCCTGCGGTTGCTGATCCGGCTACCGGCCGAGCGGGAATCGGCGTTGGCTGCGGGGTTCGCCGACCGCGATGTGCGTGTGCAACGGACGGCG
>Ga0194119_10007610_pt1 | contig 15219 bp, 19 predicted proteins | sample TA2MahC100mmetaG_FD_148620 | JGI IMG/M metagenome (GOLD analysis project Ga0194119, IMG submission 148620) | Freshwater microbial communities from Lake Tanganyika, Tanzania - TA2015018 Mahale Deep Cast 100m | ecosystem: Environmental > Aquatic > Freshwater > Lake | place: Tanzania: Lake... | reverse complement strand
GTGAGAAGCTGATCCGTCGCCGCGCCCCACACAAGAACGCTCAAGCGCTTTCAAGTGCGGTGATGAGCATCGCACCGCCGGCGCGCGACGTCCACTTCGAGTCTGAGACGAAACGGGGCTTGAGACGGATTTCGGGGGTAGGTGGCCATGTGGTCAGTCAGGAGCCCATGGCGAATAGCCCCACGTGGTGCGCGGCTCTGTGCGCCTGACAGCCCGACTGAGCGAGTTGGAAGGTCTTGTTCTGGCGGTGGGTTGGCGACCCAAAACTCAACGCAGTATATGAGCCACCAACCAAACTTGACGTCTGTAGCTGTGTTTTGCTGACAATTGCGGTACTTTGATAGATCGGTTCACGTCGCCTCGCCCATTTGAAGGCTCACGTTTCTTCGTCATCCACCTGGGTGAGCGGCTCACCTTCGGACAGCATTGGGCAAACCAACGTCCTCGTAGTTATCTCTTTTCGGCGACCGTAACCTTGACGCACAAGCTCATTTGGGCCACAATGTAGCTCATTCATGAGAGGAAAAAGTCATGCCAGCCAATGCTGTTGTCCGTGCACGTATCGATGAGCACACCAAGGAGGAAGCGAGCGTCGTCCTGGCCGCAATGGGTCTGACGGTGTCAGACGCCTTTCGCATCATGCTAACCCGTATCGCCCGTGAAAAGGCCCTACCCTTCGAGCCTCTGGTGCCCAACGCCACCACCATTGCGGCGATGAAAGAAGCACGCCAGGGCGGCTTGAAGTCGTTTGGCACTGTCCAAGATCTGATGGCTGATCTGAATGCGGACGATTGAACGTACCGGCCAGTTCAAACGGGACTTCAAGCGTGAATCCAGGGGGCAGTACCGCCTGACATTGCCGACTGATCTGACTGCTGTGGTCGTGGCTCTTGCCAACGACCAAGCTCTGGAACCGCGCCACCGTGATCATGGTCTTACAGGTGACTGGCAAGACCACCGTGATTGCCATATCAAGCCAGACCTAGTGCTGATATATCGCTTGCCTGATGAAGCTCGACTGCAGTTGGTGCGTCTGGGATCTCACAGCGAACTCGGGCTTTGACAAACGTCATCCAGCAGCGCCATGCAGCGGGCATGCCCGACCATCAGTCATTCAATCCAAGCTCTCTGGCGTTTTTGCTGGTCATTCGCATGTCACGCATGCGCCAACGCGTACTCCCTGGCGGTTGGCAGGGCACGCGGCAGGGCCTTGGACTTCGGCCGGGTCGCTTCCCAACCAAGACAGGCCAGCCAGATTGCGCGCGGGATGGCTTTGTGCGCCGTGCGGTAATAACTCACCATGCGACGACTGATGCCCAGGGCATCGGCAGCCGTGTTCAGCGACAGCCCGTTACGATGCATCCAGGTGTCAAACATCTGATGGCTCACCTCACCCGCTTGTTCCTTGGCCCAGGCATAGACGTTGTCTGCACCCAGCTCGGTATCAAACCATTCAATGCCATGGCCCCACTCGGCAAGGTGCGCCTTGCCAAAGACCTGTGGATCGAGCAGGTTGGCCAGGGCGGGGATGCCACGCAACACCGCTTCGACATCGACATCTAGCACCTCGCCCGTGCTCCAGGTCGTGCGTAGCCGATAAGGCGCCAAGGCCTCAAAAGCCTGTAGCTTGGGGTGGAAAAAATCACTCATGGGTTCAACCTCCGCCATTCTTGGTGCAGCCACGCACGGTTGGATTCGATCCACGACAACTCGCCTCGGATCTCGCGCGCGGCAATTCGGCCGACGGTTGCCAAACTGTCAAGCTCGACCTGCTACTGCCGCCCATCACGCAACTGAACATGGACGTGGGCAAGCAGGTGGTCACCGGCGTACATCACCACGCGCGATGCCGAGAACTTGGTCATGACCGGCATAGGCCAATGCTAGTGCAACTGTTGCACCATGTCAAGCCACCATTTTCCGCTTGGCTTTATCACCGAACAGCGCCTTCATAGTGGAGTAAATCAGAGGAGATCTGGCGGGTGCTGTGGCGACTGGTTTCGAACCAACCCTCAAAGCTACTGGGTAATGCTGGGTATCAATGAGGAAGGATTCGGGTGACTGCCCCAATCAGAATCCCACCTCTTTCTGATGGCGCACTGCTAGTACCGTGACGTAGCGCTGGTCAACCCGGTAACGAACCACATAGCCGCTGTCGCCAAAATCAATGATCCAGTCACGGAATTCATTTTCCATGTCTTCAACGGGGCGTCCCACTCCCGACTGCTTCTCCAGCACTTTGACACCTTGGCGTACAGCCTTCACGGCGCGTTTTGCAGCGTCAAGGTCCTTGGGCTTGAGGAAGTCATAAAGCCGCTTGACATCCAACAGCGCTGCCGGGGACCAAATCAGGCGTGACATTCGGGTGGCTCAACGTCATTGCCTTGTTCGAGCTGGGCCATCCAGGCATCTGCCTCATCGGCGGTCACACGCAATCCGTTTTCACGAAAATCTTCCCAAGCTTTGAGCGTGTCCCGGCGGAACGCCTCGCGCTTCTCTTCTCGATCTACGTACTGCGTAATCGCCTCGCGCATGAGCCAATGTGACGTACGCTGACGCGCATCCGCCAAGCGCTTCACTCGGGCTTTGATGTCTTCGTCGATCTTGATCGCCACAGGGCGAACAGCGGTAGCGGTCATGTGACTTACCTCTTAAGAGTAGTTAGAGGTATTACGTTACCATACTTTTCCAGCTTAGCATCACAGACACGCTGTCCAAGAAGATAGTGCGGAAGATCAAAAACCGCTGGGGCGATGATATTTGGCCGTGGGATCGAGAGGGCTTCGGGCGACCGAGAGCACCAACGCCAGGCGCCGCTGATGACGTTAAGACTTACAGAGAGAGCGCCGGACGGTTGCCTTCGGTGGCAGTGAGGGTCACGACCTGAACATCCGATCTCGACGCAGCCGCCTCCAAACCTGACCTGACAAGTGCTCGCCCAATGCCCTTCCCGCGAGCACACTCCCTGACGAATATGCCGATGATCAAAGCCTTGTGCTTGGTCTTGGGCTTGGCTGAGAACTCGACTGTGACCGTACCTACCAAGTCCTCACCGTCAAATGCTCCGAAAGACAGACTGAGTTCGACCGGATCAGCAATACGCTTTACCCACCAGGACACTGGCTCTGACGCCCGCTCCTCCGCCGTTGAGGTAAAGGCATCAGCGGCTGCCTCGTAAGCGTGAAGCATGAGCGAACGATATCGGAGGGCATCTGCAGCCGAGAGTCGAGAAATCTGCATGAATCAGGCAGCCGAAGCATCCCGGAACGCGCGAAGTACTGAGTTGATACGCGTCTGATAACCAGGCCCCTGCGCCTTGAACCACTCGATCACGTCCTGGTCGATCCGCAGGGAAATCAATTCCTTAGACGAGACCGGCTTGAGCCCGCGCCGAACGATCCCACGCACGACGTGCTTGGGATCAAACTCCGGGTGCTCAGCTGTGGCCTGCCCCTTCTTGGTCGACATGAGGCGGCCCCAGTCAGTCTTGGACTTGGTGGAAGAAGAGGCGCGCTTCGCGAGCGGTGGCCTTGCGGAAGGAGATGATACGGATTTCATCGTCGGCCTCGGTGTGTGCAATGGACACTGGCACACCAGCCAGCAGCCCCAGAGTCACGAAGCGTTGTTCTCCGTAGGCGAAGCGGTCATCCTCGTAGGTGTAGGTCAGGCCTTCAAAAACGCGCGGGGCATCGACGAAGTCCAGACCATGCTCCTTCAGGTTGATGGAACGCTTGCGCTCGGACCAGGTGAAACGCATGCACAAGTGTAGCTACATGCAGACAACAGATCAAGTCATGCCCGAACCCGGCGCAGGAATTGGCCGATCCTCTGGCCAGCCATGACCGGAATCTCGAACTCCAAGGATCTTGGTAGGCAGTTGCGAGATGACGGGCTTGCTGTCACTGACCGGTCTAATGGAGCCACCCATGATCGCCTTCAATGGAGCCAGTTAGGGCAGCGATCCGGGCAAATCGGCCCGGCTATTTTGCCCTGTTTTTTCTGCAATCCAAATCACGATTTTTGCCGCTTTCCGGCAACCGGTTTGGGCCCCCCGGTGGGTGCCGACCGCGGGCCGGTCGGCAACCCTCCGATTAGCCCTCTCGGACTACGCTGACTGCGCCCTTCGAGCACGATGCTGCAGGCGCCGTGCATGAGTCGATCCACTGTCGCCGCACCCAGCATCTTGTTGGTCGAGAAGGCCTCCTGCCACTCCTCGGCCGCGAGATTGCTGGTGATGATCGTCGGCAACTTCTCGTAGCGCGCGGCCACGATTTCGTGGAGATCGTCATCGTGGGGCGTGCCGATCGGCTTGAGCGCGAAGTCGTCGATCACCAACAGCGTCACCTTGCTGAGCATCTTCATGCGTCGCTCGTACACGCCCGACAGGCGAGCGCGGTTGAGCGCACCGAAGAGCTGCGACTGGGTGGCGAAGTGCACCTCGTGACCGAGCTTGACCGCCTGGTGGCCGATCGCCTGCGCGAGGTGGCTCTTGCCGGTGCCAACCGGCCCCACGATGTGCACGGGTGCGGCCTCGCCGATGAAGCGGCAGGTGAGCACGTCATTGACCAGCGAGCGCTTGAGTCCGAGGTTGCGCTCGAAGTCAAACTGCTCGATCGTCTTGGCCGTTTGAAAGGCGGCCCGCCGCAGCCGCGTGGCAAAGCGCTGCTGCTCCCTGCGGGCGATCTCATCGCTGAGCAACACTCGGGCCCCAGCGTGACCAGGGCACCCAGCGGGTGTGCGCGAATGATGGCGTGCAGGTCTCGCGGGTGCTTGATGGCGAAATGTGCGGGGATGTACATCGGGCTGCCCAGAGGGTTGGCGTGAATGACTGAATATTGCAATCAAACTGGATTACACAGAATATCCACTTTTGTATAAATCTTCATACCAGTTGTAAGTGCTTCAATCTTCCGCCAGCGACTGCATCTATGAGTCCATCCGGTCCCGAATCGACTCGGGCGCCATAAGAGCTGGCGAAAAACTCCCCTCGACCCGTTCATTAGCTGCCGACCTTGGGGTTTCCAGGAGCACGGTGGTGACCATCTACGAACAGTTGGCGGCCGAGGGGTACATCGAAACGGCGGCAGGCGCGCGGGCCCGGGTTTCGCTGGGTCTGAAGCCGTTGCCGCCCAAGCGACGGCCTTCAGCCGCTAAGCAATCTCAACGAGTCGCATCAATATCAGCTTATGGCAAGCGGGTTGAAGGATTGGCGCTTCCGCAACCCCCTGTGACAGACCCTGCCCTTATCAATTTTCTGTATGGGGCGATATCCGACGAAGATTTTCCGACGCTCGCCTGGCGCCGACACTACAACCGCGCTCTGATTCGCAGGCAACAGCACCTCTACTATGGAGCCAGCGCGGGCGAACCTCAGCTGCGAGAGGAATTTCAAGCCTACCTGCTGAGGGCGCGTGGGCTGGAATGCACGGCGGATCAAATCCTCATCGTGCATGGGACACAACAGGCGCTCGAACTCTGCGCCAGGGTTCTTGTAGATCCTGGCGATAACGTGGTGATGGAGGAGCCTTGCTACTTGATGGCACGCCGCACCTTCGAATTGGTAGGCGCCAACATCGTTGCATCGCCGGTCGATGAGCACGGCCTTGTGACTGCAGACCTGCCCAAAACACGCAGCACTTTGGCCTACGTGACGCCATCGCATCAATTCCCGCCGGTGAACGGGTTTTTTTGTCCACCCAGCGACTCCACGCTCTTGGCCACAGCCGCCTGACATTCGCCCCAGCGGGTCTTGATGTCTTCCGGCTTCTTGCCTTTTTCCACGTCGTCGGGCGTCAAGCCACCGGCACAGGCAGCCACCGCGAAACCTTCCTCGCCGCGCTTTGGGCCGTTTTCGGTGAACCAGTCCAGCCAGGCACGACCGTAGCCGTTTGTCACCTCGGTCTTCATGCCCTGCCGGTAGTTGAGGGCCCCCACCCAGGAGACAAACGCAATCACGCACACCAATGCGGTCAGAAACAGGATATCCCAAACATTGGGCAGTCCGCTGGATTCTGTTTTGCTCAGGGCGGTAGGCGGTGGCGTCATGACCTCTTAACAAGAGGGGTGAGGCACTGACGTTAGAGGTCTTTGGTCGTGCTGTCCATCAAGAGCATTCCGTAGCACGGCGTCCGTACCGTAAACACCAACAAAACTTTAGTGAATAGTTGAAACTATCGCATCCAAAATAATGGTTGACGGACAGGCGTCTACGCGAAGCTGAGTTCAGGAGCTACCAGGTCGAATCCAGATACTGCGCGCGAGCGTAAGCTCCCCCGTCACGCAGACAGCTGATTCCTAGAGTCCGCGGCGGTGGTTGTGGTCAGTCTGGGCATGAACTGCTTGGGTGGCACGCCACCCAAGGCGCCATGCGGTCGGTACTCGTTGTATTGGGTCAGCCAGTCGTCGGCGATGGCCTGGACTTGCTCGATGGAGTTGAACAGGAAAGCATCGAGCACCTCGGTGCGCAACGTCCGGTTGAATCGCTCGATGTAGGCGTTCTGGTTGGGCTCCCCGGGCTCGATGTAATTGAGCGTGATGCCTCGGCGCTGGGCCCATTCAACGAAGTCGTGGCTGGTCATCTCCGGCCCGTTGTCCGTGCGGATCGACAGCGGCGCGCCGTACCACTCCACCAGGCGATCCATGGTGCGGATCAGCATCGAGGCGGGCAGCGACTGGGCCACCTGGATGGTCAGGGCCTCGCGATTGGCCTCGTCGGCTGAATCAGGAAGTAGGCGCGTGAACGAAATCCCGCGAAAGGCAGACAGTTTCACGGCCGCCCCAGCAACAGCTTGGAGCCGGCACACCAAACGGCTGTTTGGTATCGTGCTGCCATGAAGAAATCCTCACTGCACGCACCAAAGCTCGCACCGAGCTTGGACGAATCCGTTCGCTGCGTTCACGTCACAAGCTACGACCGCCAGCAGCCCATCGCCCAGCGTATCGCCGTCATCTCCGAAGCCCGAAGGGATCTGGACAACGGCGAAGTCCGCGTCGGTATGCTGGCGATGACCATCAATCCTGCAGACCTGCTGCAAATCAATGGCGGGTATGGCGTTCAGCCCAAGCTACCCTACACACCAGGCCATGAAGGCGTCGGCATCGTTTTGGAAGCAGCTCCAGATGTCACCCACGTCAGCGTCGGTGACTTGGTGTTGCCGCTGGCGCCTGATGGAACTTGGCGAGATGAGCGTGTGCTCTCGGCTCGCCAAGTCACTGTCGTCGAGGGCGAAGTCGACATTCTTCAGTGCGCCATGCTCAGCGCCAACCCCGTGACTGCCTGGGTCCTCTTACACGGGTTGGCTGAACTCACCAGCCAGAACTGCCTGATTCAAAACGCTGCCAACTCCGCCGTTGGCCAGTGCGTTCGCCAACTGGCGGCTGCCATGGGGGTCCGGCTGATCAACGTCGTGAGACGGGCTGACGCCATCGACAACCAGCGGCTGGGCGATGAACACTGGATCATCGACCAAGACCTGTCGGGCACTGAGTTTGCAGAGCAGGTAAGGCGTCTTGCAGGCGGCAAACCCATTCCACTTGCCTTGGATGCCATCGCCGGGCAGGCGACCTCCAAACTCGCAGCTTCGGTCAGCCCGGGGGGCAAGGTGGTCGTCTATGGCCTGCTGAGTCAGCAGCCCAGCCAAGTGGAGCCAGCAGACTTGGTGTTTCGAGGTGTGTCGACTCACGGCTTCTGGCTCGCCAGCTGGTTTGCCGACGCCCAAAACCGCGCCACCGCCAAGACGGTCATTCCGTCACTGCTGGGCCTGCTGGCGCGCGGCGACCTGCGGATGTCGGTCGCTGCGACCTATGACCTCGCCGCGATCGGCACTGCCCTGGACCACGCGGATCAGCCGCGTCGTGACGGAAAGGTTCTGCTGACCGGCGCTTGGCTTGCGCGCCTGCAGCAAAGCTAGGGGAAATCCCTCAAACGGACACCAACCAACCACTTGTTTGGTTTGGTGTACTTTGGTACTCTCGCGGCCATGCTGAAATTGGTTGGACCTGCTGTGGTGACCCGGGGGGGCATCCGGCCTCGGACTCGGCGTAGCACGCGCACTGAGCCAGGCCGGAACACCGGTTGCCGTTCTCGACCGTCAAGAGGGCCCACCCCTCGAACATATGCGCTATCACCTCTGCGATGTCACATCAGAAAACGAGGTTGCGCAGGTGCTGGAGCGTGCCGCACAGGACGTGGGGGTCGCCCGACTCATCGTGAACTGCGCAGGGGTCGGGCGCAGCGCGCGCCTGCTCGGACGTGATGGCGTGCACTCCCTTGAACTGTTCCGCCAGGTTGCTGATGTCAACTTGATCGGCACGTTCAACGTACTGCGGCTTGCGGCTCAGCCTCTCGCAGGACTCGATGCGGACGCGGGCGGTCAGCGCGGCGTCATCATCAACGTCGCATCCATTGCAGCGTTCGGCGGGCAGATCGGGCAAGCCGCCTACTCGGCGTCGAAAGCGGCAGTGGCAGGAATGACGCTGCCGCTCGCCCGCGAACTGGGCAAGCACGGGATCCGCGTGGTCACCGTGTGTCCAGGCGTCTTTTGGACGCCGATGGTGGACAAACATGTGACGCCAGACGCCCTGGACGGCTTGCTCAAAAATGTAGCTTGGCCCAAACGGGCAGGCAATCCCGATGAGTTTGCGGATTTCGTGCTGTCTATAGCGCGCAACCCCATGGTCAATGCAGAAGTGATCCGCCTGGACGGTGGTTTGAGGATGCCTCCGATATGACCCCGGCCAGCAGTGATTTCTTCGACCTTGTCGTTGCGCGCGTCCAGCACGAAGCGTCCAGTATTGCGATCCTTGATCTGCAACGCGCCGATGCGTCTGGCTTGCCCGCTTGGCAACCAGGTGCGCACATTGACGTGCGAACGCAGGATGCGAGCGGCAAGGAAGTTGTACGTCAGTACTCCCTGTGCGGCCCTCAAGGCGAAGATTTTTGGCGCATTGCCGTGCTGGCGGACACCCGCGGCCGAGGAGGCTCGATTCACCTTTTTCAGATGGTAACGCAGGGTCAGAAGATCAGCGTGCGCGGCCCCAGAAATCACTTTGAACTGCCAAACGACGACCGACCTGTTGTGCTTGTCGCTGGCGGTGTCGGCATCACGCCACTGCTTGCGATGGCCGATCGCTTGCATGAGCAGGGTCGTCGCTTTCGCCTGCACTACTTTGCCCGTAGCCGCCACAGCATGGCTTTCCTTGATCAGCTCATGAGTGAACCGTATCAGGAGTAGATGCGGATGTCTTTTGACGATGACCATCCGACACCTGTTGAGAGCATCCTCAGCCATGACGACAGCGAGTCGTGGCTTTACACCTGCGGCCCGGAAGGCTTCATGAAATCCATCATGTCTGCAGCGCAGGCTGCCACGGTGAGCCCTTCGCGCATGAGGAAAGAGCTTTTTACCTCAGACGCTGCAGCCGCTGCCGACACCGCAGCGTCCTGCAATCGGGCTTTTACGGTGGTCCTGCGCTCCAGCGGCAAAGCGATTGAAGTGCCTGCAGACAAGACGGTGGTGCATGCACTGTCGGACGCCGGCGTCGACATCGTGGTGTCTTGCGAGCAAGGCCACTGCGGGTCTTGCCTGACCGGCGTGCTGGAGGATATTCCTGACCACCGCGACCAATTCATGCTGCCCGAAGAACAAGAACGCAATGACGCGTTCACACCGTGCTGCTCGCGCGCCGTGTCTGAAACCTTGGTACTCGACCTATGACCCAGGCGCCTGTCTACGATCCGACGAACGACACGATTCGTCGCAACCCATTTCCTCTTTACGAATCGCTGCAGGAGCATGACCCCATCCACTGGAGTCCGGTTATTCGCAGCTGGATCATCACCCGCTACGACGACGTTCGTCAGGTGGCGATGGCGCAGACCATGTCCTCGGATCGGCTGCGCCCTTTCTACGAGGCCTTGAAGGATGAGCGCCGGGAGATTCTTTCCGGCGTAATGCGGTACCTGAACGAATGGCTGGTCTTTAAGGCGGCGCCAGAGCACACACGCCTGCGCAAGATGATGAATGCAGTGTTTTCTCTGCAGATGATCCAAGGGCGCGAGCCTCAGATTCGTAGCACTGCCGAAGATTTGTTCTCGCAAGCTCCGGGCGGGCAACCGTTCGACTTCATGAAGGACGTGGCCGTTCTGCTGCCCGCCTACGTCATCCTGGACATGATGGGCTTGCCACGGGGTGACTTCCGCATGATCAAGGAATGGTCCGACGATTTGCGGCTGTTCATCGGAACCTCGCGAGCTGATGAAGACAAATACCGCAAGGCCCGGTCTGGCGCCGACCATATGTCGGCTTACTTCCGTGATGTGATCGCTCAGCGCCGCGCCACCCCAGGCGATGATGTCATCACGAAGATGCTGCTCGCCCAGGATGAGAAAGGCTCGCTCAACGAGGATGAGCTTGTGGCGATGTGCATGCTCGTCTTGTTTGGCGGACATGAGACCACCACCAACCTGCTCGGAAGCGCAGTCGTCGCGCTGCTTGAGCACCCGCAGCAGCAAAAACTGCTACGCGAGAACCCGCAGCTGATTGATTCGGCAGTCGAGGAGTTCTTGCGTTACGACGGCCCCAGCAACTCCATAGCCCGAGTGGTGGCGGTTGACCACGAGTTGCACGGAAAGTCACTGAAGGCAGGCGAACGAGTGTTCGCGATGATCAATGCTGCCAACCGCGACCCCAGGCGCTTTGATCGCCCGCATGACCTCGACATTCAGCGCTCACCCAACCGGCATCTGACATTTGGTCAGGGTCTGCACTTCTGCCTGGGCGCTCCGCTCGCCCGTCTTGAAGCAAAGGTATGCATCAATGCGCTGCTGGGGCGCTTTGCATCCATGGAGTTGGGGCCGGGCGACGTGAACTGGCTGGACGCGCTGGTAATGCGCGGGCCCTCCAATCTGCCGCTCGTATTGAAGAGCTGAGAACTTCGAACAGGAGACGCCCCATGCAAAACGTTTATGTCATTGGTGTGTCTTGCACCGCTTTTGGAAAGCAACCCGACAAGACGTTCAAGGACCTCACACGCCAAGCATTCTCGGAAGTCGTGGCCGATATCGGCGTCGATGTGGCGCACCAGATTGGGCAAGCCTGGTTTGGCAATTGCGGCATGGGCACGTTCGGTCAGCGCAACATCCGCGGCCAGGTGTGCTTTACCCCACTGGTCAGCGAAAGAGTTTTCCCCGAACGGGTGCCTATCATCAACGTCGAAGGTGGCTGCGCCACGGCGTCCATGGCGTTTCACGGCGCGTACAAGGACATTCTTTCAGGTGAGGCGCAGGTCTCGCTGGCGATGGGCGTGGAAAAGACCTATTTTCCCAACGACGCAGCCAGGACGATGGAGATTTTTGAGGGCGGCATCGACCAGTTCGATCCCCAGGAATGGACGGAGTACTACCGGCGCGCAGGCGATGCGTCGGGCAAACCGTTTCAGCCCAACGCAGGCGGCGGCACGTTGTTCATGGATACCTACGCCATGCAGGCGACCTATCACATGAAGACCTTCGGCACGACGCGCGAACAGATCGCGTACGCTGCATCGAAGAACCACGCGATGGGCGCGCTCAATCCCAAGGCACAGTACCGATTCACCGTCTCACCGGAGGAGGTGCTGGCAGACCGCGAAATCAGCTGGCCGTTGACGCGCTCAATGTGCTCTCCCATCGGCGACGGGGCTGCAGCTGCCCTTCTTTGCTCCGAGCGCTTTTTGAAGGCACTGCCCAAGCGAGTGCAGGAGCGCGCTATCAAGGTGGGGGCCAGTGTCCTGACCGGGGGCAAGTACCGGGCGCTGGACGAGCCTGGCCTGTCGCACGTTGCTGCCAAGAAGGCCTATGCCAAGGCGGGTTTGACTCCTGCAGACATCAATGTGGCCGAAGTGCACGACGCCACGTCGTTTTGCGAGATCTACCAAGCCGAGATGATGGGCTTCTGCGAGATCGGGCAAGGCGGCCCATTCGTGGCAAGCGGCGCGACCACGCTGGGTGGGCGCTTGCCGATCAACGTCTCTGGAGGCTTGGTATCAAAGGGACATCCGGTGGGCGCCACAGGCTTGTCGATGATCTACGAGCTGGTCTCGCAGTTGCGCGGCGAGTGCGGTGCCCGTCAGGTCGCCAATGCCGATGTGGCGCTGGCCGAAAACGGCGGCGGCGTGATCGGCTTTGACGAGGCCGCTTGCTCCATTACGATCCTGCGCCGCTGAGTCGACCGCACTCAGGGCGGACCGGCAAGACCGCCCTTGCCGAAACCGTCGCCGCTCGTCCCGCTGCGGTTCAGGTTGAGAATCGGGTTCAGGTCTTACGCCGGAACAATCCAACGAGGTGCTTCGCCACCGTCGCAGGTGAGTCCCCGCCGGGCTGATACCACATCAGGGCTCCATTCAGTGCGCCCAAGAGGCCAAGGCGGAAGTACCGGCGCCTGACGCCCTCTGGCAACTCCACCCCATCGGCCAGTTTGGAGAAGAGCTTTTCGTAGCGGTCACGCTGCGCCACCAGCGCCAGGCGAAGCGACTCTGAGTAGTTGGACGACCAGTCCGCAAGCACCGTCGCTGCCGGGCTCTCCCGGCTGAGCAGGGCTTCCAGATGGGCGACACAAGCCGCCTCCAGACGCTGCCAAGGATCCGTGTACGACGCGACGGCCTTCTCAAAATCGGCGATGAAGCGATCAACGCCGGACGAGTAGACCGCGATGAAGAGTTCCTCCTTGGAGCCGAAGTGGTGGTAGATGGAGCCATGCAAGATGCCGAATGCAGCAGAGATGTCCCGCATGGATGTCTTGTCGTAGCCATATGCGCCGAAAAGGCGCGCTGCCTTTTCGATCAGCTCCGCCCTGCGATCGGGCGAGATGTTGTTCGCCTCGCCCTTGACCTCTGGCTTGCGGGTGCGCTTGGAGCCGGCGCTGCGCGGGGCCTCCAATTCGGCTTCGGCTGTGGACTTCTTCAAGGCGCTCCCTCCGCGTTGTGACGTGTCTCTGTCTTCGCTGCTGCACGACATCAGGCGCTGGCTGACTATGCCGTCGCTTGATTCCAATAAGGCTCACGAAGCACCCGCTTGAGGACTTTACCGAGTGCGTTGCGCGGAAACTCGTCGCGAACCTCAATGGCAGCGAGCCGCTGGTGCTTGGCCAGGCGCTCGTTGCACCAGGCCAGCATCGCTGCAGCATCAAACTTGGCCCCTGGCTTGAGAATGACGAGCCCCAGCGGGGTCTCTCCCCAGCGCTCGTGGGGTATGCCAATGACCGTCGCGTCCAATACGTCCGGATGCTTTCCGATGATTTCCTCCAGATCAGTCGGAAACACGTTGAAGCCGCCAGAGATGATCATGTCTTTCTTGCGGTCCACAAGGATCAGGTAGCCGTCTGCGTCCTGACGACCGATGTCGCCCGAGCGGATGAAGGTTCGGCCACGCTCGTCTTGCCAGATCAGCTCAGCCGTGGCCTCAGGGCGTCCGTGATAGCGGGACATCATTCCCGGGCCGTAGCCCGCGATTTCACCGACTTCCCCGGCAGGAAGAAAACGCCCGTCTTCGCTGAGGATGCGTACTTCGAAGCCCAGAACAGGTGTACCCACGGTCTCGAACTTCTCCTGCGCAGCTCCCGGCTTGAGCATGGTGGCAAATCCCTCGCTGAAGCCGTACAGCTCGATGAGCTTGTCACCGTAACGTTCGATGACCTGGCGCTTGGTGTCCCGGCGAAGTGGAGATCCTGCGCACAGCAGCACCTGCAGGCTGCCCAGGTCGTAGGCGCGTTCATCCTCCTGCAGCACGGCGATGTACTGCGCAGGCACCATGAACGAGTGGGTGATGCGCTCGGCTGCGACCGTACTCAGGAAACCTTTGGGGTCAAAAGCTGGCATCACCACACAGGTTCCGCCGCTGAAGAGCACGGGCAACATCATCAGCCATGTACCGTTGGAGTACAGCGATGTGGTCGTCAGTGCCCGGGACCGATCGCCGAATCGCATTTCGATCGAGTTGGAGATCGCCCAGTGCACTCGCGCCCTGTGGCTTTGTACGATGCCTTTGGGCAGACCCGTGGTACCTGAGCTGTAGATGATGTTGAAGTCGTCTTCATTGCGGTAGACCACCGGCGGAGTGCTCGCAGAGCTGCCGGCAACAAAGTCGCCGTATGGCTTCCAGCCCTTGGCACTCCCATGCACAACGCAACGGTACTCGGCCTTCAGGTGCTGCAACTCCGCCTCGCAAGGGGTCAATCGTTCAATGAAGTCCGGGGTGGCGAAGGCCCAGCGGGCTCCACTGTCGTTCAACAGCGCAGCCAATTGGGAGCCAGTCAGCAAGCCTGAAAGCGGCACGACGCACGCGCCAGCTTTGACGATGCCGAATATGACCTCAAGCATCTCCACCGAGTTGCCCATCATCACCGCCACGCGATCGCCGCGCTGGACCCCAACGGCCAGCAAGGCGTTGGCTACCCGGTTCATGTTGTCATTGAAGTCACCCCAAGTGCGACGTACAGGGCCGCAGACCACGGCCTCCTTGTGACGGCGAAATGTTCCATGACTGCTGAAGATGTCCAGAATCGTGATCTCGGCGTTATCGATGGTGAGCACGGTACCTCCTGAAATCGTGTTGTGTTTGAAGCTTGCCTATCAAGCCGTGGGGGGTGGCTGCGAGATCGAACGCTGCTTGGACCCTACGGCGTGCATGAGCGGCTGCGCTGCAGCGTCGACCATGCAGTCACAAAAGAAAGTGCGCTCCAGGCCCTCGCCGCGCTCCAGCGGCCAGTCCCGAGCACCACGTACAAGTGTCTTGATATGAGCACAGGCGCGCGCTGGCCGCAGTGCGATTTGCTGCGCCAATGCCTGAGCATGCGCCAGAGCGTCCTTCACGCATGCTTGCGCAAGACCCAGCTCAACCATCTGTGCTGGCCGCAGCACCCGTCCCAGCAGCAAGAACTCCATAGCCCGGCTTTCGCCGAGCAAACGCGCCAACCGCTGGGTCCCTCCGGCGCCAGGCAGTAGCCCCAGATTGATCTCGGGCAGGCCATGCTCGTGGTCGCCGTCTTGAACCACACGCAGATCGCAAGCCAAAGCCAGCTCGAAGCCACCTCCCATGGCCGAGCCGTTGATCGCAGCGATATAGACGAGCGGGCTCTTCGCAATAGTTTCGATGAGTTGATGGATCGGTGCCGCGGGGACGAGTCTTTGCGAGGAAAACCTCATCCCCCGCTCACGCATGCCTTGCGATCGCCGATGCAGCTC
>Ga0194119_10007606_pt1 | contig 15222 bp, 16 predicted proteins | sample TA2MahC100mmetaG_FD_148620 | JGI IMG/M metagenome (GOLD analysis project Ga0194119, IMG submission 148620) | Freshwater microbial communities from Lake Tanganyika, Tanzania - TA2015018 Mahale Deep Cast 100m | ecosystem: Environmental > Aquatic > Freshwater > Lake | place: Tanzania: Lake... | reverse complement strand
GGTCGTCGAGCAGGTCGCGCGGGCCATCCGGGAGGAAATCACCTCCGGGAAGTGCCGCGGCTGGCTGCCGACGGAGCGCGCGCTCTGCGAACAAGTCCGGGTCAGCCGAAGGACGCTCCGCTGCGCGCTCGACCAGCTGAAACGGCAGGGTCTGGTCTCGGCGCGCGTCGGCGTCGGCACCGAGGTGCTGCGGGAGATCAAGGCCGCGGCGACGGTGCCCGCGGGGGGCGACTCCGTCGGCTTGCTGATGCCCGAGCCGATCGACGTGCTGCCGGCCGTAGTCCTCCGCCCACGGATGTTCATCGAGCGGGATGCCCTGCGTGATGGCCTGGCCGCCGATCCAGGCGGTTTCCTCAGTGAGAATGACGGTTCGCCCCATCCGCACCGCCGCCAACGCTGCGGCCACGCCGCCCAGGCTGGCGCCGATGATGAGCACCTCGGCTCGATCCTCGCGGCCCGCGGGAGCCGCTCCCGTCGCGGCCGCCGCGTGTAGCCGCGATCGCGTGCCCCCCGGCAGCGCCGCCAGCCCCGCCGCCAACGCGCCTTGGAGGAACCGGCGGCGCGTCGGCCCGACGTGCGGGGTCGGCCAAGGGGCGGAACTGGGGGACACACGGGGCATGGGTGAGGGAGCGGCGACGCAGGGTGGCAGGGAATCCCGTGCCGCGAACGGCGGAGAACGTCGCACACCCGCGGCCGGCGCCAACGGCCGAGCGAAGGCCTTTTTTTGAGACCAATGGGCGCCGGCGCGGCCGAGATGCAAGGACCCGTCCCTTTCCGCGAGTCGCATCAGCCCGAAGGCTTTCTCCGACCGAGGGAGTTTTCGCGGTGCACGATTTCCTGAAGGATTGCGGAAGAACCGTGCACCAACCACGCTGCCCGGCATGACCCACCGCCTTGACGCCCCTGCCGCTCTGCGGGCACTCCAGAACGACATCTATCGGGAGCAGATCCGGCGGGCGCGCCAGCTCACAATCCAGCAGCGGTTGAATGATGTCTTCGATCTTTCCAACCACATGTTCGGGATGATGCTGGGCGGTGCCATGCATCGGCTCAACACGCGCGACGAAGCGGCCGGCTGGGTCGAGGTTCGCCGCTGGATGGGACGCATGGACCGTGCCCGCGATCACGGCTTCTATCGTTCGGACAAGCCAACTGCCCCGTGAGGCTCGAGGAACTGGCCCTCAAGGTGATCGAGTCCGCCGAGGCGGCGGGAATCGACTTCATGGCGGTGGGCGCCATTGCCGCGGGTGCGTACGGCGTGCCCCGTTCCACCCGCGACGTCGATCTGCTGGTGTCGATCGAAGCGCCCGGTGGAGTGGAGCGACTCGCCGCAGCCCTCGCCCCTTGGGTGGAATTCGATCCCCAGATTGTTTTCGACACGATCACGTGGGGTCGCCGCCACGTCGGTCGATCCCGGGCGGCCCCCCCCTTTAAGATCGAAATCTTTGAGACCTTTCCCGATCCCTTCGTGCAGTCGGAATTCAGCCGGCGACGGCAGGTGTTTGTTCCCATGCTCAACCGTTGCACTTGGCTGCCTACGCCGGAAGACGTGATCGTCCAGAAGCTGCGCTGGGGGCGGAGCAAGGATCTGGACGACGCGCGCGATGTGCTCGCGGTGCAGGGGCCGGAGAGCCTCGACATGCGCTATGTCGAAGAGTGGTGCGCTCTGCATGGAACAGGTGAGCGGTTGCGCAAGGTTCTGGCGGAAATTCCGCCCCTCGACTGAAGCTTCCCACCTACTTTCTCTCCAGCGTGAACAGCGTCAGCCCTGCGGTCTTCTCCGGCGGGAGGCGTTTCCGCCACAGCGCCGGCAGGTAGCCGAAGACCAGCAGCGCCACCTCGCCCGGGATCGCCACGAAGAGGAAACTCATCGGCCGCTCCGTGCCGCGGCTCCGGAGATAAAACCAAGTCGTGATCAACGTGACCACGAAGGCCACGCCGAAGGCGCGCAGGATGTCGCCCGCGGTGACGCGACACGAGGTCACGCCGATCAGGAACACCATCGCCAGCAGTCCCTGGAACGAGATCCAGAACACCTGCGTCTCGATGAAGGAGTTGGCGACTTTGTCCGAGGTCAGCGCCATCAACAGGGCGATGCCCATCGCGACGAACCCGATGACGAGAATCAGGAGGCGACTGAGCTGCATCTGCCGGCGCTCGTCGGCAGCCGGGTTGATGAAGACGTGGTAAACGTCCTTCACCAGCACGGTGGCGAGGCTGTGGAAGCCGGCGTCGAGGGTGGACATGATGAGCCCGAGGATCGCGGCCACGAAGAGCCCGGGCACGAACGGCGGCAGCTCGGTGGTGACGAAGCGGAACAGCGCGGTGTCGCCGGCGAGTTTCCCGCCCGCCGGCGGGTTCTGCCCGTAGAAGGCGAAGATCGCCAGGCCGATGAACCAGAGCAGCAGCAGCGTCGGCAACGTGAGCAACTGGCTGAACCAGTAGGAGCGCTCGGCCTGGCGGTAGGAGGCGGTGCTGAGCAGTCGCTGCACCGCGAGCTGGTCGGAACTCGCGTAGAAGAGCCGGTCGGTGACGGTGACGAAGAGCATCAGCCAGAGGTTGAGCCGCACGAAGGCGTCGAGCGCGTAGAACGAGGGCTGCTCCATCGCCTCGAAGCCACGGCCGTGATCGAGGGCGTAGCGCACGATGCCGGCCGCGCCGCCGTCGACGCGTTGGATGCAGACCGTGATGACAAACGCCAGTCCGCCGACGAGCAGCCCGAACTGCACGAAGTCCGCCCAGAGCAGCGCCTTCGCCCCGCCGAGATACACGTAGATCAGTCCAATCACCCCGATGATCAGGATCGACTGTGCCAGCGGCCAGTTGGCCACGCCACGCAGGACCAGCGCCGACGAGTACAGCACCAGCGCGAGGTAGAAGAGCCGGATGACGACGTAGAACACGCTGCCGAGCGCGCGCACCCGCCGGTCAAAGCGCTCCTCGAGGTAGGTGAACGGCGTGAAGACGCGGCTGCGAAAGAAGAACCGGATGAAGAGGTAGAAGATCGCGATGCCGATGAACGGCGCGAGGAAGTAGCGCAGCGCGAGCGCGAGCCCGTGGTTGTACGCCTCGCCCGGCACCGCCACGAGGGAGTTGGTGCTGAGCAGCGTCATCAGATAGGCGATACCGACGAGCCACCACGGCATGCCGCGGTTGCCGAGCAGGTACTCCTCGGTGTTGCGGTGCGCCTCGCGCCACTTGAACCAGACGCCGATCGCCAGCATCGCGACCAGGTAGAGGCCGACGACGAGGGCGTCCTGCCAGGCGAGTCCGAGGATGTGCATCAGCCGACGCGGGGTTGTTCCTCCATCCCGTCAGGCTCAGGGCGGTAGACAAGCGTGGGGCCTTGGTCTCAAAAAAAGACCCGCGCGGTCAGTCGGCGCGCAGGTCGTAGCAGAGGAGGCGGGGCGGCGTCCCGGCGACCGCGTCACGGGTGTTCTGGCAGACGTAGAGCAGGCCCCGGCTCAGGACCGGCGGGGTCCACGTCTCCGTCGCCGCGAAGAGCCACGCCCGCTCCCGCACCACCAGCCCCGCCCGCGAGATCCCGAGCCGCGCCAGGTGGCCAAACTCGCCCAGCGCCAGCACCCCGCCATCCGCCACCAGCAGCGACGCGCGGAAGAGCCCCGTGCGGATCTCCCGCGGGCCCCGCGCCTCGGCCACGGTCTCCGTCCAGATGGGCTGGTCCCGCCACACCTCGCGGCCCGTCGCCGCCTCCACCGCCACGAACTCCGCATCCTGCGGTCCGTGCCCGTGCACGCCGCACAGCAGGTCGCCCAGCCGCACCGCAGTCATAAAGTGCACGCCGAACGCGGGGTTGGTCCACGCCGCCACGGCGGATCCGTCCGGCGCCGCCGTCACCAGCGCCCCGCCGGACCCGTAGCACTCCGAGACGAAGACGCCCTCGGCGAGGGCCAGGGGCGCGGCCGCGTTGACCGACTCGTAGCGCGTGCCGCGCCAAGGGAAACGCGCGTCGATCGCGCCCGTGGCGGGATCGAGCACCAGCAGGCCGCCGGTCGGCGGGCGGCTCTCCCCGCCGGCGAAGACCAGCACCCGCGGCCGGCCGCCCCAAGTCGCCGGCACGGGCGTCGCGTAGCTCGGCCCCCACTCGCGCTCGGCGCCCCACCGCAGGCGGCCCGTCGTGACGTCGAAGGCGGCCACCCCGGGACCGCCGGGCGCCCCGAGCTGCACGATCACGACGTCGCCCGTGACCAGCGGGCTCGCCCCCACGCCGAAGAAATTGCGGGGCACGCGAAACTCGGTGTGCAGGTCGCGGCGCCACTCGATGCGGCCGGAGGCGAGGTCGATGCAATGCAGGTGCCCCTCGGCCCCGAACGTGAACACGCGCCCGCCGGCGATCGCCGGGCTGGCCCGCGGGCCAGAGTTGTAGCCGTAGCGGTCGCGGTAGGTGGTCGGGTAGGCCACGCGCCAGAAACGCCGCCCGTCGAGCGCGTGGAGGCATTCCACTACCTCCTCCCCGCCCACCCGGTGGAACAGGACCAGCCGCTCGCCCGCGATCACCGGGCCCGCGAAACCCTCGCCTTTCGGCATCGCCCAGACCAAGTCGGGCCCGCCCGCCGGGAACGTGGCGCAGAGGTCGGTCTCCGGGGAGGTCTGGTTGTGCGCCGGGCCGAGGAAGTGAGGCCAATCCGCGACCCGCGACCCTGGCGCCAGCGGCCGCGGCGCGGCGCGGGACACCACGTCCGGATTAGCGGCGGCGGCCACCGGCGGCGGCGGGGCGCCGGGCGCGACCTCCGGCGGGGCCGGGTCCGTGAATCCCGGCGCACCGGCCCCGGCCTGCGCGGCGAGCGCGAGGAGGCCGAGTCCGAGGGCCAAGCGATGACGGGCGCGACGGGGAGGTGGGGGCGCAGCGGAGGGGATCCGGGGGCGGGGCACGGTGAACCGCGAGCAAGGCGCAGCGGCGCGGGACGTCAACTGGGCGGCGGCGCAGCCCCGGCGGGGAAGGCGCCCGCAGGCTGCCCGCGCCGCGGTCGACTCCGGGGGGCGGCCGCGAACCGCGCCAGCATGCGGGGGGCCACCGGCCTTTGATCGCGCTCCAGCCTGATACTGGCTCCGGCGGTGGTTGGGATTTTCTCCCGGACCCTTCGCGCCGCCCGAACCCCGACGTTAATCTCTATCCACCAACGCCCAACCAGACGTGAGCGCCGCAAACCTCGGCTCCATCCACCGGGTATGGCAACGGAGCCATACTTCGCTCTTGCGGTATGGCTGCCCGCCCATACGTCCTCCGCGGATGAAGATGACGATGCACATCGACGAGGAGGTGCTGGAACGGGTGATGCGGGTCACAGGGGCAAAGACCAAGACCGCGGCCGTCGAGATCGCGCTGAAGGAGTTGGCGCGGCGGCATCGGATGAAAGAGCTGTTTTCCGCCGGCCTCGGGCTGACGGCCGAGGAATTGCAGGCCTCATTCGACCCGGCTTCCCTCCCCGACGAATCCGCCGTCGTGCCGCACGCCGCGGAGGCCCCGGTGCGTTATGGAACCGCTGATCCTGCCGGACAGTAACATCTACATCGGAGCGCTGCGCGCCGGCGTGGACCCGTTCCGGGAATTCGCGGCCGGCATCGAGCGCCACGATTGGGAGTTCGCGACCTGCGGCGTGGTGGAACTCGAGATTTGCCGCGGGCTGCGTGACCCGGGCACCCTGCAGCGTTTCCGGGAACGGTTCGCCGCGATGCGGTTGATCGCGACGAGCCCGGAAATCTGGGCCCACGCCGCCCAGCTCGCGTGGTCACTCGACCGGCGCGGCCACGTCCTGCCCGCGGCGGACCTTTTGCTCGCAGCCCACGCCCTGCACGCCGGCGCCACCCTGCTCACCCGCGACGCACACTTCCAGATGATCCCCGGCCTGAGCGTCATCGATCGCCTGCCCGGCCCCTGACCCGCCCGCCTGGCTCGGAACACCAACGGTCCGGTTCGCACAAGGGACCGTTCCCGGAACGTTGACCTCGGCGCGGCAAACGATGCGCTTCCCCCGAACCCTACCCCACGATGACCCTGCGCACCCTCCGCCTACTGCCAATCGTCCTCGCGCCCGCCCTCGCCTGGGCCGCCGCGCCCAGCACGCCGCCCGCCCCGGCGCCGGCCGCCACCGGTGAGACCATCACCCTGAAGCCCTTCGAGGTCACCGCCGAGGCCTCGCGCGGCTACCGCGTCACGACCGCCTCCACCGCCACGCGCACCAACACCGCGCTGATCGATATCCCGCAGACCGTGGACATCGTGACGAAGGAGTTCTGGGCCGACATCGGGGCGACCTCGTTCGACGAGTCCTTCCGCTACGCGGCCAACGTCTACGTGCGCAACCGGCACGCGGGCTCGGGCGACGGCGTGAACCTGCGCGGCTTCGAGACCAACGGCTCGATCTTGGCCGACGGCGTGCGGATGGGGAACTACAAGCGCGACCTCGTCGGCTACGAGCGCCTCGAGATTGTGAAGGGCCCGCCCTCGGCGGTGCAGGGCCGCGCCGGCGGCACCGGCCTGCTGAACTACATCTGGAAGAAGCCCGCGGCGGGCCGTGACGGCGGCCAGGTGAAGTACGCGCTGCGCTGGAACGAGCTCGACGCCGTGCTGCACCGGGCGGAATTCGACGCGAACACCTCGTTCGGCCGCAGTGACCGCTTCGCCGCGCGCGTCGCGGGCGCCTTCCAGCAGGGCGACGACTACATCAAGTTCAATGAGTTCCGGAACCGCGCCCTCTACCCCTCGTTCCGGTGGCAGCTGGGCCGCCGGACCGAGCTGGTGCTCGCCTCCGAGCTGCTCGATTTCACCACCCCCTCCCGCGACGAGGGCCACGGGTTCGCCATCTACCCGGAGAAGGCGCGGCGCCTGATCCCGCAGTTCGACCGCGACACCGACCCCATCACCGCGCTGCGCCTGCCCTACGACTTCAACCTCATCGGGCCGGACAACGTCGACCGCCAGCGCAACGCCGCCGGCACCCTGTTCCTCACGCACCAGTTCTCGCCGCAACTCTTCTTCCGCCAGGTCGGCAACCTCCGTTACCTCGGCCAGCGCAGCTTCAGCTACGCGGCCGAGAACAACCTCGTGACGAACCCGCCCTCCCAGTACCTCGGCAATATCACGGGCACGCACGGCTCCACCGCGCAGGGCGACCTCGTCGCGAAGTACGCGTTCCGGGAGTGGTTCACGGGCGAGACGCTGGTCGGCTACTCCTACGGCGACACCGGCACCACCACCGCCAACTACGCGGGCATCCCCGACGCGCCCTTCAACTTCCTCAACCTCGCCGCCATCGGCGCCTCCGGCAACGCGCGGAGCTACTACGCCGGGCGGAAGGTCAGCAACCTCAGCCGCTCCAGCTACAACCGCACCGCCGGCTACAGCCTCGGCCAGTACGTGCAGCAGGACCTCGGCCTGTGGCGGGACCGGATCGTGCTCACGGGCGGCCTCCGCTCGGACCGCGACAAGACCACCACCACCAACCTCGTCACCGGCCTCGCGACCGCGGGCGGCGACACCACGCTGAACTCGTTCCGCTACGGCCTGACCGTGAAGGTGCGGCCCGGCCTGGCCGTCTACGCGGTGCACAGCGTGCAGAACGACGCCACCCGCACCATCCAGCGCTACAACGGGCTGCTGGCGGGCGACCCGCGGGCGAACGAGTTCTTCACCGTCAGCCCGAACACCGAGCTCGACGAGGCGGGCGTGAAGGGCGAGCTGCTGCGCGGCCGCCTGTCGTTCTCGCTCGCGGCGTGGCGGATGACCCGCGCGGGCAGCGTGGTGAACATCCTCGCGCCCGGCATCTCGCAGGGACGCACGGTGAACATCGGGACCCAGAGCGAGGTGCAGGGCGCGGGGTCGAAGGGCTGGGAGCTGAGCGCGTTCGGCAGCCTGACCGACCGCCTGAGCGTGATCGCGAACTACACCGCGATGGACACCAGCCAGGCCTTCAGCGGCCAGCAGAACGCGATGGGCTGGACCCTCGCCACCAACAACCCCGGCCGCATCCCGCTGCGTTTCGCGCCGGAATGGAACGGCAACCTCTTCCTCAAGCAGAGCTTCCCCGCCGGCCGCGACCGGGAGTTCGAGGCCAAGGCCGGCCTCGCCGTGATCGGCCCCTTCTACGCGCAAGTCACCGGCCTCGGGCTCACCCGGGTGCCCCGCACCCAGCGCAGCTTCGACGCCGGCGTGTCCTACCGCTGGGGCAAGTACCTCGCGGACCTGATGATCACCAACCTGGGCAACGCCCCGATGCTGGTGACGCGGGACCAGCCGCCGCGGACCTACACCCTGAGCCTGACGGGCCGCTTCTGAGCGGCGCGGCCCGCCGCGCCGCGGCGCCGGGCCGGGAGGCCGAGGTGGAGCTGCTCCTGCAGACGCGCGGGCCCGCGCACGTGGCCGAGGTGCTGGACGCCCTCCGCACGGCCGGGGTGAGCGCGCAGGTCCGGTGAACGCCGGGCGCACGGGGCTTCACGGGCGGCTCGCCCGGAGCCATTCCGCGGTCAACCCCTGCCGCGCCACGTCTTCTTCCAGCGCACGCCGGTCCAGTTCGGCGGGGCCGACCGCGAGGATCCCGCGGATGTCGAGGAGGTGTTTCTCCCCGCCACCCTCGCGGAAGAAACGCAGCTTGTGCAGGATCACCGCTTCCGGGGCCGCGAACCACACCGGGCGGCCGGCCACCTCGAGTCGACGGCGCCGGGAGAACCAGGCCTCATCCCACCACCGGCTCGAACCCGCCCTCCTGCAGCCGGTAATACGGATACAGCGTATCCACGGTCTCCGTGGCCTCGCCGACGATGATCAGCACCTTGGATGGCATCAGGGGAGGGAGGGCGCGCGCGGGGAAGACCGCGCGCACCACCCGGTTCGCCAGGTGCCAGGTCAGGGTGTGATGTTCCGGTGCGTCGCGTTCGACACCACCGAGCGGAACTCGCCCGCCTTCGCCAGCCACTCGCGCACTCCGGCATCGCGCTGGGCCGCGTCCAGGAATTCCGCCAGCCGGTCGGCGGAAGGCGCCGTCAGGGAGGTGACGTGCGTGAAGTCCGTACGGCCGGCGATCACCCGGTAGATGCTGAAGGTGATGTCCTTGAACCCCGCCTTGTCGTACGCCGCCCGCAGCTCCGTGGCCGCGGCGACGTAGGCGGCCTCGTCGGTAACGTTCATTCGCGTGACCAGGGCGTGGCCGTTGGGCACGCTGCGCTCATAGCGCAGGCCCTGGTAGAGGACCATCCCGTGCGTCTTCCGGATCGGGTTGAAATGCTCGTACAGCTTCTGGCGCCGGAAATCGTCCGCGAGGGCCGCGGAGTTCTTGGTGAGCTGCGCCACCGACTCCGCGCTCCGCACGACCCAGAGCTTCCGGGTGCCCTTCTCGGCCTCGTAGACGCCCTGCAGCACCTGCTGGTACTTGTCGATCCCGAGCTTCTCCTTCGCGACCTTGTTGCCCTCGCCGATCCAGTGCGCGTAACCGGATGGATCCTCGGATTCGACCTCGAGCACCGCGAGTACGCGGTTGATGGGGGCGGCGTCGCCCGCCCGGGAGGAAAAAGCGCCCGCGATGATCAGCAAGGCGCCCAGCACTTCTTTGGCATTCATTTACTATTACTTTTTGGGGGGTTAGGGGTTAACGGCGACCCCTTCGAAACCAGCTTTGCCGGGCACGCGTCAAATCCTAAGCCGCCATCCCCCGACCGGACGGCAACCAGAGGCGCACAGGGCCCTACCCCCCGAAAGGGGGCGAGGTGTTCGGATCCTCCCAGCCGCAGGGCCGGCACCACCCCTCACCTGTCCGGACCACGGCCTGGGATCTACTTTCCCACGCTCCGCCGGCGATCTCAGGGCCGCGGGGGCTCGGCCGCTGGATCCCGCGCCCGCACCTGTTCGATCCACCCCGGGTCAATGGGCTCGTTGCCGGACATCGGGCGAAGGGGAGGAAAAGGGCCACTCCGGGAAGGGCGCGCGAACCCGCCCCGCGGTTACACCCGATAAACGGATGCTTCCGCCCCCGGAGTCGGCCTTGGCCCTGATCGCGGCCAACGAGACCGGGCAAGCCGGCCCGCGGACCACCCAGCGCCGCGAGGTTTCATCCGCGGCGGCCAGTTCCCGCTCCTCTGGCCGGATCTGGAATCGCTGCAGGAAGGCGCAGAACAGCGGCCACGGCGCCTGCGCCCGCCAGCAGTCCGGCCGCGACGAACGCCCCCGGCCCGCCCCAGCCCGGCCGGGAGGGTTCATTTCACTTCCAACTGAAACGGGACGAATATCTCGAGGCCCTCGAGGCTCAGTTGCACCCAGATGGTGTAACGGCCGGCGCGCGGGATGGTCAGCTTGAAGTCGAGTTCCGTCCGCGGGGCCGGCCCGGGCCGCGCCGGTCCGGTTACGACCGGATGCAGGTGAGCGAAGCCGGAGCGCTCCGCGTCGAAGGCTACGAGGTGCGCGAACGCGTCCATCACCTCGCCGAGCGCGAACACCGCCCCGTCGACCCGCTCCACGCCAAAGCGCAGGTCCAGCGGCTGGCCCGCCCGCGCGGGCGCCGGGCGCGCGGCAGTGCTCATCGGGGGGGGGCAACGGAGGAAGCCCCAGGCTTGGGAGGGACGACTGCCGTCCTAGGCGAATCCCACGAGCTGACGGCGCGGTCAGGCCACGGGAGGCGGCGGGCGGCGGAAGAAACCGGCCGTGGGCTGGCGGGCCCCGTGGCCGAGTCGTTTGCGGAGCACCCAGCCGTCCGGCGCCAGTTCCAGTTCCCCGGGATACTCCAGCACGACGACCGCGTCTGGTTTCGGGGTTAGGAGGGGGGCCAAGCGGGCAAAGAGGGCGGGCGCCAACTCCGGGATCAGTTCGTAGGGTGGATCGATGAACACAAGGTCCGGGGCGTCGCCGGGCGGCGTGAAGGTCGTGGCATCCCCGGCCACGACGATGGCCCGGCCGGCAGCCTCCAGAGGCGTGCCAAGACTACGTTCCACAGCGGCTAGATTGCGGCGCAAGCAGGCTATGGCCTTGGGGTTGCGCTCGACGAACACCACCTTGGCGGCCCCGCGACTGAGCGCCTCGAGGCCGTAGGAACCGGTGCCCGCGAACAAGTCGAGGCAGGTCGCGCCCGGCACGAGGGTAGCGAGGCTGGAAAAGATGGCCTGCCGCATCCCGTCAGTGGCGGGCCGCACCCGGTCGCCGGGGGGTACCGCGAGCGGGATTCCGCGAGCCACGCCTCCGCTCAGGCGCATCCTGCCTCCTCACGCCCGGAAGCGAAAATGGCGGATCGCAACGAAGGCATCGACCCGGATTGCCAGAGCTCCCACCCCGCGCGCAACGGGATTCCACGGCCGAGCGGGCATCTCGTATGAAACAACTTGCCCCCGCAGCTTTCCCTTCGCCGGCGCGGAGATCCGTACGGCCGCGACCGCCGACCTCAACGCCGTGATGAGCCAGATCGGAGATCTGAGCCGCAAGCTCGAGGGCGCTCTCGGCGGCCTCGGCTCCGCCCTGAACGGCGACAGCAACCAGCCCGGGCTGCTCCAAAAGGTCGACGCTATCCTCGACGAGAACCGGGAGAATCTCGGCCGCACCACCGCGGACCTCCAGCAGATCACCGACAAGGTGAATCGGGGTGAGGGGACCCTCGGCCGGCTGCTCAACGACTCCCGCCTCGCCGACGAACTCCTCGGCGGCGTGGCCGAATTAAAGCAGGGGGCCATCCAGGCCCGCGGCTTCCTCGCCAGCGCGGAGGAGCTGGTGGCTGAAGTGAAGCGCGGCATTCTTGGCGCCCTCGTCTACGACCAGAAGGCCGCCGACGACCTCAAGGCGTCCCTCGCGAGCCTCCGCGAAATCTCCGACCAGCTCGCGCAGGGTCGCGGAACCCTGGGCCAGCTCCTCAAGGACGACTCCCTCGTTCGCGAAACGCGCGCCCTCCTCAAGAAGGCCGACCGCGCGATCGACAATCTCGACGACACCGGGCCCATCACGGCCGTGGGGGTGATCGCCAACGGCTTCTTCTAATCCAGCATGCCGTCCGGAATTGGCGTGCTCCGCGGCCGGTTCCGCACCAGCCTCCGATATGCAGACCCGCGAGGAGATCGTCCAGAATTGGCTGCCGCGGTACACTGGCGTGCCGCTGACCGAGTTCGGGGAGTACATCCTGCTCACCAACTTTGACCGCTACGTCCACTTGTTCTCCCAGTGGCACCGCGTGCCGGTCCGAGGCCGCGACAAGCCGATGCCGAGCGCCACGGCGGACAACATCACGATCATTAATTTCGGGATGGGGAGCGCGACCGCCGCGACGATCATGGACCTGCTCTCGGCCATCCACCCGAAGGCGGTGCTATTCCTCGGCAAGTGTGGCGGGCTCAAGCACCGGGCCGGCCTCGGGGACCTGATTTTGCCGATCGCGGCGATCCGCGGAGAGGGCACGAGCAACGATTACCTGCCACCGGAGGTGCCCGCCCTGCCCGCCTTCGCCCTGCAAAAGGCCATCTCGACCACCGTCCGCGACCATAACCGGGATTATTGGACGGGCACGGTCTACACAACCAACCGCCGCGTCTGGGAGCACGACGAGGAGTTCAAGCAGTACCTGCGCAAGATACGGGCGCTGGGCATCGATATGGAGACGGCGACCATCTTCGTCACCGGTTTCCACAATGAGATCGTGACCGGCGCGCTGCTGCTGGTGTCCGACCAGCCGATGATGCCGGAGGGGATCAAGACGGCGGAGAGCGACCGCCACGTGGACGAGCACTTCGTGGCCGACCACCTGCGGATCGGCATCGACTCGCTGAAGCAGCTGATCAACCGCGGCCTGACGGTGAAGCACCTGAAGTTTTAAGGTCCCGCCTTCGCTAGGCCTGCGGCGGTCGCGCCCCAGTTACATCGAGCCAAGGTGCCTTGGCGCTCGTACCCACTCCCGCGGCGTCTATCGACACCCCGGGCGCGGCCTGGCAAGCGATCCGAGGCGGTGGATTCGGACCCCTGACAGCTCGCCTGCGGGATCGTCCAAACGGGGCGCAAATTCCCGGCGCGAGGCGGACCCGCGAGCCCACCTCCCCGCCGACCAGAACTCAGTCCCGCAACAACGTGCCCTGCTCGCCGCTCGGCGGGCGAAGTCCCACGGCCTGATAACCCCGCGGCGTCAATACCCGACCCTGCGGGGTCCGCTGCAGGTACCCTTCCTGGATCAAAAATGGCTCGTGTACCTCCTCGAGGGTCTCCGCCTCCTCCCCCACCGCCACCGCGATGGTCGTGATCCCCACCGGGCCACCCCGGTAGTTCTCAGCCATCACTCGCAACATCCGCTTGTCCATTTCATCCAAACCCGCGGCATCAATCTCCAACAGCTCCAGCGCCCGCGCCGCCACCTCCTGGGTCACCCGGCCGTCGGCCCGCTCCTGCGCGTAATCGCGCACGAAATGAATCAGGTTGTTGGCGATGCGCGGCGTGCCCCGGCAGCGGCGCGCGATCTCCCCCGAGCCACCCGGCTCCACCGGGATCGACAACAGACCGCAGGACCTCCGGATGATCGAGTCGAGGGTCGCGTGATCGTAATAATCGAGCCGCGTCTGGAGGGTGAACCGCGAGCGCAACGGCGCGGTCAGGAGGCCGCTGCGCGTCGTGGCGCCCACCAGGGTGAACCGCGGAATCGACAACCGCACGCTCCGCGCGTTCGGGCCCTGATCGATCATAATGTCGAGGCGGAAGTCCTCCATCGCTGAATACAGGTACTCCTCGACGGCCTTCGGGATCCGGTGGATCTCGTCGATGAACAGCAGGTCGCCCTCCTCCAAGTTCGTCAGCAACCCCGCGAGGTCCCCGGCCTTCTCGATCACCGGGCCCGAGGTGACGCGCACGTTGCGGCCCAGTTCTTGGCCCAAAATGAACGCGAGGGTCGTCTTGCCGAGGCCCGGGGGGCCGGACAACAGGACGTGGTTGAGGGCCTCGCCGCGGCGCTTGGCCGCCCCCACCATCACCTGCAGGCGTTCGACGGTGCGGGGCTGGCCGACGAAGTCCGCGAACGACAGCGGGCGCAGGGCCGCCTCCGCCGGACTCACGGGCGCCTCGAGGGCGGCGGTCAAGTAGCCGAGCCCCCCGGCCGGCGGGACGGCGGGCGGGACGGGCGGGGATTCACGCTTCGGCTTAGCCACAGGGATCGGCTAGGGCCCGCGACCGGACGTGGCAAGCCCCGCGACCGCCGGCCGACTCCGATTCCAATTCAAAGCCCCTTTAGCACCGCGCGCAGCTGCGCCGCGTGGTCCTTGGTATCGACCTTCTCCACCACGGCGAGGACGGTGCCGTCGGGCTCCAGCACGTAGGCGCTCCGGGCCGGGCCGGTGTAGGTGCGGCCGTACATTGATTTCTCGACCAGCGAATCAGTGGCGCGGGCGAGGGCGTCGTCGGGGTCGCTGACCAAGGTGTAGGATAGCTTTTTCTTGGCGGCGTAGCGGAGATGGGAGCCGCAGGAGTCGCGGCTGACCGCCACCACGTCGTACCCGGCCCGGCCGAAGGCGGCGGCCGCGGCGGCGAGGCTGTCCATCTGACGGTCACAGCCGGGGGTGTTGTTCTTCATGTAGACCGACAGGATGGTGCGGCGGCGGAGGAGCTGGCCGAGGGTGGTTTTTTCCTCGGCACCTTCGCGGACGATGGAAAGCGGGAGGGAAGGATCTAGTTTCTGGCCGGGAGCAATCATCCCGTTTAAGAAGGACGGGGCCCGGTAGGCGTCAACCCGCGCGCGCTCGGAATGGCGGGCGGCAAGGGCGGAAAACCCGCCGGGCGGGGCCATGATGGCCGGGCAGATGAGGCTTTGACGGGCCCCGCCGAACCTTCCAACCTCCTCCCCCGATGAAAGCGGTTAAGGTGCCCGCGCTAGAGCTTTTCCTCCACGAGATGATCCCCCTCGCTAAGGCGATGGGGGTGGGCGTGGAGCTGAGCGATGACCGCGCGCTGGTGCTGACTGCCCCGAAGGAGCAAAACCGCAACTCTTTGAACACGGCGTTTGGCGGCAGCCTCGTGTCGCTGGCGACATTGGCGGGCTACGGAGTCGTGTGGGAGCTAATGCGCAACAAGCGGAGCGCGGCGCGACCGGAATGGAGCATCGTGGTGAAGGAGAGCCGCGCGGCGTACCGGAAGCCGGTGATCGGCGACCTGCGGGCGATCTGCGAGCGCCCCGCGCACGCGGCGATCGCGGAGTTCAAGGAAGCCCTTTCCCGCTACGGCAAGGCGAAGCTCAAGCTGCGCGCTTTGATCGTGGAAAACGGCCA
>Ga0194119_10007604_pt1 | contig 15225 bp, 10 predicted proteins | sample TA2MahC100mmetaG_FD_148620 | JGI IMG/M metagenome (GOLD analysis project Ga0194119, IMG submission 148620) | Freshwater microbial communities from Lake Tanganyika, Tanzania - TA2015018 Mahale Deep Cast 100m | ecosystem: Environmental > Aquatic > Freshwater > Lake | place: Tanzania: Lake... | reverse complement strand
GCGCGCCGGCAGCAGTGAGGCGGCGGGACAGCCGTCGGGATGACGTTCGGAGCGCCCGTTCATGGCTTGGTCACCGCGTCGGTCAGGTTGAGCAGCAGCGTCGCGACCTGCGTCCACGCCGCGTGTTCGGTCGGCGCAATCGCCGGCGTGCGCGGCGCTTCGCCGTGCGCGAGCAGACGGGCCGCGGCCGTCGGGTCGCCGGCGTAGCGCGCGCGTTCGCGGCGCAGCGCGCGGCGCAGCACGGCGAGGTCGTCGCGTTCCGGCGCGCGCGAGGTCGCTTCGACAAACGCCCAGCGCAGGCGGTCGTCGTCGTCCGCGGCACGCTGCACGATGCGCTCGGCGAACGCGCGCGCCGCCTCGACGAACGTCACGTCGTTGAGCAGCACCAGCGCCTGCAGCGGTGTGTTGGTCGCCGCGCGATCGACGACACAGACCTCACGGTTGGGCGCGTCGAACAGCGCCATGTTGGGCGGCGGCAGCGTGCGCTTCCAATAGGTGTAGAGGCTGCGCCGCCACAGCTTCTCGCCGTGGTCCTGCACGAACGCCTGCGCCGTCGCCGGCGAGCTGCCGAAGTGGCTTATCTCGCGCCACGGATCGCCGGGCGTGTACGGGTTGACGCTCGGGCCGCCGAGTTGGCGCACCAACAGGCCGCTGACGGCGAGCGCGTGGTCGCGCACCAGTTCGGCAGGCAGGCGATGGCGCGGACCGCGCGCGAGCAGGCGGTTGTCGGGATCGCGCGCGCGCGCGGTCGCGTCGACGACGGCCGACTGCCGGTACGTCGCGCTGGTGACGATCTGCCGCAGCAGACGCCGCACGTCCCAGCCATGGCGCACGAAGTCGACGGCGAGCCAGTCGAGCAGCTCCGGATGCGTCGGCAGCTCGCCCTGCGTGCCGAAGTCGGCCGGCGTGCGCACGAGGCCGAACCCGAACAGCATCTGCCAAAAGCGGTTGACGGCGACGCGCGCGGTCAGCGGGTGTGCTGGATCGACGACCCAGCGCGCGAGCGCGAGCCGGTCGGCCGCGACGCCGGCGGGCAACGGCGGCAGCACGGCCGGCACGCCGGCGGTGACCGCTTCGCGCGGTTGGTCGTACACGCCGCGGTGCAGCACGTGCGTCGCGCGCGGTTGCTTGGCGGTGTCCATCACCATGGCGGCGAACTTCTTCGTGCGCACGGTGAGCCGCTCCTCGGCGTTCTGCAGGTCCACGCGCGCGGACTCGAGTGCTGGCGCGCGGCGCGCGACGTAGGCGGCGAGCTGCTGGCGATCGGCGTCCGGCAGCGGGCCGTCGTGCTGCACCAGCGCGAGGATCGCCGGCGGCAGGTCGGTGCCGTCGTCGCTGCCGGTGACGGCGAAGAACTCCATGCGCTTGGCGGTCAACTCGCCAGAGCGCCCGAAGTGCATTTGCGCCGTCAGGTGGCGCGCGTCGGGCGGCAGCGGCTCGGCGAAGGTCGCGGTCAGGTGCACCGGGCCGTCGGCGGCGAGGTCCGGCATCCAGCCGCTGCGCGCCGGCGTGTCGAGCGCGCCCTCGGGGCGGTCGCCGCCGTCGTCGCTCTCCTGCCAACTGCTCGCGGTCACGCGCGCGATCGGCGTCATCTCGTAGAGGTTGACCTGGTCGCTGGGCACCGTGCCGACGCTGACCGACAGGCACGTCAGCGCGAACGTGCGCTTGCCGTCCTTGCCACCGCCCCAGCCCCAGCCTTCGGCGGGCTTGCTCGGGTCGGTGTGCATGACGACGCGCAGGCCGGTGATCGGCGCATCGGTCGCCGGCAGCTCCATCGCGACGTCGAACGCCAGCGCCGACATCGGCCGGTCGACCACCGCGTACTGCGCGTCGGCGATGCGGAAGCCGCTGCCGGTGTTCGGCGTGCTGATCATCGTCGGCGTGCAACCGTGCAGCGCCAGGTCCTTGCCGCGCGCAGCGAGGCGCGTCCGTTGCTCGGCGGCCCACGCATCGACGACCGCAAGCGCAGGCGCTGCGAGCTGCGCCTGCAGCGTGGCAATGCGCGCACGCAGCGCGTCCTCTTCGCCGGTCGGCAGCGTGGAGCCGACGTCGATCGTCGGTGGCGCGTTGTGACCGCCGTCGCCGCCGTGCGCCGGCTCGCTCGTTTGGTTGAAGAACGCGAACAGCCCGTAGTACTCGCGCTGCGAGATCGGGTCGTACTTGTGGTCGTGGCACTGGGCGCAACCGATGGTCAGGCCGAGCACCGCTTCGCCGAAGGTCTTGGCGCGATCGACGCCGTAGTTGACGAGGTTTTCCTCGGCGATCGTGCCGCCCTCGTGCGTGATCATCGCGTTGCGCTGGAAGCCCGTCGCCGTGCGCGCCGCGTCGTCGGTGTCGGGAAGCAAGTCGCCGGCCAGTTGTTCGACGAGGAAGCGGTCGAACGGCTTGTTGGCGGCGAACGCGGCGATCACCCAGTCGCGCCACAGCCACATGTGCCGACCGCCGTCGATCGAGAAGCCGTTGGTGTCGGCGTAGCGCGAGGCGTCGAGCCACGGCAGCGCGAGGCGCTCGGCGCAGTGCGGGCTCGCCAGCAGGCGGTCGACCGCGCGCTCGTAAGCGTTCGGCGCGTCGTCGGCGATGAAGGCGGCGACCTCGTCGGCGGTCGGCGGCAGGCCGGTGAGGTCGAGGCTCACTCGGCGCAGCAGCGTCGCGCGGTCGGCTTCACCGTTCCACGCGCGGCCCTGGGCGCGCAGCGGCGCGCGCACGAAGGCGTCGATCGGCGTCGTTGCATCCGCGATGGGCAGGGCCGGCGGCGTTACGGCGACCGGCGGCACGAACGCCCAGTGCGCGGCGTACGGCGCGCCGGCGAGGATCCACTGGCGCAGCCGTTCCTTCTGCTCGGGCGCGAGCGGTTTGTGCGCCTCCGGTGGCGGCATCACCTCGTCGTCCGCAGTCGCATTGATGCGCTGCCACAGTGCGCTCGCGGCCGGATCACCCGGCACGATCGCTGCGCCGCCGTCGCGGGCGGCGAGCGCGTCCTCCCGGCGGTCGAGCCGGAGGTCGGCCTTGCGCGCGCCAGCGTCGGGGCCGTGGCAGGCGTAACAGTGCGCCGCCAGCATCGGCCGGACGTCGCGCGTGAAGTCGGCGGCCCCGGTCTGCGCTGGCGATGTGGCGGCCGCGGCGAGCGCGAAGGGCACAGCAAGGCAGCGTCGGGACGAGCGAGGCATCCGCGCACGATAGGTCGCTCGGCCGATCGCGCCATCGCTGCGGCGGCGGGCACGAAGTCGTGACGATTCGACCGACGAGACGCCGTGGCTCGCCCCGTGGCGCGTGGCGCGTATGCTGTATGGCCAGTGTTCGCGATCCTTCCGTCCCTCGGCTGGCAGGAGATGTTCCTGCTCATCGTGATCGGGTTGCTGCTCTACGGCCGCAACCTGCCGCAGGCGGGCCGCACGTTCGGTCGCTTCGCAGCGCAGCTCAAGCGCGGCTTCCAGGACTTCAAGGACCAGATGGACCGCGACGAGGCGGTCCGCGAGATGCGCAAGACGCTCGACGAGACCAAGCGCGAGATGGCGCGCGCGGCCGCCGTGCCGAGCGCGCTCGCCAGCCCGGCGGGCACGGTGCGCGAGCTCGCGCGCGAGGCGCTGACCGCGCCGGTCGAGGACACGACCGCGGACAGCGACGTCGCCGATGAGCCCGCACCGCCGCAGCCGCCTCCGGCCGACAAGGACCCCTACGCCGACCGCCGCGAAGACCACGGCGCACAGCCGTCGTGAGCCGCCCGCAGCCGATCGAATCGCTGCTGTGTGTGACGGCGACGCCGGCGAGGGCGAAGGCGCTGCTGGCGACGCTGATGGCCGCTGGCGTCCCGGCCCGCACCGACGGCGAGGCGCTGGCCGACGAGTACGCCGCGAGCATGCGGTTGTTGAACCTGCTGGGCACCAAGGTCTATGTGCCGACGGCGAGCCTGGCGCTGGCGCGCACGATCACGCAGCCGCAGGCGGTCGACGACGACGAGTTGACGCGTCTGGCGCTGGCTGCTGACGATCCGGAGACGCCGCCCGACGGCGGCAGCGAGTCGATGCGGCTCGCGGTCGTCTCGCCGAGGACAGGCAGCCGCTGGCTGTTGGCGTTGGTCTACGTCCTGCCCGTGTTGGCGGCGGCGATTGCCGCCGCGGTCACTTCTTCGGCGTGAACGTCGGCCGGAATGGCGCGGCCGGCTTCTTGCGCGCTTCGCTGATCGCCGCGTCGCCGGCGTCGAAGATGCTCATCCACTCCGCGTCGCCGGCCTTGCCCAAGCCGCCGGCCGGCGGCGCGGACGCGCGCTTCTTGGCTTCCTCTTCGCGGCGGTGCGAATCGAGCTCTTGCCACTCCCTGTAGTCATTGAACAGGTCGCCGAGGACCTTCTTGTTCTCGGAGATCAGGCCGACGTAGGGGAACAGCTCGCAACCGTTCTCCTTCTGGATGCGCTGCAGCTCGTCGAAGGTGAGCATGACCGGCATCGCCACGCAGACGATGTCGCCGAAGACGTCGAGCGGCACCAGCGTGTGCTTGAACAGCAGCTCCTTCGGCAGGCGCTTCTTGGCTTCTTCGTCGATGGCGTAGTTACCAGCCATCAGGAACGGCAGGTTGAAGTGCTCGGTGACGATCTTGGCCAGGTCCCACTCGGTGATGTGGCCGCCGGCGACCAACGCCTGCACGAACTGCTCGCCGGCGCGGTCCTGCGCGCACAAGGCCTCGGTGATGACATCGCTGGCGACGGCGCCGCGCTCCGTGAGGATCTCCGCCAGGCGGACCGATGTGATCTTCTCGATGCCCTTCACCTGCGGAGCATCGGCCGGCGCGACGGTCGGCCTTTAGGCTGCGTTGCCGGTGCCGTGGACGATTCAGCTGTACTCGGCGAACGTCGCGACGGCATGGGCGGTGAGCACGATCGCCATGCCCGCGACGATGGCCCGGTCAACCGCCAGGCCGACGTCGGCGCTCGAACGCTTGGGGCCGGCGCCAAGGTGCCAACAGGCGACTGCAACCAGGAAACCAGATAGCGCCGCCTTGCCCAATACGACGGCGGCATCGCGGCCGGTGATGGCGGCAAACCAGGCGTGCACGAAACCGCCGGCTGGGGTGCCTGACGCGGCGGCAGCGGCGAGGAGTCCGGCAAAGGTCGCAGCGACACAGGCAACCACGGTGAGCACGGGCATGCCGACCGCCATGCTCCAGACCAGCGGTGTCAGCAGTAGATTGGCGGGCTGCGCCCCCATCATCTGTAGCGCCGCGATCTGGTTGGTGCGCTTCATCGCGCCCAGCCGCGCCGCCGCCCCGGCAACGACACGGGCGCAGAAGAAGAAGCCGGCGAGCAGCGGCACGAGCACGGCGAGTGCGACCTTGCCGGTGCCGGTCAGCAGCGCCGACTCCATGCCGCCGTGCAGCGGGTTGTTCTTCAGCGCGAAGAATGTTGCCAGGCCGCCGAGCACGCCGCCGCCGAGAGCCACGAACGGCGCTGGCTCGACGCAGGCGCGCCAAGTTGCCCGCGCGACCTCGCCGAGTTCGAGCGGTGGCAACCGGCGGATGGCTTCGAGCAGCGACTCGCTGAACGCAGCGGCTTGTGACAGCAGCGTGCGCAGGCCGTGCAGCGTCTCCGAAGCCTCGCTGGCGCCGGCGCCCGGCGGTGGCGCAGTGTCGGCTGACGTCGGTTCGTAGCCGGGGCCTTCGAGCCGCAGCGTGCGGCGCGCGCGGTCGAGCACCAGCGCGCCGTCGAGTCTGCCGGCGAACGCCGGTAGGTCGTGCGTGATGACGAGCGTGGTGCGGCGCGGATCTTGGTCATGCGCATCGCGCAGCAGCGCAGCGATGGCGCGCGCGCCGGACGGATCGAGGCCGGCTGTCGGCTCGTCGCACAGCAACAGCCGCGGCGACGACGCCAGCGCGCGCGCGACCGCGAGGCGCTTGCGCATGCCGCCGGAAAGCCGCGCGATTTCGTCGGGCGCGTGTTCGAGGCCAACCTGCGCTAGCAGGCCAGCAGCCAGAAGCGGCGAGCGGTCGGCTAGCCGCAGCGCCAGCTCGACGTTGGCGCGCGGTGAACGTTCGTCGAGCAGGCCTTCGTCCTGCAGAATCGCCGCGACGTCGCCTCGTAAAGCCGGCGGGAAGCCGGCCGCGAACGACTGGCCGAGCACGACGAGGTCGCCGTCGACACGCGGCGCGGCTTCGCGCGGCTCGACGAGGCCGGCGAGCAGGCGCAGCACCGACGACTTGCCGCCGCCGGACGCGCCGACGAAGGCGTAGAAGCCGTGCGCTGGCAGCGCGAGGTCGACGCCGTGCAGCAGCATCTCCTCGCAACCGGCGCGCCGGTGCGCGAGGCCGAAGCTAGCGAAGGTGATCGCCGCGTCGGTCACAGGCCTTGCGGCCGCAGTTCGGCCGGGACGCGATGCAGCCAGACGACGTTGACGAGCGACGCCGCGCCATCGGTGACGGCAGCACGGTCGGCGGCGACGACGACGGCGCGCGCCTTGCCGTCGCCGATGAACACGGCGCCGAGTGCTTCGGGCTGCAACGCCGTGTTGCCGATCGCGACCGGGGCGAGCGGCGCGCCGTCCGGGCCGACGCGGCGCACGATGCCGGGCGCCTGGGGCGAGACGAGGTCGGCGGCGAAGGCCAGCCGATCCGCCGCCGTGCCGACGAGGTCCGGCGGCGCGCCGTCGAGCACCAGCGCGGCGAGGTCGCTGGCGTCGGGGTCGACCCAGACGCGGCCAGCGCGCAGCACGGCGCCGCCCGGCAGCACGACCTTGATCTGCTCGTCGGCGATCTCGGGCTCGCCATAGCCATCCGGCTCGGTGTAGCTGGCGTCGACGAGGCTGCGCGCGGTGATCACCACGGCGCGACCGCTGCGGTCGACGTACAGCAGGCCGCTGCCCGCGCGGCGGATGTCGTCGTCGGGCGAGAACGTGTCCTTCTCGACTGCCGCGTAGACGACGCGCACGACGACGACGCCGTCGTTGCCGGTCGCTGGCTTCGCCACAGCCGGCGCGCTCTTCACGGCGCTGGCCGGCACCGGCGCAAGCTCGAAGTCCGGGCGGTTGGCCGCCGCGGCGGCGCGATGGCCGTCCGGGACCAGCACGCCAGCTCCCGGCTCGACGTGGTAGCCAACGAACGGCGACAGCAGCGAAGCCGCGTCCTGCACGGTGAAGCCCGACAGCAGGGCGCCGCTGAGCTGCGGCCGCGCGATCCAGAACACCGCCTTGTCGGTGACCGTGGCGCGGTGCTCGCGCGCGATGCGCAGCGCGACTTCGACATGGCTGCCGTCGGCGGCGAGCGCCACGCTGCGCACGTCGCCGGTGGCGACCCCGCGGTGCACGACCGGCGAGCCCGGGCGCAGGCCGTGGTTCTCGGGCACGAGCAGGGTCATCAGCAGGTCGCCGTGGCTCGCCGGCTCGAGGCTCTCGGAGTCGGTGGGCGGACGTTCGCGGCCGGTGATCAAGCTGCCCGGCGGCAGCGGTGAGCCGCGCGGGCTCGGCGTAGCGAACGCGACGTAGGCGTCGCGCACCAGCGTGTCGAGGCCCGACAGGCCGTCGGCGAGGCCGCCAAAGCGCGGCGTGACGATCCAGAAGGCGCTGCCGACGCACGCGTGCGCGGCGGCGGCCGGCTCGATCAGGACTTGAACGACTGCCTTGTCGCCGTCGGGCGAGAGCGCGACCGCGCGCACGACGCCGACGGCGACGCCGCGATGGCGCACGATGGCGCCGGGGCGCAGGCCGCGGGCCTCGCGGAACTCGACCTGCAACGCCACGCCGGGTTGTTCATCGAGGTTGCGAAGCGCGCGCTGCAGCCAAAGGCCGCCGAGCGCGGCGGCGAGCAGCGTCAGCAGACCGAGAAGGTAGCGGAGGCGGTGCATCGTGCGGTCGTCCTCGTGGCCGTCCTTGCGGGCGAGGGCGTCCTGGATTCGCGGAACGACACCAGTTGGTGCCGTTCGCCCGCGTTGGCGATGCAGTAGGGTCGCTCGTTTCGTCGCTTCGTTGCCACGGGCAGGAGGTAGCGCCTCGCCCCGTATCGTCGCCAACCAATCGTCAGATGTCGATGTTGGTCGCTTCGAGCGCGTGCTTCTCGATGAAGTCGCGGCGCGGCTCGACCTCTGGCCCCATCAACACGGTGAAGATCTTGTCGGCCTCGACGAGGTCGCTGACGGTCACGCGGCGCAGCGTGCGGCGCGCCGGGTCCATCGTCGATTCGAAGAGTTGCGACGGATTCATCTCGCCCAGGCCTTTGTAGCGCTGGATGTCGAGGTCCTTCTCGCAGGTCTTCTGGATCATCTCGATCGCTTCGAACAGCGTCGCGGCCTTCTGGCCCGCGGCCTCGCCACCGGCCCTGATCTCGTACATCGAGCCGTCGGACGCCTTCGGCCAGCCGACCGGCGCGCCGGCGGCATCGATCTTCTGCATCAGCGCCCGCACGTCGCCGCCGAGAAGCAGCGCCCACGCCTCGCAGTCGGCCTCGTCGCGGCGGCACGGCGAGTCCTGGCCCTCGTAGACGACGAGGTCGCGGCCCTTCTGCTTGCGCAGCGTCTCGAGCGCGGCGGCGAGCTGGTCCTCGGTGTCGAGGAAGCGGCCTTTGCCGTCGACGATGAACCATGTCGCCGGCAGCTTGCGATCGGGCGCGGTCGCGGCGGCGAGGTACTCGCCAAACGGCACGTTGGCGTCCTGCGGCAGCTTGTTCTGTGTCTCGCGCAGTTTGGCGACGAGGTCCATCAGTTGGCGCAGGTCGCGGCCTGACCACTTGCCGCCGGCGGAGTGCTGCAGCGAGGCGGCGCCAAGGCCGAGCTCGGCGAGCAGGACGACCTTGTCCTCCTCGGTGACGGCGTAGCGCTCGGTCTTGCCCTTCTTGATGCGGTAGAGCGGCGGTTGGGCCACATACACGTGGCCGCGCGTCACCAGCTCGGGCATCTTGCGGTAGAAGAGCGTCAGCAGCAGGGTGCGAATGTGCGAGCCATCGACGTCGGCGTCGGTCATCACGATGACCTTGCCGTAGCGCAACTTGTCCTTCTCGAACTCGTCGGTGAGGAAGCCGGTGCCGATCGCGCTGACGATCGTCTGGATCTCCTCGTGGTCGAGGATGCTGTCGACCGCCGCTTTCTCGACGTTGAGGATCTTGCCGCGCAACGGCAGGATCGCCTGGTGGCTCATGCGGCCCTGCTTGGCCGTGCCGCCGGCGGAGTCACCCTCGACGAGGAACAGCTCGGCCTCGTCGCGCGGCGTCCCCTTCTGGCAGTCGGCGAGCTTGGCCGGCAGGCCGCCGCCTTCGAGCGCCGACTTGCGACGCACGAGGTCGCGCGCCTTGCGGGCGGCCTCGCGCGCGCGCAGCGCGTCGAGCACCTTGCCGTAGATCGTCTTGGCGGTTCCTGGGTTCTCTTCGAAGTAGGTGCGGATGCCGTCGCCCACCACGGTCTCGACGATCGATTGCACCTCGCGGTTGCCGAGCTTGATCTTGGTCTGTGACTCGAACTGTGGGTCGGGGACCTTGACCGACACAACCGCCGCGAGGCCTTCGCGGAAGTCCTCGCCCGACGGCACCGTGTCCTTCTCCTTGAGAACCTTCTCCTGGCGCGCCCAGTTGTTGAGCGCGCGCGTCAGCGCGGTGCGGAAGCCCTGAAGGTGCGTGCCGCCCTCCAGTGTGTTGATGTTGTTGACGAACGAGAAGACCGACTCGTTGTAGCCGTCGTTGTACTGGAGGGCGATTTCGACCTCGTAGACCTTGTCGGGGTTCTCCGACGACGGCATCTCGCGATGGAAGTAGATGACGTCCTTGTGCAGCGTCGACTTGCCGCTGCCGAGATCCTTGATGAACTCGGTGAGGCCATCGGGGAACAGGAACTCCTCGCCCTTGTCGACACGCTCATCGAAGAGCGTGATGTGCAACTTGCTCGAACCCATCAGGTAGGCGAGCTCGCGCAGGCGCTTGCGGAGGATGTCGTAGCTGAACTCGGTGACCTCCATGATCTGCGGGTCGGCCTTGAACCGCAGCATCGTGCCCGTCTTGTCGGTCTTGCCGATGACCGCGAGTTCGCTGGCCTTCTCGCCGCGCATGTAAGTCTGGCGGTGGATCTTGCCGTCGCGCGACACCTCGACGTCGAGCACCTCGGCCAGCGCACAGACGCAGCTGATGCCGACGCCGTGCAGGCCGCCGGAGACTTTGTAGCTGCCTTTGTCGAACTTGCCGCCTGAGTGGAGCTTGGTGAGGATGACCTCGAGCGCCGGCTTGCCGGACTCGTGCATGTCGACTGGGATGCCGCGGCCATCATCCTTGATCGACACCGTGCCATCCTTGTGCACGCGCACATCGACGCGTGAGCAGCGGCCGGCCAGGGCTTCGTCGACGGAGTTGTCGACGACCTCCCACACGAGGTGGTGCAGACCCCTCATCCCGGTGTCGCCGATGTACATCGCCGGGCGTTTGCGCACCGCGTCGAGACCTTCGAGGACCTTGATCGAACTGGCGTCGTAGCGCTTCTCGGTCATTTTGGTGTCAGACATGTCCCGTACCTCCCAGCCGGATGTCCAGCCGGGCGATCGGTTGATTTGGCACGAGTTGGTTGATGCGTTGGCGGATCTCGTCGCGGCGGAAGCCTGACAGCTCGGCGTAGAGCGGCGCGGAGTCCACCTCGAGCGTTAGTTTGCCCCCGCGGCAGCCGACGACCTGGCAGTGCGGCCGGAGCCGCGGGGACAGGATCTCGTCGAGCGCTTCGTGGTAGGCGCTGCGTTGTTTCGACGTGCCTGCTTGCGAGAGGATGCCGCGCAGGAAGTCGCCGACAGGTTGAGGCTCGGCCACGGTCGGGGATCCGATCAGGCGCCGCTGATTGGCATGACGATGTAGGTGAACGCCTCGCCGAGCGTGAACTTCGCCGGCATCGAGTCGTCCGACATGTCGAGGCGGATGGTGTCGAGTTGACAAACGCGCAGCGCCTCGAGGATGTAGTCGGGGTTGAAGTTGATGCTGCCACCAGACCCCTTGACTACGGCGTCGATGGTCACGTCGGCGCGGCCGCGCGATGAGTTGTCAGCGGTCATGCGCAGCGACTGCTCGCCGATCTCGAACCGCACGACGCGCATGTCCGAGGAGCACAACACCGACGACCGTCGTAGGGCGCCTTCGAGCACCGCCCGCGTAATCTCGACCGTGGTATCGGCCGACTTCGGCACGACACCCTCATAGTCAGGGAAGCGCGTCTCCAGCAGTTGGCTGACCAACTGGGCCTTGCCGGTGACGAAGACGATCTGCTTGTCGCCAACCTCGATGCTCAAAGTCTCCTTGCTGCCTTCGGAGAGGGCGCGGGCCAGGGTATTGAGCGCGCGCAGCGGAACGACCACCTTGCATTCGGCCTTGGTCGGAACGGTGGCATAGCTGATGGCAAGGCGACGGCCGTCTGTCGCCACCATGCGGACCGTGCCAGCGCTGGCGTCCAGCAGGACGCCGTTGATGGCGTAGCGGGTCTCCTCGCGAGCGGCGGCGAAGGCGGTCTCCTGGATCATCCGGAGCATCCTGCCGACCTCGATTTCGATTCTCTTGCCACCCTTCACCTTGGCTTCGTCTGGAAACTGAGCTGGGTCTTCCCCCAGCAGCACGAAGTTGCCGCCACCGCTCTCGATCCGGCAGCGTTGATCGGTGCTCTCCAGGGTGACCGTGGGATCGCTGAGTTCACGTAGCAAAGCGCCCGTCTCGCGGGCCGGGAGGAGCACACTGCCCTTCTTGGAGACCTTGACTGAGTCCAGCTCGACGCGAGCGGCCATCTCGAGGTCTGTCGCGAACAACGTGATGCCGTTGTCGCTCGAGCGCACCAGGAAGTTGTGCAGGATCGGCTTAGTGGTCTTCGCCGGAACAACGGAGGAAACGACGTTCACGGCTTCCTGCAGCGCCGTGCGGTCACAGAGGATCTTCATCGTTCGCGTTCGACAGGTCTCAGATCAGGGTTGGCAGCGGCGCGTGCAGCGGGCTGCGCGACACACGACACAGTGAGGTAGTTAGAGAGAGAAATCTTCTCTCGTCCACCACTCTCCGTGCCGTCACGAGTCGGGAAGGTTAGCGGTCGAAAGGCCACCAAAAGAGGAGAAATGGCTGTTCCAAGGCGATCTCCAGGTCTGGAAAACCGGCCGAAAAACGACTCGAAAAGCGCTCGCATTTTCGACAACCAGAACGGCAGCCGGGACCGCTGCCGCGAACCCACGAACAGTCGTGCACACGGCTCCGCGGAAAGCCCACGGATCGCCCCACGGGAGTACACAGGTCTTTGGACGCTTGCAGCCGCCGCATCTCGCGGCGCGGCGCGGTGGTGAAACCTATGCGTCAAAAGATCCGGCGCCGGCACAGACGCGGGGACGACCGGCACGCCCGACGAGGGCGACGACGCGGGAGTGCGCGAGCAGCCCAGGACGCGGCCCCCCCCAGGCGCAACAGCGGCCCCCAGAAGCGATCCTAGGGCCGCTGGACGACTACCCGGGGCGAGTCTCAGGTGCGGAAGGAGCGCGTCAGCAGGCGGTTGCCCAGCCCATCCAACAACTCCTTGAACATACGGTCCTTCTGCGACCTCTCGCGGATCTTGTTGACCGCGTACAGCACGGTCGTGTGGTCGCGGTTGCCGAAGATGCGACCGACGTCTTCGAGCGAGCTCTCGGTGTGGTCGCGCAGCAAGAACATCGCGATCTGGCGCGGCAGGCTGACGGTCTGCGTACGGCTCTTGCCGGTCAACTCACGGGCGGTGATGGCGAACTCCGAGGTGATCAAGGTCATCACATCATCGACCGACACCTGCGCGTGCCGCGACGGGATGCCACGGACACAGTTCTCGGCTAGCGCCAGCGAGATCGGCTGGTCGGTGATCGCGGCAATGCCAACAACCTTGATGACCGCCCCCTCAAGCTCACGGATGTTGGTCGTGACGCGCTCCGCCAGGTAGCGGGCGACGTCCTCGGGCAACTCGACGCCGCGACCGGCAGCCTTGCGGCGCACGATCGCAACGCGCGTGTCGAGGCACGGCGCCTCGACCTCGGCGACGAGGCCCCACTTGAAGCGCGACACCAGGCGCTCCTCGACCGTCGGGATCTCGACGGGTGGGCGGTCGCTGGAGAGCACGATCTGCTTCTGGGCGTCGTACAACGCGTTGAACGTGTGGAAGAACTCTTCCTGCGTCTTCTCTTTGTTGGCGAGGAACTGCACATCGTCGATCACCAGCATGTCGGCGCTGCGGTAGTAGTCGCGGAACGCGTCGAGCTGGTGCGTCGTGATTGCCTGGATGAAGGCGTTGGTGAAGTCTTCGCAGCTCATGTAGAGCACGCGGATGGTCGGGTCGCGGCGCAACACCGTGTGGCAGATTGCCTGCAGCACGTGCGATTTGCCCAAACCCACGTTGCCGTGGACGAACAGCGGGTTGTACGCGCAGCCCGGGTTCTCGCCGATCGCGAGCGCCGAGGCGTGCGCGAGGCGATTGCATGGGCCGACGACGAAGCGATCGAACGTGTAGTTCGGGTTGAGCGTCTGTGTGGTGCGTCGGCCGGCGAAGGCCGGCGCAGCGCTGGCCGAAGCGGCCGACGGGACCGATAGAGGGGCCGCGAGCGGAGTCGGCGGCGTGCGCGCGTCGCGGGTGAGCATCAGACGATCAGCCTCATCCGACACCACCACCGGCTGGGCGAAGCGCAGACTGTCGAAGCCGTCCTCTTCACGGTGCGTCAGCACGACGCGCCGGCGTGGCTCGCCGAGCGAGGCGACCGCATCCTGCAACGCCGACAGGTAGTTCTTCTGCAGCCAGTCGCGGACGAACTGGCTGGTGACGGAGAGCTCGATCTCCTGGTCGTCGACACGGCGAACGTCGAGCGACCGGAACCAGGTCTCGAGCTGCTCACGACGGATTCGCGACCCGAGGTGTTGGAGTAGGGCGCGCAACAGAGCCCGCTCGCCACTCGTACTGGTCACGGTTTGCGTTACGGGGTCTGGGGCAGGGGCATCCACCATGGCGGGCGAGAGCAAAAAGTAAGTGTGAGGACCGCACCCGTCGCGAGCGACGAGACAACCGGCCACCGGCCGCGATGGACGGGGGCGAGACGAGAAGTGCGGGCTGGCTAAGGGGGGAGAGCGGCAGGATTCCGGCTAGGCAACCGGCATGTGCCGTCGACTGACGCCTCGGTTCTTACCGACGCCACCCGACCTTGCAAGAGCGCGCGCACAACTTTACTCATGAACTTCACAAACGCCTCGACAGCGCGCCGCAGGGCGTTCCCGCTCACCTGCACAGGACAACCACTTCGGCGCGCGCGGCCCCGCGAGCCCGCCCTCCACACGCCGTTAGTTTTTTTTCTGTAGCGCCCGCACGACCTCACCAGCCCGTCCACCAGTTCTGCGCAGGCTCTCCAGATCGTCGCGCCAGCCGAAGCTGAAACGCACACAGGCCCGCGCGTCGGCTTCCGCCAGCCCGAGCGCCGCCAGGATGCGCGGCGGGGTCGGCGCCCCGGACGAGCAGGCGGAGCCATGCGAGGCCTGCACCCCCGCGAGGTCGAGGGCTGGCACAAGGTTGCGGCCGTCGACGCCGGGGAAATACAGCATCGCCGTGTTGGGCAGGCTCGCCATCGTCGGCGTCAGCAACCGGCTGTCCACGCTGGTCGCCGCCAGGGCGCCGAGGAAGGCGGCGCGTGCCGCTGTCATGTGTGCCGCCCGCGCCACCTGTTCGCGCACGGCCAACTCGATTGCCAGGGCGTTGGCCGCCGCCAACGCTGGGCTCTGGGTGCCCGGGCGCACACCGAGCTCCTGCGCGCCGCCACGCAACAGCGGCTGCAATCGGCGCGCGAGATCTGGTCCCGCCAGAATGCCATGCCCGCGCAGCCCCCCGGCCTTGTGCGGCGACAGGGCGACGCAGGCGCCGCCGGCGAACAGGTCGTCGAGCGGCAGCCGCCCGAGCGTCTGCGCCGCATCGACGAAGCACGGCACGCCGAGCGCCGCCGCCAGCGCGATCGCAGCGCCCACCGGTTGGACGGCGCCGAGCTCGCTTTGCGCGTGCACCAACGCGATCAGGCCAACCGGGCGGGCCGGCGGCGCCACCATCGCGCGGCCGTCGGGATCGACGGCCCAGGCAACCACGCCGCGCGCTTGCGCTGGCTCGTGCACCGCCGCGTGCTCGGTCGGCGCGAGCGCCACCGGCAGGCCGAGATCGCCGAGGCCGCGAACGGCGAGGTTGGCAGCCTCGGTGCCACCGCTGGTAAAGACCACGTCTGCGGCCGCGATTCCCAGCGCTGCGGCGATGCGCTGGCGCGCCTCTTC
>Ga0194119_10007600_pt1 | contig 15226 bp, 12 predicted proteins | sample TA2MahC100mmetaG_FD_148620 | JGI IMG/M metagenome (GOLD analysis project Ga0194119, IMG submission 148620) | Freshwater microbial communities from Lake Tanganyika, Tanzania - TA2015018 Mahale Deep Cast 100m | ecosystem: Environmental > Aquatic > Freshwater > Lake | place: Tanzania: Lake... | reverse complement strand
CGCGGTTATTTATAACGCTGGCCTTTTTGTCGTTCTTCTTGAACAGGACTTAAGTGCCTATAGCACTGCCCTCTACTACGCAAACTCAAAGTATCACCAACAGTTTGCTGCCCGCGGCATGGCTGTCTTGTTATACGAGGGCGCTGAAGACATTCCTACTGTGTTCGGAAAGAACTACCGCGAAGCCCTCCGCGATCTGCAGCTCGCGGATTCGTGGTTGCAGGCCTTAAACGCAAGCATCGCGGGATTTAATAAGTTCAAGCAGGAGCATACAACCTTTCTGAAGGACATTCGGAACTACGTAGGAGCACACCGAGAGCAGAACTCGCTTGCTCAACTCAAAGTGCTTGAAAACCTCGACCACATGGCGGTATACCGACTGGGCGCAACATTCTCAGAACCACTTCGATCACTTGTGAATTTCCAAATTGCATTACTGCGATACGTGAAGCATCCAACTGTTCTGCTTAGCGAAGCGGTCAAAGCAGTTGCGCAGGATAACTCGGTGGAAAAAAGGGGTCAAAATTTGAAATGACAAATAGTTTGAATTTGGTATGATGATGGCAAGACGTAGAAGTAAATTGTGCCATCTAGAAGAGGCACATCCGTTTAACGAGTCGTTTCTCAACAGTTGTAATTTTAACTTCCAACCCGATTTAAAACATTTCTTAAGGTTTAATTGTATTATGTCGTAGTTACAAAAGTTGAAATACCGGCACTTGAATGGTTTTATATGAACGGTGCAGTTCGATTGCGATTTGGAGTTTATCAACGGTTTCGGTGGAAAAATATTTTTCATCTCAATTTTCACATACCTATGCCGGGACATTTTCCACGGCAACCAGTTCTCCACGATACCATTGAGTATAAGTAATACATTTCTGGGTGGTTTTCCCATGACATACAGAACAGGCATTCATAATTTATTTTCTCCTTATTCTATTATCATAAAATTTTTCTCTCTGTCAAATGTAAATAATTGATAACAGTTTTGTTTTTTGAAAAATTCCTAACTTTACAGTGCCGTAATAATCTCACCACTCTCAGCGCTGGCCACATTATACTGTAAACAATACGCCTGTCAAGATTTTATGTTGACAATCAGACTATTATGTATACAAATTGTACGTATTAATAATACATACAATGGAGGTAATAAATATGAGAGGTACTTTGAAAAAAATAAATTTTTTTGTTGAAGAGGATATTCGTAAGATACTGGATGAGTTAGTACCGGATGGACAGAAAAGCAAGGTAATTAACGAGGCGTTACGAAAGGAACTTCTGAGGATAAAGCGGGAAAAAGCAACTGAAAAACTTATGGTATTGAAGTCCAAAGGCACACTGGTTTCAAACAGAGAAATCGTTGAAGCATTGAAGAAGGACAGGAGATGCAGAAAGAATTTTAGGCATCCTCCTTGAATATGAGTTTCCGGAATATCACATTACAAAAGAAATCACAACTACTGCCTTTAGCTTAATGAGAGAGTTTAAAGGCGTTACTTTTTATGATACTATCTATCATGTAATTGCCTTACGGGAAAGCGGGGTCATGGTTACTGCTGATAAGGCGTATTTCGAAAAGACAAAAAGCAAGGGCGGTATATTATTAATCTAAGGTATCATAAATTTAAACCAGAACTCTGGAAATCACGAATAATTTAGTCAAAATATACCTACGAGTCAGGTAGGTTGGTCTGAACGTAAGTGAAGCCCCACACCAACTGTTCATGGCATTCAATAATCTGTTGGGTTGAGGTACGAAACCCAACCAAACTGTTATAGCAGAACATACATGTTATGAAAAAACTGAAGATATACCTTGATACCTCTGTTATCAATTTCCTTTTTGCGGTGTTAAAATAATAAATGAAAAGGAAGGATATTTCTATCCGCTGATTTTAACAAATCCAATGGAGGTGGTTTATGAAAACGAATGAGAAAATAGCTCCTGTATCAAAAGCCCTTTCTGAGGTCTGGGAGTGGAAGGACGCTGTGTATAAAGACATCAAGAATATGTCGTTTGAGGAGAAGCGGGTGTATTTTGAGAACGGCTTAAAAGAAGCTGTTAAGATAATTAAAGGAAAAGTTAAGGCTAATTCCGATGGCAGTTATTCAATAGTTAAAGTCGAGTAGGTTGGTCTGAACGTAAGTGAAGCCAACACCAACTGTTCATGGCATTCAATAATCTGTTGGGTTTCGTGCCTTAACCCAACCAAACTATGTTAGAAAAGGTACATATCTTGTTTGGCTTTGTTTTTTACTTCTGTTATTTCCACCGATTGTTGCTTGAGGCTCGATTTATAGAAAATAGTAACCAAATTGTGTTTTACCTGGGCACATAAAAAGAAGTGAGATAAAGTATGAAAACCTTTCGGACAGAAATAACGATTTCTGAAGAAGAGAATGGGGTTGCGTCTTGATTTGCGCATCGGGAATGGGGTCGCGCTTGATTTGTGATTATTATTGATCTTAAAGGTAGTTCTTCAAAAAATCTGTTCGTGTCAAACATCCCACAAAATCCCCCCGACCGGCTGCTCCTTCGACAAATATTCGACCGCACAGAACAACATTGCAAAATCAGTTCCGATCGGGCTTCTGAGTATTTGCAGTTGAGGGTGGTAGAATCGGAAAAATAATTGAAGGTTGGTCTCCGGTTAAGGTACGCAAGAATGCAACAATCTTGTTCGTTTCACCCGCAGTAAGCGTTATCCCCAGTTGATATTCGGCCATGATATTCACCGCCTCACTCAAATTCCACGTGCTTGCATCGTGGAAATAGGGCGCTGTCAGTTCAATGTTTCTCAGCAGTGGAACTTTGAATACGTGTTTATCTTTCTCATACTTTGTTACATTGTATCTGCCAAGCGTCTGGGTGTCTTTGTCATACGGTTTTGCAATGCCAAATTTCTGAAAAGAATTTCCTCCTACGCCAAAACCATTATGGCAGTTTATGCAACCTTTGGCCTTAAATAGATCGTATCCTTCCTTTTCAAATTCGGAAAGTTTGTCATCATAGTCTTTTAACCACCAGTCAAATCTTGAGTTTGGCGTGGTTAGCGTCTCCTCAAAAGCTGCAATCGCATCAGCGACGTTATCCATGGTAATTTTCTCGTCTTTATACACCTCTTTAAACCATCCCACATATTCCGGTATTGATTGCAATACACTCACGGCAAGCTCGTGGTTTGAAGCCATTTCCATAGGATTGGCTATGGGGCCTTTTGCCTGTTCCTTCAAGTCCTTTGCACGACCATCCCAGAATTGCGCCACATTGAACTTTGCATTCAGGACGGTCGGTGAGTTTATCGGACCAAAGAGCCATTTATGTCCGATAGAGCTTGGCAAATTATCTGCGCCGCCTGTTGAAAGGTTATGGCAGGAATTACAAGTGATCCAGCCTGATTTGGACAGTCTGGGTTCGAAAAACAATTTCTTTCCCAATTCTACCTTTGCCCTGTCGTAGTCGAAGCTAACGGGAATCGGCTGGATGGGTTCCTTTGAACGTTCTGATACAGCGCCGCCCTGCATCCTTCCGCCTCTGCCATACCCTATTTGCCGCTCTGATTCACCGGCAATAGCAACGGTCAGTATAGCAACATTAATAATGACAAAAGACAATAAATAGTTGATCACAGTAAATTTCATTATCTTCATGTGCCCCCTTTTTAGTGAATGGTATTATCAAAATCTTTTTTGGTTGCGACTCGTTGAGATTTATTATAAAATTATTTTACTTATTTATCTCACAAACTCAAGGAGCATCTGCAAATGTTGAAAAAGAAATTTGTCAAAGACAAATGCGTAACATGCAAACAGTGTATGATCGAATGTGCCGTGAGACACTCTGCGTCAAGAAATTTGTATGAGGCATTCACGGAAACCCCCAAATCCCAACCCCGATTACAGGTATCCATACGAAAAGACAAGCCCCACATGACGGTATGCCAGAATTGTGCAAAACCCAAGTGCCTGGAGTCGTGCGAGTACGAGGCTATCACAAAATATGAGGATGGGAATGTAGTCATTGACACAAAAAAATGTGTCGGTTGCTGGGCATGTGTGACGGCGTGTCCTTTTGGCGCCATTACAAAAAATACCGAACTCAAATTTGCCTTTAACTGTGATGACTGCATGGGGTTCGATACCATGGCCTGTGTGGAGGCATGCAAGACAGGGGCGTTGGTATATTCCGAAAAACACGCCACCGTTAAAGTGTAAATACAACGATTAATGATTGTAGCAATACATCAGCCGCAATATTTACCGTGGATCGGTTATTTTGATAAGCTCGATCGTGCCGATGTATTTGTGCTGTTGGATAACGTCCAGTACAAAAAAAATGAGTGGCAGAACCGAAATCGCATCAGGACTTCGCAGGGCTGGCAGTGGATTACCGTTCCCGTTTTGTATCATTATCCTGAGAAGATCGATGCCGTAAAAATAAATAATACAACGGACTGGCGAAGAAAACACTTGAATGCACTGGTTTACAATTATTCAAAAGCCCCGTTTTTCGAAGAACACCGGTTGTTTTTTGAAGAAACGTTCTCCTGCCACTGGGAAAACCTCGTAGAAATAAATGTGCATATCCTTCAGTATTTAAACAGGGCGCTGGGGATCAATAAAGAAATTGTGCTGGCTTCCAGCCTTGCGCTGCGCGAAGAACCAACCGAGCGGCTTGTCGACATCTGTAAACATGTCCAGGCTGATACGTACTTATCAGGCAAAGATGGCGCAAAATACATGAATTCCGATACCTTTGCTCGGGCAAATATACAGGTCACATTCCAGGACTTTCATCACCCCCTATACCCCCAACTCTATGAGCCATTTGAACCGTTTATGTCAATTGTCGATCTTTTATTTAATCATGGCCGCAACAGCCTGGAAATCATAAGGAGTCAGAATAGACAATGAACGTATTGGCCATTGGCGCTCATCCTGACGATATTGAATTTGGCTGCGGCGGTTCATTAGTTCAGTATGGCAGAAAAGGGCACTCGGTATTTTTACTCATCGTGACAGAGGGTGAATCGGGAGGGATAGGCAGTGTTCGAAGGATGGAACAATTGAACGCCGCAAAAATACTCCGGGCAAAAGAAGTCTTTTTCAGTAATTATCCTGATACCCGGATTCCGGTTGATAAAGTACTCATTTCTAAGATAGAGGAGACACTGCGCGACGTCAAACCCGAATTAATATTTGTAACCTATCCGGATGACACTCACCAGGATCATAGAAATCTCGCAATGGCTGCGGTATCGGCAACGCGCTACGTTCAAAACGTGCTTTTTTATGAAGGACCAACCACGCAAAACTTTACTCCCAATGTATTTGTTGATATTGGCGCCGTATTAACTGAAAAACTATCAGCCCTGAGCGCTCATGCATCTCAGGTGCTCAAAACAAACATCGAGGGGCTTTCAATTATTGAGATAGCAAAGGCTGCTGCAACTTTCCGCGGTATTCAAGGCAGGGTGAGGTATGCCGAAGGTTTTGTATCAGAGCGCCTCTTCCTCACCATCTAGTGAGGCAAAGCCTCAGACCGATAAGAAGCAAGAGGTAAGAATCAAGACTTTTGGCTTCTTGCTTCATGTTTCGTGCATCTAAAACTTGACTCATTTGTGAAGATACACCGCAGATAAAATTTCTAATGATACCACATTCAAGACCTACTATCGACGAAACTGATATTCAGGCCGTTTCAGGCGTCCTCCACTCCGGAAGCATTGCACAGGGCGGTGCGGTCGAAAAATTTGAACAGGAACTTGCCGGTTATATTGGCGTGAAGGGCGGCGTTGCCACCTCTTCAGGCACTGCAGCCCTCCACCTCGCGTTGCTGGCGCTTGATATTACCGGCAAAGACACCGTTGCCCTGCCCAGTTATGTGTGCACGGCAGTCCTGAATGCCGTTCATTACGTAGGAGCCTTACCTCTTTTGATTGATGTTCATCCAGATACGTTCAATATGGATGTTGAAGATTTAAAAAGGAAATTGAGACCGCAGGTCAAAGCCATTATTGTACCGCACTCATTTGGTCTTGCCGCAGATTTGGAAGAAATCATGGCACTGGGTATTCCCGTGATTGAAGATTGTGCCCAATCTATCGGCGCTACATACAAAAACAAGATGGCAGGGTCGTTCGGCAACATTTCCATTTTTTCCTTTTATGCCACCAAGATGCTTACCACCGGTGAGGGAGGTATGGTTGTATCAGACTCAGAAGAATTTTTGAGGAAGATAAGGGACTTAAGGGATTACGATAACAGGGAAAACTACGTTACACGATACAATTATAAAATGACGGATTTCCAGGCCTCACTGGGATTCTCACAACTAAAAAAATTAAATCACTTTATCGAAATACGCAGAAACATTGCCCAGAAGTACAATAATGAATTTAAAAATCTCTGCTCTTTGCCTGCGAGTCATAAAAATGACAGGAAACACATATATTATCGCTATACCGTTAAGTTGCGCCGTGATGTAGAAAGCTTCTTGAAATTATCGAAAGAGAAAGGTATAAATTGTGAAAGGCCTGTATTTAAACCGCTGCATCGGTATCTGAATTTATCAGGTTTTACCAATACGGATCGTGTGTGGGAAAAGGCCGTATCGATTCCAATCTATCCGACGCTTACAGAAAAAAACATGAACACGATTGTTGAATTTGTTAAAAATGCAGCATTATAATAATCAAAAACGTTTTGGGAATTCTGAGATTATTGTGGTGGCAGGAGTTTCCTCCTGCCACTGTTATGTATAATTTAGAAAGTTTCAAAAATTCTAAATTCCACAAGCATCAGGGAAGAACTTATGGAAACTAAACAGATAATCCGTATTTATTCATTCATTATCTTCCCTCTCCTTGTCTTTCTCCTTATTCCAGGTGTGCAAAAAAGTTTTAAGTCCGGCCACTTTCTCTGGCTTTATATCCTTTTGTTTTCTTATATAATTGCAAACGTCGCCACGCCCGTTGTAAGGGCAATTGCAGCTCGTTTCAATGTAGTTGACAAACCAGGCGGGCGCAAGATTCATTCTAACGCCACACCGCTGATGGGGGGAGCGGCGATTTACACTGCATTTGCCATTACCATTATCCACAACGACGTGTATTCACTGGAATTAAAGGGTGTTGCCATCGGTGCGACAATCGTTTTTATTATGGGGCTTATTGATGATATAAAATCACTGCCTGCAACTTTAAAGCTAGCCGTTCAGATTATAGCCACATTTGTCATGATCCGATGCGGTGTCGTTGCAGATTTCCTGCCAAACACCTGGTGGGGATATTTGTTTGAAATACTAATCACCATGATTTGGGTATTGGGCATCACCAACTCCCTCAATTTTTTTGACGGAATGGACGGACTGGCGACAGGATTGACAGTCGTAAGCTCCTTATTTATCGGGCTCCTTGCCATTCAGTCAGGACAGCATTATTTGATGTATCTATCCATTGCGCTCCTGGGCAGCAGTCTCGGGTTCCTTCCGTACAATCTGAGATATAAGCAAACTGCCAGTATCTTTCTGGGCGACGGCGGCAGCACATTTATGGGATTTATGCTCGCCAGCCTGACGGTTATGGGCGGATGGGGGGCGAAAGAGCCTATTAAGGCTTATGCAATGCCCATCCTCATTTTAGGGATACTCATTTTCGATATGCTTTATACCACGATTACGCGCGTTAAAAATAAACAAATATCCAATTTCGGCGAATGGCTGAGTTTTACCGGGAAGGATCACCTCCATCATCGTCTGGAAATGCTGGGGTTTACCAGGAAGCAAACTGTTTTCTTTATACTTTTTATTGCAGCTACTCTCGGTTTGGGCGCCCTGGTATTGAGAAATGGAAACACCCTGGATGCCTTGCTCCTCTCGCTCCAGGGGGTGCTGATTTACATGGTCATAGTAACCTTGATGATACGAAAAAAGAATGCAAACAATAAAATTTAGTTTCGGAGGTTGAAATGAGAATAAAAACATTATACGGTGGAGCCTTAGTTCTTTTTGGGGTGTTTGTATTTCCTTAATATATAAGGAAATTTGTAATTTCCAAAAATCCGCTTGACAGACTATATCTTGTATGCTATATATATCAAACCATCAATATATAGAATATTTTCAAAGTTATACCGCACCGAGAAAATAGTTAGTTTTTCAAGCCTTTTACCACAAATTCTATGCAATGTCTCTTCTGTAAGGTAGACAATGATAAGGTTATCAACTCGCGCACGTCAGTGGATGGATTAAGTATCAAACGCCGACGGGAATGTTTGAGTTGCGGTCGCCGATATACAACATATGAAAGGATTGAAGAAAATCCCTTGCGTGTGATTAAAAAAGACGGTACGCGGGAGCCGTTTGAACGCAAAAAGATCCTGAGCGGGCTGTTGAAGGCGTGTGAAAAAAGACCTGTCTCGACAGACACCCTGGAAAACATTGTGAACGAAATCGAAAGGGAGATTTATAATAAATTTGACCGTGAGGTGACTACGAGTTTTATAGGGTCGCTGGTGATGCAAAAGCTGAGGGTGCTTGATATGGTGGCTTATGTGCGTTTTGCGTCGGTGTATAGAGAATTCAAGGATATTTCGGAATTTATTGATGAACTAAAACCGTTAATGACGGGTGTAAAGAAGAAAAAAAACGATGGGGGCAGTAACTCCCGCAGTATATCTCTTCAACATTAGACCGGAGGGAAAAAGGGGCATGAACACAACAGCAACGATAGAATATGTGTTAAAGCGTGACGGAAGAAAGGTACCTTTTAATGAGAGAAAGATCGCCGATGCCATCTTCAAGGCGGCGCAGGCGGTAGGCGGTGAAGACCGTGCCCTGGCAGATGAACTGGCGGTTGTTGTTAGCATGTTTCTGGAAAAAAAATATGCAAGCCAGACCCCGGGTATTGAGGACATCCAGGATATTGTAGAAAAGATACTTATCGAGACCGGACATGCCAAAACGGCCAAGGCGTACATTCTCTATCGTGATAAAAGGGCGAGGAGTCGTGAATCCCTTCGGGTACGAAAACAGACTAAGAAAAAGGCAGATACGACCGATGTCTCCCTACTGGTAAATACCGAGACAAAAGACGAAACGTTCCCGTGGGATAAAAGGAAGATTGCAGAGGCTCTGGAAAAGGAAGCCGACCTGTCAGAAGAAGTTTCGGGAGAAATTGCGGGCGCCGTAGAGCAGAGGGTTTTTTCCTCCGGATTAAATCGTATTTCGACGGCGCTGATACGAGAACTGGTGGATAATGAACTCTTCGAGAGGGGGTTTAACAAGAAACTCGAAAAGCAGCAGGTAATCGGTATGCCCAAGTACGACCTCGAAGAGTTGATCATGTCAAAAAATAAGGAAAATAGCAATATCGCCACAAATAACCCCGAGGCTATCAACCTTGCGATTGCCGAGAACACCTTGAAGCAGTATGCCCTTCAGGAAGTATATTCAAAGGATGTGGCAGATGCCCACATGAACGGGATGGTGCACATTCACGACCTGGGCTATCCGACGCGGGTATATTGTTCTTCCCACTCACTTGAATATTTGAAAAAATACGGATTGTCACTCCAGAATCTGGATACGGAGTCGGCTCCGGCAAAGCATGCGCGTACCCTGACGGGGCATCTCAACACCTTTTTAGCTTCCATGCAGGCCTACTATGCGGGTGCGCTTGGCGTGGGATACGTCAACATTATGTATGCCCCTTATCTGGAGGGCATGAGCTATAAAGAGATGAAACAAGAGGCGCAGCACCTTATTTTCAGTTGCTCTCAGAGCTCTTTTTCCAGGGGAGGTCAGACGTTATTCCTGGATTTCAATGTTCATACAGGCATCCCTCGATACTTAAAGAACATTCCTGCTATCGGACCCAGTGGAAAACCTACAGGGAAGACCTATGGCGATTATGAGGAAACGGCCAGGCAGTTCACATTAGCCATGCTGGACGTATGGCGTGAAGGGGATTGTTATGGGCACGTCTTTGCCTTCCCGAAGTGTGACTTCCACATCAACGAAGATACTCTCACCGACCCAAAACAGTACGAACTGCTGGAATACGCATGTCAGATTGCCAGTGAAAACGGCGTCCCTTATTTCATCTTTGATAGGGATGAAATTACGCTCTCCGCATGCTGCCGTTTGCGTACAACGATTGATGATAATTACATGATCAAACATCCGGAGAGTATGCGTTTCTGCGGGTTCCAGAATATTACCATCAACCTCCCTCAGGCGTCATATAGAGCAGGAAAAGGCAATTGGGATGCGTTGTATAAAGAGATTGATAAAGGCATTGAAATTGCCGTCAAGGCTCATATCCAGAAAAAGAAGTTTGTGGGAAAATTAATGTCAAGTCCTGAAATGCCCCTCTGGGAGATCGGCAAGAAGGCCAGGGACGGTCGTCCTTACGTGGATCTGGAGGCATCGACCTATATTGTAGGTATTCTTGGACTGAACGAATGCCTGCAATTTATGACGGGAAGAGAACTGCATGAAGGCGATGATATGATTAAGCAGGGGTTGCGGGTCGTCTCTCACATGTATACGCGCGTTAAGGAAGCGGGAAAGAAATACAAATTAAAATTTTCCCTGGAGGAATCACCTGCCGAAAGCGCCAGCAGAAGACTTGCCAAGGTTGACGTGAGGAATTATCCGGAGGCCGCCGACATGGTCAAGGGAAATATCGAGAAGGATGAATTCTACTACACCAACAGCGTGCATCTGCGACCGGATGCGCCTGTGGATATGATTACCCGAATCTTCCTCCAGAGTAAGTTTCATACCATGATTGAATCAGGCGCCATCATCCATGCATTTGTTGGCGAACAAAGGCCGTCTCCCGCCAGCATCATGAACCTGGTAAAAAAGACCTTCAAAAACACGCAGGCAGCGCAGGTCACGATTTCCCCGGAATTCACGATTTGCAACGACTGCAAGAAGGTTACCCAGAAACTTACCGATATCTGCGGATACTGCGGTTCCAGAAATGTGTACGGCATTTCAAGGATTGTGGGTTATTTCAGCCGCATCAGTAACTGGAACAAATCAAAGATCGGCGAGCTGGCAGACAGGCACAAGGGCAATTATACGGTGAGCGACTTCTTGCCAAAGGAAGATCGTGTGTTTGCTGAATCTTGCGAAACAAAATGTTAAATTCAGGTACAGGAATTTCAAAGTAGGGGCACAAAATCTTGTGCCCCTACAAATACAAATAGTATGTAGGTTGGGTGAAGCGGAGCGCACCCAACAAAAATAGATGAAAAGATGGGTTTGCTTCGCTTAACCCATCCTACTTTAAATTATGGTATAGCGTGATTGTACCAATCAAGGGATTTATAGAAAATAGCCTTATCGAATGGGAAGGAAAGATAGTCTCTATCGTCTTTTTGCCGACGTGCAACCTTCGTTGTCCTTATTGCCATGCCCCTCATCTGGTTCAGTCGCCGAATGAACTGGAATCCATTCCTGTCGATGCCGTCGTTAGCAAGATACGGCAAAATCTTGGATGGGTTGACGGCATCGTAGTCACCGGCGGCGAGCCGACCTCACACAAACGTCTCGACTCTCTCCTTAAGGTATTCAAGGACACGGGCATTCTGGTACGCCTCGATACCAACGGCACCAATCCTCATGTATTAAAGGATTTAATCGACAGAGATATTATTGATTGCGTGGCAATGGATATAAAAGCCCCTCTTCGGAAAGAAAAGTACGAACAAATTTCCGGTGTGCCCTGCAATATCGAAGACATCAAAAAAAGCATTCGCATTATTATGGAAAGCGGTATAGAATATGAATTTCGTACCACCGTATGCCCAACACAACTCGATGGAGACGATATCGGGGCTATTGCCAGGTCTATTCAAGGCGCCGGGCGATACATACTACAATCTTTTAAGCCGAATCACTGTCTGGATACAAAGATGCTAACTATTGAACCATATCCTGTCGAAACACTCCGGGATTTCGCAACAAGCGCCGGTAAATACGTAGATTACTGCTGTGTGCGTGGTGAAGAAGGAAAGGTTTTACAGAGAAATTGGTAATTTCATTATACATTTTGGTACTTATTAAGACCTAAGAGAGGGGGTGATTTGTTATGGCGACGAAGAAGTGTGGAACTTCCGGAAAAAAATCAAAAGGAGCATGTAAGACACCGGCAAAGAAGAAGACATCTAAGAAATAATCAATATGTTTAGTAATATTTGAAAGACTTGCAAGTACCTACATAATACATACAAAAATTAGTATTGAATAATTTTGTTAACTATTATTTGTCGGACCATGTATGTGTAATGGAAGAGGGGTGTTTTGATTTATCAAAACTCCCCTCTTTGTTGTATTTGTTACGAAAATACCCCTCACCCGGGACCTCTCCCGCAAGGGGTGAGGGAACTTTCCTTCTCTTGATGGGACTTCGTCGGGAGTCTTCGGAGTTAGCTCAGACGAACGTTCGGTCGAACGAGAGATTGAGGGAGGGTGATATATTTTCATGGTCTTTTGTGAGCCTTCGGCTCATGAGGTTTATTCAGGAATATGAGACTAAAAAAACTGGAATTATTCGGATTCAAGTCATTTGCTGAAAAGACCGAAATTCTCTTTGAAGACGGAATAACCATCATTGTCGGACCAAACGGATGCGGCAAGAGTAACGTCATTGACGCCATCAAGTGGGTGCTCGGTGAGCAGAGTGTGAAAACGCTCAGAGGCAATGAAATGGCAGACGTGATATTCAACGGGACTGACAAACGTCCATCCCTCGGTTATGCAGAGGTTTCCCTGACCATTCAAAACAATAAAGGCCTGTTGCCTCTGGAATACACCGAGGTATGCATCACCCGCCGTTTGTATACTTCGGGTGAATCTGAGTATCTTGTCAATAAACAGGCAAGCCGGCTAAAAGATATCCGGGAGCTTTTCCTTGATACGGGTTTTAGCGCAAACGCATATTCTGTCATTGAGCAGGGCAACGTGGAGGCCCTGCTGCAGGCGGATTCTCATACGAGACGGTTCTTATTTGAAGAGGCCGCCGGCATCAGCAAATTTAAGGCGCGTAAAAAATCCGCCCTGAGCAAGCTTGAACACGTAGAGCAGAATCTGCTCAGGGTAGGCGATATTATAGAAGAATTACAAAAACAACTGCGTTCTGTAAAAATCCAGGCATCCAGGGCGCGTAAATATCAGGAATATATTGAGCATTTAAAAAAATTAAAGGTCGGTCTTTCGCTGAGAAACTATCGTGACCTTAAGGGCAAAAAGGCGTTTGTCTCAGAGCAAATTGGCCAGATTGAAGAGCAGAGCAAGAAGACGGTTGAGGATATTAACGAACTTGAGATTCAAATACATGAGATTGAAGATGCGATAGAACAGTTAGCTCAGCAGTTATCGCAGATGCAAACCGACATGATGAATCTTGAGTCTCAAATATCCAAAAATCAGGATAAAGTAAAATACGACCATGAACGCATAAAAGAGCTGGACACCCAACGCGAAAAATATAGTGAGCAGCAAAAGAGCCTGGGAAATAAGGTATCCGAAACAAACAATAAAATTGCAGAAACGAAGGCGTTGCTGAACGCCTTAGAACAGGAAATTTCAAGGTTTATTGATTCTCAGAAAACAAAAGAAACGGAACAGAAGCAAATCGTTTTTGAATGTGATTTGTTGTATCAGGGTATTGAAGAGAAGAAGTCTGAGGTCATTTCAATCCTTCAAAAGGAATCCAGCCTCCAGAATGAGATTGGCAGCCTGTCCACCGAGAATGACGCCCTGAAAAGCCGAAAAATGAGGCTTGAGAAGCGGCAGGAGGAAATTCAAACATTCGTGGAGACCTTGATTTCCAAACATCATGAAACCACGAATGAAAAGAACGCATTGGTGGAAGAATTTAACAATCTGGACCAAAAATTGTCCACCTCGAAAGGACGCATCCAGGAACTGGTGAGTACCGTACGGTCTTTGGATGAACAAATCAATCAGCAGAAGCAACTGCAGAGCAGCAAAACTTCCCGATATGAAGTCCTTATGGATTATGAAATGCGTTCGGAAGGCGTTGGGGCAGGCGCAATGGCCATCCTTGAAGAAGCCAAAAAGAACGACACTTCGGTAAAAGGAATACAGGGCATGGTAGCCGACTTCTTGAAAGTCGATCTACCGTATGCACTCGCTATCGAAACCGCTCTGGGAGAAAGGGTGCAGGGCATTGTTACGGATACTACCGACAATGCCGTTCAGGCGCTTACTTTCCTGCAAAATAACCAGAAGGGACATGCCATCTTTTTCCCGTTAGATAGAGTAAACGGTCATACGACTGTTCCCGAAGAAATACTGCAAAAACCCGATGTTGTGGGTATTGCCAGCAAGCTGGTAAACGGCACAGAAGCGGTTTGCAAGGTGATTGGCGGTTTTCTAAACAATACAATCGTTGTAAAGAATCTTAATGCTGCATTGTCCCTGAACGGCCACACCCATACCACACGCTGTGTGACACTGGACGGTGAACTGTTAGAGCCTGAGGGTACGATAAGCGGAGGTAAGAGACAGGGGCAGGTGGGAATTATATCCCGGAAAAGCGAATTGAAGAAGATTGAAGAAGAATTAATTCAAATTCAGCAAACCCTTGAAAAACTCGAAAATGACAAGCGCATCCTTATCGATGAACTTACAGGGCTTGAAACAGAAACAGCGCAGTTAGCAAAGAGAATCGACCAGGTAAATATCCAGAGGATTTCGAAGGATAATGAGCTTACGCAGAACGAACGGAAGCGGGAAGAACTTGTCGCAGAGAAAAAGATCAACGAGAACGAGATGGAAGAGATTCAGGTGGAATTGGAAAAGGCTTGTGAACGCGAGAAGGTTCTGCAGGATGAATTGCGGCATCTCGGTGAACAACACAGGCAGTTAGAGCAGCAGGTTGAAGAATCATCCATGCTCGTGAAAGAAAAAGAACAATTGAAGAAGAACGTCCAGGATGAAATAACGGCGTTAAAGGTCAGCCTCGCTCAAAGGCAGGAAAAGAGAGACGGATTGAGCAGCGCCCAGAACAAACTCCAGGTTGAATTGCGTGAGATGCAGGCACAAATTCAATATATCATAAACGAGAGCCAGAATTGCCTGCAGAAAAAGCAGAAAGCCGAGGATGAGATCAAACAACTGGAAATTTTGATAAGCGAATTTCAGGCAAAGAAAGTTGCATTGGAAGAGACGATAACCTCT
>Ga0194119_10007589_pt1 | contig 15239 bp, 18 predicted proteins | sample TA2MahC100mmetaG_FD_148620 | JGI IMG/M metagenome (GOLD analysis project Ga0194119, IMG submission 148620) | Freshwater microbial communities from Lake Tanganyika, Tanzania - TA2015018 Mahale Deep Cast 100m | ecosystem: Environmental > Aquatic > Freshwater > Lake | place: Tanzania: Lake... | reverse complement strand
ATTCACAAGAAGGGCGCGCGCTCCCCAGCCGGCGACCTGCTGCCGGTTGGCCAGCAACACGCCCTGTTGGCCCGAGCGGTTGGTGTCGAAAGACACCGCGAGCGACAAACGATACATCCAGGCCGGCAGCGGTTGCTTGGCGCCCGCGCCACCCGCCGGCAGATTGAGTTTGACGCCGGGGAGGTAAGGGGCCAGGATCTTCTCAATGTCCACTTTGCGGGCGGCATCCAGAAAGCCAGCGGGCGTGGTACGGAACGTCAAGATGTTTTTGTAGATCTGGCGGGAGATTGCGCCCTGCTCCACAGCGAGCGAGAGAATGCGCGGTGCGTATCCCGTCGTGGCGAGTGAGGTGGTGCCGCCAGTGTCTGGCGCGGAACCAACCTGCTTATCGTTGCGGGCGGCAATGAGCGCGGCCAAGGAGTCCAGAATTGATTTGTCGGCGCTCAAGAAGGTCACATGGAGTGCCGCCAGATTTTCCAGGCTACGACCTTGATAGGCGAATTTCAAACACCGCCTCATGTCACTGCCCGATGGCGAGTTCGAACCTAAACATCTGTTAGCGTTGACAGCCAGCCTTCGCAGCGAAGGTTCGAGCGGATCAGTTAATGGCTGGTCGGCGCCCGACAGAAAAGGAGCAATAGTCAGCGCCATCCACAGTGGCAGTTGACGCATCATGGCCAGTCCCTTTTCTTCGGGTCCTTCTTGCTTTCTTCTTCTTGGCCGGTTTCGCCGCTGGCATACGGCCGGTGAGCTGGAGGGTGCGGAACCGCATGGCGCCGCTGACGTCGGCAACGCTGGCCGCGGTGATGAAATCATGGTCGCGGATATCGGGCGGCGCGCCCGCTACCGAAGAAAGAAAGTCGTGATCCACCTGGTTGCCGAACCGCAGCACGACGGGGCAGGTACTGCCATCCGGCGCCGTAAACATGATGGACAGGTGCTGCACATCGCCCGGGCTGGGACCGAAGTTGAAGCTGATGTTCGGGCCGGGGTGTTGCGCCCCGTTCAAGAAATAGGTGACGACGCCGGCGGTGGGAGTCGCGGTGACGTCGCAACGGGTGCTGGCTGCGGCGAAGTGTTGAATAGCGGGCATAGTGATAACTCCTAACAGCGGGGCAGCTTCAGAAACTGGCCACTCAACCGATAAGCGGGATCCGGCCGAGAAAAGTGAAAAACTTATTGCGCTTTTAATGTTGGGCGATCTCGCGGTCGAGGTTCTCGCCGAAGGACACGAACCCGTCCTCGTCCACATACTCTACATCCAGGCTCGGGCCATTGAATCGCAGCGAGGCAAAGCCGTTCACGCCTTGCAGGCTATCTGGCCGCAGGCGGCGATTGACAAACTGGACGGCAAACTCAGGCCGTGACAATCTGGCCGGCGGCGGGTTGGCGGGAATCGCGCCGTGGCCGATGCAGCGCGCCAGCACGCCCCGGTGTTTCTTGTAGACGATGTGCTTGTGCTCGTGGCCCCAGAACCAGGCGTGGATGAGCCCCGCGTCAAGGAGCGGCGCCACCTGATTGAGGAGCTTCGCGCTGGTGCGTTCAAAGCAGGAGAACAATTGGTGGTGCGAAAGCAGAATGTTCTTGCGGCCTTCGCTGGGGGAGACCAACGCAACGAGCCACTCCACCTGCGGCTTGCGCAGTTCCTGATCTTTATGCGCGGTGTCGAGCCCGATGATGCGCCAGTGCGTGTTCTCCAGACAGAAGTAGCTGGCCGGTTGCCCCGCGGCGGGGAGCACCCTATCAAAGTAGGCGTGCCCGCCGCTGTACATCTCGTGATTGGCGTTGAGCGCAAACCAACGTTTCAAACGCGTGGAAGTGGGCAGCACGGAGAGGAACCGCTCGGCCACTTCGTCTTCCGTCCCGGCGTAGTAGATGTCGCCGAGGTGGATGAGGTAGCCGACGTCGCGCTTGGTGATTTCATGCGCCACAGCGAGCGCGGGCGGACGGCCGGTACCCCAGTCTGAGAACAACGCCACGTGGGCTTCGTCTTCGATCGCGATCGGTTGCGTGCGCACCGGGTCGCTGATGGGCGCGGCGTCTCTGGTGAGCCACTTGGCAATCAGCGATCCGAGGACGGTGGCCCACAGCGGGTCTGCATTGCTGAAGAGAAACTCGGTGCCGCCGAGGGCATCCGCCGCCGTAGCCTCGGCGTGGCGCACGCGTTGATCCATGGCCGCTTGAATGAGAGCACTGGCGCGGTCACGCGGCAGGAACGGCTCGTCGAGCGGCGACTTGGCGGCGGACTCCTGGGCTTTGCGTAGCGCTTTTCCGAGAGCCGCTTTGCGGGCGGCCGCGTGTCCGGGCGTACGGGCCACGATGGCGGCGGCGCTCGCAGCGGCGCGTTCCACCAACGGCGCGTGTCTGGATGGTTCCTGCATGTGAGGTAGTGAGCTCAGGGTGAGCAACGTTTCACTGAGAAGACAGTTTGGCGGTTCGTTGGAACAGGATCTCCGCCACCGCCGGCTCCAGCCGCACGGCCAACCCGCTCACCGCACCATCGGTGTCCGCGCTGAAGCGCCAGCGCTGCGGCTGCTCGCCGTTGGTAGAGATCGCTTACACGTCGTAGTGCCAGTGCGCCAAGGGCCGCGCGCGGCCGCCGTAGTGCAGCGTCAGCTTGCCATCGCCGTCCGCTTCCACGCGAACCTCACCGTAGGCCGGATGCGTGTAGACGCCCGCGAACTCGGCCGCCGCGCGCGAGGCCGACATGCCCGGGCGGCGCTTCTTTTCGATCTCCGCACGCACCGCGGCGGTCTTCTCCTGCTGCCCCTTTTCATCGGCGGCGAACTTGTCGAACCAGCCGCTTTCGCCGAGGTCCAGCAACCGGTCCCAGATCCACCACGACAACAACTTGGGCACGTTGCGCGCCACGCGATTCTGCATGATCATCACGCCCGCGCGCTCTTCGGGCAAGTAGGCCAGCAGCGCGTGATAGCCGCCGATGGTGCCCGTATGAAACACCAACAACCGCCCGCGATAGCGCATGGCCACCACACCCATGCCGTAGGCGCCGGGCCCGAGGCGTTCCGGCCCGAAGCTGCCGGCGGGCACGGCGATCTGCGCCTCGCGCATCTTCTCCACACGCGCGCCGCCGGCGAGGTAGAGTTTCAAGTACGCCGTCATCTCTTCGAGGTTCGCGTTGATGCACCCCGCGGGGCAGATGGCCTCCACCGCGCGCGTGGGCGGGATCTCCTTCACGGTGTCTTGCTCCAGCGAATAATTGCGAGACAAGTCGCCCGTCTTCTCGGCATCCGCCACGGAGAAGTTCGCCGATGCCATGCCCAGCGGCGCAAATACGCGCTCGCGCACCAACGTTTCCCACGAGCGGCCCGCAGCGCGTTCGCCCACCACGCCGGCGGCCATGTACATCACGTTGTTGTATTGGTAGGCGGCGCGGAAGTCGCGGCTGGGCTCCAGATAACGAAGCCGCGCGAAGATGCCGTTGCGGTCAAGCCCCGTGAACCACATGCCGTCATGGCGCGGCAGGCCCGTGCGGTGGCTCACCAGATCGCGCAGCGTGGCGCGATCGCTCGCCACCGGGTCATGCAGGTGAAAGTCTGACGCATAGTCGCGCACGGGCCGGTCCCAGTCGAGCTTGCCTTCGTCGGCGAGCGAAGAGAGCGCGAGCACGGTGACGGACTTGGTGATGGACCCGATGCCGAAAATGGTCTGCGGCGTGACGGGCAACTAGCGGTCGCGATCGCGGAAGCCCTAGCCCTTTGCATGCAGCACCGCGCCGTCGCGCACCACGGCCAGCGCAAGGCCCGGCACCTGCCACTGGCGCATGGCGCGGCCGACGAGTTCTTCGAGCCCCCGCAGATCCGCGCCGGAAGCCACCCCGGCCAACACAAGCCATGCGATCGCGCGTTGCCACATTGGGCCTCAGGATAACGCAACCGGAGGGCGCGAAAGGCGGTTCAAATTTGTTAAAATGGCTTCGGGTAACCTCCACCATTGAACATGACCACTTCCGCGCGACTCTTCCTGGCAGGGGCCGTTTCAGTGGCCGCTCTGCTGGCAGCCGATAACGCTACCATCTCCGGCAAGATCGTTTTCAAAGGCGCCAAGCCTGTGATGCGTCCCCTCACCATGGACGCCACGCCGGCCTGCGCCAAGCAGCACGCCAAGCCGATGCTGTCCGAAGAAGCCGTGATTGCGGCCGACGGCTCACTGAAGAACGTCTTCATCTACGTGAAAGCGGGCTTGCCTGCCAAGACGTGGCCCGTCACGGCACAAGCGGTAACGGTGGACCAGGTTGGCTGCGTGTACAATCCGCACGTCATCGGCGTCATGGCCGGGCAAGACGTGAAGTTCACCAACAACGACCCGACCAGCCACAACGTGCACCCGCTGCCGAAGATCAACAACGAGTGGAACCAGTCGCAAGCGCCCAAGGGGGAGCCGATTGTACGCAAGTTCAACAAGCCGGAGATCGGACTGCTGGTGAAATGCAATCTGCACCCGTGGATGCGCGTCTATGTGAATGTGGTGGAGAACCCGTTCCACGCGGTGTCCGCGGCCGATGGCACGTTTACCATCTCGGGCCTCCCGGCTGGAGACTACAAGCTGGCCGCCTGGCACGAACGGTTCGGTACGCAGGAAATCAAAGTCAAAGTCCCCGCCGGCGGCAAGGGCACGGCCAACATCAACTTCAAATAAATGCAGGCTTACCTCGAACTCACCAAGCCCCGCATCACGTGGCTCATTTTGATGAGCACGGCGATCGGTTTTGTGTTCGGCCTCAGTGCGAATGCATCCGCAGCGTTCTCCGGGTGGACGCTGTTCCACGCCTTGCTCGGCACGGCGCTGATTGCCAGCGGCACGGCGGCGCTCAATCAATGGTACGAATCGGAAGCCGACGCGAAGATGCACCGCACGCGGCAACGCCCGATTCCTTCGGGCCGGGTGGCGCGCGGGCCGGCGTTCTGGTTTGCCCTGACGCTTTCGATCACGGGTTTTGCCGAGCTGTACGCGCTGGTGAACCCGTTGACGGCATGGCTGGGGTTGTTCACGCTGTCCACGTACATTTTTCTCTACACGCCGCTGAAGCAGCGTTCGCCGCACTCTACCACCATCGGCGCGCTGCCGGGTGCGATGCCTCCGCTGATCGGGTTTGCCGCATCGGCCGGGTTTGTTGACTGGTCCGCCATGGCGCTGTTTGCGATTCTTTTCGTGTGGCAGTTTCCGCATTTCTACGCGATCGCGTGGATGTACCGCGAAGACTACGGCCGCGCCGGCATACAGATGGTGCCCGTGGTTGAGCCGGCGGGCGAATCGACGTCGCGCCGGATTCTGTTCTTCCTCGTGATGCTGTTGCCGGTGAGCATTTTGCCGTCGTTGCTGGGAATGACGGGCACAGTGTATCTGGCGGGCGCGCTGGCGCTGGGTTTCTACTTCCTGCGCTCCGGCGTGCAGGTGTTCCGGGACCGCTCGCTGCTGAACGCCCGCGCCGTGCTGCTGGCGTCGGTGCTCTACCTGCCCGCCCTCTACGGTTTGATGCTACTCGACCGGGCATGAGCACAGACCGCGCGCCGGTGGCGATTCTGTTGCTGGCGGCGGCGGCGTGGCTTGGCTCTTGCTCCGCGCGGCGTGGGCCGCTTGAAGTCTTCAACGCCGTTCCCGATTTCGAGTTAACGGCTCACACCGGCCAGCCCTTTCAAAGCACGCGCGAATTGAAAGGCAAGGTGTGGGTGGCCAACTTCATCTTCACCAACTGCGCCGGCCCGTGCCCGCGCATGGGCACGCAGATGCGGCAAGTGCAGAAGGAACTGGCGGGCGGCACGCCGAACGTGCGGTTTGTTTCCTTCACGGTGGATCCCAAGCGCGACACGCCGGAAGTGCTGGCCGCGTACGCCAAGCGCTTCGGCGCCATCGACGGGCGCTGGTACTTCCTCACCGGGCCGCCGGAGCAGTTGAATGCGCTGAGCCTCGATGCGTTCATGCTGTCGAAGCTGAACGAGCAGATGGACCACTCCACGCGCTTCGCCCTGGTGGACCAAACCAGCCGCGTGCGCAAATACTACGACACGCACGAGCCTGAGAGCATCAGGCATTTGATTGCCGACGCGCGCAAATTGGCCGCGCAAGGACCGACGACCAAACCATGATCATCACGCTTCAAGATCTGCCTACGCTCAACGCCTCCTTGAATGCCACCTCCGCCGTGCTATTGCTGACCGGCTGGTATCTGATCCTGCAAGGCAAGCGCGAGGCACACCGCAAGGCGATGCTCGCGGCGCTCGCCACTTCGGCGCTGTTTCTGGCTGCGTATCTGGTTTACCACTTAAACGTCGGCTCGGTGCGGTTTCAGCGCGAGGGCACGATCCGCACGGTGTATCTGACAATCCTGTTCACGCACACCGTCCTCGCCGCCGCGGTGCCGGTGCTGGCCGCGATCACGCTGCGCCGCGCCTGGGCCGGGAGGTTCGATCGACACCGCCGCATCGCGCGGTGGACGCTGCCCATCTGGCTTTATGTAAGCGTGACGGGCGTGATCGTGTATTGGATGCTGTACCGGATGTGACCAACATGCGCCCCGCGCTGGCCCTTTTCCTCATCGCGGCAGCAACAGCCTCGGCAGCGGAGCCTTGGCGGCTTCACACCATCGACAACTCGCAACGCGGCGCGGACGGCGTGAAGCTGGCCGACATCGATGACGATGGGCGGTTGGATGTGGCAACGGCGTGGGAGGAGGGCGGCGCGATCCGCGTGTACCGCAATCGCGGTACGGGCGCGTGGCCCCAGACAGAAGTGGGGCGCGCGCGGTCACCCGAAGACGCGGTCTTTGCGGACCTCGATGGCGACCGGGTCTGGGACTTAGTGAGCGCCTGCGAAGGTGACGAGCGCGCATTGTTTGTGCACTGGGCGCCCCGCTGGCGCGCCGAGGCGATTCCCGCGTCGCGCGGCGTCATGCAGTGGATGTTCACAGTGCTGCTGCAAGTGGATGGACGGCATGGGGTGGATCTCGTCGCCGGCGGCAAAGGGCCGGGCGCGGCCAGCGGCTGGATGGAGGCGCCGGCGCGGCCGCGCGATCTCGGCGCGTGGCGGTGGCATCCATTGCGATAGGCCGGGTGGATCATGTCGATCGTGGCCGCGGACATGGATAGAGACGGAGACCAGGACATTCTTTTCTCCGGTCACCGGGGCCCGCGCAGCGGCGTTTATTGGCTTGAAAACGGCGCGGCGTGGAAAGAGCACGTGGTGGGCGCGGTGGGCCGCGAGGTGCTGTTCATCGATCTCGCCGACCTTGACGGCGACGGCCAGCGCGAAGTGATTGCCGCGGTGAAGCCGCGCGATGTACTGGTGCACAGGCGGCGGCGCCGCGCGGACGGCGAGCAGTGGGATGTCGAGACGATTCCGTTCCCGGCCGATTTCACGGGCACCGCCAAGGCTGTGCTCGTGGCCGACATCGACCAGAACGGCCGGGCCGATCTGGTCTACACGGCCGAGAAAGCCGGCGGCGAACTGCGCGGCGCGGTGTGGATGGATGGGGCCACGCGCCAGGTACACGACATCAGCGGCGCACCGGGCGTGAAGTACGATTTGATCGAACTCCACGACTTCGACGGCGATGGCGATCTGGACGTGCTGACGACGGAGGACGTGGACGGACTCGGCGTGATCCGGTACGAGAACCCGCTGAGGAGGCGGGCTGCGGCCAGCAAGAGCCGGTAGCGTTTGCGGCGGCCCCGCGCCGCACGGTGCGATCAAGCCGCTGCCAGATGCTTGAATTGAACATGCCGGCAGGGCCTGTCTCGTCAAGGCCAGGCCTAGCCGGTGGCACGCGCCATCGCCAGGCGCAGCGCACAACGCTCGCCGCTTTGCGGGTCGACGCCCACGCGGCGAGGATCGAACGCGTCCGTGCGGCCCCGCCGATTCACGCCGCCATGGAAGGAGAACGCGGCCCGGTAGCCAATGTCCCTGGCCAGCCGCCGAGTGACCGCGGTGAAGCTGTCGCGGGCGCCGGTGGGGAAGGCGACGGCCAACGGCGGCTGGCGAAGTTCCGTTGCAATCAGGTGCCGCGACGTGGCCAGTTCCTCACGCTGCTGGGACTCGGTGAGCTGGCTCAGCAACGGATGCGTGTGCGTGTGCGAGCCGATGCTCATCCCGGCGCGCTGCATCTGCCGCGCTTCATCCCAATCGAGGAAGCGGCGGCGTTGCGAGGGCGGCGCCGTGGACTCAGCGGCTTCCGTCAAGTGGGCCAGCAAGACCGGCGGATCGATCGCCGGTTGCCCATGCTTGACGAGGTTCAGCAACCGCCGCCGCGCCGTTGCCAGCAGATGCGCCACGCGATCCCACCAGGGCGCGTGCGCCGTGCCGGCGTAGGCCGTCGGGATCAAGAACACGGCCGGCACGCCGTGGGCGCGCAGCACTGGAAACGCCAAGTCGAAGTTGTCGCGGTAGCCGTCGTCAAACGTGAGCAGCACGCGGGAACCCCGGCGCAGCGAAATCCGGCCCCCGGCCAGTTCGATCGCCTCTTCCAGTCTCACAATCTGCGTCTGGCGCTTCAAGCAGCGAAGCTGTTCGTCAAAGCGGTCCACGCACGCGGAGAAGAGACCGGGATCGCAAGGCTCGCTGCTGCCGTCATCGCCGCCGGCGAAACCGGGCGCGGCGATGCGGTGGTAGCCCAGCACGATGAGCGAAGCCCCACCGGCACGCGCGCCAGCCACGCCGGCAATCCCGAGCGAAACAACAACCGCGCCGCTGCCTCGCGCCGGCCGTGTGGGGCTGGAGACGTCTGGACCGCTGGAACCGGCTTAAGCAGGTGCGTAGACACGAGGTGTCCTCCAACGGCGGGTCAGACGGCGGCCGACTTCGGCGGCCAAGGGCATAGGATCGTTCACGGTGAAGATGTCCGTCGCCGCACCCGCCCACTGTCTCAGCGCGGCGCGCACCGGCAATTCACCGGACCGGATCATCTGCTGGCACACCGCACGGTCAGGGAAAAGACTGATCCAGTGCTGGCCCACTTTGTAGCGCGTCACGGCAGGCACGTCGCGGCCCTGGGCGTCGAGCCAAGCCATCGCCACCACATCCACGCCGCAGCGCAGCGCCAACGCCATGTCGGCCCACGGCCGCGTATTCACTTCGATGAACTTGAAGACTCCGTCGCGCGGATCTAGTTTGAACTCGACGCTGAAGATGCCCCGATAGGCGATCGATTGCAGGAGCCGCTTCAGATAGGCGGCGGGCTGGGCCGTCAGCGCAGGATCGATGCTGACCAGACAACTGCTGTTGCTGAGCGCGCCATGCTGGGCGCGCAGACGGTGGCGTGCGAAGAGCGCGGTGATGCGGCCGTGCCGGTCCATGAGACCATCGAGCATGTAATGCTGCGTGGGCGGGCCCGGGATCAACTCCTGCACGATGACCGACAGGCCGGCAGACTGGCAGGTCTCCAGCACGCGGGCGGCATGCGCGGCATCCTCCAACCGGAATCCCTTCGCTTCAAAACGCGCCGCAAAAGCGGCCGAGTCGCGCGGCTTGACGAAGCAACCGGCGAGTTCGGCAGGCAGTGGCATCTGGCCGCGCTCAGGAAACCAAGTGCGCGGACGGGACAGATCGAGCCGGTCCAGCGTATCGGCAAAGAGCGCCTTGTCCAGGCACGCGGCGGCGGCAGTGTAGGGAGGAATGCTCCAACAGAAGCCGGGCGCAGCAGCGGGGTCGATTTTGGCCAAGGCCTCGACCCACCAGTCGGCGCAGGGGATGACTACGCCGCGCTGGCTTTAAGGGAGTTGCAGCAGATCGGCAAGCAGCGTCTCCGCCTTCGGGGAACGAGGGAGAGGCCACGGGCGATACCACCGCGAGGAAGTGAAGACGGAATCTTCCGCGCAACAAGTGAAGAGGGGGATTCGTTTGTTGCCTGACGCGCGAATAGTTGCCAGGAGATTGGGCGCAGTAGACCCGAGCAGGATTGCCGGTACCGCGACTGTCGTACTGGACACTTTCTTAAAGGTTATCCATTACTCCCTCCAGTAGGCAAGCCGCGCCCGTACCAGTACTCCCGTCCGCCGTCGCATGCGGACTGTCAGGGTATGGAATCGTCCTGAGTCGGCTGCGCTGGGGACAAAGCTCAGCAGGTACTGCGAGTGCAATTCCTCGCCGATGGCGGTAATCGCTTCTTCGAGAGTTTCCTGTTTGAGGAAGCCCAACGGGCGCCCCCCGGTGGACTGCGAGAGCACGCCGGAGGAGTCCTTTTCGCCCATTTGCTTCAGGAGCTTGAAGAGCGCCGCCAAGTTGAGGCCCGAAGGAGGCGCGGCACGGCCGGGTTTGGCGGTGAGTTCGCCGAGTGTCGGCGAGAAGGTGAGCGAATAGATGGCTACGTTGTCGCGCTGGGCTTCCGAGGCGATTTCGTCGAGCGGCCTGCGCGACCCCATGTCGCGCCGCTCCGAGACAAGGAGGATCACGCGGCGATGGTCCGGGCGGCCTTTCAGGAGACGTAGCGCCTCGGCCACCGCGTCGAGTTGACGGCGCTGGGCGCCGCGGGGGCGGAGGCCGGCGAGGGCTTGAGTGAGGCGCGCTGGATTGTTGGTGAAGGGCAGCACCAGTTCCGGGTCGTTCGCAAAACGGATGACGGCAGCGGTGCCGCGGCGGCCGATGAGGAGAGGCTCTACCATACTGCCGATGCGGTTCACACGTTCCAGCATGGCGGCGGCGTTCAGGCTGGCTTGCACGACGATGACGAGCGCGATGGGTTGCACGCGCTCTTCGGTATCGAACGGGCGCGGCTTGCCGTTGTCGAGCAGCTCGAAGTCTTCCGGTTCCAGGCCGTCGACCGGGCGGCCGCCCGCATCCTGCACGGTAACGGGGACGATGACCAGCGGCGCGGTGGCGCGAAACGTCGGAGGCGCCTGAGCGGCACGGGCGACAGCGGCTGCGAGACTAGCTTTTACTAAGAACCTTCGTGATGTCGTTGTAGAGGACAAAGGCTACGACCGCGATGAGGAAGACAAAGCCGAACTGCAGCACGGTTTCTTTCACCTGCTTGCTGAAGTCGCGCCGGATGAACATCTCCATCAACAGCATGAGGATGATGCTGCCGTCGAGAATCGGGATCGGCAGCAGGTTGAAGATGGCAAGGTTCAGGCTGATGCCGGACATCAACTGCAGGTATTCAGGGAGTCCGGCGCGGGCGGCGTTGACGGAGGCTTTGGCGATGCCCACGGGGCCTTCGATCGACTTGGCGGACATGCGGCGCTCGATCAGTCCGCCGAGGAAGTCATAGATGAGCGAGGCGTAGACGATGTTCTGGCGCACGGCTTCGCGCAGCGCTTCGGCGGGGCCAAGCTGAATGTAGGTGACCTTGGGCTGGAGGCGCACGCCAATGCGCCAGACCTGCTTGCCTTCGACATCGGTCATGGCCGGCTGCACCGCGAGGGTCCGCGGCGGGCCGTCTTTGCGGGAGAACGTGACTGAAACAGACTTGCCTCCGCTCGCACGGATCAGTTCCACGAGCTTGTCAGCCGAACGAATCGTCTGCCCCTGCACAGCGAGAATCAGGTCGCCGGACTTCAAGCCCTGGTTGGCGGCGTCCATGTTGGGCTCTACCTCACTCACCTGGATCTCCGTGTGTTCCCACATGCCCACACTGCCCAGCCCGTCGCTCTTGTTGCGGTCTGGAATGACGGTTAGCTCAATCTGTTCCTTGCCGCGCTGGACAGTCACGGGGAGCTTCTGTTCGGGGTAGCCGAGCACCTTGCCCATCACGTCCGGCCAAGTGGGATTTTCCATACCGGCGAACCACACTACGCGGTCGCCTTCCTTGATCCCCGCGCGTTCGGCCGGCGAACCCGGCATCACTTTACCCACCATGCCGGAAATCGAGGTATCGGGCGGCTTGGGGAACTTCACCATATAGAGGCCGGTGAGCACGCCCACGGCCAGGGTGATGTTCATTGCGGGCCCGGCGAAATAGACGATGAGGCGCTGCCAGCGCGGCTTAAAGAGCAGCGAATCGGGCTCATGCACGGCGGTGGCGTCACCGAACGGCTCGCCCTCCATCTTCACGTAGCCGCCGAACAGCAGCGCACGAACGCAAAAGTCGGTTCCGCCGCTCTTCCAGCCGAACAGCTGCGGACCGAAGCCGAAGTTGAACGACTCCACGCGGACGCCAAAGTAGCGCGCCGCCCAGAAGTGGCCGAGCTCGTGAATGGTGATGAGCACGCCGATCAGGAACAGAAAGTAAAAGGCCGAATCAAAGCCGAACATAGTTGCCTCGCTGGGCGCACAATTGGCGCGCGGTTTGGCGGGAGCGGAGATCCGTATCGAGGAGCTCGGCGACGGACCGGGGAGTCTGAGCAGGTACGCGGTTGAGGGTTTCTTCCACCACTTCCGCAATGCCGGGGTAGGAGATTTCTTCTTTGAGGAATGCGTCGACGGCCACTTCGTCAGCCGCGTTCAGCGTACACGTGGCCGTGCCGCCGGTGCGTTGCGCCTCATAAGCCAGGCGCAGCAGCGGGAACTTGCCGGGATCGGGCGGGAAGAATTCCAGCGTACGCGCCTCCGCCCAGTTCATGCGCGGCACCGGTGCTTCGAGGCGGTCCGGATACGTGAGGGCGTATTGGATCGGCATCCGCATGTCGGTAGTGGAAAGCTGCGCAACCACACTGCCGTCATTGTACTCAACCATGGCATGGACGGAGGACTGCGGGTGGACGACCAAGTCTACCTGGCCGAGCGGGAGATCGAACAGCCAGCAGGCCTCGATCACCTCAAAGCCCTTGTTCATCATCGTGGCCGAATCGATCGTAATGCGCTGGCCCATCTTCCACGTTGGATGCTTGAGGGCTTGCGCCGGAGTTACGGAGGCCAACTGGGATTTAGGCGTGAGACGGAACGGCCCGCCCGACGCCGTGAGGATCAACCGCGTGACCTCGTGCCGGCGCCCGGCCCGGAAGCACTGATGCGCCCCGTTGTGTTCGCTATCCACCGGAATCAACTCCACCCCTGCCTGCCGGGCCGCCTGCATCACCAGAGCGCCGCCGGCTACCAGCGTTTCTTTGTTCGCCAACCCAATCTGTTTCCCGGCCCGGACGGCCTCATACGTTGCTTCGAGGCCCGCCACGCCGACAATCGCCGACAGTACGAAGTCCGTCTCGGGCGCAGTGGCCACCGCTACGCGCGCGGCCGGCCCGAAGGACAACTCTGGCCAGTCTGCGCGCGGCAAACCGCGTTCAGAAAGCTTACCGGGTAGATGTTCCAGACCGGATTCCGTTTCGAGCACGGCGCGACGTGGCCGGAATTCCATAATCTGATCGGCCAGAAGGTCTGCATTGTGACCGGCGACGAGGGCGTAAACACCAAACATCTCGGGGCGACGGCGGATGACGTCAAGCGTGCTGACCCCGATTGAGCCGGTGGATCCAAGGAGAGTGACAGAGCGCATGCGGCTGTATTCATATGGTATCACCGAGAGCTGGATCTAAAACGCAGCAAAGGTTCTATGAAATCTGGAATACAGTTGTTTGCTTTGGGGGGGTGTGGGGATCGCTCTTGAAAAGGGAACCCCGAAGGGCGCCGGGGAGGAATTGCTTCAGGGGTCTATAAAGTGAGGTTAATCTCGCTTTGGTGGGAGTTGCCTCCCCGGCTTACTTCCAATTATAGGATATGATATTTTGTATTGCAATAGAAATCGGTAGCAACAACCATTAATATTGTTTCACTTCGACTCCCGTCAGCCCTTCGAGCACCTTGATCGTCGAGCAGATGTCCTCTTCCCCATGCCCGGTGGCGATGGCAGCCTGGAACATCTGGCGGGTGAGCGAGGTGAGCGGCAGGGGGACGCCGAGTTCCTGCGCCGACTGGAGCATGAGGCCGATGTCTTTGTGCATCCACTTGACCGAGAAGTTGGTGGAGAAATCGCGGCGGAACACGTACGGGGCCTTGAAGGCGATGAGGCCGCTCTTGGCGGCAGAGTTGTCGAGGATGTCGAGCATGAGCGAGGGCTCGATGCCGGCTTTGGTGGAGAGCACCAGGCCTTCGTTGAACGCCATCAGCAGGTTCGACAGGATGAGGTTCTGGGTGAGCTTGGCATGGAGACCGAAGCCTGGGCCGCCGCAGTAGTAGAGTCGCTTGCCCATGGGCTCGAAGCTCGCGCGGTTGGCTTCAAACACCTTCTTGGGTCCGCCGATCATGAACGTGAGGTTGCCGCTTTCGGCGCCAGGGCGAGAGCCGGTGCAGGGCGCGCCGAGGAACTCGATGCCCTTCTTCTTGAGGGTGTTGGTCATCTCGACGGATTCCGATGGCGCGACCGTGGAGGTGTCGACAATTGCCGTGCCCTTCTTGGCCGTTTCAGCGAGGCCCTTGGGTCCGAGGATGACCTTTTCCGACATCTTGCCGTCGCCCACGCAGAGGAAGATGCAGTCGGCCTTTTCGGCCACCTTGGCGGGCGTGGTGCACGCGGTGACGCCTTTTTCTTCCGACGCGAGTTGCTTGGCTTTGGGGGCCGTGTTGGACCACACCGCGACGGTGTGTCCGGCGCGCGCGAGGTTACGGGCCATCGGGTAGCCCATGATGCCGAGTCCGAGAAATCCGAGTTTTGCCATGGACTGCCATTGTACTGCACGCGGGCGGCGGGGCGGGACTCTAATAGTGGTAGCGGGCCTGGAGGAAATCGATGGCCCAACGGGTGACGCGGTAGACCAGGCGATGCTCCTGCGTGATGCGGCAAGACCAGCAGCCGGCGAGCAGGTGTTTCAATGGCTCGGGCCTGCCCGGGCCGCGGAAGGGATCGCGGGTGACAGGTTCGACGAGATTGAGAATGCGGATCGCCGTAGTCCGCTCGGTCTGGACCCAGAAGCGCAGGTCGTCGAGGAACTCCGGATGGAAGATCGCGGGGCGTTCAGGCTTCGGTTTCACCGAGCATCTTCCGCCGCAGTTCAGTTGCGGTGCCGGGCTTGCCTTTCTTCGATTGCGCGCGCCGCAGCGCGGTAAGCAGGCGGCGGGCATTGGCTGGCGAGCGGAGGAGGTGGGCGGTTTCGAGCAGCCCGGCCAGTTCAGAGGCCGGAAGCATGGCCACATCGGCGGCGCCTTTGCGGCGGACGATGATGGTCTCCTGCTCGTCGATCACGCGGTTGAGGACGCTGGCGAGGTTCTCGCGCAGGCTAGTGCCGTGTAACGGAATTAGCCTGCAATAGCGGCAGCCAGGGATTCCCGCGCCCTGGTGATCTTTCGGAGGATGTCTTGGCCGTTGGCTTTCCATTTAGATGGCGTCGGGGCCTCGGCGCGAACGGCCAGAAATTCCT
>Ga0194119_10007587_pt1 | contig 15241 bp, 13 predicted proteins | sample TA2MahC100mmetaG_FD_148620 | JGI IMG/M metagenome (GOLD analysis project Ga0194119, IMG submission 148620) | Freshwater microbial communities from Lake Tanganyika, Tanzania - TA2015018 Mahale Deep Cast 100m | ecosystem: Environmental > Aquatic > Freshwater > Lake | place: Tanzania: Lake... | reverse complement strand
TGCCGCCGCTGACCCCCCGCGAATTGCTCGAGGTCTCGATGATTCATTCGGTGGCGGGCCAGATCGCCGGAGGCGAATTGACCGACCGGCGGCCCTTTCGCGCGCCCCATCATTCCGCCTCCATGCCGGCGCTGGTCGGCGGAGGGACCCATGCGCGGCCGGGCGAGATTTCGCTCGCGCATCACGGCGTGCTCTTTCTCGACGAATTGCCGGAGTTTCAGCCCCAGGTCCTCGACAGCCTGCGCCAGCCGCTCGAGACCGGCGAAATCGCGGTGTCGCGCGCCAATCACCGCGCCGTCTATCCGGCGCGCTTTCAACTCGTCGCGGCGATGAATCCCTGTCGTTGCGGCCATGCGACGGACCCCGGCTACGCCTGCAAACGCCAGCCCAACGAGCGTTGCGTCGCGCAATATCAGGCGCGGCTGTCAGGACCGCTGCTCGACCGTTTCGACGTGCAGATCGAAGTTCCCGCGGTGACCGCCGCCGATCTCGTGCTGCCGCCGCCGAGCGAAAATTCGCGGCAGGTTGCGGATCGCATCGCGCGCGCCCGAGAAGTTCAGCGCGCCCGCTACGACGCCCTCTCCCTGCCGGCGGTTGCGACCAACGCCGCCGCGCCCGCAGCGGTGATCGAGCGCGCGGCGCGTCTCGACGCGCGGGGAGCGGCGCTGATTCGCGACGCGTCCGAGCGCTTCGGCCTCACGGCGCGCGGCTTTCACAGGGTGTTGAAGCTGGCGCGCACGATCGCCGATCTCGACGGCGCCGACTCCGTCGGCAGACCGCATCTCGCCGAGGCGCTTTCCTATCGGGCGGGGCTTGCGTCGGGGCGGCTTGCTGCCTGATGATGGGCCTATGTCATTAGACCATCTTGCGATTTTGGCCGCGGCGCAGCTTGCCATACTGCTTCTCGCCGCATCGATTTTCATTGCTTTGCGCAGGCGCGGCCGCGAACAGGTCGAATCCGAACTTGAATCGCTGCGCGACGAAATCTGGGAGTTGCGCGCCGCCGCCGTCGCCCGAGACCGCGCGGAGGCCGCAAGCCTCGCCAAGTCGCGCTTTCTGGCGGCGGTCAGTCACGAGTTCCGCACGCCGCTGAACGGCGTCATGGGGCTGGCGCAGCTGCTCGCCATGACCGAGCTGACCGCCGAACAGGCGAGCTATGTCGAAGCGATCGGCGATTCGAGTCGTTCGCTCTCTCAGCTCATCGACGACATTCTGGATTTTTCCAAGATCGAAGCCGGCAGGTTCGAGCTGCGCTGCGAGACCTTTGCGCTCGCCCCTTTTGTCGAAAGCGTCGTCGAACTGATGGCGCCCCGCGCCTTGGCGAAAGGCCTGGAGCTCGCCAGCGTGATCGCGCCCGACGCGCCCCGGCAGATTGTGAGCGATCCGGCGCGCTTGCGGCAGGTGCTGCTCAACCTCATCGGCAACGCGGTGAAATTCACCGAACGCGGCGGCGTCGGCCTGCGGGTCGCGCGCGACGGCGCGCGGCTGCGTTTCGCCGTGTGCGACACCGGACCAGGGGTGCGGGATGAGGCGCGCGAAGTGATCTTCGAGGAATTCGAGCAGGCTGATCCTTCCGAGAACCATCCACGCGCAGGCGCGGGCCTCGGGCTCGCGATCTCCAGCCGCCTGGTCGCGCGACTGGGCGGTGCGCTCGCGCTGGTCGAATCATCCGACAAGGGCTCGGTTTTCGTCTTTACGCTGCCGGCGCCGCCGCTCGCCGAAGAGGTCGCTTCGGTCCCTCTATTCGGCCTCAACGCGTTGATCGTCGCGCAAAGCGTTTTTGAAGCGCCGTACCTTGCGGAGAGCTTGCGCTACGCCGGCGCCGAGGCGGAGATCGTTTCCGCGGGGGACGCGGCGGAGGCCTTGCAAAGCCGCCGCGAAAAGCCGTTCGACGCCGTCATCGTCGATTGCGCCCTGGGGACGCAGATGACCGCCGAGCTGGCGAATCATGCGCGCGCGGCGCAGGCGCGACGGCTGTTCCTGCTCTTCTCGCCGCTTGAACGGCGCGCTTTCGGCGAAGAGGCGTTACGCGACTTCGACGGCTGGCTGGTGAAGCCGGTGCGGATCGCGTCGCTGATCGCCCGCCTCTCGCAAGAAAGCGCCAGGGCGCCGGCGAGCGAAGAGGGCGCAAGATCGCAAGCGCTCGCCGGGGTAAATGCGCTGGTCGCTGAAGACAACGAGATCAACGCTCTCATCCTCGTGCGTCATCTGGCGAAGCTCGGCGCGAAAGTCACTCGCGCGGAAAGCGGCGCGCTAGCGCTCGCGCGCGCCCGTGAAGCGATCGAGGGCGCGGGCGCGCCCTATGACGTGATCGTCATGGATCTCTTTATGCCCGATTTCGATGGATGCGAGGCGAGCCTTCGCATTCGGGAAGCCGAGGCGCGCGCAGGCGTCCCGCGCACGCCGATATTGGTGCTGACCGCCAGTGCGCGTGAGGAGGACGAACGCGCCGCCCGCGCCGCAGGAGTCGACGCATTCCTCACCAAGCCCGTGGAGTTTTCTTCTCTCGCGGCGACGATCGAAGAGCTGAGATTGGCGCCGCGCCGGGCATAGCGCCTTGCGCTACGCGCTCTGCGGCGTGATGGCGCCGAAGCGGCCCGATTGGTAATCGACGAACGCCTGGCGCAATTCGTCCTGCGTGTTCATCACGAACGGACCCTGTTGCGCCACTGGCTCGTCGATCGGTTCGCCGCTCATGAGGATCAGCTTCGCGTCATTGTTGGCCTCGAAGGCGATGTCGCCGCCTTCATCTTCAAACACCACGACGTCCGTTGCGCGGGCGACCTTCTCGCCATTGACCTCTACCGTCCCCTCAAGCACCGCGACAACGGCCGTGCGGCCATCCGGCAGCGTGAATCGGGCGCTCTTTCCGGCGTCGATGCGCACATCCCAAAGATCGATCGGCGTCGCCGTTTGCGCCGGACCGCGCCGGCCATCGAATTCGCCGGCGATGGCGCGAACGAGCCCGGCGTCGTCAGGCAGATCGACGCGCGGAATGTCCTTGTCGAGGAGGGTTTGGTAGCGCGGCGGACTCATCTTCTCGCGCGCCGGCAGATTGACCCAAAGCTGCACGACCTCGAATCGTCCGCCCGACCTGGCGAAGCTTTCGGAATGATACTCTTCGTGAACCACGCCAGAGGCGGCGCGCATCCACTGCACGTCGCCGGGGCCGATGAGTCCGCCGGCGCCGGTCGAGTCGCGATGCGCGACTTCGCCGTCTAGAGCAGGTTCCGAAAAAGTTGACAGACTTTTTCGATGAGAACCTGCTCCAACGTTTTGATTTTGAGCGATTCCTTATCGATCACATGATTCCATGTGATCGGGAAGCGCTCTAGGACGATCGTCACGGTCTCGAAGCCGCGATGCGGATGGGCCCCGACGCCGCGGCGCTTGGCGGTTGGCGGAAAGTCAAACGGTCCGGCATAGTCGAACAGCAGAAAGGGGCTCACCCGCGCGCCATGTTCGTGATGCGAAAACAGCGAACGGACGGGGAAGCCGTCGCCGACCCAGTGCATAGAGTCTGGGGCGGGGTAAACGCCGATAATTTTTCTCATGACAACGGCTCCTTGCGGCCTATGTGGGCGGCAGCGAGCGCAATGCAAATTGGCCTGCGGCGCAGGACCGCGGTCCTTGACGCCGGGGGCCACAAAACCGACAAGTCCGCCCGAGGCGAATCACGGCGACGACAACGGCATACTAGGGACGGTTAGATGGACTGGATCATCCTCTTTATCGGAAGCATCTGCGAGGTCGGCTGGCTCGTTGGGATGAAATATTCAAACGGATTCACGCGACTGTGGCCCTCGCTCATTATGGTGTTCTTCATGGCGGCGAGCGTCGGATGCCTGGGCATTGCGGTAAGGACGATTCCGGCCGGCACAGCCTATGCCGCGTGGACTGGCACAAGCATCGCCGCGGCGACGCTTGTCGGCGTCTATTTGTTCAATGAACCGACGACCGTGCTGCGGTTAGGATCGATCAGCCTGATCGTATTGGGCATCATCGGCCTTCGGCTCGGCGGCGTCGATCCTTAACCAGCCCAGATCGCGAACAGGTCAGCGTCCGTGTCGGTATTGCGCGACAAAGTAAGTTGTCGTTTGTCAGCCGGAGGCGAAGCGATCCAGAGCCCGCTGCACGCCGGCGCGCAAAACGCGCGCCGGAAAAGACGGATCGCGACCGCTCGAATTAGAAATAGCTTTCGAGCGTTCCGCGCCGGCGCACGTCGAGCGTGGCGCAATGGAAGGCGCCGCCGAACGCCGCATAATGCAGGAACGCGCAGGGGATCGGCTCGTAGCCCCATTTCTCCATCTGCCGCATCATATTGGTGTGATGCGGATCGACGATGACGCGCTTCTCATCGATCATCAGAATGTTCATGCTGAGCCATTTGCCGCACATCGAGGTGATCGCGAGCATGCGGTCGTTGATCGGATCTGGCTCCGGCGCGACGAGAACGTCCCATTTCTTCAAGATGTCGGGCAGTTCGTCGGGATTGATATACTCGGGATTGATCAGCAAGCGGCCCGGCCCCAGCGGCAGGATCGTCGTGTCGATATGCATCGGATTGGGGCAGCGGCTCTTGATCTCGTGAATGCGATAGCCCTCGCCGAGATGGCGGCGCAGCCAGTCGACGCCCATCGCATTGGTGACGTTGGAGCGGGTCACGAAAATATCGCGGCCGCAACGGAAGAAGTCGGCGGCGTCAAACACCGGCTCGAATTCGGTGAGGATGTAGCGGATCTCTTCGCCCTTCTCCGGCAATTTGAAGTCAGGGTCGAAGAGTTCGTCGGTGAGCTGGGGCTTTGGCGCCGACGTCCATCGCGCGCCGCGGCGAAAATAGTCCTTGAGGATTTCGCGATAGCTATGCGTCTCGAAATAGCGGCACGGCCAGGCCATCGGCGTTTCGAGAATCTCGTCGCCGATCACCAGCATTGAATCGCGCGGACAGGAATTGCAGAAGCCGCGCGACGACCAGTGCGGCGTCGAGAATTTGGCCTTGTGATTGACCGCGTCCGGCCGCGTCACCGTGACCCCTAGCGATTCCAGCAGAGCGACAAAGCCGTCGAGTTCCTGCTGCGCCGGCTCGATCATGAATTTCGGAAAGCGAAAACCGGCGGCGAGCGACTGGGCGCGGGCGGCCATGCCTGGAATGTTGCAGGTGACGACCGGATGATCCGAGGGAATGGTCGAGCCTTCGAGGCGCCCGACGATGATCTCCTCCAACGGATCCCATTCATTGTGAGAATTGACCGGACATTCCGCGGCAATCGCGGTTCCCATAGATGCATGCATATTCATAATGCGCCCCGGAGTCGTTTCCAGCGAGAGACTTCTAACGCTTTCGTACTATTCTTCAAGCCGCGGAGAAGAACGTCCTATTTCTTGCGTTTAACGACGCGCTGCGACGGCCTTACTCGCTTTGTTCTCGATAGTGCCCTTTTATTTGGCAGGCGCGACTATGTCGCGAAGCGCAGCTCCCGTCTACTCCGGACCTCCCCCAAGCCTCCGCCGACTTGCGTTTTCCCCTGCCTTGGGCAATAAACCGCGCTCTACAGAACCGCCCGGCCAGTGATGGGCTGCCGTGGCGGTTCTTTCGCTCGCGCGAAAAGGCGCCGTTGAACGGGTCCAATGCGGCGCAGACAACAAAGGGCCAAAGGCCCAGGAGAGCAAAATGCCCAAGCTGAAGACGAAATCGGGCGCGAAAAAGCGCTTCAAGATCACCGGCACCGGGAAAGTGGTCTACGCCCAGCAGGGCAAGCGCCACGGCATGATCAAGCGGACGAACAAGCAGATCAGAAATCTGCGCGGCACCAACGTCTTGTTCAAGACCGACGGCGACAACGTCAAGAAATACTTCCTGCCGAACGGCTGATCCGCAGCACCGCACTTTTCCGCAAAGGAGTTTCGTCATGGCTCGCGTCAAGCGCGGCGTCGCCGCTCACGCCAAACACAAGAAGACCCTCAAGGCCGCCAAAGGCTTCTACGGCCGCCGCAAGAATACGATCCGCGCCGCCAAGGCCGCGGTCGATCGCTCGATGCAATATGCGACGCGCGACCGCAAGGCGAAAAAGCGCGTGTTCCGCGCGCTGTGGATTCAGCGGCTCAACGCCGCCGTTCGGACGCACGGGCTGACCTATTCGCGCTTCATCGACGGGCTCGCCAAGGCGGGCGTCGAAGTCGATCGCAAGGTTCTGTCGGAACTCGCCATCCATCAGCCCGAGGCCTTTGCGGCGATCGTGGCGCAGGCGAAATCGGCGCTGCCGCAGGCTGCGTAAAACCTCGGCTCTAAGCGGCGACGCGGCGTTGATTTATAAAGGAGGCGCGGCGCGAAGCGCGCTTCGCCTTCGGAAATCGACGCGCGCAAACGCCTCAGACGTGAATCGCGCGGCCGAAGGCGGCGAGCACGCTTTCATGCATCGTTTCTGATAGGGTCGGGTGCGGAAAGATCGCGCGGATCAATTCTTCTTCGGTCGTCTCGAGATTCATCGCGATGACGAAGCCCTGGATCAGCTCGGTCGCTTCGACCCCGAAAATATGCGCGCCGAGCAGCCGCCCGGTCTTGGCGTCAAAGATCGTCTTCGCGAGGCCTTCGAGTTCACCGAGCGCGATCGCCTTGCCATTCGCGAGATAGGGAAACCGACCGATCTTGACGTCGAGTCCCTGTTCTTTCGCCTTTGCCTCGGTCAGGCCGACCGAAGCCACCTGCGGGTGACAATAGGTGCAGCCCGGCACGCGCGATCTATCGAGCGCGTGGGCGTCCAGTCCGGCGATCGCCTCGACGCAGGAGACCCCCTCATGTTCCGCCTTATGTGCGAGCATCGGGCCGCCCGCGACGTCGCCGATCGCGTAAACGCCCTCAACATTGGTGCGGCCTAATCCGTCGATCCTGACGACGCCGCGCTCGAGGGCGACGCCGAGCGCGTCCAACCCGAGATTTTCGACATTGGCGACAACGCCGATCGCCGAAAGCGCCCGTTCGACGTTGAGCGTTTGCGGCTTCCCGTCCGCGCCTTTCAGCGTAACGTTGAGGCTATCGGCCTTTTTCTCGACGCCCGTCACCGTTGTTGCGACGCGAATGTCGACGCCCTGCTTCTTGAACGATCGATGCGCCAGCGCGGCGATTTCTTCATCCTCGCTCGGCAGAATATGCGGCAGCGCTTCGACGAGAATCACCTCGACGCCAAACGTCCGATAAAAGGAAGCGAATTCGACGCCGATGGCGCCGGCGCCGACGATGAGCAGCGTTTTCGGGAAAGCTTCCGGCTTCATCGCTTCGAAATAGGTCCAGATGAGACGTCCGTCGGGCTCGAGACCCGGAAGAACGCGCGGTCGGGCGCCGGTTGCGATGATGATATGCTTCGCCCGATAGACTCCCTCTCCGAGCGTCGCTTTCGGCGCCGGCAGTTGCGGGAGCATCGGCGCCTTTGTCGGCGCGCTGACCCGGACCTCGCCCTTTGCGGCGATCGTCGCCTCGCCCCAGATGACATCGATCTTGTTCTTCTTGAGAAGAAAGGCGACGCCGCCATTGAGTCGCGCCGCCGCTTCGCGCGAATGCGCGACGACGCGCGCGACGTCGGCGTTCAGCGCGCCTTGCGAAACGCCGAACCGTTCGCCTTCCTTCGCAAGCCGATAGACTACGGCCGAACGCAGCAGCGCCTTCGTCGGAATGCAGCCCCAGTTCAGGCAAATGCCGCCAAGATGTTCGCGCTCGACGACCGCGGTCTTCAGCCCCAATTGCGCGGCGCGGATTGCGGCGACATAGCCGCCGGGGCCGCCGCCGATGACGATGAGATCATATGTGTCGGCCATGCTTCGTCCCAGCTTTCAATGCGCCAGAGTTGCCGCGTTGCAATAAGCATATATTGTTTAGGCGATTGCCGTCACGTGATCCTCAGGGGCTTCGAATGAGCGCCAGTCTCGCATCGATGACCGCCTCGCTGCGTTCGTTCACTCCTAAAGTCATAAGAGCTTTGCGTCGGGTCGCTTATTTCATCTGGCGCGTCGTTATCGGCTTTCTTTGTCTCCTGTTCCTGGCCTTTCTCATGATTCTTGTGACCTCTTGGGCTGTTTCCACGCCGAAGGACCACGCCTATCGCGTTCTTGATCCCCAGTCGGCCGATTGCAACATGCAGGTCGACGAAATGCGAAACTACCGATCGCCGGCTTGGACTATTCTCGCCGTTCACGGCAATGACGAAAAGGTAGCGGCGCTTGACGACGAGGCCGGTCATTGGGACGCTAAATTTCAATGCGCGATACAGCGTCACGAAGTTCCTGCCTCTGACGGCGACGACAGCCGTCGATCGAACGCGCTCGGCTACACGCTGGCTTTTCTCGAATTCAAGGAGGATGGCGAGCCGTTCGAACTGATCAAGGGCGCCCATGAGCGCTTTGCCCTGAGCGAGTTGACCGATCGCGTGAGCTATATCGATCGGAGTCAATGGCGGCCGATCTCCCAGCTCGAGGCATTGGCCGCGCATCTAAGATCGGTCGAAAAGCGCGTCCACACCGACGAGTTCGGAAATCTCGTCACGCATAGCAATTACGTCATCGTCTTCATTCACGGCTGGCGGCATGACGCATCGATCGGAGACGGCAATGTCACCGATCTTCGCGCTTACGCGGCGCATGTCGCGCGATACGTTCGTGACCGGTGCAACGCCGGCCAACGCGAACATTGCGGGCGCGAGGTGACGGCGGTTTATGTCGGCTGGCGAGGCGCACGTCTCAACGAGGCGAGCCTGCATCGTCCCTTTATCGCCCTCGGCAATGCCGCCGCTCTGCTCGACGGCGACGCCACGACATGCTCGAACGGCGTTCTACCCAGCGAGAAGCCTCTTTGCTGGAAGAACTGGATTAATTCCTGGGGCGGGACGCTCGCTTCCGGAGTCGCGACGCTCACCTTGTTCGACCGGAAGCCGGTCAGCGAATATATCGCGCCGCACGTCCTGATGGCGCTGAGGAAAATCGAGCAGGTCCTCAACAAGCAGCCGGGAATGAAGGCCAATCAGCGCGCCAATCCGAACAAGATGATCGTGATCGGTCACAGCCTCGGCGGGAATCTCCTGGCCTCGGCTTTGAAAGATCAATTGATCAAGGCGATCCGCAATCATCCGGGCGGCAACGCTTATTTTTACCCTCCGCTCGGCGATCTCGTGGCGCTGATCAACCCGGCCGCAGAAGCTTCCAAATGGACCGACGTCCAGCGCGCCGCCTGGGAGAGGATCGCCTATTTCGAGGGCGAGGGCGATCTCATGGCGGGTCACCGCTTCTTTCCGGCTCACCAAAGTCCCGTCCTGATCTCCGTCACCTCGGCCTATTCCTGGCCCCCCGGCGGAATAAGGCCCGAGGATTGCGCCCTCGCAATGCACGACAAACTCAATCGGCTCGGTCTGGACGCCTCCTCGCCGAGCGAATTGTGCGCGCGATACGAGCGATTCCTGGAGACCAAGAAGCCCGAGGAATTCATCTTTCACGATGAGTCGTCGAACGCGGACGAGCGCGCGTGCAGGGCGCTGAAAACGCCGTTCGCGCTCGACCAGGCGGTCGAGGACATCGATCGCAAAAAGAAAATCGGCATAAAATCGGATCTCGCCACCTATCTGGCCTTTCCGCTTTTTCGCGGCGATCTGCGTCCGCTGGGCGTGATGATCGCCGGCGTCGCCCGTGATTGGCGCGCCGCCTGCGAAAGCTTCGGGACGACGACAAGCCGATTAGAACAGCGGACGATGAGCTTCTGGCGTAAGGTTGGAGAATTCGTGAGCGATCTTCCCTTCCAGAACACCGATATCGAATCGACGCGCACCATCGGCCATCTCGATCCGCCACGGTCGTCGGTCAGTCTCGTCGATTCCTATCGCATGCCGGCGCGCCAGTTCGGCACGACTCATGAAATCCGCAGCATCGGCTGGGCGCCGCCCAATCAGGCGGATTACAAGGACATCCCCGCCGATCCCAGGCTGGACTGCCCGCGCAGCGACGATTGGCTGACGCGCGCGCGCAGCGCGCAACAGAACGGCACTCAGTGGGAAAGCGCGTTACTGGCGCCGCCGCTCGATCCCGACGACGATCATCCTCGTGGCAGCGGCGGGAGTCCGGCGGTCGAGATGACTCATGGCTTCAGGCTCGGGGGAATGCTGCCGATCACCCGCGCCAACGATCCGTTCTGGAATATGCGCGCTTATGATGACGTGCTGATGAGCCATGCCGGCTTCATGTTCAGTTCGTTCATCTGCGCGATCAACCAATTCGTCATGGATCGGCCGACGCGATGGCCGCCGCCGCCGGCCGAATTGCAGCCCGCGCCCGCGCGTCAAGAGCCAGCTCGGCCCGCAACTGGCCCCGTCCGCACGCGGCGTTAGAGCGCTTCCCGATCACATGGAATCATGTGATCGATAAGGAATCGCTCAAAATCAAAACGTTGGAGCAGGTTCTCATCGAAAAAGTCTGTCAACTTTTTCGGAACCTGTTCTAGGCGCGATGAACGCGCGATCCGGTCCTCGTCTCATTTCATTGTTCGATCGGCGCGGCGGGTCATGCGGTCGCCTAGAGCGCTTCCCGATCACATGGAATCATGTGATCGATAAGGAATCGCTCAAAATCAAAACGTCGGAGCAGGTTCTCATCGAAAAAGTCTGTCAACTTTTTCGGAACCTGCTCTAAGCCGCAGCCAATGCATGCAGCACCCGCGCCCAGGAGCGCGCGCCTTTGTGAAACGACGTGTAGGAATATTTCTCGTTCGGCGAATGGATGCGGTCATCGTCATGCGCGAAGCCGATCATCAGCGAGTCCATGTTGAGGTCGCGCTTGAATGCGCCGACGATCGGGATCGAACCGCCGCAACCCGCGAGCACAGCCTCCTTGCCCCATTCTTCGGCGAGCGCGCGGCGCGCGCGACTGAGCGCCTCGGAGCCGAAGGGGAGCTGCAGCGCGTTCGAAGCGCCGTGCGAGAGGAATTCGGCCTTTGCGTCCGCTGGTAGGCGATCGCGCACGAAGCTGCGGAAGCTTTCGAGGATCGCCTTCGCGTCCTGCGCGCCGACGAGGCGAAACGAAAATTTCGCTGACGCCTGCGCCGGCAGCACCGTCTTCGAGCCCGCGCCGGTATAGCCGCCGATGATTCCATTCACGTCGCAGGTTGGACGCGCCCAGATCTGCTCCATGACGCCGCGGCCGGCTTCGCCGCCGACGCGCGTCAGTCCGATGTCCGAGAGCCATTGGCGTTCGTCGAAGTCGATGGCGCGCCATTGCTCGGCGATGTCTTCCGGAATTTCCGGCGCTCCGGCGTAAAAGCCCGGCAGCGTCACTCTGCCGTCGGCGTCGTGCAGATCGGCGATGATCTTCGCCAGCACATGGATCGGGTTCAGCACCGGCCCGCCGAACATGCCTGAATGCAGATCGCGGCTCGGCCCTTTAATGATCACTTCTTCAAGCGCCAATCCGCGCAGCATCACGGTGATGGCCGGCGTCGAGGCGTTCCACATGCTCGTGTCGCAGATGAGCGCGAGATCAGGCGCCGAGAGTTCGCCCTTGTTCGCGGCAAGAAAGCCGGGAAGCGAAGGCGAGCCCGTCTCCTCTTCGCCTTCGAACAGAAAGGTGACGTTGCACGGCAGTCCGCCATTCGCCTCAAAGGCGCGGCACGCTTCGAGAAAGGTCATCAGCTGGCCTTTGTCGTCCGAGGCGCCGCGGGCGACGATGTCCTTGCCGTCCTTGCCCTCAGTGAGATGCGGCGCAAAGGGCTCGGTCTCCCAGAGTTCCAACGGGTCCGGCGGCTGCACGTCATAATGGCCGTAGAACAGCACATGCGGCGCATCCTTGCGTTTCGCCTTGGCGTGGCCGACGACGATCGGATGGCCGGGCGTCTCGCGCACCTCGGCCGCATAACCGAGGCCAGTAAGCTGATCCTTCAGCCAGTTCGCCGCGCGCAGACATTGCGCTTTAAAAGCGGGATCGGTCGAAACGGACGGGATGCGCAAGAGATCGAACAGGCGTTCTCTCGAATCCTCCAGATTGGCATCTATCGTCGTGAGAATGGCGTCGATCGCGGCCATGAAGTCAGCTCCTCGGTGGAGAGCCGAGCCTAATGCGGATGCATGGCGAGGAAAAGACGCGGGACGCGTTGTTAATCGTTCGGCGCGAGCATTTTCTCCGGCCGCACGATCTCGTCGAACTCGATTTCCGTGACCTTGCCGGAGGCGAGCGCTTCTTCTTTCAGGCTCGTGCCGTTCTTATGCGCGGCGCGGGCGATTTTCGACGCGGCGTCATAGCCGATCTTCGGCGCGAGCGCCGTGACGAGCATCAGCGAGCGGTCGAGGAAGCGCTTGATGTTGGCTTCGTCGGCTTCGATGCCCTCGATGCAGCGGGCGACGAAACTGTTGACGCCATCAGCGAGCAGGACCGTCGATTCAAGCAGCGCGAAGCCGACGACGGGCTTCAACACATTGAGTTCGAGATGGCCCTGCGACGCGGCGAAAGTGATCGTCGCGTTATTGCCGAACACGCGCGTGCACACCATGGTCAGCGACTCGACCTGAGTCGGATTGACCTTGCCGGGCATGATCGACGAACCGGGCTCGTTCTCGGGAAGCCTTATTTCCCCCAAGCCGGCGCGCGGACCGGAGCCGAGCAGGCGAATGTCGCTGGCGATCTTATAGAGACCGGACGCCAGCGCGTTGAGCGCGCCATGCGCGAAGACGATCGCGTCATGCGCGGCGAGCGCCTCGAATTTATTGGGGGCGGAGACGAAAGGCAGCCCGGTCTGCTCGGCGATGTCGGCGGCGACGCCTTCGCCAAAGCCCTTAAAAGTGTTGACGCCGGTGCCAACCGCCGTTCCGCCCTGTGCAAGCTGCAAAAGATCGGCGAGCGTCGTTCTGATGCGGCGTCCCGCGCATTCGGCCTGCGCCGCATAGCCGGAAAATTCCTGGCCGAGCGTCACCGGCGTCGCATCCTGCAAATGGGTGCGGCCGATCTTGATGATATCGGCGAACTGCACCGCCTTGGCGTTGAGCGCGATATGCAGCCGCTCGACCGCGGGAAGCAGCCGACCGGATATCGTGGTCGCGCCGGCGACATGAATGGCGGTGGGGAAACTGTCGTTCGACGACTGGCCGAGATTGACGTGATCGTTCGGATGAACCGGCGCTTTCGAACCGCGCGGCGCGCCGAGCATCTCATTGGCGCGGTTGGCGATGACTTCGTTGACGTTCATGTTGGTCTGGGTGCCGGATCCGGTCTGCCAGACGACGAGCGGAAAATGTTCGTCGAGCTTGCCGTCGATCACTTCGCGCGCGGCGGCCTCGATGGCGTCGGCGATTTTAGGGTCGAGCAGGCCCTTTTTGGCGTTGACCCTGGCGGCGGCGAGCTTGATGCGCGCCAGCGCATGCACGATCTCGATCGGCATGAGATCGCCGCCGATCGGAAAATTTTCCCGCGAACGTTCGGTCTGCGCGCCCCAATAGGCCCAGGCCGGCACGGCGATATCGCCGAAGGAGTCGCGTTCAATTCTCTGATCTTCGGTCATCGGCTCGCTCGCATGGAAAAGCGCGTTACGTGCGCCTCCCTATGCGGCATTTCCGATTTGCGTTCAATCGCGCGAGACTTCCGAAAGCTGTTCAGCGGCCCATTCGCGCCGCTCGGCGGTCGGCGGCGCCGCCATGAGTTCCGAGAGCCGGTTGCGCGCGCGATTCACTCGGCTTTTCATCGTGCCCGGCGCGCAGCCGCAGATTTCCGCAGCTTCCTCATAGGACATGCCGGAGGCGGCGACGAGAATCAACGCTTCGCGCTGATCGAGCGGCAGCTTCTGCATCGCATCTCGAAAGTCGAGAAAGTCCATGTGCGCGTGCTGCGACTCCGGCGCAACCAACTTCGCGGCGATGACGCCGTCGGGATCGGGCGCTTCGCGTCGGCGCTTGCGATATTCGCTGTAATAGATGTTGCGCAGGATGGTGAACAGCCAAGCAGTGAGATTGGTGCCTTCCGAGAAGGTCGCAAGACTGCCCCAGGCCTTCACCAGCGTTTCCTGAACGAGGTCGTCGGCGCGGTCGGAATTTCCGCAAATCGACACCGCGAAGGCGCGCAGACTCGGGATGGCGGAGACCAGCTCAGCCTTCAATCCCTGTCCCGCCGAATGCGCTTCTTCGCTCGCCGTCACTCACTCTTCCTCGGCGCGTCCGCTGTCGCCGAGGAGGATAGCACATTCGTTTCGAGTTGGTTCAAGAGTTTGAGAAACCGATCGGGGACCGGTTGGGCCACGACGTCGTCGTAAAGGTTGCGAAGCTCCTTCCCGATCGAGTCCTGGAATTCCACCGATCGCCGGCGCTGTACCGGCTTGGCGCCACATCGCGCCTCCCCGCCTGCTCGGCGACGATCGCCGAATTCGTCACGCGTCATTACCCACCCTGAATACGTCTCCAGCTGGCGAGCGCCTGGCCTCGGAGAATAGCGCCCGTCGCTCGCGAAAGCATCGTCGTCTGCTTTAGCGCGTGCAACTGTATTCTCCGGATTCTTGTTCCCCATGGAGCCCTCTATTTTAATATGCATGATTTCTGGAGCCGCCGCGTTATAGTGCGCCGCAAGGACGATAGGCAAAACGCGCCGCTGAAGGATTGGTTCCCTAAAATGCCAAGCAGTTTTGACCCATTGTCCAAGTTCTGAATCGGCTTAGCTCGCACCCGTCTCCTTCGGGAGTCTTGTTGCTGCTGGAGTTGTAAGGCATGTCGGCATCAAAGGAAATTTCCGCGCACATACCCTATTTGAGACGCTTTGCGCGTGCATTGGTCGGCGACCGCGAGGGGGGCGACGCCTATGTTTTAGCCACTCTCGAAACCGTCGTGGCGGAACCCGGCCGAATCTCTAATTCAGAAGATTCACGCGTCGCTGTTTATCGTTTGTTCCTAAACGTCTGGGCGGCGTCGCCGATCAACGCCCACATCGACCGTTCGGGCGCGCTCGAGGAAAACGGCCGCCGCAACCTCGAGGCGATTTCGCTGAAGCCGCGAATCGCCTTTTTGCTGCAGGCGCTCGAAGGATTCGATCTCGACCAGATTGGGCAGACCCTGCAAATTTCGGAACGCGAGGCTGGCGACCTGATCGAGGCCGCAAATGGCGAAATCGCTGACCAGATCGCCACCGATGTGCTGATCATCGAGGATGAGCCGCTGATCGCGCATGATCTGAGGAGCATCGTCGAGGAGCTCGGCCATCGCGTCGTCGGCATGCCGCGCACCCACGCCGAGGCGGTCGCGGC
>Ga0194119_10007580_pt1 | contig 15247 bp, 15 predicted proteins | sample TA2MahC100mmetaG_FD_148620 | JGI IMG/M metagenome (GOLD analysis project Ga0194119, IMG submission 148620) | Freshwater microbial communities from Lake Tanganyika, Tanzania - TA2015018 Mahale Deep Cast 100m | ecosystem: Environmental > Aquatic > Freshwater > Lake | place: Tanzania: Lake... | reverse complement strand
AGCGGTTGCCATTTCCCCCACAAGCTGGCGGAGCGAGCAAGCGCTTAAACTGTCTCAACAAATAGATGCTTTGCGCGACAGCATGAAACATGGTGTTGCCGACGCGCCGATGAAGGACACCTGGTACCAGCTCGCGCTCAAGCGGGTCCTGAAGTATGCCGCCGACAATGGCTACGATAGGGTCGGCCTGACCACCGGGGAGCAGCAGGTAAAAAGATACGGTGCGGACACCCGCAAGGGTATGACAAAGTGGTACGACGATGTCTACCCGAGATTTCTGGATAAGTACGGCAAACAGTGGGGCGCAAACACAGGCAATACGACCATTAATGTGTCTGAGCACTCCCCCGGCAACTTCAGGCGCGAGACGGTGCGCTACATAGACATCAACCCACCCATGCGCGCGTCGGTCAAGAAGGGCCAGCCCCTGTTCTCGGTTGCTGCCCCTGTGGTTGGCGTCGGGGCGGGCTCGCAATTTGCCGACCCGGACGCGATCTCGGAGTTCAGTGACGGTGGCGCTGCCACCTCAAACAAGATGCTTGAGCGCCAGTTTGCGGCGGCACACGGAATCAGGGGCACAGACCCTGAGTTGCAGCAAAAGATATCTGATTATTACAGTAACAAAATCTCGGAGCACCTCAAGGACGAGGTCTTTAGCCTAAAGAAACCTGGGGCGCTAACCGATCTCCTCAACCGCGGCGTGGTCGCCCCTTTCATCGGCGGCTCTGTAGACATCTACAACAGTTTTTTGGGTGGTCTGGACGCGGTGCGTGATCTGGTAGCCGGTGAGCGTGTCGGGAATCGGATGGCGTTCAAAGAACCTTGGGGAACTGAACACCTCCAGGACCTGATGAAGCAATACAACATGACAAGCGACGTAGATCGCCCCGTGCTGGAAACGGTGTTGTCTATCTTGTCTCCGGGGCTTCTCTTTAAGGGCGCCACAGCAGCGCCCCAAGCTATGCGAAAAACAGAAAGCGCCCTGAACACCGCAACGTCGGCCGCACACCGCGTTGTTTCGCCCGGAACCGTGACCATGGAAGCGGTGGCGCCTGATCTCGGCAAGTTCAAGCCATTTCAGTGGCAAGAAACCGTCACCAAACGAATGATCGGACCCGGAACCCCGGTGCCCATGCAGACCATCGGCGGACAAGGGACAACCCAGCGCCGCGCTCAGGGCGTGTATCTGAATGACCCGGATGACAAGGGCGTGCGCCGTTTGGAAACCAATCCCATGGTCGCAATTGATGTACCAGGGGTCAGGAATTTCTCAACCGACAAGGCGATGCGCAGGGATGTCGCCCAGGCCGGGATGGACCTGAACCAAGAAAGCGTCGCGGCCCACAGGTTCTTGCGCATGGCAACCCAGAACATTGAGGATGCGAGCTCAATGCTGATCAAGACCAAGGGCGGACAACTCAGTGAACGAGATGTGATTGCGTTGGGCAAGGAGTTGCCGCACATGGTTGTGGCACACAACCCGCGCCTTGGTGGGGTGGTGATTGTTCCCTACAAGCTAAAGCCAGGCCAAGTGCAGAGCGAGTTCATTGACGCCAAGATGGCAGCCGAAAAAGTCCTTGGCGATAGAGCCAAGGTGATCTATGGCAAGACCGATCCCATCAAGGATTCGATGTACATCCCGCGTTCCCAGTACGTTAATGAGGGGGCCACAGTGCCCTCAGCCGAGTCCATAGCGATGCGCGGGCGACTGAAGAGGGCCGAGGGAAGGCTCTTTCCCGAACCCGTGCCAGTATTTCCCGAGACTCCTTGAGAGATAACCACCACAGATGATTGAGCCGAATAGCCTCCGTATTGGCCTCAAGCTCGTCCTCAAACAACGAGACCCGGTAGGGCCTGTCGGTGTCAACAAAAAGCACCTCCCAGCGCCCATGCGTGGGCATCGTGACGTAGGGCCACAACACCTTGGGGTCGGGCTGGCAGGTCTCGCTCATCCTCTTATATTACATAAAAAGTTAAACAATAGCAAGGGAGCTGTTTATGCCTGAGATGCCAAACGATCCAGAGTTTGGTCGGTTCATTGGCGGCCTGAAGGGCTCCCTGGACGATCAGGGCGCCGGGGTTGATATTTCCGTTGAGGGCGCACAGGTCGAGGAGCTCCCCGATGGCTCCGCGGTGGTGACCCTGAAGGACAACCTGAGCGGCCCGGTTGAGAACGAGGACTTCTACGGCAACATGGCCGCCAGCTATGACTTCATGGAGCTGGGCGCGATTGCGATGCGGTACCTTGGGCTGCTTGAGAAGGACCGGGAGGCACGCAAGGACCGGGACAAGCAGTACGAGGAGGGGTTGAGAAGGACCGGGCTGGGCAACGATGCCCCTGGGGGGGCCCAGTTCCAGGGCGCAAGCAAGGTGGTGCATCCGATCATGGCCGAGGCGTGCGTGGACTTTGCCGCCCGCGCGATGAAGGAGATGTTCCCGCCCGATGGCCCGACGCGCACCAAGATTCTCGGCGAAATTACCGACCAGAAGGTCCAGCTCGCCGAGCGCAAGCGCGACTACATGAACTGGCAGCTCACCGAGCAGATCGAGGAGTTCCGCGACGAGCAGGAGCAGCTTCTGACCCAGCTACCGTTGGGGGGCTCGCAGTTCCTGAAGCTCTGGTACGACGAGCAAAAGCGCCGCCCGTGCGCTGAGTTTGTCCCCATCGACAACATCGTGCTGCCGTTTGCTGCAACCAACTTCTACACCGCGCAGCGGGCAACCGAGCGCCAGGGATATCACCGAGTGGAGTTCAAGCAACGCATCGCGCGCGGCCTGTACCGCGACGTTTCCTACCTGCGCGCCAGCTCCGAGCCCGAGCAGAGCGCCTCTGGAAAGGCGAGCGAAAGGATCGAGGGCAAGCAGTACCAGGACGGTTCTGACGGGTTGCGCACGGTCTACCACATCTACACCTACCTCACCCTGGATGACGACCACTACAGCAGGGGCGAGAGCGCCCCCTACATCCTGATGATCGATAACCTTGAGTCCAAGGTTGTGGGGCTGTACCGCAACTGGGAGGAGGACGACGAGACCCTGACCAAGCTTGAGTGGATGGTGGAGTTCAAATTCATCCCGTGGCGCGGCGCTTACGCCATTGGCCTGCCGCACCTGATCGGTGGTCTGTCTGCCGCGCTCACGGGAGCCCTGCGCGCGTTGCTGGACACCGCCCACATCAACAACTCGGCCACGATGCTGAAGCTGAAGGGCACCAAGATCAGCGGCCAGAGCCAGAGCGTGGATGTCACCCAGGTGACCGAGGTCGAGGGCGCCCCTGGGGTTGACGATGTGCGCAAGATCGCGATGCCGATGCCGTTCAACCCGCCCTCTCAGGTGCTCTATGAGCTGCTGGGCTGGCTGACCAGCGCCGCAAAGGGCGTGGTCACCACCGCGGAGGAAAAGATTGCCGACGTGAAATCCGGCACCCCCGTGGGCACCACGCAGGCGCTGATCGAGCAAGGGGCCGTGGTCTTCTCCAGCATCCACGCCAGGTTGCACGAATCCCAGGGCCGGGTCCTGAAGATACTCGCGCGCATCAACCGCTGGTATCTCGATGAGCAGCGCAGGGGCGACGTGGTCGTTGACCTGCCGGTCAGGCGCGATGACTTCCGGCGCAACAGCGATGTGGTGCCCGTGAGCGACCCGCACATCTTCTCCGAAACCCAGCGCGTCGCGCAGACTCAGGCCGTGATGCAGATGGCGCAGAGCTACCCCAACGTCTTTGACCAGCGCGCCGTGGTCGTGAGGATGCTCAAGCAGCTAAAGGTGCCCAACGTCAACGAGCTCATGCCCAACGCCTCCAAGCCCGCGGAGATGAACGCCGCGGAAGAAAACAGCGCCATGGCCCTTGGGCGCCCGGCGTTTGCCTACCCGCGACAGAACCAACTGGCGCACCTCCAGACGCACCTTAACTTTGCGCTCGACCCCAGCCTCGGCTCAAACCCCCTGGTTGCGCCCAAGTTCATCCCCCATGTGTTGGAGCACATCAAGCAACACATGATGCTCTGGTACACCACGCAGATGTCCGGGTATGTGCAGGGTGGGGTGGATGTGACCTTTGATAAGTACGAGAAGAACCAGCTCGTCAAGCAGATAGATGACGCGGTGTCGGTTGCATCCGATCACGTCAAGATGGACACCGAGATGGTGTTCAGGGACGTGATCCCCGCGGTGCAGCGCCTGATGCAGATGATGCAGCAGCTTCCCAAGCCCCAGCCACAGATGGACGGCGAGGCGCTGGCGGTGCTTCAGGCCTCGATGGCGGAGACCAACCGGCGCGCGGCGCGCGACCAGGCCGATATCCAGATCGAGAGCGCCAAGATGCAGTCCTCCGAGGCCAGCAAGGACAAGGACCGGCAGATCAAAATCGCCATGAATGCCGAGAACAACCTGACCAAGGAGCGCATGAAGACCGCGGAGCTGACGGTGGATGAGGCAAAGCTGCAAAAAGAACAGCTCGAGACCGCGATCAAGCTGAATGAAACCACGCAACAGAACCTAGGAGATTAGCCATGGCAACAGATGTCAAGCAAGAGCAGTCCGAGGCGGTGCGCCAGCGGCACAGGAATGCCGCAGGGGCATGGATTACGGGCGAGTCCCTGAAGGAAAAGTCGCAAGCGACCCAGCCCGATGCCAACAGCGATCACGGTGACTTTTCCAAGGACAAGGGGGTACACAAAGACAACGCATGAGATACGTTTCCGACTTCATCGGCGCTGTAAAAGCGCGCAAGAGCCAGATAAGCGACTCATTGGCGGCGGGAAATTGCGTCAATTTTGAGTCCTATCAGAGGCTGGTCGGACAGCTACAGGGCTTGGAAGAGGCCCTTGAGATTCTCAACAACCTTCTGAAGGAACCAGATGAAGATGAACGAGCCGGTAGCGGTTCAATCCGCTGAAATAGCTTGGGCATTCCCGAGCGTAGACCCCGGTGCCAGGCCCCTTGGTGGCAGAGTTCTGGTGCAATTGCGCCGCACAAGGAAGACGGTAACCAGCGCCGGGATCATTTTGGTCGAAGAGACCAAGCAATCCGAGAAGTGGAACAACATGGTGGCCAAGGTGATCGAAAACGGTCCCCTCGCCTTCAAGAAACGCGACTCGATGGAGCCCTGGCCAGAGGGTTCCTGGTGTGAACCCGGTGACTACATCCGCGTCCCCAAGTGGGGAGGAGATCGGTGGGAGGTCGAGGTGGAAAATGAGGAGGAAAAGGCCCTCTTTATGATCCTGAACGACCACGAAGTCATCGCCAAAGTTACCTGCAACCCACTTGAAATGAGGGCATTCGTATGAGCACAGCAAACAAGGACAATGATGAGAAGGAAACCATCCTGGTCAGGGAAGAAAAGGATGGTTCCGCGACCGTTGAGCTCCCCTCCGGCGTCCCGTCGCCCCAAGCCGAGCCCGAGAGCGACCAGGGCGAGCACGATATCGGCACCGATGAGCAGGACGAGGCCGAGCGGCAACAGGAAATCGTCGCCCAAGGGGCTGTGGATGCGGACGCGGAGCGCCTGCGGGAGCTAAAACGCAACAAACGCAAGGCCCGCAAGCTCTACCACCGCCAGGTGGCGGCCGAAAAGGATGTCAGGATCAACCTTTTGACCAACGAGAAGAATAATTTGCAGGAACGGGTCGCGATCTTGGAAAGAAAAGCGCACGGAAGCGATATTGCCCTTATAAACAAGGGTTTAGAAGACGAAAAAGCCGCGATTGCTTACGCAAAACAGAAAATTGCCGAGGCCGCCTCTTCCAACAACGGGGAGATGCTGGCTTCGGCCCAGGAAATGTGGTTTGACCACCGCCGCAAGCACGAAGCCCTTGAAGCGGTTAAGAAAACCATCATCTCTCCGAACAGACAGCCCGCAATTCAGGGCCCAGACCCGTATATCCAGCGTCACGCAAGCGAATGGATGTCAGAGAACCCCTGGTATATCCCCTCCCCGAACAGGCACGGGCGGGGCGGGGACCCGGACTCGGAGATCGCCGACATTATTGACAAGGGGCTCGCCAGCGAGGGCTGGAACCCGCAAACCGAGGAGTATTGGGCCGAATTTCGGGCGCGCTTGCCAAAGTATTTGCCGCACCGCTATACTGAAGGTGTTGATGAGAAACAGAATAGGAGCTCCAGACCCAGAAGCGCTGTAGTTGGATCAGGCCGAGAGAGCGCGTCATCAAGTGGTGGCCACAACAGATTTACGCTCTCAATCGAGCAGGTGCGGGCGATGAAAGACGCCGGGATGTGGGAAGACGAGGCAAAGCGCAAAAGTATGCTCGAGCGCTACCAACGCGAGGCACGCCCAGCCAACGAACGCAATAGGAGCTGAAAAATGGATTCTCGTCTAAAGAAATCGTTGTCCGCAGGTGGGCGCGAAAATCGCGCGAGTCTTGACAAAAGTCGAGAGGCACCCCAGGACAATTTTGCCGCCTCCAATGAGCGTCGCAAGATGCGGACGGATGAGTGGGCACAGAAAGCATTGCCAGATATGCCGGAGATACCGGGCTGGCACCAATGCTGGTTATCGACCACCAATAGTTACGACAGCATCGACAAGCGGATGCGTCTGGGGTATGTGCCCGTGAGGGCGGAGGAACACCCCGGATTCGACAACTACCGCGTAAAGGCTGGCGAACACACTGGTTTCTTGGCACGCAATGAGATGCTCCTGTTTAAGATTCCTAATGAAATCTACCAGGAGGTCATGGCTCATTTCCACCACGAGGCGCCGCTTGAGGAGGCGAACAAGATTCGCGTCCAAGCAGAGCAGGTAGCCGGTCGGGACAGCAAAGGGCGGCAGCTAGGTCAGATCGAGGGTGATGGTCTGGATAGTATCGACAAACCGATCCCTGCCCCCAACTTCTGAGGCGCAGGATGTCAAACAAACAAGGAGCTAGACTATGTCTGCAACTAGTGCTCCGTTCGGTCTGCGCCCTGCGTTTCATCCTTCCGGTCTGGATCGCGCACAAGCGCTGGCTGGCGGTATCGCCTCTGGTTATTCCTCTAACATCCTGAAAGGGCAGCCGGTCAAGTATGTGACCGGTGGCACCATTGAGGCTGCTGCGGCCGGGGATTCATTTGCCGGCGCTTTCTCAGGTGTAGAGTTTACTGACACCACCGGCCGTCGTCAGGTCTCGAACTACTGGCCCGCCAACACGGCGTACCAGACCGGTTCGTGCGTGGCCTATTTCTACAACGACCCTTTGATCGTTTACGAGATTCAGGCCACCGGTTCGCTTGCACAGAGCTCGATTGGCGACGAGGCCGACCTGAGCAACGTCACCGCGGGCTCCACGACCACGGGGTTGTCACAATGCACCCTCTCAACCACCTTGGCTGGGGCTGGCAACAGCGCACAGATGCGGATCGTTGATCTTGCTCCGTACCCTGACAATGCCTGGGATGATGCGTACACGGTTGTACGCGCAACCATTAATGAGGCGCAGTTCCAGGCGTCCGTTAACGCCATCTAAAGGGGATAGATCATGGCCGCTCCGATGCGGAGTACCGACTTTCGTTCGATTGTCGAGCCCATTCTCAACGAGTGCTTTGATGGCGTATACGATCAGCGCACCGACGAATGGTCAAGGGTTTTCAAAGAGCAGGAAGGCATCCCCCGCAACTACCACGAAGAACCGGTCCTGTACGGTTTTGGTGCCGCCCCCCAGCTTCCTGATGGTTCCCCTGTGTCCTATCAGCAAGGTGGAGTGTTGTTCCTCAAGCGCTATGTCTACAATGTGTATGGCCTCGCCTTCGCATTGACCAAGGTGCTTGTTGAGGACGGCGACCATATCCGTATCGGCCAGGTGTATGCGCGGCATCTCGCTCAGTCCCTGATCGAGACCAAGGAGACCCTCTCTGCCAACATCCTCAACAGGGCTTTCAACAGCGCCTATCCGGGCGGTGACGGGGTTCAACTCAACAGCGCAAGCCACCCCATCGTCAACGGCACCGCCTCAAACCTGCTGACCACCGCAGCGAACCTCTCGCAGACCTCGCTTGAGCAGATGCTGATCCAGGTCCGGCAGGCTGTGGACAACAACGGCAAGAAGATTCGCCTGGTTCCGCGCCAACTGGTGGTGGCACCCGGCAACGTCTTCCAGGCCGAGGTGCTGCTGAAGTCCGTTCTTCGTGCCGGCAACGCCAACAACGACATCAACCCGATCAAGTCCATCGGCTTGCTCGACGAGGGTGCCGCTGTGCTGTCTCGTCTCACCAGCTCTACCGCCTGGTGGGTCCAGACTGACGCGCCTGAGGGCATGAAGATGATGATGCGACGCAAACTAGAGAAGACCATGGAAGGTGACTTCGAGACTGACTCGATGCGCTACAAGGCAACCGAGCGTTACGATGTCGGCTTCACCGACTGGCGTGCCATGTACGGCACACCTGGCGTCTAACATGGGCAGGGGGGGCTTGCCCCCCCTTCTTCACTTCCTAGGAGAGCGTAATGCCGAATCTACTTGTAACACGGTTCCCCAACGGGGTAACCAATGTCGGAGATGATTCGCCGTTTGCTGATCTGAAAACGCCAGCGCCAACTCTTTTTCATACTTACTTCGAGGACTTCGACTACTACACGGCCGGAGACTGGACGGTAACTGAAACTGACGCATCGGCTACCCAGGCGTTGACTGATGGCGATGGCGGTCTGCTTCTGATAACCAACACCGCAGCAGACAATGACCTCGTTTCCTTGCAGAAAAAGGGCGAGTCATTCAAATTTGAGTCGGGCAAGAAACTGTTTTTTGAGGCCCGACTCAAGGTGAGCGACGCAACCGAGTCTGATCTGGTGATCGGTCTGCAGATCACGGACACGACGCCGCTCGATGTGACGGACGGGGTGTTTTTCATCAAATCAGACGGAGCCGCCACGGTCAACCTTCTGGTCGAAAAGAACAACACCGCAACCACGACATCGTCCATAACGACCATGGCCAACGATACCTTCGTCCGGCTTGGCTTTTACTACGATGGCTCGTCTACGATTGAATACTCCGTCAACGGCGTGGTGGGGGGCACCTCGGTGACCACCAACCTGCCAGATGATGAAGATATGACGATCACGATAGCGATCCAGAACGGACAGGCCGCCGCCAAGACCATGACGGTGGATTACGTCTTTGTGGCCAAGGAGAGATAAGCCATGGGACAGTTCAAGCCAATGATCAAGATGCAAACGACCGAGCCCAGCGTCGTTCTGAAGCTCAAAAAGGGCGGCGCCGTGAGGTCGATGGTCAAGATGAGGCACGGTAACGTCTCTGGCCACAAGAAGATGGCCAACGGCGGGGGCGCGATGGGTGCCATGATGGGCACCCCCGCGCTTGTGGGCAGGCCGGCCCTGAACGCACCCGTGCGCTCACCCGGCAGGCCATCGCTGGCATCGCGCCGCAGGGCGATGATGCCCAGGGGCACCATGAAAAAGGGCGGGGCACCGGTTTCATCTAAGATGGAAGAGAAGCTGCATGAGCACGCATCAAAGCCCGCCAGCAAGGCCCACAAAGGCCTGAAGACGGGCGGTGTTGCGCTGGGTAACGCCGGTGGATTCAAGAAAGGCGGGGCCGTCAACACCGAGATGCACACCTCGAAACACGACGCCAAATCCGGCGGTCAAACTAAGGGCGTAAGGCACGGCAACGCCGGTGGCTACAAGACCGGCGGGGTCACCCTCGGAAACGGTGGTGGCTACAGGTCGGGCGGAAATGCCACCAAAAAATATAAAGATGGCAAGTTAGTCACTGACCGCGATGTTTCAGAGGCCGCGGCAATTGATCCATCTGGAAAATTAGCGCAGCAATATCGTGATTTGATGAAGTTGCGGCAGGACGATATTACTACCGTAAAGGGACCAGGAATAATTCAGAGACTTTTGGGTCAAAAACCAATACAGCGGCGCAAGCCAATGACCGTGGAAGAAGCAATAGCCGCCCAAGACGCACCACCAGGAATGGGTTCCGTAACTGAAACTGAAAAGTCCGTAACGGTTACACCACCAAGAAAAAAGCGCGGCGGTCGCGCCTGTTAGAAAAAAGCGGGGACCCAGGTCCTCGCTTTTAACTGGAGAAAACGATGGCTGACGCTGTTGCAACCCAGACGCTAGTAGACAACGAGCGTATGGCGATTATGAAGTTCACCAACATTTCAGACGGCACCGGCGAGAACAAGGCCCTGAAGGTGGACGTATCAGCCCTCAACCCTGCCGCCAATGGGGGTGCCTGTGACGGGGTTACGATCTATAGGATTCATGCCGCAACAAATGGCATGGAGGTAGAGGTTTTCTGGGACGCCACCACGGACATATTCTGTTGGGGCATCCCGCAGAACACCTTCTACAGCATGGACTTCTCTGCCATGAGCGGCCTGACCAATAATGCCGGGGCCGGCAAGACAGGCGATGTTCTTTTCAGCACCCTGAATCAAACGAGCGGTGACTTCTACACCATCATCCTTGAGATGGTGAAGCACTATGTGCAACCGGTCAACTACACGCTGCCGCCCAACCCAGGCTCTGGATATGAATGATGCCGGCGACTAGCAAGGCCCAATTCAGGTTTATGAAGGCCGCCGCAAGCAACCCTGCGTTCGCCAAAAGATCAGGCATCGCCCCCTCCGTGGCCTCGGAGTTTACCTCCGCCAACAGCGGCAAGAGGTCCTACTCCAGGCTTCCTGAGCACAAGGCATCGGGTGGCGGTCTTTATGCCAACATCGCCGCCAAGAAAAGAAGGATAGCCCAAGGCTCCGGGGAAAGGATGCGCAAACCGGGCTCACCCGGTGCCCCCACCGCGGAGGCGTTCAGAGAGTCTGCCAAAACGGCCAAAGCCGAGGGCGGGGTGTCCCTGTCGGTTGGGCGCGGGGAGAAGCTCTCAACCAACAAGGGCGCAGGACTTACCGCAAAGGGCCGAGAGAAATACAACCGCGAGACTGGCAGCAACCTGAAACCGCCCCAGCCCCAAGGGGGGGCAAGAAAAGACTCTTTTTGCGCTCGTATGTCAGGCGTTGTTAAAAATTCAAAAGGGGACGCCCCAAGGGCAAAAGCATCCTTGAGGCGTTGGAAATGCCCCGGATGGTAAAGGAATGCCATGGCTTACTCTGGAACTATAGGGGCCACCACCGTAAGCGTTCAGACGCTGATTGATCATGGTGCCCGCAGGTGTGGAAAACTAGCCGAAGAGCTGACATCTGAACAACTGGTGTCGGCCAAGCAGTCGTTGTTCTTCCTGCTGTCGCACCTCGCCAACAAGGGCATAAATTACTGGTGCATTGACAAAAAAGTCTTTGGCCTGAAGGCCAACCAGTTCATCTACACGATGCCGCTGGGCACCGTTGATGTGCTGAATGTCCTGTACCGCACCCTGAACCGGCCATCGGGCTCCTACACCTCCTCGGCGGGAGGGGTGGTGGCAAATGTTTACGATGAGAACGTTGACACCATCTGCCAGCAGAGCGCCGCCAACGGCAACATATCGGTCAATTACGGCACCGACAACCCCATCTACGCGGGTTCCATAGGATTTCTGCCCTACGTCGCCGGTGGCGGGTCGGCGACATGGTCGATCATCTACGAGTACAGCACCGATGGCTCCACATGGAGCACGCTTGTTGATCTGGGCGAGATAAGTATCACAGACAATGAGTGGGTATGGACCGACATAGACCCCGGCCAGTCGGTGGAGTATTACCGCATAAGGGCCTATGCCAGCACCACGCTCGCGCTCCGCGAGTGGTATGTCGGAAACAACGCGCTCCTGGTGCAGATGTCGCGCCTGAATCGCGACGACTACACCAACCTGCCGAACCAGAACTTCACGGCAAATCAGCCCTACCAGTTCTGGTTTGACCGCAACGTACCGAATCCAAACCTATACCTCTGGCCAGTACCGGACGATTCTTTCATCCAGATGACGGTCTGGTATCAGCGCCAGGTCATGGATGTTGGGGCGCTGACGGGCGAGATTGAGATACCGCAGCGCTGGTACGAGGCGCTGGTCTTCATGCTATCGCACAGGATGAGCCTGGAGCTGCCCCTGGTTGCCGCGGACCGCATCGGTTACCTGGAGAAGCAGGCCGACAAGTACCTCTTCGAGGCCGAGCAGGAAGAAAGAGACAAGTCACCCATCTACCTGGCCCCTAACATTTCAGTCTACACAAGGTAAGTGTGCCCATATTTCTTGACACCAGGGGTCTTGCATCGGTAGCCATAGCCGTCTGCGACCGCTGCAAGATGAAGGTGCCTTTCGTCAGCCTGGTTGCAGACACCAACTTTCCGGGCTTGAGAGTGTGCGCCGACAGGGGCTGCAAGGATGAACTAGACCCGTACCGGTTGCCGGCACGCAAGACCGAGCGCATTAACCTGCGTTTCCCTCGTCCCGATGTCAGCGTCGCGATTGACCCCAACGCGCTGGTCACCAGCGGCTCTACCCAGTACGACATAACGACAGAAGGAAACACGCAAACGCCGGAGAATACCGGCAACCTCGACAACATCGCACCGAGCCCATAATGGCCCAAGTACAAATCTCGCAGCTACCCTCAGCCGGCGCCATAACAGGCACAGAGCTGGTGCCAATTGTTCAGGACGGTGTGACGGTAAAGACCACGACCGGGGCGATCTCTGCCTCCCCGTCGCAGGACCAGACATTCATCACCGTAAACCAGGAACCCACCCTTGCGCAGTCACGCAGCCTCACAGGGGGCACCGGGATAGGGTTGGTGGACGGGGGAGCCCAAAGCACCCTCCAGATCACCCTGAACGCCACCTGCGGCTCCCTGGAGTCATCTGGCACCGGCCTGATAGCCAAGACCGCGGGCGCCACCGTCACGGCGCGTACCCTGACCGCATCGGGCGCCGGCGTCTCCGTCTCGAACGGCAACGGCGTGTCTGGCAACCCCACCGTCTCCCTGAGCGGTCTGGCGCTTGCTTTGGCAAATACCGGTGGCACCGGGATGCTGGCGGTTGTGGGGGGGAGCACGATCTCCGGGCGCGAGATTTACGGGACCGCCAACCAGGTCAGCGTGGCCAACGGCAACGGGTCTGACAACCCCACCATATCCCTCGCCTCCAACCCGGTGATCCCGGGCACCGGGGCGATGACGGTCCCTGTCGGGACAAGTGCACAGCAACCAGTCGGCTCAGGCGGTCAATTCCGCTTCAATTCGGACACCCAAACCTTTGATGGCTACGCCTCCGGCACCTGGAGTCAGTTCTCGTTGGCCGGTGGTGTCACCTCTTTTAGCGCTGGAACGACCGGATTCACGCCAGCAGGCGTCACAACGGGCGCGATCACGCTCGCAGGCACCCTAAACCCAGCGAACGGCGGTACGGGCGTCAACAATGGCGCCTACACCATAACCTTGGCCGGGAGCATCTCCACGGCCGGCGCCCTCACGACCTCCGGGGCCAACGCGCTGACCCTGACCACCACCGGGGCCACCAACGTCACTTTGCCCACCACGGGCACGCTGGCGACCCTTGCCGGGACCGAAACCCTCACCAACAAGACCCTGACTCTGCCCATCATCGCGCAGATCAGCAACACCGGTGTCCTGACGCTGCCCAACAGCACCGACACTTTGGTTGGGCGCGCCACGACCGACACCCTGACCAACAAGTCAATCAGCGGATCAACCAACACGCTGACCAATATCCCGAATTCGGCCCTAACCAGCTCATCAGTAACAATCGGCACGACCAGCATATCGTTGGGCGCCACCACGCTGACATTGGGGGGGCTCACATCCATCGCGCTCACACAAGACCCCTCGAGCGCGTTGCAGGTCGCAACCAAGCAGTATGTGGATACCCTGGTCTCCTCTGGGGTCACCTACCACACCCCGGTCAAGTACGAGGTGCCCGATACCACAGGAAACCTGAACGCCACCTACAACAACGGCGCCTCCGGGGTCGGGGCCACGTTGACCAACGCGGGCGCCCTGGGCGCCTTCACCCCGGACGGGGTGGTTGCGTCGGTCGCGGACCGAATCCTGGTCTACAACCAGACCGCCGCGGCCCAGAACGGCGTGTACACGGTCACGACGGTCGGTGACGGCGCAACTGCCTGGGTCCTGACCAGGGCCACCGACGCCAACAGTTACGCCCTGAAGAGCTCCACCGCTCTTGGGGAGGGGGACGCATTCTTCGTGTCCTCGGGCAACACCGGCGCCGGGGAGACCTATGTCTGCAACACCTCCGGCACGATTACCTTCGGCACCACCTCGATCACCTTCGCGCAAATCTCCGCCTCCCAGGTCTACAGCGCCGGCACCGGCCTGACCCTGAGCGGGACCCAGTTCTCTATCACCAACACCGGGGTCAGCGCGGCCACCTACGGGTCGGCCTCCCAGGTGCCTGTGCTGGCGGTCAATGCCCAAGGTCAACTGACCACGGTCACCAACACCCCGATAGCAATCAACGGCAACCAGATCACCTCCGGCACCGTAGGGGTGTCCTTCGGGGGCACAGGGCTGTCCTCAGGCACCTCGGGTGGGGTTCTGTACTTCTCCGGGGGCACCACCCTGGCGAGCTCCGGGGTCCTTGGCGCAAGCAGCCTGGTGGTCGGTGGCGGGGTTGGGGCGGCTCCCTCGAGCATCACAACCGGCACCGGGGTGACCGCCGCCCTTGGGGTCAACACGGGAACCGCGGGCGCCTTCGTGGTGAACGGGGGCGCCCTGGGGACACCGTCCTCAGGCACCCTGACCAACGCCACGGGGTTGCCCCTTACAAGCGGTGTGACCGGTACGCTCCCGATAGCCAACGGGGGAACAAACTCAACGGCGACCGCAACGGCGGGGGGCGCAGCCTATGGAACCGGGAGCGCGTTTGCGTTCACCTCCGCAGGCACCGCCGGACAGGTATTAACATCCACGGGATCAACTGCTCCCACATGGTCTGGCATCTCTGGAGGAACTTTCTAAGGATATACATATGGCTCAAACAGGATACACCCCCATCCAACTTTACCATAGCACCTCTGCTGGCACGTCGCCTAGCGGCGCCAATCTTGCCTCAGGCGAGGTGGCGTTGAATGTCACTGACGGCAAGCTGTATTACAAGGATGGTGGGGGCACGGTGCAGTTGCTTGCCAGCAAAGATGCGTCAAGCGGAACATTTAGCAACGTAACGATCACTAGCAACCTCACCCTCTCCGGCGGCACCGCCAACGGGGTGCTGTACCTGAACGGCAGCAAGGTGGCGACGAGTGGGAGTGCGTTGGTATTTGACGGCACCAACCTCGGCGTTGGGACGAGTTCACCGGACGCG
>Ga0194119_10007575_pt1 | contig 15252 bp, 19 predicted proteins | sample TA2MahC100mmetaG_FD_148620 | JGI IMG/M metagenome (GOLD analysis project Ga0194119, IMG submission 148620) | Freshwater microbial communities from Lake Tanganyika, Tanzania - TA2015018 Mahale Deep Cast 100m | ecosystem: Environmental > Aquatic > Freshwater > Lake | place: Tanzania: Lake... | reverse complement strand
GACATAAACCAGATCACCCGTGAACACGACCGCAGCGTCTGGAAGGTAAATCATCGTGTCCCCCGGGTAGTGGGCATTGGTCTCTATCCACTGGATTCGAACAGCATCAATTACCACCGCCTGCTCTGGAGGCTGATGTGTTTTTGTTGCATAAAACGGTGTCGTGCCAGCCAGTTGCCCACCGACAAACCGCTTTAGATTATCCAACTGCTGCTGAGAGGATGCCCGCTGAGTCTTTATCGTGCCCGCCATGGCATGAGTTTCAACGCCTTTCTTGGCAAAGTGATCGTTACCCAGCCAGCGGTGGTCTTGCGAGCCCGTGTTGAGCACCCATTTAATGGGTTTGCTCGTTACAGCTTTAACAGCCTGTTCAAGCATGGCTGCACTATGGGTACTTGCGCCACTGTCAATCAAGATCACGCCGCTTGCGGTCACCACAAACCCGTAGTTTGCGTTTAGCCCGGCATTGGCCTCACTGCGCTGGCCCAAGGGTCCCACAATCGCGTAGACGTTATCGGTAACCTTAACTGCCTTCGGTACATAGCGCTGTTCTGCGCTAGCTACACTTAGGCCAAAACCCAAAAACAACAGAGCAAAGCTGCGGCGCAATAAGTAGCGCATACAAACTCCCTATCGAACAGGCAACCAGAGTGTCGCCCCATGTCGAACATTGTATTGATCTACATGCCCTGAGACAGTCTGTGCATCGTCAATGTAGTGAACATGAAAACGCTCGCCGGGATGAGACACGACGCCCTCAAGCTTCTGGCCGCTATACACGGCAACCAATTGGCCGGTTGCGGTCGGATTGCGAAATACCTTCATGCCGGACTGCTTATTCGTATGGCCACCGCCATGGCTATGACCTCCGTGGGTACCCTGCGCAGTCGATCCCGCTTCAGGCTTCTCGCCCGTCAGGACATACCAAATCAGGTGGGAGTACCCGCCAAAAGAAGCAACTTCACTGTACTTGGAAGAGTTCCCATTGCAGGTTGCGACACATCCGATGGTGACCACGTTTGAAGTAACGCATGCCTAGATTTCCGTGACGTTGCGGAACGTTATCCACGACTTCGTCACAGCTCAATCGCTTTTTCCAAGATGGCCTCTCTCAAATATCGATTGAGCTCATGTTCGGGTATGAGTTCTCTGTTGCGCGCTCATCAAGAATCATGCGGCCCGCCGAAGAGGTCATCTAATTTCTGCCTTGCCGAATCGTTTGCAGTGGCCTTGCTGGGCTGAACCTTGGGGTATTCCTCAGCAATGCGGTCTTCAAGATAGGTCGCTGGGTTTGGTGCAGCGCAGAGCCTTCGCACCACTTCCTCTGGCACTGGTCTGAACGCCAATATCTTCCCACTGCGCCATGTGACTTCAAGATGGCGAGACGCCGTATCAAACGAGACTCTGGAAATCTCCCCTGTCACAAATTCTTTAAGCATCATGCGCTCCTCTGTTTGATGGCGCGTTTGCGTCTGAAAGCACCTCAGCAATCAATGCAGCGACCAAGGGTTCGCACTGGCGGCACTTGTTACAGATACGCTCTTTGGCCCTGAGCGCATCTATCGAAGACACAGGGTATCTTTGAAGGTACTCTCTCAAGTCTTCTTCCCAGACACCGTTACAGACGCAAATGACTTCTGCCATCCAGGCGATTCTCTCTCAAACCGCGATCGTTTTTCTAACGATCCTAATGAGCTGCACGGCTTGGGCTAAAGAGATCTCAGGCCGGGTGGTGGCCATCGCCGACGGGGATACCGCCACGGTGTTGGTGGCTGGAAACCGGCAAGTTCGCGTTCGACTAGCAGCCATAGACGCACCAGAGCGAGCGCAGCCTTTTGGCAATCGCAGCAAGGAGGCCTTATCCAAACTGATATTTGGCAAGGAAGTCACGGTCAAGGTCACAGACACCGACCGCTATAAGCGCACCGTGGGCATCATCATGCTGGGCGAAACGGACGTGAACCTGGAGATGGTGCGACTGGGCTATGCCTGGGTCTACCGACAGTATGTGATCAACCTTCCCCGGGCGCAGGCCCTGCAGTACTCCGCAGCAGAAGATATTGCCCGACGTGAGAAGCGAGGCCTGTGGGTGGATCAAGCGCCAACACCGCCGTGGGAGTGGCGAAGGAGGAAGTAGATCATGCCAGTGCCATTCATTATCGGTGGGCTCAAGCTGCTAGTAGTCGGGCTGCTAAAGCCTTTTTGTGCTGATACCCCAACTCGCTTTTGCCAAAGACAACGTTGTTTATCATTATCTTCCCAAGTTTCCTGCCAATCAAAGGGTGGCGCAGCTATGTAATGGAGGCTCTTCTGGTCTCTACGGGGGTGATTGCCCTGGCCGAGGTCGACGACGAAACCCAAGTTGCTCGCCTTCATATTAGCGAGCAGGTTTAAGCGTCCGATTCCCCTTATTCAGGGCATTCTGGTCGCAACCCTTCTAAACCATGGCCTTCCGGCGGTAATCTTTACGCTCCTGGGTCTCGCGACTATTCTCAGCACCGGAGCCATAATGCCCGATACAATGAATCCGGATTCCCCTTCGCACTGAAAGTAGAAAGTAGGCTCGCCATGATTAAGTTTTATTACAACGCTGCACCTAACCCCATGAAAGTAGCGCTGCTACTTGAGGAACTCGGCCTAGCCTATGAACCCATTCCAATCGACACGCGAAAGGGAGATCAGCACACCGCCGCTTTCGAAAAAATAAACCCAAACAAAAAGGTGCCCGTCATTATCGAGGACGGCCTTCGGGTATTTGATAGCAACGCGATTTTGCTTTACTTAGCCGACCGTGAAAAGCGATTTGCCCCACAAGATATGGCCAGCAACGAAAGGGGCGTCATGCTCTCCTGGCTTATGTTCATTGCGTCGGGTATTGGTCCATTTTCTGGGCAGTCCGTGCATTTCCGCTACGCAGCGCCCGAACCCAAGGAATATGCATTAAACCGCTACGACTTCGAAGCCAATCGACACTGGAAGATCATCGACGATCATTTGAAAAATTCAAGGTATATGCTTGGAAATGACTATTCGATTGTCGATATGGCCTTCTGGGGATGGGCGCGTCTTCTACCTTATGTATTAGGCACAGGCGATTCGACTTGGTCGACCTACCCTAACATCAAAAGACTATTAGATGAGGTCAATCAGAGACCCGCTGCAGCCAGAGCAGAAGCTCTAAGAACGAAACATACGTTTAAGACAGAAAATGACGAAGAAGCGCAGCGACATATGTTCCCTCAGAATGCAAGACTGAAGAAATGAAATGATCGTCTCTGCGCCCTCGGTCTGCCCCCACGATTGTACGAGTACCTGCGCGCTTGATGTCGAGATTAAAGACGCAAGAACCATAGGTCGGGTTCGCGGGTCGCGACGTAATTCCTACACCAACGGCATTATTTGCGAAAAGGTAGCCCGCTACGCCGAGCGGGTCCACCACCCCGACCGCCTGCAGCACCCTTTGAAACGCTCGGGACCCAAGGGTTCGAAACAGTTCTCTCGAATTAGCTGGGAAGAGGCTCTCGATACCGTCGCAGAACAGTTTCAGAAAAAAGCTTCCCAATACGGCCCAGAGACCATATGGCCATACTTTTATGCGGGCACCATGGGCCTCGTACAACGAGATGGTATTAACCGCCTGCGCCACGCGCTTCATTATTCTCGATGGTTTTCAACGATCTGTGTGACGCTTGCGGATAACGGTTGGATCGCAGGGACCGGGGCCAAACGCGGGGTTGATATGCGAGAGGTCGATCTCCACGCCGACCTCGTGGTGATCTGGGGAGGAAACCCGGTCAATACGCAGGTCAATGTCATGGCACATGCTGCGGCCGCCAAAAAACGAGGCGCAAAACTCGTTGTAATAGATCCATACCGAACAGGTACTGCCTTGCAGGCCGATATGCACCTGCCTGTGCGCCCTGGCACAGATGGGGCGCTTGCATGTGCTGTCATGCACGTACTCTTTAAGGAGGGCTTCGCCGACTGGGACTATCTTTATCGGTACACAGACGCTCCGGAAGATCTTGCCCAACACGTATCGACTCGAAGCCCCGCGTGGGCTGAAACAATTACTGGAATTCCTGCAGAGCAGATTAATGCATTCGCACGGCTCTATGGCGCGACAAAGCACTCCTACATCCGGTGCCACCATGGCTTCTCACGATCTCGGAATGGCGCGGTGAACATGCATGCTGTCACCTGCCTTCCTGCTGTGACCGGAGCCTGGAAGGTGAAGGGAGGGGGTGCTCTATACGGGCAAACAGAAATCTATAGTGTCAATAAGACTTTAATCGAAGGTCTGGATTTGGTCGACACCTCTATTCGCGAGCTTGACCAGTCCAGGCTTGGCCCAATTCTTAGCGCAGACCCTAATGCGCTAAAGGGCGGGCCTCCTGTTACTGCCATGATCGTGCAAAGTACTAACCCTGCCGTGGTCTGCCCCGATCTCAATCTTGTGCACAAAGGTCTAGCTCGCGACAATCTGTTTCTGTGTGTGCACGAGCAATTTCTTACTGAAACGGCAGCATTCGCCGACATCGTGCTACCCGCTACAACGTTTCTTGAGCATGATGATGTCTACATGGCAAGCGGTCATACCTACTTACAGGTGGCAAAACGTATCATAGAGCCCTATGCGGAATCTAAAGAGAATCATTACGTCGTCTCCGAGATTGCGAACCGTCTTGGCGTGAATCACCGTGCCAATCGCATGACAGCCTGGGAGATTATTGATGAAACACTGCGGGCATCGAATCTATGGGATGCACGGAAAAACCTCGAAGCCGGGGGCCAGGACTGCGCCCTAAGCTTTGAAAAAGCACATTTTCTTGATGGCTTTGAGACCCCTGACCGAAAATTTCACTTCAAGGCTGACTGGAAAAAGTTTGGAGGCCGCTGGAAGGAAATGCCTGTGTTTCCTGACCATTTCGATGTCATCGATAACGCGAGCAAAAATAAGCCGTTTCGCCTTGTGACGGCCCCGGCAAGAGCATTCTTAAACTCAACATTTACGGAAACGCCGGGGTCAGTCTCCCGTGAGAAAAGGCCTACCGCCCTTATTCATCCTGAAGATTGCGTGATCTTAGGGCTTCAGAACGGCGATCAGGCCCGAGTTGGTAATGACAAAGGATCGGTCACCGTTCACATCAGGCCGCAAGATGGGCAACAGCGCGGGGTTATTGTCATCGAAGGCATCTGGCCTAACCAGGCCTTTGAAAATAGACTGGGTGTCAACGCAATCACCAGCAGTACTCCGGGGTGGCCTAACGGCGGCGCCGTATTTCATGATACCGCCGTATGGATTGAACCAAATATGCTGAGCATAAGCTAGCCAAGACTTCGTCACAGTTCAATCGCTTCTTCCAAGATGGCATCTCCCAAATACCGATTGAGCTCATGTTCGGGTATGAGATCCACTGGTCGCCCTGGCAGATCAGACAACTCACGGGTCTTGCACCTCAGCGTCAAACCCACGGAGGATCTTTTCTCCACGGTAGACAACATGAACGCCGGATCCAAGACTGCTTAAGACACAGGCAAGCTCCAACGCGATATAGCCCGCATCTTGCACAACTACCTGCTTTGGCTGATGGTCTAGAAGAAAAACAAATCATACATTCCGTGAGCACTTCCCTTTTTGGAATCCAATCTCCGACCTCTCTCAACCGAAGTAATTTTTGCCAAAAAATACCTGCTCAACGATTCCGTCAAAACCGCGTCGTGAGGTTGATCCACCCTTCAGGTAAAACATTCACCAATTTTGCCTCTAGCCACTTATCGCCGCCGGTCAAGATTGCGACTCCAAGCAACAACACGAAAAGACCGAACCCTTTCTTTACATTCTCCATGTGGGTTAGCACCCAGCCACGTACCTTTCCAAATCCTGTGCGCGAGGCATAGGCCGCAGCGACAAGTATCGAGGCTGCTCCGAGTCCGAACATACCCAGTATCAGAGTACCGCGTGCAGCACCTCCTTCAGTCGCAACCATGGTGAGCGCACTCGCAAGCATGGGCCCTGAGCAGGGGCTCCAGACCATTCCCAATAGACTGCCGGTTGCAAAGGCTCCTACTAAGGAACCACTGTCGACCCGGGTAGTGGCCGAGTATGCCCCACTGGCTAATGGCGATATCAGTCGAGTGAAACCTGCATTCAGTGTGGGGATCAGCATCACCAAGCCGAAACCAATCAGCAGCCAGGCCCCCACAAGGCGAATGACGTCGGTATCAATGCCGAGCGCCTCTCCCGCCACACCAACCAGAAGGCCGAGCATCGCAAACATGGCGACCATGCCAGCGCCCATGGCAACTGGCGCCCACCGGTTAGCCTGCAGTGCACCACCAAGAACCACTGGAAGCAGCGGGAAAACGCAAGGGTTAAGCGTGGTGAGGCTGCCCGCCACCCATGCGAGGCCAAGTTCAGTGGGGCTAGGCATGCGACTAGAGGGATGCCTTGGGTTTGGTCAGCTGGGTGATGAGCGCACGCACATCCTCCCAGCTAAGACACGCGCGAGCGGCCGACATCAGAGTGCCTTGAGAAATGCGGCTTTGATGTCAGCTGCCTGGGTCTGCCCAGCCAGACGGGTGACCTCCTGAGGGCCTTTGAAGACCACCATGACCGACTGCGAGCGAATCTTCATGGTCTTGCGGAGTTCCTTTTCCTTGTCGTAATCGGCAATCAGAACGGTCACGGACTTCAGTTGAGGGTCTGCCTTCAATGCCTCAAGTGATTTTGCCTGGGCGACACAGGTTGAGCACCAATCAGCATGGAAGTGCACGACCACCGGCCTGCCTTGTTGCTGAACTGCGCTTAGCTCCGATTGGCTAAAAGGCTTTAGTTCTATGGCGTTTGCCCATGTGCTTATGGCAAGCAGGCCAGCCGCGAGCGCAGTCTTGATACCGGAATTAAAATTGAGCTGATTCATGTCGTTCTCCACGTGAGGGTTCAGAGGGGGGTGGCATTTGCCTACCGGTTGTAAGTTCGCTGTGACCCACGTTTTGGTTACAGGGGAATCGACATTTTTTAATTTCGGCTAGCGTGTAACCAAATGGCTCTTCCAAGCGAACTAACCCAAGAGAGCGGGCCCCACGGCACCGAAATCCGGCTCAAGCCCCTTTGGCTTGCAGCGCAGTCCGGTGACGAGCAGGCCTATGCCGAGTCTCTTCTCTTAATGGCGGGGCAGCTCCGGGGGTATTTTCGAAGGCGCATGCCCTTTTTTACCAACGATGTAGAGGATCTGGTTCAGGAGACATTACTTGCAGTGCACTTGCAGCGTGAAACCTACGATTCGAACTACCCGGTTACCGCTTGGCTTCTGGCCATTGCAAGGCATAAGCTCGTGGATCTCTGGCGTCGCCGTGGTCGCAGAGAGAGTCTGCACGATGATGTGGACGATCTCGATGCCTTGCCTGTGGCTGAGGAGCAAGCCGATGCACATGCTGCTCGCGATCTTTCCCTGCTCTTACAGGCGCTTCCCTCGCCGCAGCGGCAGGCCATTGAACTTACAAAGCTAGAGGGGTTGTCGATTGCAGAGGCGTCAACGCGCACTGGTCTATCGGAATCGTCAATCAAAGTATTGGTGCACCGAGGGCTCAAGCGGCTCTCTGAATTGGTGAAGGAGTAGTTACGATGGACACAAACCAGCTGATTTTGGTTATATCCCGCGGGGCTGGCCCCGCAACAACCTTTGCCGTGCCCAGGCGACTCATCCCAGCCTCGGTGGTGGGGCTTCTGGCAAGTGTCTTGCTGTCGGCAAGCCTTCTTGGCCTTTTATCTGTTGAGAGCTTTCAGCAGCCCGTCACCTGGGTCAAGCTTGGCTATGCCTTGGCTCTGGCCCTAGCTGCAGGGCTGCTCACGGCGGCCCTCGCCAAACCGGTCTCGGGGCTAGCTCGACCCGGCAGGCTGCTCTTGGCCGTGGTGGGGGGCATGCTGCTTGTTGGGCTTGTATATTTTGCGCTTGCACCCGGCAACGAAAAGAGTGCCGCTGTGCTTGGTCAAACATGGACATCATGCTCATGGACACTCATGGCGTTTTCCTTGCCGGCATTGCTTGGAATACTCCTTGTACTTAGAACATTTGCACCCACACGACTCAAGCTGGCCGGCTGGGCCAGCGGATTCTTGGCAGGAGGGCTAGGCGCAATAGGTTATGCCTTGGCCTGCCCAGAGTCCTCGCCCACCTTCGTCGCCATCTGGTACACGCTCGGGATATTTCTAACCGGGCTTATTGGGCGCCTGATTGCGCCCGTGGCGCTGCGTTGGTGAGAATTTTCATTGGGCCCAAAGGTTGAATCTCGAAGCAAGTGTGCTGATTGTTTGCGCGGATTGGTGCACGGTCTGTCGTAATTTCAAAACGACGGTCAAGGAATCTCACGGCTGCAGAGTCACCTGGGTAGACCTTGATCACTTTGAAGAGCTACCAGGTAGCCCCGAGATTGAGACGTTTCCGACCGTGATTGTTATGAAGGACACTGCCGTTCTTTTTATCGGGGCAATTAAGCCAAACAAAGAGTCGCTAGAAAGCTTAATCGGCGCGGTTAGCGACCGCGCTCCAGCCCCGGAGTACGAAGAACTGGGGCGTCATTTGCATCAATTATTGGCAACGAAATCCGCTTGAGATTTTTTGACCGCTGAAGCCCCCCTACCCACCCCCTGCCCCAGAAGTGTCGGGTTACCCGACGTTTGGTGATCATGAGCAAGCCTTACACCCTGGCAACAACGAAGGGTCACCCCCTGCCCACGACGGCTTCAACCGATTCCGACTCTCATTGAAAATCAGTGGGTCAGCAGATTTTTTCTGCCCAGTAGTAAAAAAGTAGTTAAGTCAGGTTTCGCAGACCCACATTTTGTGAGGTCCTGGTCGCGGGCAGGGCCTACCTTTGCCTCGCTCTGGAAAAAGTCATGTTCTTCCGCAGCGTAAACTAGCTCATGAAATGGTCGATAAGGGGTGCCTTGCTGCATCAGCCAAATAGGTTGCTAGGTACTGGTAGCCAAATCGCGAACCTCCCAGACCGTGGGAGAAGGCAACTAAGGGTACTGGCTGTAACGTATTGGCTATTTGAGGCAGATACAGACGCGTCGAGATAAGCCTTTGCCGATCGACATCAGAAGGCCAAGCTCAACGACACGATGGGCTTGATCACCTGTTGCTATTGCACCCGCAGGTACTCCTACGAAGCAAAGACCGACTGATCCACCTGTGAGGGTCAGGCAGTTTATGAGGATCTTCCGGCGCTTCATAAAGCCCTTGTCTCTGTGCGCTTAGCCAGCCGGGGGCGGATCCACATTACTAGGCCAGCACCAGCCACTAGTGGAAAAACACCCCACTGAACGATGGCGACGAATGCCGCATTGTCGCGAAGTGGACTGGCGTATACGAAGACGCCCAGAATTGGTGTTGTGGCCAGATGCACATTGCGAAGCAGACGGTGGGTAAGGCGCATGGTAGATCCTTTTCACTTTTGATTAGTGACTGAGTTCTTGCAAAAAATTGTCGATAAGTGAGGTTACAGCGTCTGGGTCATCGACGACCGAAATATGAGCTGTGTCGAGCACCTCGAAATGACCATTTGGCAAAGCTTGAGCTGCACTCTTGAGAGCGTCAACGGGGTACATCGAATCTTGGCGACCAGCCACGAAGAGTGTGGGAGCCTTGATCCCGTTCATACGATGCGCGAGGGGCTCGCGCTCAATAAGAACAGATCGAACCGCCTGTGATAGTGCTGCACCATCGGCCTGACGCAGATGGTGGTGAAAATCCTCTTGTACGATACCGTGATGTTCAATGGTGGTGGGCAGGAAGAAAGCCTTCGCAACGCCGTTTCTATAGATCGCCATTGAATGGATCCAGCGTGCACCCCAGACCACGAATTTATCGCCAAAACTGGGGCGATCGGGTGCTTTGATAACAGGGGTGTTGAGCATGACTACGGCTAGTGTTCGCCTAGGGTATGCCAGCGCAAATTCCCCTGCGACCAGACCACCCCAGGATGTTCCAACCACCACCACAGGTTCAGTGATCGTCAATGAATCAAGCACCTGTCCCAGTGCTTGGCCGCATTCATGCATTGAGAACGCTGCCGGGGAACGACCACTCTCACCGTGACCTGGCCCGTCAATGGCGATGATTCGGTGCCTGTCACGCCAGACTTCAATCTGGGGGCGGTAAATCCTGTAGTCAGCGAGGATCGAAGGCCACAGGACGATAGTTTGGCCCTGAGGTTCTGCCGGCCCTGAGTCACGAACGGCGAGTGCGCCGACACAGGTCGATACTTTCTTCGCAGGCGGTAGCAGTGACGCCATGGCTCCTGTAGCTCTATTTTTTATTGGGGTCACTTCCTCGGATGCCATGGTGTGTGAATTCAGGACTCTTTAGTGATATGTCAGGCAGATTATGGCGGCATTGCCCATTAATGTAAACAGCGATAACATTACCTTATGCTCAATAACGAAATACCTAGGGCCGCTTCTTATCGAAGTACAGCAAAAACCCGAACGCGAAGCTTTCACCACGGCAATCTTCGGCACGAACTGATTGATGCAGCGCTGTCAGCTCCGGACATAGAGGGGCTGTCGTTGCGACAGCTCGCTGCTAGCCTAGGCGTCACGGCAGCGGCCGCCTATCGCCATTTCGACAGCCGTGAGGGTCTGTTATTTGAAGTTGCCCGTATTGGGTTCAACCGTCTTAGACAGCGGTTTGCTTCTGCTTTTGATATCACGGTCCCGCCATCGGACGCTGAAGAGGCTCGGCTCCGTCTAAGCCGCCTAGCACATGCCTATCTGCAATTTGCAGATGACGAGCCTGCCGTGTGGCGGCTGATCTTTGGCGCACAGGCTGCGGCGTATCGGCAAACGATCGATTCACACGGCAAACCCGACAGCTACGAGTATCTTCCCGCGGCTTTGTTGGGGTTGTACTTGAAAGGTCTTGTTCCGACACCGCCGAGTGAGCGTGACGCGCTATTTGCATGGAGTGCTGTCCACGGCGCAGCCACCTTGCGAAGCGGACGCGTTCCGGATGCGCTCATTCCGATTCCGGAACTTGCGAATGAAGTAGCTGAACGCGTAATTCGGGCCATGAAACATCCCTAACTTTCACAGGAGATATAGCCATGATTCTTCACGACCTTACCCCAGGTATGCACCCGCGCCGCGTTCGAATCTTTATGGCTGAAAAAGGCATTTCGATCGAGCGACGTGAGGTGAATGCCGCGGGTGGAGCCAATGCCATGCCGGACTTTCTTCGGCTCAATCCACTGGGCAAACTGCCCGTGCTTGAACTCGACGATGGCAGCTGCATTGCCGAGTCCTTGGCGATTTGTCGTTATTTGGAGGCCTTGCACCCGCAGCCACCATTGATGGGGCCAACACCTCAGGCCTCGGCCCACATCGAGATGTGGACGCTGCGCATGGACCACGAACTATCGCAGGCGATCGGGCTGGCATTTGTGCACAGCGGTGACTTCTACCGCGGGCGCGTTGAGCAGGTGCCCGAAGTTGCCAGATGGGCGCACAATCGGGCGCTACAGACCATGGCCTGGCTGGATGGCGAGTTGGCTGAGCGCAGCCACATCGCTGGGGAGGACTACACCCTGGCCGACATCGTTGCCCAGTGCGCCTGCGTCCTGGGCAAAGCGGTGGGCTTGCGCATCCCGCCAGAAATGACCCACTTGTCGAGGTGGTTTGGACAGGTCTCGGCCCGACCCACTGCCCGGGCATGATGCTTTGACCAAGGAGAACCCCATGTCCGGACACGGAGTCTGTTGTGTGATCGGCGCTGGTGACGCCACGGGTTCAGCGGTGGCCCGGCGCTTCGCCAAGGAGGGCTACACCATCTGCGTGGCGCGGCGCACTGAGGCAGCCTTGAAACCGCTGGTCGACCAAATCACAGCCCAAGGCGGTCGGGCTCTCGCGTTCGGACTGGATGCACGACGCGAGGACGAGGTGATCAAATTCCTCCAGCACATCGAAGCGGAAGTCGGCCACATTGAGGTGGTGGTGTTCAACGTAGGCGGCAATGTCCGATTCCCAATCCTGGAGACCACGGCTCAGAAGTACTTCAAGGTCTGGGAAATGTGTGCCTTGGCGGGCTTTCTGGTGGGTCGTGAGGCTGCCCGTGTGATGCTGCCTCGCGGGCGGGGGACCATCCTTTTTACTGGCGCTACAGCCAGTCTGCGGGGTGCTGCCGGCTTTGCCGCCTTTGCGGGGGGCAAGGCGGCGCTGCGGGCACTGGCCCAGTCGATGGCGAGGGAGTTCGGTCCACAAGGCTTGCATGTAGCGCATGTCATCATCGACGGCCTCATCGACACCGCCTTCGCACGTTCGAATTTTGCTCAGCGCGTGGCTGAGGTCGGACTCGATGGCATCCTGAACCCGGACCATATCGCAGAGGCCTACTGGTGGTTGCACAGCCAGCCTCGCGATGCATGGACTTTCGAGCTGGATCTGCGTCCATCCGTGGAAAGGTGGTAGCGGCCATGTCCCGAATAGCCGTTTTCGGTGCCACAGGCCTCACGGGTGGGCTTGTCGTCAGGCAGGCGCTCGCACAGGGCCATGAGGTCATCGCTTTGGCGCGTGACCCGGGCAGCGTGACACTGCGACACACGAGCTTGCGGGTGATCGGTGGCAGCCCAATCTCGGTTACCGACGTTGAGCGCTGTATACAGGGGGCCGATGCCGTCATCCACTGCCTGGGTATTGGCGGAAAAGGGGATGGCAGGCCGACCTCACTCGTCTCTGATTCGGTCCGGCTCGTTTTGGCCACCATGCAAGACCATGGAGTCCGTCGCATCGTGTGCATGTCCAACATTGGCGCAGGCCACAGCGGAACCTGGTTTGCAAACCGGATCGTCATACCGCTGTTTTTACGCTGGCTGATCCCCATCATCGAGGATAAGAACCGGATGGAGTCGGCGCTGTGTGCCAGCGCTGTTGATTGGGTGTCGGTGCGTCTGCCTAACATCGTGGCGGGTGTCGACAAGCCGATTCGGGTGAGTGCTGATGGCCGGGGCCTCGGGTTTTCAATCACTGCCGAGTCGGCCGCCCGCTTCCTGCTGGAGCAAGTGTCTTCCGATAGATACCTGCGCCAGGCGCCGAGCATCAGCAACTGACGCAAGATAAAAAATATCAATAACTAGGGCATGCAGACTTCAACCTCATCAGCAAGCAGGTCCTCGATCGATCGCTACCTGAGCGTGACCGGCTTGTCACTCTGGGCACTGGTGATGGCCTTGGCACCGGACCCGGGATTCAGTGCTCCTTTCCTCTGGTTGTCGCTGTTCTGGGCCATGCAAATTGCAATTGGGCTGACCGTTCTTCAGACAACGCTTTATCTGTTGAGCAGAGCAGACCGACAAGGTCGAATGCCTCTGTGGTCGCTGGTTACGGTTAGCGGTTTCTGTGGTGCTGCAGTACTGACGCCGATCTACTGGATGATTGGCGGGGGACTGATGCAGCAGGTGTCGGCGTGGCCTCGGCACGCACGGAGCCCGTGGTCGAGGGCCTGGGGGCGACATTCGTCGCTTACGACGCGGCCCAAACGACCTTGCATCAGCAAAGGCACCCGGGCTGACATGCCTCGTGCATCGAAGCTCGATCGGAGCGATCCATGAGCCCGGAGGCCTGGTTCCAGGTGGCGAACACGATCGCACTCACCGGCTGGCTGGCGCTGGCGCTCAGCCCACTCGCGCCCCGTCTACTGAGCCTGCTGGGTGGCATCGCCATGCCGCTGCTACTCTCAGGCGGCTACACGGCCATCGTGCTGGCCCACTGGGCCTCGGGGCAAGGCGGCTTTGACAGCCTTGGCGCAGTCGCGCAGTTGTTCGAGAGCCGCTGGCTGCTGCTGGCGGGCTGGGTGCACTACCTGGCCTTTGATTTGCTGCTGGGCGCCTGGCAGGTCCGGACGGCGCGCCGCGAGGGTATCGCGCATCTGGCGCTGCTGCCCTGCCTGCTGGCCACCTTTCTGTTCGGGCCGGCGGGGTATCTGCTGTTCCAGTCGCTGCGTGCGGCGCACCGGGCGGCACGCAGCCATCCTGGGGATGCGGCGGCCATGCCCGCGCCCGGGCCCTGGACGCTGGCCCGCCTGGCGCACGATTCGCCCCGCTACACCGGGCTCGCGGTGCTGCTGGCGCTGGCGATGCTGCCACTGCTCGGGGCCCTCGCCCTCGACACGCGCCTGTTCCAGGGCATCAACGTCTGGATCAAGCCGCTGAAGTTTCACATCGCGCTGGTCGTCTATCTGGTCACGCTGGCCGTGTTCAGCCGTTTCGCGTCGACCGAGATCACGCGCAGACCCTGGTGGCAATGGCACGAGCGCGTCGTCGTTCTGGCCGTGGTGCTGGAGATGGTCTGGATTGGTGCGGCGGCAGCGCTGGCGACGGCATCGCATTTCAACGAGGCTCCCTATTGGGCTGCTATTTACTCGGCAATGGGTATGGCGGCCGTCGTGTTGACCTCTGCCAGCACCAGTCTTGCCTGGGGCATCTATCGGTATCCGGCCGGGAATCTCTCGCCTGCGGTGCGAACCGGTCTCGTGTGGGGGCTGGCCCTGACCCTGCCCCTCACGCAGATCACGGCCGGCACCTTGTCGGGGTTGGGGAGCCACTGGGTGGGCGGCACGCCCAGCGACGCCGGTGGCCTTGGTCTGATGGGCTGGTCGCGGGACGGTGGGGACCTTCGGGTGGCCCACTTCTTTGCCACCCACGCCCTGCATATCGTGCCGCTGGCTGCGCTGGTCTGCGCCAGGCTGTTCGGCCGCGACGCACGGACTCCGGTGCACATCGCCGCCTTGGCTTACATCGGTTGGGTGGCGGCCACCTTCATTCAGGCCTTGATGGGCCAGCCTTTCCTGGCGGGGATATTCTTTTCCTGATTCAGCGGTCTGCGCGCGGCGCTTTCAGACAGTCCAGGACGGTGTGACAAGACACCACGAACGGCAAGATATTCATAAATGAATGTCATATATAAAAACATAAGCAATTGCGGTTATTAACTTGTCCTTGGACACTATCCGATTAGAAAAGGAAGCAAAGCACTTTCTCCAGACAACAGTTTAGACCCTCCCCCCCCACCCCACCCCCTGACCAGGAAGTGTCGTGTTACCCGACGTTTGGTGATCAGGCCCTGCCCTTGCCCAGCCCCTGAAAATGTCAGAAAAGTAGTTAACTTTGGAGTTAACTACTTTTTGGTCAGACTGCACCTGACCTTTTTTGCTTAAGCGTTGAAAATATCTGAGATTTTTGATGGAAGTGACAGGG
>Ga0194119_10007568_pt1 | contig 15258 bp, 7 predicted proteins | sample TA2MahC100mmetaG_FD_148620 | JGI IMG/M metagenome (GOLD analysis project Ga0194119, IMG submission 148620) | Freshwater microbial communities from Lake Tanganyika, Tanzania - TA2015018 Mahale Deep Cast 100m | ecosystem: Environmental > Aquatic > Freshwater > Lake | place: Tanzania: Lake... | reverse complement strand
CTGGTCTTCGACGACCGGAAGCTGGGCTTCGTGACTAACGTGTATTGGTTCCACCGACGCTACGCGGGCGAGTATGAGCCGCGCCCGCAGCAGCCGCGCGGCTGGTATGTCTTCGGCGGTTACGACGCGCAGCGCGCGGTCGAGCGCACGCCGGGCGTTTCCCAGCCGGAGTCGCAAATCAAGGACACGGCGGCGCTGTTCTTCTTCGAGGACGCGGCCGGCGGCGGGCAGAGCGGCTATCTCACCTCGGACGCGGGGACGAACTGGCTGGCCGAGACGGCGGACAAGCAGTTGACCGGCTATCCGCTGGACTTCCCCGCGCCGCTGGCCGGGCAGCGGAAGCTCCAGCAGACGCCGGTGTTCAGCGGGGCGTTCGAGCAGGACGTGCTGCGCGGGGCGGTGCGGGCGACGAGCGCGTTCCGCAGCTCGGGCGGCAACAGCGGCGGGGCGGTTTGCGTGAAGTTCAACAACGTGTTTTATCCGGCGGCGGTCTTCCTCGGCGGCACGGGGCAGAGCGTCGTGCGGTTGATTGACCGCGACGTGGTAGACCTCATCAACCGCGCCGAACTCACTGCGAACACGGGCGACAACAACACTTCGGGCGGCGTGCCGACGGGCGGCGGCTTTGGGTTGCCGGTGCCGGTGGGTCTGGGTCTAGGTGCGATGGGGGTGCGGCTACCAGCGAACGCACTGGCGGCGGGCGGCGGGTGGCGGTTCGTGCGGCCGGATGGGGCTGCGGATCCGTTTATAAGTGATAACAACATGACCACGAACCGCTTGGTAGGGTTGTCGGTCAACGAGATTGAGTTTAAGCCGGTTGCTGGGTTCCTAACTCCAGGCCGATTTACCGTGCCGGTGGTCACTGGTGCCACACAACTCGTGAATGTGGTATTTGCAACTAGCTTGTCCAACCGCATCGTGAACCGCTCGCCAAGTGACTTTCAGTTTGAGGTGAGCGGATCATCGTTTGGACGCTTCGAGGTATTTGGCGCAAAATGGAGCGATATACGCAATTCGACGGCTACCCCGTGGGCGTCCTTGGGCACTTACACGCTCGGTGCTAATGGGCTACTGACCTTCACCAACGTGCCCGGCGCACCCTACCAGTGTTTCCGCATTAATTACTTCACAAACCAGTGAGCACTCGGAAGCGATTGCTTTTCGTGAGCTGGCTTTGCCTCACCACCTTGTGGCCGCAACCGCCAATTCGCGGTGAGCCGGCTCGCCTCGTCAGCATTGAAGGTGTGGTTACTTGGGCGCGCTCTGGTGGTTTACAATGGGAGGCGGCGAAAAATAATCAAATTTTGCAAGCGGGCGACCAGCTCCGAACCGGTCCCGGCAGCCGCGCGGCAGTGCAATTCTCGGATCAAAGCGTCAAGCGCCTTGCCGAGGAGACTACGCTCATATTTGCAGTGCCCGCCGGGCAGGAGAAGGGAGCCTTTGAGGTCGAGCGAGGTAAAATTTTTTTTAAGAGCTGGGAGCCGCCCAACCAAATCCGGTTCAAAACGCGTACGGTTTCTGGCGCAATTCGCGGCACAGAGTTTGCCCTCAGAGTGGCGGAGGATGGTGGCACGGAGCTTACGTTGTTAAATGGAGTAGTGGACTTAGAAAATACTGCTGGCAAGCTGTCCTTGCAATCTGGCGAGTTGGCGACGGTTGTGGCCGGACAGCCTCCGCGTAAGGCCCCAATGCTGCAGGGTCAGCAAGCGATTCAATGGTGCCTGTACTATCCGGGTGTGTTAGACGTGGATGAATTAGCTATCTCAGCCACCACGTTCGCCGGATCGTTAGCGGCATATCGCAATGGAGACCTGCGCGGTGCGCTGGCCGCTTGGCCACCGGGCCTCGAACCACGCGGGACGGTCGAACAAGTTTTTCGGGCGGCGCTCAACTTGAGCGTAGGACAAGTTTCCGAAGCGGAGCGCTTATTGGAAATGTTGCCGATTACGGATGAAAAGTCACAGCATTTCGCGCAGGCGCTGCGCAAAGTCATAGCGGCGGTTCGTTTTGAAAAATATGTGGCCGGCTCTCCGACTACAGCTACAGAGTGGTTGGCCGAGTCATTCTTTCAACAGTCACAGAGGAGTTTGGACGCAGCGCTCAAAGCCGCTCTGCGAGCAGTTGAGATTAATCCCCAGTTTGGATTTGCTCAAGCTCGGGTAGCCGAACTTGAATTCAGTTTTGGACGCACAGCGGCCGCGCAGGCGGCTCTGGAACGAGCTCTAAATCTTTCACCGAGACACGGTCAAGCTAGGGCACTGCAAGGCTTTTTGTCAGCGGCGGCAGGACGACACGCCGAGGCTGAGTCAGCTTTTACGCAAGCGATTATGGTAGATTCCGCATTAGCTAACGGGTGGCTGGGCCGCGGGTTAATGAGAATCCGCCGCGGTGCAGGTTTGGAGGGCCGGGCGGACCTGCAAATAGCGGCGACTCTGGAGCCAAATCGCGCACTACTGCGAAGCTATTTAGGCAAAGCCTTTCAACACACGGGCGATCTGATGTTAGCAGAAAAAGAACTGGGCCTTGCTCGAAAGCTAGATCCCAATGATCCGACTTCGGCCCTTTATGCTGCCTTGCTAAACCACCAGCGGGATCGCATCGCTGCGGCCATCCGAGATCTAGAGGAGTCGGTGCGACTAAACGACAATCGTGCTGTCTACCGATCACGGCTCCTCCTGGATCAGGACCACGCAGTGCGCAGCGCAAACCTAGCCAACATTTACGAAATCGCGGGCATGCGTGAAGTGAGTCTGCGGGAGTCTGCGCGAGCAGTAATGTTCGACTACGCCAACTATTCCGCGCACCTGAACCTCGCCAGTAGTTACAACGCTTTACGGGATTCAACCCGATTCAATCTACGCAACGAGACAGAGTGGGCAAGCGAGTCATTGCTCGCTAATTTGCTGGCTCCTCCTGGTGCGGGCTCGCTTTCGCAGAACTATTCCCAAAATGAATATGGCCGGGCGTTCCCGCGGCCAAGGATAGGTCTCACTTCGACCACAGAGTATTTCAGCAACGCACGGGAAATCCGCCAAAATGCATCGCATTTTGGTTACCGGGATGGCACAGCGTACGCCTTCGATCTGGACTATGGGTATAAGCGCGGGGACCGAGTTAATGGAGGACTATCACGCATAGAGTGGTATTCCACCGTAAAGCAGCGGCTCACGTCGGAAGATTCACTATTGATGCAGGTCAAGTATCAAAATTATAACACCGGAGATAACTTCCAGCGCGTAGACCCTGCTTCGTCTCGCCCAAATCTCCGTTTTAAAGAGACTCAAGAACCACTCGCGCTGTTGGGTTATCATCACGAGTGGGCCCCGGGAATTCATACCTTGGCGTTGGGAGGACGTTTGATCAACGATCAGTCTTTTTCAGACCGAGCGGTTGCGCATCTGGTGGCTATCACCGCACCATTAGGTCTCGGCCCATTTTCCGCAAACTACGATCTGGCTTATAATAGCGAGTTTGAAATCTGGTCAGCTGAGGTGCAGCAGATTTTTCAGCGTGCAAGGCACACCGACATTTTAGGGGTGCGCCTGCAACGCGGTGAGTTCGACGCATCCAGCACCTTGACGGCATCGCTTGGCAATGTGTTTCCGGGCGGGCCGTTTGTAACTCGGGGTAACGGAGACATGGAGCGTGTAACTCTTTACGCTTATCACAACTGGGAGTTAGTTGAAGGTTTACTGCTTACTGGCGGGTTAGTGCATGAACGACTTGTCTGGCCGGTAAATTTTCGGCGCTCACCATTGACCTCAGGCGAGGCGGAGAAAAGCCGCTGGCTGCCAAAGGTAGCACTGGTATATAATCCGCAACCTGCGTTCATTGCACGTTTGGCCGCGGCGCGAACTTTAGGTGGTGTGAGTTATGATGAGAGTATCCGGTTGGAGCCGACACAGCTTGCGGGTTTTAGCCAGTCGTTTCGTACGCTGATTCCTGAGGCGTTGAGTGGTTCAGTTGAGGCGCCAGTATATGACATTCTCGGCGTGGGATTTGACCTAAAGTTTCCCACAGCTACCTATGTAACTCTCGAGGCCGGGGAGCGTCGTCAACGTTTGGATCGTCAGATCGGCGTCCTGAACTTTGATGCCGTGTTTGTGACCACGGCTCCCGGCAGCACGGAAGAATCACTACGCTTCCGTGAGCGTGGCATGGTTCTGACGGTTAATCAGGTGCTAGGCGATAACCTATTCTTTGAGGGTCAATATCGCGTGACCGATTCGCTACTGCGGCAGGACAAGCCGTCGCTGCCGGCAACTGCAGGATTCCCGCGAACCTCGTTTTCCAACGGTATTTTACATCATTGCCGGACAGCGCTGCTACTCACATTGCCGGAGAGCTTCTTTTGTCGTGCTGAGTTCAATTGGTGGAATCAAAATGGCCAAGACACCTCGGTTGGAATTGGCGACTCGTTTTCGCAGGTCAACCTGCTAGGCGGTTGGCGGTTCCAAAACCGGCGGGGTGAGCTAACGGTTGGCTTGCTCAACGCCACAGGCAAGGATTATCGCCTTAACCCGATCAACTATTATCAAGAAATGCCACGCGAACGAACGCTGTATACGCGACTAAGGCTGAATTTTTGATGAGCAAAAGCACGTTTATCTTCCTTATTTTTACTGCCGAAGGGCTTCCAACACCACTTTAAGGTTCAGCAAAAAATATAGTGAAGAATACCTACAGATACTTTATCTTTATAGAATCAAGAGGTCTGTTCGATTTTTTATCACAACGTGACACTCGAGAGTAAGAGTGTTGGATCTCCTCGGTTCAACCGCTGTTTAATTATTTGCCACTTTCTTCGTTTTAACGCGGCATACCGAATAAATTTATTAACGAGCTTTTGGATTTTTTGGAGAACAATTTGGCCCGAGTTTTCGGACGGTAAGAGACTAACCACGCAATTCAACGGTCTGTTTGCCGACTTCTTTTATGCTCCACCGTAGTTAATAGTGCCCACTCAAACGCCAAAAGTGTCTGCATTTGAGCATCTGAATGCCTCTCTGGTGTAGTAGTCCAGAGTGAATTTACGCAAACCAACACCCTCGCAGCGCCAATTGAGCAGCTTCTCGTCGCCAGGCTACTCTCGGCGGTCATTTGAGCTGGGAATGGACAAAGAAAGCGCAAAGACCTAAATTTACGTTTAGGCTCTTATGAATGCTCTTGTTGCCGAAAAGTTAATCTCACAAAGCCCTTATGGCTGGCCCTAAAATCACAAACCGCAAAGGCGACTTTCTTGCCGCCGGAGACGTTACTGAGCGGGAGAATAATTTGGTGCCCGCTAATGCAACAACCAACAACGACAAGGAAAAGTCCCCGCTCGCCGCGTCGGATTCCACCATGCAGGATGTTGAACTACGGACTTACCCAACACAGTTGAATCAGCATTCGTACGAGGAGGCCGATACAGGCACCAAGCTGGCTAATGGCCGATTTACATTAGTCAAGAATCTCGGCCGTGGCAGCATGGGAGAAGTATGGCTCGCGGAAGACGCCGTGCTGCAACAGCGCGTGGCATTGAAGCGCCTGCCGCCTGAGCTAAGCGGCGACATCGTGGGCATGGAGACGCTGCGGCAGGAGGCTTCCAAGAGCCAGCGGCTCGCGCACCCGTCCATCGTCCGCGTCAACGACCTGCACTACGACAACACCGGGGCGTTCATCTCGATGGAGTTCGTGGATGGGCAGTCCGGCGTGGTGTGGCGGCTCGCGCAGCAGCAGTCGGTCGCGACGTGGGCCGCGCTCACGCCGCTGGTGACGCAACTGCTCGACGCGCTGGAATACGCGCACGGCGAGGGCGTCATCCACCGCGAAATCAAGCCCTCGAACATCCTCGTGGACGCGCGCGGGCGGGCGAAGCTGCTGGACTTCGGCATCGCGGCGACGTTGAGCCATACTATGAACCACGCGTCGCTTCAGCACGTTCGCGCGGGTACGCCCAACTACATGAGCCCGCAGCAGCTCGAAGGCCGGCTGCCCAAGCCCACCGATGACATCTACGCGCTGGGCGCGACGCTCTACGAATTCCTCACCGGCAAGCCGCCATTCCACTCGGGTGACATCCCCTCCCAGCTCGCGCACGTCGCGCCGACGCCATTGGCCGATCGCATGAAGGAACTCGGTGTCACCAATCCCGTCCCGCCGAACGTCGCCGAGGCGATTCTTGCCTGTCTGGCGAAAAATCCCGAAGAGCGGCCGCAGACCGCGACCGACCTGTCGCGCCGGCTGGGCCTGAGCGCGCCGACAGCCGTGGTCAGCGCCGCGATTAAATCCCCTGGCGCTCGCGTCAAGGCGGCGCTGGGCGTCGTGCTGGACCACCTTTTTGAATGGTGCAAATCCGTCCACGAGTCGGTGTTTAGCGTGCGCCGCCTGAGCCGCCGCTGGCCGGCGGGCGCGGCGGGCGCGGGGCTGACGGTCGCGTTTGGGCTGGCGCTGCTGCTGACGGGCAACGGAGACGCGTTCGAGCGCGTGAGCTACGATGTGCTCTCCCGCTGGCACGTCCCGCCCAAGCCGACGGAGGCCGTGGTGGTCACACTGAACGACGAGGCCGGCAAAATCCTGAAGCAGCCTGCCAATCGGCCGTGGGACCGGCAACTCCACGCGCAGCTCATCAACAGACTCAACTACGGCGGCGCGAAACTCATTGTCTTCGACATCATCTTTGACGAGCCTGGACCGGACACGATGGCGGGCAGGGCGGCGGACGTCGCGCTCGCCCAGGCTATTCGCAGCCAGACCAATGTCGTGCTATGCGGCGAGCACCTCAGCGAATCGGAGCCCGGTAAGGGCTGGTCATACCAAACCAACGCTCCATACGAGCCTTTTCGTCTCGCCGCCCGCAGTTGGGGCTTCTCCCTCCTGCCAGAGGACGCAGACGTGGGTATCCGGCAGCACGGCCCGACTTTAGAAACGGCTCCGCCGCTAGCCTTGGCAGCTGCGCTGGCCCATGGCTCTCCCGCGGCAAAGGCCGCACAGCGCGATTCCACGCCGCGATGGGTGCGCTACTACGGTTCCTCCCACACCATCCCCCAAGTTAGCTACGATCAGGCCCTGCTGAATGGCGCGCCCACAAACTTTTTCCGCGACAAGGTCGTGTTCATTGGCGCGCAGCAGAACACTGGTTTCGTCGGGTCCGCCAAGGACTCCTCATTGACGCCGTTTAGCTCTGCGTCCAAAACGCTGACCTCCCGCGTTGAGATTCAAGCCACCATCTTTCTCAACCTTATTAAGGGTGACTGGCTTGTGCGGCTACCGGGCGCGCTGGAAGTTACGCTGGTGGTGGTGTTCGGTCTGTTCGTCGGCTGGACGCTGACGATGTTGCGGATGTGGTCAGCGATGATTGTCGGCCTAATGCTGGCCGGAGTCGTGGTCGCAGGCGCACTCGGGCTGTTTCGCTGGCAACAGGCATGGTTCCCTTGGACGATTCTTATAGCGCAGGCCGGCCTCGCATTGGCGAGCAGCTTTATCTTCAACTCCTTCCATAGTCTCATTGAGACGCGTTTGCTGGAGCGCTCGCTCGCCATGCACCTGCCGCCTAAGCGTGTGAAACAAATCCTCAGCTCCCCAGACACGCTGAAACCCGGCGCGGAGAGGGTGGAAATCACCATCATGTTTAGCGACATATTGGGCTTTTCGACCATCGCGGACCGAACCCTTTCGGACAAGCTCTACCAGCGCCTCAACGCCTACTTTGGCGACCTAATACAGTGCATCCACGATCACGACGGCACGGTGATTAAGTTGCTGGGCGATGGTGCGTTTGCTATCTGGAACGCTCCTGAGCCGCAGCCCAACGCGCAGGAACTGGCCTGCAAGGCGGCCATCGCAATCCGTGACCGCCTACCCGATTCGTTGAGCACCAAGGTTGGCTTCCGCTTCGAGACGCGCATTGGCCTGCACTTCGGCGCAGCCTCCGTGGGCAACCTTGGGAGCGCCGAGCGCATTGACTACACCGCCATCGGCACCAACGTGAACGTCGCCTCGCGCATGGAGCAGCTCAACAAGCACCTCGGCACGATGATCCTCGCCTCCGAGTCGGTTGTGTCCGAGGTGGAGGACACCATCGAAACGCGGCTGGTGGGTTTTTTTAAACTCAAGGGTCTCGACCGCGTGATGGAAGTCTATGAAGTTATCGGCCCGCGCGGCTCCAAAACGCAGACGTTTTGGGTGGACGCCTTCGATGACGCGCTAAAGCAGTTCCGCCTTCAACACTGGGAAGCGGCAGAAGCGGGCTTCAAGCGCGTGCTCGAGCTACGCGGCAAAGACGGCCCATCCAGCTTCTATCTTACACGCCTCCAGCAGTTCCGTGCCCAACCGCCCGCCAAGGACTGGATCGGCGAGATCACGATGGACGAGAAATGAGGTCGTCGGGCGTGAGCTCGCAACCCATGTCCTTGAAGCGCCAGGCTCAAACATTGAACAACACCAACTTTAGTGGCGCCATTCGGGGAACGTGCATTTAGGCAAGGGAGCGGGATTGAAATTCGACTTGCTTTGAATTACTTTGCAAAGACTCAGCCATAAAAAATCGCACTCACTAACTTAATAATAATGTGCTTTTATTAATACGTTGGCCTCGCAATCTTTCACATGAGACCATGTCATGGTTGGCGTCATTCACCAACGAAAACACCCAAGTCCAACTCCTACCTCTAGTTGTTCAGGGGACTATGTGAATTGCCTAAAAAATTACGGATAGTGACCCCCTCATTCTAAGTTATCGTACTCGCCATATTGTGGTTGGCTCACCAGCCAAAAAACTCGAAAGCGCATTTATTGTTTATGTGGGAAAGCTTTAATTTATTGAGCTGTGGCTGCCAAGTTCGTCCAGTTCAAGAGGTTGCGCGTAATGGCGGGAACTACAAATTAGCAACCTAAATTCTCAATGAGGCTCGCAGAGCACAAGCCACACCGCGCCCGTTGCCTCGGCGCAAAGCAAACGAGACTAATAAGCATTAATGATGCCATTTTTGCACCGAATGCGATTAAACATCGTTATTATTATCTCGTGTGGCAACAACCGATTCGTTGCCCAGTGACGTGGTTCAAATATGTTTACCTAATAACGCGGCGGGTAAAAGAATATCTCGCTTTTATCTAATGCTTAGGAAAATTTTAATCCAATGCGGGTCTCTCAAGTGTTCCTGATCACAGCCGGGGTTTTAGTTTCAAGTATTGTTGTCGTAAAGTGGAGCCGATCTCGCCAGCTTGATCCGTTGATGGTGGCACGCGTGTCAGGAGTCGGGGTCGTTAAGACAGATGTGTCCCGCGGCACGCGTTCACCCGACCACCCGCCTGGCCTGAGAGCTGCAGTTGATCAAATCGAGGCGGTCTTGGGCGTGGTGAAAATCCCGTCGCGCGGAGGACTGCTAGCCGAGCTGCGGCAAAGGCTCGAAGCATTATCAGCGACGGAGCGTCGCCAATTGCTTGAGGATTTTTTCACCACTCAGCGGGATGCGGACTTAGGCGGGGAGTTCAAATTAGGGGCGGAAGGCGGACTAACGGCTAGCCCGACATTGCGCGTTTGGCTATTGAACGAGTTGATCCGACTCGACGTAGTTGGCGCAGCGGAATTGGGTCGCCAAGTTCTGGCGGAAATGGGCTCACCTGATGAGTGGGCAGTGGCGCTTCGCGCCGTGGCGCTGGGGGACAAAAGCGAGGATGCGCGACGGTTACTGCGGGACAAAGCCCTCTTGCTTTTAAGCCATTCCCCTTGGCAGCAGCAGCCCACGTCCGGCTACCTAAACGCGTTTGACGTGGCGGTCCACTTGAAGGATCAAGCGTTCGCCCCGGCGTTGAGCGGGCTGCTGCGCCAGACCAACCAGCCCGCGCTCGCGCACGCGGCGTTCCTCGCGCTTGACCGGCTGACCCTAGCTGCGCCGGTTGAGTTTCTCGGCGCTTTGCAGGCGCTGCCCGCGGAGTTCGAAGGCCGCGAAGCTGCACGCGCCTGCTTCTTTGCTCGTGCGGACGCGACGCACCCGGCTCAAAGGGAATTGCTTGAACAATACTTGCTCACCCCGGGCCGCAGCGCCGAGGAATGGAGTGCCTTCGCAGCAATGTTTCCAAACGCTAATCAATTTCTCTCGCACAATTTACTCACACGCCAGTCCGTACCCGACGGAGTGGTCTTGTCACGGCGTGACATCGCCACGGCGGGCGTCGTGCGCCAGTGGCTCGCTGACCCGCGCTTCACCAAACACGAAGCGCATTTGCGCATGCTAGAAGCCCGGTTAATCGAGTTTACGCGGCAAGCTAAAAAATGAAATTTTAACCTTCGGATGTTGAGTCAGCATCTCCTTTCAGAAGTCAACAACGCCGCAAGTGATTTTGGCAGTTTCTGCATCGCGGCGTGGAATTGAGTCACGCAGACTGGCTGGCCATACAGCGGGCGCAGGGCTGGCTGGAACTGAAACTGCCCTTGGAGGCCAACGAGGAACTGGACGAGGTTCAGCCCCAACTCCGCGCCCATCCCGCAGTGCTCAAGCTGCGGTATCAAGTCTATGCCGATGCGAAGCAGTGGCCGATGGCCTACGAGATCGAGCTAGGGAGCCCTCCGGCCGTCATCAAAACTAATGGCAATCAGGCAGCGTATCCTTGAAAAAGCTGGTGGAGGCGGGGGGAGTCGAACCCCCGTCCTTAGCAGAATAACCAGCCGCGACTACATGCTTAGTCCAGGGTGTTTTGTCGGCTGCGGGCTGACGCCTGGACGCGAAACCCGTTGCTTAGTCCGCAGTAATTTTCTCGGCTGCCAGCGCGCGGTCTCCGCCTTCAGCCATGCCTGCAAGTGGCGTTCATTCGACATAGCAGGTGTCTGCCGATGAACGTCGCGGGGGTTTAGGCCGCGAGGGCCAACTCGTCGTTAGCTCTTATGTTTTGGTCCGGTGTTTTACGAGGCCAACGAACCATCCTCGGCATGCCGCCTCTGGCGCATCTCCCAAGTCGAAACCAGTGCGCCCCCGGTCAGCGGAGAGACTTTCTGCCACAATGCCCCTTACGTCAAGGGGTGGGCTACCACTCGCGTGGTTCCGTATCGGTGTCGTTAATTCGCGAAATGGCAAGCAGCCCTGCCACGGTTAGTAGGCCGTTTAGAATGAGCAGTTCGTTACCGAAGCTGTAGCCGTTGAACCACGCCTTTGAGTTGGTGTCGAGCAGGTAGCACGCGATGGGTGGCATACCGCAGACCAATGGCACCCAGTTATCTCGCACACGCCGTCGGCAAATCAGGCCAAATACGAACAGGCCTAGTAATGGGCCATAGGTGTAATTTGCCAGCTTGAGCACTGCGCTGATGACACTCGGCGTGCCGACCGCTTGAAACACCAGGATAGTCAGCAGTAACACAACGGCAAATCCCACATGGATCCGGTTTCGCAGCACGGTCTTGCGCGCCTCGTCCAGATCTTTTCGCTGCTCAGTGCCGAGAATGTCGATGAGGAAGCTCGTGGTCAGGGTCGTCAGTACCGAGTCCGCGCTCGAGAACGTTGCCGCCGTCAGCCCGAGCACAAACACCACTGCGGCAAACGTACCCAAGTGTTGCAGCGCGAGCATCGGAAACAAGTGATCAGTGCGCGTCGGCAACGCCACGCTTTTGGCGGAGGCGTAGGTGTAGAGCAGCACGCCCACCGCGAGGAAGCAGAGGTTCACCAGCACTACTACGAGGCTGAAACTCACCATGTTGATCTGCGCCTCGCGCAGCGACCGACAACTCAGGTTTTTTTGCATCATGTTCTGGTCAAGACCAGTCATCACGATAGCAATGAACGCACCGCCGAAAAATTGCTTCCAAAAATAAGTTCCCTCCTTTGCGTCCCAAAAAAGCACCTGCGAGTTCGGGCTGTCGTTGATGACCTGAAGCAGTCCGCTCCAGTCGAGGCCAAGCTGCCGCGCGATGGCCCAGATGGACAGCCCCACGCCGAGCAGCAAGAACGAGCTTTGGAATGTGTCCGTCCACACCAGGGTCTTGATGCCGCCTTTGTAGGTGTAGGCTAGCATCAGGCCGATGATGCTGGCCACCGACAGCCAAAAGGGCACGCCCCACGCATCGAACACAAAGGTTTGAATGACACTGGCTGCCAGGAACAGGCGTGCTGCCGCACCCAGCGTCCGCGACAGGATGAAGTAGGCCGAGCCGGTACGTTGTGACCACGCGCCAAATCGCCCGCGCAGGTAACTGTAAATGGAGGTGAGGTTTAGCCGGTAGTAGAGCGGCAGCAGCACAAACGCGATGACCGCGTAACCCAGCACGTACCCAAATACGATTTGCAGATAGGAAAATGCCGACATGCCCACCGACCCCGGCACCGAGATGAAGGTCACCCCGGATAGCGAATCGCCAATCATTCCAAATGCCACCGCATACCACGGCGACGCCTTGTTCCCGAGGAAGTAGGAGTCGTTGTTTGCGTTGCGGCTGGTGAACCAAGCGATGGCCAGCAGGAAGCAGAAGTAAGCCGCGATGCAGGATAAAATGGCGGCAGGCGACATGATTCTCGTGATTTTGCAGCTTAACCAACGTTTTTCAACCCTGCTCGCACGCAAGTTGACCCTGCTCTGCCCGCCCGTTAGCCTCGGCGCATGATTATCGCACCGTCGCTGCTGGCAGCCAATTACGGGCGCTTCGCGGCGGATACCCAGCGCTTTGACCAGTCCGGCGCGGAGTGGCTACATCTCGACATCATGGACGGCCACTTCGTGCCAAATATCTCCTTCGGCCCCGCCGTGGTGAAGACCTTGCGCCCGCTGACCAAGAAGTTCTTTGACGTGCATCTCATGTGCTCGAAGCCGGAGATCCTCTTGGATCCGTTCGTGCAGGCCGGCGCGGACCAGATTATCGTCCATGTCGAACTCGGCGACCGCGTCGAAGGGCTGCTCTGGAAGATCAAGTCGCTCGGCAAGAAGGTTGGCCTTGCGGTGAATCCGCCCACGGCCATCGAAAACGCGCGGCCTTACCTTGACCACATTGACCTTTTATTGGTGATGACGGTGAACCCTGGTTTTGGCGGTCAGCCCTTCATTCACGAGTGCGTGCCAAAGATTCAGCAGGCCGCAGCGTGGAAGCGCGAGTTGAGTCTGAACTACCACATCGAAGTGGACGGCGGCATCACCTTCGACACCGTAGGTGAATGTGCGCGGGCCGGTGCGAACGTATTTGTGAGCGGCACTGGCGTCTTTGGTCAGCACAGCCTCAAAGCAGCAGTGAAGAAGATGCGCGCCATCGCGCTAAAGAACGACCCGGGCCTCGCGGACTTACAGTGCGACAAACCATCTTCCGCCACTCTCCCTCGATCTCCGTAATCTGCATAAACGCGGTTCATCGCGGCCCGCCGAATTTGTGATTTTACCGCCGGCCCTCGTTGCCCGATAGGCAATGACCACCGCCCACCACGGGATTTCTTCGTGTCCCTAGGGGTCTTTTCGTGGTCTACTTTCGTCGCTTACTTATGGCCAAAATCAAATTCGGAACTGATGGCTGGCGGGCGGTAATCGCGGAGGATTTTACGTTTGAGAACGTCAGCCGCGTGGCGCAGGCCACCGCAAATTACTGGCTTGCCAACCCCATCGCTGGGGTCACGAAGAAGGCTGTCGTTGGATATGACCGGCGTTTCCTTTCCGACCAATTCGCCCGGCGCACGGCGGAAATTCTCGCCGCCAATGGCTTCACTGTCACACTGACCAATTGCCCCACACCCACGCCCGCCGTCTCGTGGACCGTGAAGCAACAGTGCGGTATCGGCGGTGTGGTGCTCACCGCCAGCCACAATCCGGCAGTCTTCAACGGTTTCAAGCTCAAGGCCTGGTTTGGCGGCTCGGCTCCACCAGAGGTGTGCAGCGCGGTCGAAACTCTACTTGATGCAGAACCGGTGAAATCCATTCCCTTTGCCGAGGCCTTAAACGGTGGGCAAATCATCGTGCGAGACATTCGCGCGCCCTACTTCGCGGCGCTTAAAAAGCTGGCGGATTTTCCACTCATTGCAAAGTCGCGGCTCAAATTCGCGCACGAGGCACTCTTCGGCGTCGGCGCGGGCTGCTTTGAGGGCCTGCTCGGTGGCACGACGTGCCAAGTCACGACCATCAATGCCGTGCACGATCCATTCTTCGGCGGCATCAACCCTGAACCTATTGCCAAGAATTATGGCCGCAGCATGGCCTATCTTGCCAAGCATCCGCACGACCTCTGCCTCGTCACTGACGGCGACGCTGACCGTGTCGGCGGCATGGATGGCCGAGGCCGACCGCTTTCCACTCACCAACTCATCTGCCTGCTCCTGCACCACTACGTCGTAAACAAAGGCATGAAGGGCCGCGTGGTGAAGGCGCTCACCACCACCTCGATGGTGGACAAGTTCTGCGCCGCGCACGGCCTCGAGCTTATCGAAACGGGCGTAGGCTTCAAATTCATTGCCAGCGAAATTATTAAAGGTGGCGTTTTACTGGGCTTCGAGGAGAGCGGCGGCATCGGATTTCCGGGCCACATCCCCGAGCGCGACGGCATTTTGGCCGGTCTGATGCTCCTCGAATTACTCGCCACCGAGCGCAAGCCGTTGAACAAGTTGCTAATCCAGTTGGAAAAGCAATTCGGACCCCACCGCTACGGCCGCATTGACACGCACTTTCCGTTGGAGAAACGCGCTGCGCTGATGGAATTTTGCAAAAGTAATCCGCCCGCGAAGCTGCTCAAATCCCCGGTGGTGGACGTCAAGAGCTATGACGGCGTGAAGTTCTGCGCTGAGGACGGCACTTGGCTCATGCTGCGCGGCTCTGGCACCGAACCCATCCTTCGCATCTACGCCGAGGCAAAGTCCGACGCTGACGCGCAGAAGTTATTAAAGCTGGGCGTCAACCTGACGCGCGAAGTTTAAACCTTGGTCGGCTATCAACCAGCGACTACGACGGCGACAAGGATTTGAGTGTTGCCCATATTCATGACGAGCGACTTGCATTTTAAAGGTTGGGCCAAGCCTGGGCCCATACCGCCTGGTCTAGGGGCTGGGTTAGTGGTCGCCGACGATGAGACGTTGGATGCCATCAGCGGCCATTTTCGCCTCTTTCAATTGCGGGACGGACATCGTTTCTCAACGGATGACATTCTCACCGCGTGGTATGGCACGAGCTGGGTGCCCAGGGCGCGCTCGGCATTGGATCTCGGTAGCGGCCTTGGCACGGTGGGAATGATCGTGGCATGGCGTTTACCTGGCGCACAGTTGGTGACGGTCGAGGCGCAGCCCCAAAGCGTGGCGCTGGCCAGAAAGTCAGCGCAGT
>Ga0194119_10007567_pt1 | contig 15259 bp, 9 predicted proteins | sample TA2MahC100mmetaG_FD_148620 | JGI IMG/M metagenome (GOLD analysis project Ga0194119, IMG submission 148620) | Freshwater microbial communities from Lake Tanganyika, Tanzania - TA2015018 Mahale Deep Cast 100m | ecosystem: Environmental > Aquatic > Freshwater > Lake | place: Tanzania: Lake... | reverse complement strand
TACAGGGGCTGTGAAATTTGACTTCTTGGAGCCCGGCAAAACTTACCAAGCCGAACTCTATGTTGATCGTTCGGATGCGCATTTCAAAACCAATCCGCAAGCCTATCAAATCAGCAAGGTAGCCGTAGATTCCAAATCTATCCTGCGCCAGTTCTCTGCTCCAGGTGGAGGCTATGCCATCCGCATTCGGGAGGCAAGCAAAGAGGAATTGAAAGGGATCAAAAAATTGAAGTAAGCAACATTTGCCTTTCCTCATTGTAGGAAAGGCAATTTTTTTTCAACCCTACGGAGTCAACTTCGCGCTAAATCCTATTATTTATACCTTATAAGTAATTTATTTTCAATAAGTTAGACTATTCATTACGTTACTTTTCCTATTGCCAAGGAAAGGTATAAAACACAATCTCTCGGTAGTTGTCCCGCTCATAGAGGATGCCTAGCGTATCTCGGTCGAGTAAAACCAAATCCGAGTAAGCCGTCCAGGATGATTTTTTGGGGTCAGAAGTAGCATCTATGGGAATGGAGCGGTTCCAAGTGCGACCCTCGTCCCAAGAGAGTTTTACCGTGAGGTGGTTTCGCTCCTGGGGATCGGCTGCATTCGAATGTGCCAACACCATCTTCCCCTTCTCCTTGCCTAGAGCAAGCAAAGAACCTTGGCAAACTGGGTCGGGGAGTTGGGCTTCAAAATATTCCTCCTCCCAGGTGGCTCCCCCATCCGAGGAATAGGTAAGGATGCGTTGTCGCACCGTTCCCTCTTGGTTGCGCACGCTCATCAAGAGGCGGTCTTGACTGAGGGGAGCAGCGGTGGACTCGTTGGAACCTGGAAAGGTGAGGGATTCAGAGAGGCGATAGCTTTTGCCGTGGTCATCGCTGTAAAATCCATGGGCGCGGTACTCGCGAAAGTGCTCTTGAGGATTCCCTACCGAATGGTTGGCCGCCACAAAGAGTCTACCCTTGTAGCGTCCTTCTGCAATTTGGATGGCATGTCCAGGAGTATTCGCATAGTGTCTCCAATCCGCAGGGTGGGTGTAGGCGGGATTTGCTGCCGGATGGTTGGGGCGATGCACCTGGGTGGTGATGTTTTCAGGAGAGGTCCAGGTGGCTCCTAGGTCATAGGATTTGATGACCCATATCTCTCGGATGCCCTGGTTGAGGCGAACTTCGTACTCGTGGTTGTTGCCCGTATTGTAAAAAAGATAGACAACCCCCTGGGGATGTGCGGGGTCGAGGAGATCGACAACTGGTGCGGGGTTGCCTGCCTGCAGGCTGTCGTAGTCTACGAGGGTTTCTAAGGAAGACCAGGATTTGCCACGGTCACTGCTTCGCTTGAAGACGAGGTTGATGTCTCCAAAATCGGCACTTCCCTTGACTCGGCCTTCGGCAAAGGCCAGGAGATCCCCATTGGGTACTTGGAGGATGGCGGGAATGCGGTAGGTAGCATGCCCTTCTTGACCGCTGGTGAATACGGGGATTCTATCTTGAGCATGGAGCGTGTAGTAGAGGAAAAGAAAGAAAAGGGAGCAACTAATCCTGAAGAGCATCACGTAGTTTTTTAGTTAAGCTACAGGTAAATCCGAGCAAAATCAAGAAAGAAAGAGGGGTTGGTTACCTCTGGGTCAAAATTCTGAAACCTTTAAAACAGGCTTTTGGGCTTTTATTTAGCTCATATTTTAACCAATAAATCAAGTTTTGTAACATTTAAAATCTTTAATTAGAAAAAGTCTAAATAAAAATTGACTCGTATTTTTCGAAGCTGTATGTTTGCGCTATTATTTATAATAAGTCTAAATAAAAATATGAAAACCTGGGGTTTCCTTATTTTTTTACTTCCTACACTTTTATTTTCCTTGAGCAGCTTTGCCCAGAAAAATGCCATTTCAGGAACGATTCAGGATGTAAAGAAGCAACCACTCGCAAGTGTATCCGTGTACTTACAGGGTACTGTTCGTGGGGTACAATCGGACCGAGAGGGATCCTACCTCCTCAAAGATATCCCTGCCGGCGACTACCAGTTGGTGGTGAGTCTGGTAGGTTTTCAAACATACACCCAGGAAATAAAATTGGAAGCGGGTGCTACTCATGAAATCCAGGTGGTACTGAAGGAAGCCACGCTAGAACTAGGGGAATTTAGCATTTCGGCTAGCCGAGGGATTCAAGGGCAGGGGCACCTCCCCGAAGTGGAAGATTACCGGATCAATGCGGGAAAGAAAAATGAAATCATCCGAATCGGGGAACTGAATGCCAACCTCGCCATGAACAACAGCCGGCAGATATTTGCGAAGACCCCAGGAATCAGCATCTGGGAGAATGACGGCTCCGGCGTGCAACTCGGCGTGGCCAGCCGCGGACTCAATCCCAACCGCTCCTGGGAGTTTAACGTGCGTATGAATGGCTACGACATCACCCCAGACCCGATGGGCTATCCAGAGGCCTACTTTACTCCTCCCATGGAAGTGGTGGAGCAAATCGAAATCGTGCGCGGAGCCTCTTCCTTGCAGTACGGGTCGCAGTTTGGGGGCCTGATGAACTTTGTGCTACGCAAGCCAGACCCCTCCACCCGCTTCACTGCCGAGATGGTCAATACCTTTGGCAGTAATGGGCTGTTTAGCTCCTTCAACTACCTGGGTGGCACCGAAGGCAAATGGAGCTACACCGCTTACTTCCAAAAGCGGATGGGGAATGGCTGGAGAGAAAATGGTGCTTTTGATACGAATCACGCCCATCTCGTGGTGAACTATGCTGCGAGCAACCGCCTCAAATTGGGCCTAGAGATGACCTCTATGAATGCAGATACGCAGCAGCCTGGAGGATTGACAGATGCACAGTTTGAAAATAATCCCCAGCAGAGTACACGTGCACGCAACTGGTTTAGCATTCCTTGGTATATCCCTGCAGTCACTGCCGAGTACTTGATCTCCCCCAAAACTAAAATCAGCTGGAAAACCTTCGGGACCTTTGCTGAGCGCAATAGCGTAGGCTTTATGCGCCCTATCAACGTAGAGGACGACCTTGGCAACCGCCAGGTGGACCGAGATTATTACACTACCTATGGATCAGAAGTTCGGCTTAGTTCCTCCTACACCTTGTGGGGCCGAGAGCAGTCCCTCGTAGGTGGCCTTCGCTACTTCAATGGGCATATCGACCGTAAGCAATTGGGTTTAGGTACCGCAGGTTCAGACCTGAATTACAGCGTAGCCGCGGGCCCTTTTGCACGAGATCTAGACTTTTTGAATACGAATTTGGCGGCATTTGTGGAGCAGGTCTTTCGCCTCACCGATCGCTTCCTGTTGACGGGAGGATTTCGTTTGGAAAAGATTCAGTCCACCATGCAAGGGCAGCTCAACCGAGTGAATGGCGTGCCGCAATTCTTGGAACCCATCACTCTCAGCCGATCCTTTGCCCTTTTTGGGGCAGGCGCTGAATACCATGTGACGAAGAACGCTGAGTTCTATGCCAACCTTTCTCAGGCATACCGCCCCGTGTTGATTTCGGATTTGACTCCACCCGCGACGACTGATATTATCGACCCGGACTTGACCGATTCTAAGGGATACAATTTTGACTTGGGTTACCGAGGTAGTTGGACACCTGCCCTACAGTTTGACCTAAGCTACTTCCATCTCAACTATGCGGATCGGATCGGGACTATTGCCCAATTGCAACCCAATGGTCGCATCACCCAGTTCCGCACCAATTTGGGTTCTTCCATCAGCCGAGGTTTTGAAGGGTATGTGGAGGTGGATCCTATCACGGCGATTTTTGAATCTTCTCGCTTAGGCTATTTGCATCTATTTGCATCTCTAGCCTTCGTGGACGCTACTTATGGTGATTTTGAAGTGACCTCGGTGAGCAATGGGCAGATTCAAACGCGTAACCTGAAGGGAAATCAAGTGGAGAATGCACCGCGTAAAATCAACCGCTTTGGCGCCACCTACAACATCTCTAAATTCTCCATGACCTGGCAGTGGAGTGATATCGGGGAGGCTTTTGCAGATGCTTCGAATACCCTTGCGCCAAATCTAGCCGCAACGGTGGGATTGATACCCGCCTACCAAGTGCAGGACCTTTCGGCCAGTTGGAATTTCTGGAAGCAGCATTCGGTCAAAGCAGGGGTAAATAATTTAACCGATGCACGCTACTTTACTCGTAGGGCGGGGGGCTATCCTGGCCCAGGGATCCTACCCGCAGATGGACGCACCTTTTACCTGACCGCCGCGCTTAAGTTTTAAGGAGGGTAAATTCCAATGAAGCACGATTTTTATTGTGCACCTCCGGAGCACGCCTAACAAATTGATAGTTGTTCTATTAACATTTTGACCCTCTGGGGCAAGGATGAGATAAAGTTTCTACTGATTTAGGTTTAGTATGGTAAGGGAGGTTTTTTACCGTGCTACTGAGGAGCATTATGCTACTAGGAAGAAGCAAATAGAAATGTTGGAAGTGCTCCAGCGGAGCACCATCAGGAAGTTAAGTACTCTTTGAATATTTATGATTAGACAAGTCCACTTCCCGCAATGGTGCGGGGCAAGCCCCCTTATCTTCCGCGACGGACGTTCAAAAAAATTAACTCGCGCAAAGACGATAAGCCACAAAGGTTATGCCTTTTGTAGGTATGCCAGCCTGCCGATGGAAGATTGATCAACTAATCTATTTACGGGTTTTTTCTGCGGATATCTGCGTAAGCTTTTTTTCCGCTGATTCACGCGGAAAGGGTCTGCAGATTTTTAAATTAATCTGGAGGCCTATTGAACTATTTGCTCCTGAGGAGCAACATGTTAATAGAAAAATATAAACAAAAATTCAGTCGTGCTCCGGAGGAGCACCATATCGTTAACAACTCCCACCTATCCCTTCCCGTAAATTCTCTCGGAATTTTAGTTCTTTTTCTGTAGGTTAAGGGTATTCCAAAGGAGTCGTCAATTCTTCGGAAGCTTCGATCCAAGACTTCAGGTGCATATGAAAATTTTATCTTTCCTCACACTACTATTTCTCGGCAGTTCGGCTTGGGCGCAGTCCATCCCATCCCCCACCACCAAGAGACCCAACATCGTCTTTATCATGTCCGATGACCATGCCTACCAAGCCATTTCGGCCTACAGCAATCGACTCATCGAAACCCCCAACATTGACCGAATTGCCAAGATGGGCATGCGCTTTACCAATGCCACGGTAACCAACTCCATTTGCGCGCCCAGCCGCGCCACCATCCTCACTGGCAAGCACTCCCACCTCAACGGCAAGATAGACAACGACTTTCCCTTCGATACCACCAACGTCACCTTTCCCCAACTCTTTCAAGAGGCTGGCTACCAGACAGCCATGTTTGGCAAACTCCACTTCGGCAATGCTCCCAAAGGCTTTGACCAGTACAAAATTTTGCCCGGGCAAGGATCCTACTACAACCCAGACTTTATCACCAAAAATGAGGGCACCATCCGCGTAGAAGGCTATGTCACCGACATCATCACCGACATGACCTTGGACTGGCTTGAGGAAGAACGAAATCCCAACGACCCCTTCCTTTTATTTTACCTACACAAGGCCCCGCATCGGGAATGGCTCCCTGCCGAGCGGCACTTGGAAGAATTTACTCGGCGCACCTTCCCAGAGCCGGCCACCCTCTTTGATGATTACTCGGGACGAGGACGTGCGGCCAAGGAAGCGGAGATGAACCTACTGAAGCACCTGCATTGGTCTGGAGATTCCAAGATTTATCCCTCGGTGATGAAGGAACTAGGGATCTCTGGCACTTCCAATTGGGACACGCTTGCTTTTACCCGTGAGCTGGGGAGATTGACGCCTCAGCAGCGTGCCAACTGGGATACATCCTATGACCTCGTCAATGCTTCTTTTAAAGCCTCCTTCCCAAGTATGGATGACAAAGAAAAGATGCAATGGCGCTACCAACGCTACATGCAGGACTACCTGGGGACCATCCGGGCCGTAGATGAGAATGTGGGACGTGTCTTGGATTACCTAGAAGCCAACAATCTGATGGACAACACGCTCATCGTCTACACTTCGGATCAGGGCTTTTACCTGGGGGAGCATGGCTGGTTCGACAAGCGCTTTGTGTACGACGAAAGTTTTAAGACCCCACTTTTGGTGGCTTGGCCAGGAAAAATCGCTCCCAAGAGCACCTCGAGTACCATGGTGCAAAACTTGGACTATGCCCAAACCTTCCTAGAGGCAGCAGGTATTCCTGCACCCGCAGACATGCAAGGGGAGTCCCTGCTCCCGCTGCTTACCGGAAATTCGGATTCCTGGACCCGTGATGCGGTCTACTACCACTACTACGAGTACCCAGCAGTACATATGGTGAAGCGGCATTATGCTGTGGTGACCGAGCAGTACAAACTGGTGCATTACTATTACGATGTGGATGAGTGGGAACTGATCGACCGCATCCAAGATCCCCAAGAGCTGCGCAATGTCTACGATGACCCTGCCTATGCCCCTGTGGTAGCGGAACTCCACCTCAAACTAGAGGAACTTCGCAAGCAGTATGGCGATAGCGCAGAAATCTCCCAAGGCTACCTGGACACCTATTTGGATCGATTGGAGAAAAATCCGGCCTACGGAACCAATGAGGAAGTAACCAAGAGATTGTTGGAAGAGCGAAAAAAATCCAAAAAAGAACAGCAGTAGGAAGTACCTTTTCCAGTCTTGTGGTTTCTTGCCTAAAAAGATTTGGAAGAAGATGCCTAACTTTCTTTTTCAATTCAGATCCCCATGGTGCCCATCACCCACAAATCGAATACGCTACGTAAAGCCATCGCTCAGGCCATTGTCCGCGTGAGCAAGCCAGAAACCATCCTGGCCATTCAAACCCGAACCGTGCCCAAGGGTGAGGTCCTGGAATGCGCTCGGGTAGCCGGCCTTTTTGCCGCCAAACGAACAGCCGATCTAATTCCCGACTGCCATCCCTTGCCTATCGAATACACCGCCGTTCGCTACGAATTGGGAGAGCTAGAAATACGAATCGAGGTAGAGATCCACACCATCTACAAGACGGGGGTGGAGGTAGAGGCCATGCATGCAGCCTCCGTGGTGGCCCTGACGATGTACGATATGCTCAAGCCCATCGACAAGGGGGTCACCATCGAGCAAATCAAGTTGCTGGAGAAAAAAGGAGGCAAGTCCGATCGCAACGCTGCGCTAGGTCAAGCCAGAAAAGCGGCCATTCTGGTCTGCTCCGATACGCTGGCAGCAGGGCAGGGGCAAGATCGATCGGGGGAAGTGATCCGAGAAAAGCTGGTTCAGCTGGGCATCACCGTAACCGAGAAGCGGATCGTGGCAGATGAGGTGCCGGCCATTCAAGCGGCAGCGAGGGACTTTGTAGCACAGGGGGTAGACCTCTTGCTCGTCACAGGAGGTACCGGCTTGTCTCCACGGGATGTGACCCCAGAGGCCTTGGAACCCTTATTGGACCGACGAATCCTGGGTGTGGAAGAGGCGATTCGCGCCTATGGGCAGCAGCGCTTGGCTACGGCCATGCTTTCCAGGTCATTGGCGGGGCAGATCAGAAAGACCCTTGTCCTTGCACTCCCAGGATCACCCGCAGGAGCTGCCGAAGGAATGGATGCGGTATTTCCTGCGGTGTTGCATGCCTTTTCGGTGCTGGAGGGTGCTCGGCACGATTAAGTTTTAGCCGTATTCTACTGGCTGAAAGCAATTCAAATTCTATTTTTCCGTTTTTATAAAGTAAAATTCCCAATTCACCCCTAATTAGACCCCGTGAACATCAAATCCACTTCATTTTTCCGCTATTCCTTTCTTTTTGTTCTTTCCTTTTTTCTCTTTGTTTCCTGCCAGGAGTAAGAAATCGTTCCTATCTCCAAAGGGGATGATGGACAGGTCTTTGCCTTCGATACAGGGCAAAGCGAGTTGCCCTACCTCGTCATCGATACGCAGGGCAAAGAAGTGCTCTACGAGCCTGCAGTGCCTGCTACGCTGAAGTTGTACAAACAAAAAAAGTTGGTGCAAACCCAAGGCATCACCTTGGAGTACCGAGGCAAGACCTCTTTTCGACTCTCCGACAAAAAAGGCTACAATGTAGAGACCGTGGATGCTTCTGGTGCAGGGGTGGATGTGTCCTTTTTGGGAATGCCCCTGGAGGAAGACTGGAGGCTGATCGGGCATGTGGTCAACCTGAAGGACAAGTACCTGATGGATCAGAGTTTGATTTACAACTACCTAGGCTACGAGCTGTCCCGCCGCATTGGAAAGTACGCCAGTCGGGGACAGTTTGTGGAGATTGAAGTGAATGGGGAGTACCAGGGGGTGTATTTTTTCTGTGAAAAGCTGAAGCGCGATAGCAACCGAATCAACATCAAGTCCTTGAATGCCACTTCAACCAACCTGACCGGGGGCTATATTTTGAAGATTGATAAGGCGGATGCGGGGCCAGAGCACAGTGGCAAACCCAATTCCTACTTCATGAACAATTGGGACGATGATGCCCGCTACACGGCAGCCAACAGTTTCCGCAGCCGCTACGACATCTTCCGTAAAGAAATCACGTTCCCAGCCTATCAGGCACCTTACCATCCTGAGCAGTACCTGGAAACTTACTTCCTCTACGAATACCCCAAGGCTGAGGAGATCACCGCTGCGCAAAAGACCTACATCGCAGGTTACATCGATCAATTTGAGCGTGCCTTGCTGACCGATAATTTCGCGGGTACCACACGCACCTACACTAACTTTATGGAGCAGTCCACCTTTGTGGATTTCTTTATTTTGACTGAGTTATGCCGAAATGTGGATGCCTACCGGATCAGTACGTTTTTGCAGAAGGACCGGGATGGAAAGCTGGCCATGGGTCCGATTTGGGACATGAACATCGGATTTGATGAGGGGGGAAGGATTCCGATGAACGATTGGGTAGCCAATTACAACACCTATGTGGACAAAGACCCCTGGATGGTGCCGTTTTGGTGGCCGCGCTTGCTGGAGGATCCTGTATTTCGTCTGGCGGTGAAGGTACGCTGGCAGTCGCTGCGGGGCAATGAACTGAGTACTGGGGCCATGCAGCAGGTAGTAGACGATGCGGTACAGGTGCTCAACAAGAATGGTGCGGTGGCACGCAACTACAAATTGTGGGATCAGGGCTTGGGCGTGAATCACGATCAGGCGGTACAAAACTTGAAGGCCTATTTGACGGCTCGTGCGTCTTGGATGGATGGAAAGATTGGGGCTTGGTAAGGGAAAATTTGCCCTGATGTAGTTTTGTTTTGGTGCCTTGAAAGGAAATAAGTGCTTGACTGCGAAGGAGAACCTCAGCAAGGGAAAGAAAAGCAAAGTTTTTTTGCATCCTGCATTTGGAAAAAAAACCTACTCCGTCTACATTTGCAACACGATTTCCGAAAGGGAGCGTCATAACCATTCCTCCTTAGCTCAGCTGGTTAGAGCACATGACTGTTAATCATGGGGTCCTTGGTTCGAGCCCAAGAGGGGGAGCAATCAAAAAGGCACTTGGAAGCAATTCTGAGGCCTTTTTCGCGTTTTAGGAGGTTTGTGATTTCAGATGCGTTTTTCCATTTGCACACGATTTGCACAAAAATCACACCTTAGCACATTCCATATGCATTAGAATACACCCTTTCTAGTTTAATTTTTTGATGGGTTAAGAGGTCCCTCTCCCGCTAAACCCACCAACAATTACACCCTCAGCTGCAGGGAAACTTGTAGTCAGAGGTCAACTAGCAGGTCTTGCCATCCATCTCTATTAAGGTGAGGGTTGAAGAAAAAAGCCAAAAATTCTGACCAACCTCAGATAATCACCCCTCCCCCTATCATCAAAAAAAGTACTTTTCTGTTGGAGACCTGTCTCGAATTTCTGAAAAAAGGGGTACTTTCACTTTCACAACGGCTTTGTCTATTGTGTCTGTAATTGCTATTATTATTACAACTATGATTACCCTGTAAGGGATAAAATTTACTGTATAAAATCTTGGGCTTTGGCTGCTGTTATAACGAAAAGCAGTTTGTTATTTTCATTTTCATAATATATCCATATGGAAGTTTTAAAATTTGGTGGTAGTTCATTAGCAGATGTTGCTGCTATAGAGTTGGTGGTTTCAATTGTTGAAGAGAAATTAAAGACCGAGCGGTTGGTGGTTGTTATTTCTGCAATGGCGGGTGTCACAGATTCATTATTAGATATTGGAACAAAAGCCGCAACCCACAATGAATCCTACAAAATTTCATTAAAAGAATTAGAGAGCTATCATTTGGATACGGCACGTAAGTTGCTGCCTATTCATGAACAGAGTGCAATACTGAGTGTCGTAAAGCAAAAATTTAATGAGCTAGAGGCATTGCTAGACGGTGTTTACCTGCTTAATGAAATATCTACAAGAACGCAGGATACACTGGTTAGTTATGGTGAAGTTTTGTCTTCTTTACTGGTGGCCGCTAAATTTTCTTTTTTACCTATTGCGTCTAAGCTATTAGATCCTAAACAAATTATTGTTACCAATTCTAATTTTTCAAATGCTGCTGTAAACTTTGCAAGCACTTATCAGCGTTGCAGCGCTGCAGTATCAGATGAAAGTAAAAAATTATTTATTGTTCCAGGATTTATTGCCGCCAACGAACTTGGTCAAACAACTACGCTTGGTAGAGGTGGGTCTGATTATACGGCAGCACTTTTTGCAGCGGCTGTTAAAGCATCTGCATTAGAAATTTGGACCGATGTTTCAGGCATGATGACAGCTGATCCGCGCATCGTGAGCCATGCAAAACCAATTGAACATATATCGTATCAAGAAGCCATGGAGCTTTCTCATTTTGGTGCAAAAATTATTTATCCGCCAACCATACTACCGGTAATGCAAGCAGGTATTCCGGTACGTATCAAAAATACATTTGAGCAAACAGCTGTGGGCACTTTAATTGAAAATGTATCGGCCTCTTCTTACGATTTTATACGTGGTATTTCTAGCATTAATAACATTGCTTTATTAAGTTTAGAAGGCAATGGCATGGTTGGCATTCCAGGTTTTTCAAAGCGTTTATTTGAAACACTTGCAACGGCTCAAATTAATGTGATATTAATAACGCAAAGTTCATCAGAACATTCTATTTGTGTAGGTGTAAAGCAGTCTGATGCGGCAGTGGCAAAATCACTTATTGATGCTACGTTTGCTACAGATATATCAAATGGCTATTTAGATCCGCTGGCTGTAGAAACAGGACTATCGGTGGTAGCTGTAGTGGGTGAAAATATGAAAAGCCATCCGGGTGTTAGTGGTAAAATGTTTGGTACGCTTGGTAGAAACGGTATTAACGTGCGTGCTATTGCACAGGGCTCTTCCGAAAAAAATATTACGGCTGTTTTAAGTGAACGCGACGTAAAAAAAGCTGTTAACGTATTACACGAAACATTTTTTGAAACAACGCATAAGCAACTCAACGTTTTTATAGCGGGTGTTGGTAATGTGGGCGGAAAATTGGTTGCTCAAATAGCACAGCAGTTTAATTATTTACAAGAAAATTTTCGATTACAAATTCGTATAGTAGGCCTAGCCAATAGTAAACAGTTTTTAATTCAAGAAGAAGGTATTGATCTTACCAATTGGAAAGAAAGTTTGGCAAATGCACCCCTGCACGGATTAAATGCGTATGTGCAAGCGATACGCGAAAAAAACCTGCGTAATAGTGTTTTTGTTGACGTAACGGCAAATAAAGACGTTGCAATGGTTTATGCTAGTTTACTAGAAAAAAGTATTGCGGTAGTAGCTTGTAATAAAATAGCCTGTTCTTCAGATTATGCAAGCTATATACAGCTTAAAAGTTTAGCTCGGTTGTACAATACTTCTTTTTTGTTTGAAACCAATGTGGGAGCGGGTTTACCAGTGATTGGCACCCTTAATGATTTGTTGAGTAGTGGGGATCAAATTACTAAAATTGAAGCGGTATTATCAGGTACATTAAATTTTGTATTTAATAATTATGACGGCACAAAACCTTTTGCTGATGTAGTAAGACAGGCGCAAATAGAAGGCTACACTGAGCCAGATCCTCGCTTAGATTTAGGTGGTACCGACGTGATTCGTAAAATCATGATTTTGGCTAGAGAGTCTGGTAAAGTGATTGAGATGGAAGACATTGCCAATGAATGTTTTTTACCGATGTCTTGTTTTGAAGGTTCGGTAGAAGACTTTTATAAAGAAATGCTGGTGCAAGAAGCACATTTTAAAAACTTGTATGACGCAGCAGCTGCCGTTAATTGTAAATTAAAATTTGTAGCATCTTACGAAATTGGGAAAGCCAAAGTTGGGCTCCAACATATAGCACCTACATCTGATTTTTATCATTTATACGGTAAGGATAATTTGGTTTTATTTTATTCGGTGCGTTACCCCGAGCAACCTTTGGTAGTAAAAGGAGCGGGTGCAGGTGCAGAAGTGACGGCTTCTGGTGTTTTTGCAGATTTAATAAGAACCGCTAGGGTATAAAAAGTATATTATGGATTTAAATAAAATAGTTCGTGTTCATGCGCCTGCAACTGTTGCCAATATGGTTTGTGGATTTGATGTTCTAGGTTTCGCAGTAGCGGCTCCTTACGATGAAATGCAGGCTAGGTTTACATCAACACCTGGTGTAACTATTGTTAATGCCGATCACTACAATTTACCAACCAATCCAGCGCAAAATGTTGCGGGTGCAGCACTCTTAGCCATGCTAGAAGAATGTGAGCCCGGTATTGGAATAGAACTTACCATTAAAAAAAATATAAAACCTGGTAGCGGTGTAGGTTCTAGTGCTGCTAGTGCTGCTGGAGCTGTTGTCGTTGCAAATATTTTATTAGATCATCGTTTTGATAAAGTAGACCTTGTTCACTTTGCCATGAATGGTGAAAAATTAGCTTCAGGCGTAAAACATGCCGATAATATTGCACCATGTATTTATGGAGGCGTAACACTGATTCGCTCAATTTTTCCCTTAGATATTATTGCATTAACGCCGCCAGATTTATATGTAACCATTGTACACCCTCAAATTGAAGTGCGTACTTCTGATGCTCGAAGTATTTTAAAGCAGCAGATTTATTTAAAAGATGCGATTAAGCAATTTGGAAATGTAGCTGGCCTTGTGGCCGGAATTTTACAAAAAGATTATGCATTAATTGGCCGTTCATTAGAAGATGTTTTGGTTGAGCCGGTACGTAGTATTTTAATTCCTGGTTTTGATGCTATTAAGTCTGAAAGCCTTGGAGCTGGTGCACTTGGTGGTGGTATTTCAGGATCGGGACCTTCCATTTTTATGTTCAGTGAATCTGAAGCAACAGCGTTTGCCGTTGAAAAATCAATGAAAAAAGTGTGTGAAGATTTAGCCCTTTCACACCATACCTATGTAACCAATATTAATAACACAGGAATCAAAGAAGTAGATTCTTTATCTTTTTAATATGCAGTATTTTAGTTTAGCAAAAAATGCCCATGCCGTTGATTTTAAAACGGCTACCATACTGGGTCAAGCTCCAGATAAAGGATTGTATTTTCCTGAAACGCTTCCTATTTTATCCCCTGAATTTATGCAAAGTCTTTCGCGTATTTCAAAAAATGAAATGGCTTTTAGGGTTATGAAGCCTTATGTTGGGGGTACAATTCCGGATAGTGACTTGCAAACGATTGTACATGAAACACTTGATTTTGATATTCCACTTGTGCCCATTTTATCTAATATTGCTTCTTTAGAATTATTTCATGGACCTACGCTTGCGTTTAAAGATGTAGGTGCGCGTTTTATGAGTAGATGTTTGGGTTATTTTTCTAAAAGCTTGGATGCTACAATAACTGTGCTAGTAGCTACTTCAGGAGATACGGGAAGCGCAGTGGCTAATGGATTTTTAGGGGTACCTGGGGTAGAAGTCGTTATTTTATATCCTTCCGGTAAAGTGAGTCCAGTGCAAGAGTTGCAACTTACCACTTGTGGTAATAATATTACAGCGCTTGAAATAGAGGGTAGTTTTGATGATTGCCAGTCTATTGTAAAGGCGGCATTTATAGATTCTGATTTACACCGAAAATTATTTTTAACTTCTGCTAATTCTATCAATGTAGCAAGGTGGCTTCCTCAACAACTTTATTATTTTATTGCTTATCAGGAATGGCTCAAAAGTGCAAATAGTGCTAAGCCACCCGTTATATCGGTTCCAAGTGGAAATTTTGGAAATATTTGTGCCGGATTACTAGCAAAAAAAACAGGATTACCACTCGGACATTTTATTGCTGCTTGTAATATCAATGATGTAGTTCCTCAATACCTTGCAACGGGAAACTATGCATCCGTAAAAGCACAGACAACAATTTCCAATGCCATGGATGTAGGTGATCCAAGCAACTTTGTAAGAATCATGGAACTTTTTTCACATTCTTTGGAAGGCTTACAACATGTTATTTCTGGTGATACAATTTCTGATGCTATCACTAAAAAAACAATACAAGAAGTGTATGCGCAAACAGGCTATATTTTAGATCCGCATGGCGCAGTTGCATATAAAGCCCTTCAAAATTATTTAAAGGAACATCCTTTGGAAACCGGGTTTATTTTAGAAACGGCACATCCAGTAAAATTTCTTGAAATAGTGGAAGCGTCAATTGGTCATGCATTAACTATACCAGAACAAGTGAAACCATTATTTAGTAAAGAAAAAATATCTGTTCAATTACCTGCTTCATTTGAAGCAGTCAAAGACTGGCTCATGCCCGGATAATAAATGTAGGGTGGTATTTATTTTGTGAGGCTTGAATAAAATGGGCAAGATGCGTTATTGCCGTATTTGAGTGAAACAAGAAATCATGAAATCATGAAATAAAATAACAACATGCTTTTGGTGTTGTCTATTTTTAAGGTGAGTTTACCTACTTTTATAATGAGGGTATCTGCGTATCTCATTTGTTTTGAAGCGCTCATACGCCACTCAGCGTCCCATTGTAAGTGTCCCTAATTAACAGACAGTTTAGAATTAAAGAAAAACCTTTAACTTCAACTAAATAAGTTTTGTATGAAGTTTTTGTTTGTTACCCTAATTGGGCTATTAGCGTTGAGTTGTTCCAAATCGGAAGAAGAACCTAAATGCATCAAAGGCAAATTGATGATCAATGGAATTTGTGGAAACAATACCATACAGGTACTTAGTGGTAACATTGATACTAATTCTATCATGAAAAGCTGGGAGGATCCAATAACATCCATCATATACGAGAACGTATTTGCGTTGAATAGCCTTTGTACATTCCCGAGTACT
>Ga0194119_10007560_pt1 | contig 15264 bp, 11 predicted proteins | sample TA2MahC100mmetaG_FD_148620 | JGI IMG/M metagenome (GOLD analysis project Ga0194119, IMG submission 148620) | Freshwater microbial communities from Lake Tanganyika, Tanzania - TA2015018 Mahale Deep Cast 100m | ecosystem: Environmental > Aquatic > Freshwater > Lake | place: Tanzania: Lake... | reverse complement strand
AACAGATTCTTGAACTCTAACGCCGAAATTTTCGAGCACATTACTGATTTTATTTCTCTGTTTATCGTCTTCAATATCGTAAGTAATTAAATAAATCATGTTGCATAGCTCATCTATGAATAATCTATAGGGCGATTCATTGAATTGCCCTAATTATTTTTTCTGTAAATACAAATGGTCGAAACTGAGTTTCGACCTACAATTTTGAATTATACGGCTAATATGCATTACCTAATTTTTAATGGTTTATAACTCATTTCTTTTTTTCGGATACAATTTTTTAAAACCTTAACCTGGTAGTTGATAAAATGTTTATAGGTTACTTTCTTATTGAAATCTGCCGGAGTAAATTCTATTTTAAGCCGTTCTTCAATCATGGAGATATACTTTTTCCGAAATTCTCTTGTCATCATACACGGATAAGTATTTTTTTCATCAAACACAAAATCATTAAGCGAAACCATATTTCTGTGAGTTATATAAATAGCAAGTGAATCGATAATGTGCCGGAATTCTTCCTGGATATCTGAAGCGAGCGGATTGTATCTATTACTCGGTTGATGGAAAAAACCTATTTGCGGGTTTAATCCTTCAAGAATAAGGGCTGTAGAAATATGATGATAAAGAATAGAATAGCCGAATGAAAGGAGCGAATTAAAAGGATCTTCCGGCGGATGTTTAGTTCTGGAATTAAACCTCCAGTCATCTTCAAGCGATTCATTTATTTTATCAAAGTAGAATGCTGCAGCACTTCCTTCAAGTCCTCTTAAAGACTCGAGCGAATCAGTTTCTGCAGATTTATCAATCCAGTAGTTAAATTTATTTATTGTAGTTTCATCATTATTTATTCTTCTTATAACAACTTTTTGGTTGTTAATTTTTGCTTGTACAATTTCTTTTGCTAACGAAGTTCTAAAGAAGTCGTTTTTAGCAAGTTCAGCTTGTTCAAGCCAAAGTTCGTAATTAGGAATGTTAGGATTAATTTGTAAACGGATTTCGCCATTTGGTTTGCAAAAGAAAACGGGTATATTATTTTCATTTAATTTAAATAGAGCCGGCATAGAAACTTTTGAATACCCGATAAAGACAAGACTGCTTACCTGGGTTAAAGGGAACTGTAATTTTTTAAGTTCTGTATTTTCTTCCTCAGTTAAAATATCAAGGTTGCCGTTTTCAATATGAAGGGAAGAAAAATTTGTAATATATAGAGGAAATTTATCTAGAAGGATTTCTTGAATCTCATCCGTATTGAGCGGTTTTAGGTTTATTTCCGGTTTGCTTTGGATATTTCTGATGTCAGATAGATTCGCGAAAGTTATCCAGCTTCCTTGAGGAAGCGAATCCTTATCCAGCTCGAAATTAATTGGATGTGATTTCTGCTCAGTATCCTCACTGCTTTTATCAATAATTAATGAATTGACAAACAGATAGCCGAGATATTGAAAACCATCATCAAAAGAGATGATGCTTGTTTTTGATGGTTTAATTTCGAGGTCTATTTTTTTTAATGATTCTTTAACTTTTGAGAGAGCTTCCTCTGCTTGTTCTTTAGATTTGCAGAGAATTACAAAATCATCGGTGTATCTAATAAGCTTAAAATCATTCTGTAAAGCTTCGTCAAATTCATCTAAGAAAAAATTTGCAAGCAGAGGTGAAATAACAGCACCTTGAGGAAGTCCTTTTGTTCTTTTAATTCTCTTTTCATTAAAAATAACATCGCTTGTTATCCACTGTAAAAGTATTGGGTAAAGAGGATCGCTGCCATATAGAATTTTTAATTTATTTATCAGTATTTCCCAATTCACATTATCGAAGAAAGATTGAATATCGGATTCGAGAATAAAATTGAATCCTTCTTTTCTAGCTTGATTAATTGCAAAAGCTGCACTTGATCTCGAGAATCCTTTTCGATATGCAAATGAATTATCTTCGAGCATTTCATCTATAGATGGACTAAGGATTTGTGATACTGCTCTTTGAAAAGTTCGGTCTTCAACAGTAGGAATTGCCAATGCTCTAATTTTATTTTCGGATTTAGGAATAATAATACCTTTGAGTTCCGACGATTTGTAAGAACCATTAATTACAGATTCAGTTAAGTGCTCCAAATTTTTATTGAGATTATCTTCATAAAAATCCGGATTTACATTATCCACACCGGCAAAGTTGCTATTCTCTTTAATATGTTTGAAAGCCGAAACTAAATTTTCTTTCTCTAAAATTAAATCCAAATATGATTTTGCCGGTTTAATAGATAGCGAAGATAAATTACAATTGTTAAAGCTATATTTTCCAAATCCGGCAGAGGTGCTTTTACCAGCATGGAAAAACTGCCCGAGCTGAATTAGTTTTAACCAAAACTCATCGAGCTCGCATTTTAATTTTATATTCCCAACTATTCCGCCGGTATTCCGTTTCTGTTCTTTCTTTGGCATTTCAATCCAGATAAAACTTTTCTCTGTAATTTCTGCCGAAGGGATGGAAGGGATTTCGAAAGAAGGTTCTGATTGGAAATTAAGTTTATACAAATTCTCAGCCCGTTTATAAAGAATGTATAAGAAACGCTGAAAATTAAAATGGCTAATGTCAAACAGAGTTCCACCTTTTACTTTTTCTTCTTTCTTCCTTTCTATTCTAAGAGGAGTTACAAAATTAATTGTGTGAATGTTGGAGGAATAATTCGTTTGATACTCTATTTGATTACTTAATTCATTTACATCAGCCAATTCAACTGAGGAATTAGTTAGATCGTTTGAAAAACCGGAATCTGAGGTTGAAGAAAAGTAACTCTTAATTTTATTTTCAAAATCGTAACCATCTTTTAGAAAAGTAACGCCAAAACAGTATTGATCGCCAGCATTATAGTAAATTCTTCCATACTCGCAAGGATTGATAACAATGTCATTAATATTCCGCTGTTCTTTTTCAGTTGGATGGAGATCTAAAATTTTAGCAATCAGACCGTAAATTTTGGATCCGTGATAAAAAAGAAATTTAATATCTCTTTTAAATCTAAGTCGCACATAGAAATTTTGGATAAAAATTTCTTCAAAGAAATATTTCTTTTCCGTAATAACTGATTCATGCTTCACAAAACTGGCCATAGCCTACATTCCTTTTTGCACCAATGCCGAAATCGTTTTGATTTTTCAATCTTTCAAAAGTATAATAATTTTTTTTCTAATAATGTTTCAAATTATAGTTAAATATATTTTTACAATAAAATCGGTAGAACGGCACCTAATAAGAATATCATTAAGTAAAAAAGCAATTTTATTGATTTTTCAAATAAACGAGATTTTTTTAAAGAGTAGTCTATGACTGAGTATAGAATGTGTAACGAAATGACAATAAAAAGAAACATTACACCTACAGAATGATCAAAATTAAAATATAAAATGAGGAATATGGAATTCAGGATCATTGAATAACCCAGCGTATGAGTAAACCACCCCAAACGATCCCACACAAGATATTCACTATTCTCTCTATAAGCAGACTTGGAATAAGCTAGTGAAGATGTAACCAGAAAAGGAATTGAAAAAGATAATTGCATAACAGCCCAATATCTGAAGTATACCTTTTCAGGTCCAATTATTATAACAAGAATTGCCATAGAAATTACGGCCAAAAGATTATTTATTTGGATCCGTTCGCTCCCCTTTATTTTTCCAGCCTCGATTAATTCTTTCATATTATATTTTTTCATAGAATTATCTTCTATTTAGAATAATAAATTCAAAATGGATTATGATCATAAATGATAATTTCTCCAGTAATAGGAGACTCATAAATTAGCTTGCGAACTTTTCCGTGCAATGCATGGGATATTTTTAAATAGAGCCACACGGGTGCTCTGCCAGTTATTATTACCTCGTTTCCTTCACCGGCTAATTCAAGTACCTTTTGAATGTAATTACCAAGATCATTTAATTTTGCCTGATCTATGAATAATTCTTCTAAGTTTATTTTAACTGTTGAAATCATTTTATGCATTATTTGGGGGAGAAACTTGTTCCCATTCAATTTTGATTTCGCCATTTGTTTTATTGATTTTTTCCATCGTGGCAAAAAATGGACTTTTTTTGTAAAAACATCTTATACCAAGCAGTTTAATACCGTTGTCTTCAAATACTTGTTTTACATCAGTGCATTTGTATTCCTCTGCTATATCCCAACATATACTATTTATACTATTAGGAATATCATCCGAAGAATTATCTTTTACAATATCAGGATTAGATTTTAAATAAATCCAAAATCTGTAATAGTTTTTATCATTTTCTCTATTAATGAATTGACCATCTTGCGCAAAGAAAACAGTTTCTACCGATTTATGTTTTTCAAAATGCGGAGGCGGTGTGTGTTTCCAAATTATTTTATCAAGACAGCTAAGATATTCTTCGAAGAGTACCTCTAGGTAATCATGTTTGTTGTCTTTTCTTTTTATCCATATTTTTCTTAGAAGTGTGTAGAGACTCTCCTTTGTGCCATTTAAGTCAAATCCCTCTTTCTCAAATTGTTTCTGCAATCCGCCTAACTTATTTTTTTTATCGCTGCGGTAATTTTTTTCTATTTCCTTTGATATCCAACCGCCGTCGGAATTTCCGTTTATGAAGTCAATAAATTGGGAATAGATTTTTCCATCATGGTCGTTAGACTTGGATATTTCATTTTTTATCGTATCAATTAGTCTGTTCATTCTATCCTTTTCGGTTTCAATCTCAAGTTCTCTTGTATATTTTTTTCTTAACTCAAGTTCTTCGGAATAAGCCCTTTCTAATTGAACGTCGCATGCATCAACAATTCTTTGTATTGCAGTAATTAGTTCAAGATTATATCCATTTGCATTTAGTCCATTATGATAATTATTGATGAAGTACTTTTGTGAAAAGGAAAACTTTTCTATAATGTTGACTGCATCCTCAAATATCATATCACCGCTGTTAATTCTATTTTTTAAAATTTTCATTTTGCCACGGTGATACAAGTAGCAAATTGCAGCCATTAATCCTTTATTTTTTGCATCGTCTTCATTTGCACCACCAAGTATAAAATTACCATTATCTTTAATAGGAATTTCTTTCCCAAAGAACATTCGGTCTTTCTTATCCTTCTGAAGATCTTCTAATATCATCAAGTAAGCGGTATAATGATGCAAGTCACGCACTAGTGATGGGAATGGTCCAATATCAATAGGAACTGGTCTATTATATTCAACTCCGTTTTCATCACATAAATTTACTTTTCTGCCGGAGTGACCAATATCGTGAAGCCAAAGTGTATAGATTAATATCTGCAATTCTTCATCGCTTAATAATCTTGTTCCATTTATTGATTTTTGATCATTAAATATTGGATTAAATATTTGAAAAGCCATTTCTTGTAACCGCTGAGCATGACCACGCCCATGTTCTACTGTTTCGGCAATTAAATCGCCGTACCAGATGTGCTGGGATTGATCTATCCATCTATTTACAGTTTTCTTTATTTCAGCATCATTTATAAGCTCTGTTAATACCCTTCCTGAGCCATAATAATCAATACTTATCCTTCTTTCTTCGAGTCTGTCACTAATAAATTTTCCAAACGAAGTTATGTTTCCTTCTTTATCAAAAATGTATTGATACTTTTTTGAAAGCGATTCTTTAAGTGATTTTTTATTATCTGCAGTAAGAGAAAAATTCTGAAGAATATCAACCACACTTCTATGATCATTCCAATAAAGAATATCAAAATCAACGGGCAGTTTTTCGAAGTGAATTAAACTATCCGACTCCTCATATAAATAAACTATATCAATTTCGTCAAAACACATACCAATAAGAGACATATATGGGATTAGTCCTTTGTACCCACCGGTGATATTTAAAGTAATTTGGTAATCATTTTTATTTTTTTCAATTATCCCAGATATAGTAGAAATTAAATTTGGTAATCCTTTTTCTTGAAATTGTTGTCCGTTTTTTGATTGCAATCCAACAACAATCTTAACATCATTATTAGAATTACAAATTCCAAGTCCTTTTGAAATTATGTAATCAAGGTTAACTCTTGTACTTAAAGCTCCGCTTTTTGTATCCGAAGAAAGGAGAATAACTTTATCATTTCCAGTAATTCCCAATTTTAGTAAAGAAGCTATCTCGGCACTATATTTTTCAAATTCCTTCTTGTTATTATCCTTAATTTCCCTTAAATGTTGTAGAGACTGCTTATATAAATTATTTATTTTTATATTCTCTTCAAATAGTATATCAATCGGTTCACTTTGAATATGCTCATTAGCTTTTTCACTAAATTCTTTCAATCCATCTTTTGTAAACAAAGAAGTTCCAACTGTCGTAATAATTAATCTATTCATACTTTTTTCACAAATTGTAATGATTGGATTTTTTTATTCTTATCTAGTATTATTTTCACATAGATTTTAGACCCTACTTCTAGTCCAAGCCCTTTTGGGTTTCCAATATTTCCAATGGTAAAAATTTCAGCTTTATCAACAAGTTTCGCCGTGTAGGGTTTTTGGGTTATATCTACAATTTCTGCTATTGGATATTCTTTCTTTATAGTGCTAATACTTTTATCCGATTGAGATTCAATTATTACATTATTCAGAGGAATAAAATAACCATATCCCGCACTTATCTTGCCACCGGCTCCTAATTCCACCAACCCACTATGTAGCCAATGTTTTGCTTCGGTTACCAAATCGATATTTCTTGCAGCTAAAAAGAAATTAAAATGAACATTTGATTTTATAGTTACGAAGGTTATTGGTATTGGTTTCATCCAGTCGGCTGGTGGCACACTATCATTATTATAATATTCATCATAGTGGACATTCATTATATCAAGGTCAAAAATGTCTATATTATTTGGTAGCGCATCAAAGAATGTAACTTGACCGGCACTATTCTCCTTGCCGAAAATTTTTACTGCTAATGGATCGATTTCAGAATTTGGGTTGATTTTTTTGTCATGTTCATCGGCAGCTTTTCCTTTTTCTAATACTGCGAATGCTCTTGTAATGCCTTTAACTGCACTGCTCGGTATATAAGGAAATCCGTATAGTGGATGGAGAGCTATTGAGGTTTCTAAAACGCTTTCTCCTCCTAACCCAACTACCAGACGCCAGTCTGTTTTTAATTCCAAATTATCAATTACATAACAATTTGATTTGAGAGATTGCAGAATTTTTTCATGTCTTTTTTTGTATGCATTTAAATTGTTATTGTTTAGAGAACCAGCTCTACTAATAAATATTTTAAAGAAATCTTTTTTATCCTTGCTTTCATATTCACCTTTGTAATACTTATGATATAGTAGGGACAAATTATCAATATTATTCACTCTAATGTTTGATACAAAATTAGGTATCATTTTTTTCCTCTTTATTTTAACTCAGCTTCTGCAAATCTTTTAAGCCATGTAAGTGATGCTAAAGATAGTCTCGTGTATTCTCTATACTGATCCAAATCAGCAGTATCCTTGCATAATTGAAAGAAGTCACCAGATTCTCCCAAAACCATATTATTTATATCTCTTAGTAAACAGCTATAAGCAAATGCACTATTTGATTCACCATTACTTTTAGCTTTCCAAAAAGCTAGGGTTTGTAACAGCCCATTTGTTAAAATTAAACTTGACGCTGATTTAACATATGAAAGATATTTTTCTTTGTATTGTTCATGTTTAACTCGACTAATAATTTCCCAAGCATATTGAGCTCGTTCTCGTTCAGTTTTTTGTCTAATTGTAATCTCAGGCATATTATACTCCTAAAAATTTTACTTTCACAATTCCCTTACCAATGGTTTCATCACCGCCTATCTGGAAACGTTTATCATTAACTCTTTTCATATACTCAATTACTTTATTGGCATTGTTAACATCTTCTGGGGTTTCATCTTCTGGTGAGTGAGGATTACTGGAAAAAACAAGAGTATAGAAAAGTGTATCCGGTAAAATATTTTCTTCTGTAAATAAGTTTCCGCCTTTTTCAGTATCCGTGGATTTATCTTTACCGATTTTTATACGTGTTTGAATCTCTGTGGAATGAATTGCGAAATCTCTAAAATCATCGTCGCGAAGAATAACTAAATCTTTCAGCAGTTTATCTTGCCAGAATTTATATTCAGTACCACTCGGAAAAAACTTTTCTTGAATGAAGGTTGCGATATCCTTTATGTTTTTCAAAGCCTCTTCACCTCCGCTTTGGACATCAAAGGGATACTCTTCAAGAATTACCCGCTCATTAATTTTTACATCTGAATCTGATAGTGTTACACATTTATTAGATACAATTGTCGGAACTTTCCATTTAATAATTGCATCTTGATTAATAACAGTAAGATCCCTTATAAGTCTATTTAATAGCAAAGGGCAAGTAACATAAGCAAATACGCCTTTAACAGACTTAACTGGAAAAAGCAGAAGTCGTGCATCGGTAAAAGAAACTGCACCGGCATGATCAGCCCCTTCTTTTTCAGGACCAAAAACTGTAATAATTTTATTAATCTCATTCTGTACCAATTCGATTTTTGCATTATCAATTCCATCAGGCTTTAAGTTGCTTTCGATGATTTTATCTAATTCATCTTTTATCATTTTGTTAGTATTAACTAAATTGAAAACGAGCCCAGAAGATTCAAACCACTCGCGTATAGCTCCCTTAATACCGCTGCTGGCGATAAATGGTAAGTCAGTGTATTTTTCCCGTTGAATCGGTTGATCTACAAAGGAAATAGTAGTTTCACCTCCAGCATGAAGGGAGGTTTCGGTATAAAACGAAAATAAAGTTGATGCTGTAAACATTTTACCAAGCTCCTATTATTGTTAAACCTAATCCTTGCTTCGCAAGGTATTCTTGATCTTGAATTGACTTCATTTGAAATTTGTTAATCAAAATATCTGAATCGATACTATCTGATAATATCTGAAAATAAAAAACGCTTCCCGGTGGCACCGCTCTTCTTAATGGTTTAGATGTCTGTCTAATTAAATCCCAACCTCCAATTCCTTGATACCTTCCCATCAATGCAGTTATTAGTTTAATTTTTATTCCATCAAATTCAAATTCGTGATTCTCTCTAATAAAATCTGGGATCCATCCTCTATCAAAAATAGCTGGTGTTAATAAAATCAATTTGAATTGCTTATTAACAATTTGAGGAGTAGGAGGTTTGATAATATCCTTATTTAATTTTCTTAAATATGCTGATTTGTTTTCTCCGCCAAGTTTAATCGATATTGAATTGTCAATTGAATTAAGTAATTCGGATTCTAATTCAAGATAAAAACCGGATTCAATATTTTCTAAATAATTATTAATATTTTTAAGTCTTGCAAATTCTAAAGAGTATATAAACCCCTCCTCTGAAGAAAGTGATTTATTGTCCCTTCTTATACCTACTCTCTTTTCAGATTCATAAAATTCACTTCTGTTAATAAACTGAACATTACTTGGTTTAAGATTTATATCTAAATTTAGGAGATAAGCGCTAAGTCCTTGTTCGGTTAGAAAATAATTATCTATACTTTCTAAATTGTTCTCATTCTTTTCTAGAGGAGGCAAAATAAAATCACTTATTGCTTTGTTGAAATGTATTTTATCAACTATGTCTTCACTTAGCTCTGGTTTAACTATGACACAATCCTCGTCATCTTTAATCCGTAGTATATCTGAAGGAACTGGATAAATTCTTTGCAACAATCCATCTAATTTGCGAATAATTCCAAAATCATTGATAGTTAAACTGCCAAAACTCTCTTCGTAAGATTTATTTTTATCGGTAATATTTCCAAGTTCCGCTTCCCAGTTTGACTTGTTTATAAGATTAGAAAAATTTGTTTCATTCCGGCTCAACAATAATGTTCTTATAGCTCCATAAAATGTTGTAGGAGAAGGAGGGAAAGCCAGTGAAGCAGTAAAATCACCACCAGCATCAAATGGACGACCGTCTCTAAAAAAAAGAACGTCGTTGGGTTGAATAAATATTTTATTAATTGCCATCAATTTCCTCCCTTGCCAACAAATTGAGCAAATTCTAATAATTCTAGTGTGTGTTTTAAATATGTATAATCATCACCTAATCTTGTTTTATATCGAAACGCATTATCTGACAGATAACGAACCAATTTATTAATGATTTCCTTATTAAAAATGATTTGTTTTGATTCTTTTTTATTACTATGGCGTATGATTAATCTGTTAATTTCACTTATTATTGCTTCATCTGAAAGAGATTCAAGTCCTATCAATTCGTCATAAATTTCATTAATAAGACTGGTTGAAAGAAGTTTGTTTTTAATTAAACCGCCAAATTGTTTTAAGAGTAATAAATTATTTTCAACCGTTTCATTATCCCATTTAATCCCGACAGTTTTGCTTTCTCCAGACCGCTTCAAAAGTGTAAATGATATGGCGTCTCTATCCAGTTTATCCTTACTGAATTTTAGTGATTCTCTAACTTTTTCTAAAACATACTGTAAAGATGTTTGATGGTGTGCAATAACAACACCCATGCTGCCAGTCAATTTCTTTGTACTATTATTTCCTAAAATCTTTCGAAACTCGGAATTAATGTCTTCAACAATTTCGAATAAATCCTCTAAGGAAACAAAAGCGAGTAAATCATCACCGCCAGAATAAACCACTTTGCCTAATCTCGGCATCAGTATACCCGAATTATCTTCTTTTATACCTTCAAAGATTCTGTAAACTGTATTGGTAGAGAAACTTCTGAGGTTCTTACTTAAATTTGAATGTTCATCTTTTGATTCACAATCACCAATTATTTCACCCATCTTATCACCATCATAGAAAATCATAGCATAATATTTTTGTGGTGTTTTTATATTATACTTCTTTAATTTTGCCTTAAAACTATTACATACTTTTTTTGTCTGATCAATTATTTCTTTTTGTTCATCTTTTATTTCTAAACCATATTCATTTGAAATTTTTTCAGCATCGTAGCTTTCTTCATCCAACCAATCTGAATCAATTCTAAAAAACTTCAGAAGCTTTGGATATGTTTGTGCTACTTCCTCCAATGAAGGATAATTTGCAGTTTGAGAAGGGAGTCCGATTGCATTCAACATACTTTCAACTTTCGATGCAAAATCTCCAATAGATGACTGCAAATCAGTATTTAAGTTTTCTTGTTTCTTAATTTCGAAATATATGTCTCTATAATAACTCCCGGCTGCGATTGTACGCGTAGACGGAAACGAAACGCTAATTCCATTATTTACATTTGCTTTGATGTAGTTTAAAAATTTTCTTTTAGTAATAGCTACAGAAGAGAGTTTTTCATTACGTTTAAATTCACCTTTAGAATTTTTTGCTAAATTTTGCCAGAATGTGGTAATTAATCCATGTGAATTGGACGTTAGAGGATGAACAGCAGATAATGTTGATATTAAAGAGCATTTGATGTATGGTTGTCCATATTTGTCTGTAACATTTTCAATATATTTCAATTCATCAAAATCACGAAGTAATTTTCTTTGTCCTAAATAATGCTCTGTACTTCTATAAATAGCTTTATATTCTTCCCCTTCACTCGGTTCATATATAACCCAGTAAACCTCAAGAAAATTATTAATCTGTTCTTTCCAATAATTTAACCAGACTGAATCGTATGTATATTGTGGAAAGAATTGACCTCTTATCCAATCAGAAATCTCTCTAAATTTTTCCCTAACTTTTTTTTCTATATCTGCAGCAATAGTTCTTGCATCAACCGATGGAAGAATGCAATAAATATGATTCGGTGTTGAGTTAAATTGCTTTGCAACTGTACTTGAAGAATCATAAAATGGAAAAATCACTTTGCCGCCAATCTTTCCAATTTCTTCATGTAAATACTTAACTGCCAAAAAACTTAGATAAGAAAGTAAACTACTGCCGGAATACAAATCCTTAGTTTTACGCGCAGCGGACAGAAATGGCTGAACTGGACCAATTGAAAAAAATAAATAAGATTCATTTTGATTTTTCATATTATTATTTGTCTACTTGGACTTGTGAAACTACTTATAAATGAGTTTAATTGGGTAAATGGAATTGAACCACTAATTATTTCTTCATCCAATGCATTGTAAAATTTAACTTTGCTATCAAGAAATTTGGATTCGAATTTTTGTAAGAGTATTTGATAATTATTTTCCCCCAACTCAAGAATTTTTATAAATAATGGCGATGCACGCCTTTCTCGATTTTCACCAGCAATTGTAATTTCCTCGATCCCAGTTAGTTTAAATGGATGAGGTAAACCAAAAATTGACCAAAGCGGAATTCCAACAAGCTTGGACTTACCAGAAGCCGGTTTTGATTTAATAATATTTTTATATTCTTTTGAGTGTTGGCCGCTAATTGTTCTACCACTACTTAAGGTTCTTCGAAAAGAAGCCGATGTACTTTTATCCTCTCTAAATTTTCTCAATTTTTCCCCGATATCTTTGAGAGCATCTACTGAATTGTTAAAAGTTTTGCTTAAGAGAAAACCTTGCCAAAAATTTGGGTGAAGTATTGGGAATTCGGGATTAATTGTTAATGGACTTCGGGTTATACCAAAATAATCGTTACTAATAATTTTGTTAATGCCTTCTTGGAGTGAATTGAAATCGGATACAATAGGAAGATATTCGTAGGATGAATTTACAATATTAAAACTACCTAAACCACGTCTACTACGAGAACCGATATTACCAAAGTACGTTAACATCCAAAAAGTCCCGCATACCAGTTTCTTTATTTTTTCTTCATTAGTTCGAAATTTCATTTCAACAGTAAAGGTTTTATTTGGTTTAATATATTTTCTACTTGGAGGACTATCACTTCCCATTTGATATAATCCGTAACTCAAATAACGGAAATAGGGATTTCGGAAATTATGAGTTTCGATGTCGTTATCATTTATACTACTTTTTATTTTTATGTCAAAAAGAGATTGCTGTGAAGTATCGCCAAAAATTTCCTTTTCCTTTCTCTTTAGTTCATCGATTAAATTCCTAGAAGTACTGTATAAATGCCCACCATACAAAGCTCTAAACCACCACCGCATAGCGCCCCGAATTGAAGGTGGACGCAACTCCGGCTGCTGGTCTGCACCACCAAGAAACATTGGTGTAATTACTTCACATTGAAAAGTTTTTTTTAACATATAGTTTCCCACTAAATTTTTCTAATAACAAATTATTTACAACTTATTTTATCTCTGTAATAATATTTTTCTGCAAGCTTATAATCCTCATCAGTAATATTTTGCGCCTTTTTTTCAAGTTCATTAACCTTTTCAATTTCTTCATTACTCGCATTCAATAATTGCATCCCTTTAAACATATCTCTGTCGTTTGCCGATATTAGTTGTTGCTCGCGACTAAGTTCTAGATTTAATAAATCGGCAACTTGCTCGATAGAAGTTTTTTTATCCGCACCTGAATTTTGGTTGTGATGGTCAACAATAATAGAATTTTGAGGGTAAGAAATATCTAAAGCCAATTCAATGAATACCGGGATCTGTTCTGGCGTTAGATTTTCTATTTCTGTTTTATACTCTGATAGTTTGGCACCCCAGGTCAATTCCTTCTCATAAAATTGTTGTTTGTTCTCTTTTAATAAGTTTCGAATTATTTCCATCTCGGCGTCATTACCGCCAAGGAAAAATTTGTATTTTTTTTCCATGGTTAAGTCTCAATTGTGGTTAGTGAAAAAGTAGCAGTAGAATAGAAGGAGAACATTATTTTAATCTCCTTTATATTAGAATTTAAAGTCTATTGGAAAATAAGATTAAACTATTTAATAGAAAACATATTTTTTTAAATAAAGTCACTTTTGACAAAAAAAACTAATATGAATAACTTTTGAAATGCCTAAAAGATTATAGAATTCCAAAAGTTATAAGACGATAGAATATTTTATATACAGAAATAATAATGAAATAGGAAAATAAATCTTATTAACATTCCCATTTTAATCTCTTATTTATTATACTGAAAAAATCTATTACATAACACTTCATTCCATCATTTACTACTTCATAAATGTTTTTTTGAGAACTCACTTCCTGAATGGTTCTTCAAGTATTTTTCAAAACGATATGCTTTATGTTTATTACTAAATGCTATAGCTGTGTTAAATTTCCAGGGCTTGAATTTTGACGTATGCGATGAACCCCCTTGATTATGTTTTTCTAAACGCTTTTTAGGTTTAGTGTACAACCAACATAAAAATGTTCAGGATATTTAATACTTTGTAATATATAAACATAATAAAACATTATAGAGTTGTACTACGGCGAAATTTGATCCAATAAAAGCTTAATAGTCCGGCTTCGTCCAGTAAATTGAACTTCGCCGTGTTTGGCTTCATTTTCGCAAGCTCAAATGAAGCCGAGTGGAGGTGCCGGGAGTCGAACCCGGGTCCGAAGCTACATTTCAGTGAACGTCTACACACATATTCTATCTTTTTTTATTCATTCCATTTTAGTTGATAGAAAAACTAGAAATGGAACTATCTCGAAAAAAGTTCGCCTCATTTACTCGAGAACTCAATTTGGCTATCGTATCTAACGGCGTTCAGAAATTCCCGATACGAGAAGAATTAATGAACGGCTGCTTTTTTAATTAAGCAGCAAGAGCGTAATTATATTCGCCATTTAGTTTTTTTACCGTCGTTTAACGTGTCTACGGAGAACACGGTGCGCAGTTCAAAGAACTAATAACCCCGTCGAAACCAATGTCACCCCCAATGAAATTGAGAATTGAGAATTACGAATGGAGAATTAATTATTTTTTCCACTCAATATCAGGGTGATTTGAAGAATAGTTTTCAAAACGAGCGAGAACAAAAAGTAAATCTGACAATCTATTTAAATATATAATTATTTTTTTACCAGTATCAACATTATTCGCAAGATTTACAACCTCCCTTTCAGCTCTTCTACAAACGGTTCGAGCAAGATGTAGGAATGAAGAGCCTTCAGAACCCCCAGGTAAAATAAAATTTTGTAATTCCGGCAATCTTGAATCAAAATCATCAATAATTTTTTCAAGTTTCAAAATTAGTTTATCATCAACCCGATCAACAATTAATTTTTTCCCTTTTTTTAATTCGGGAGTTGCTAAATCCGCACCAACAACAAATAGTTCATTTTGTAAACCTTTTATTACTTCCTTAAGTTCCATCGAAGAAATCTTTAACGAAGCAATTCCGAGAATTGAATTTAGTTCATCAACTGTTCCGTAAGCATGAATCCG
>Ga0194119_10007556_pt1 | contig 15267 bp, 15 predicted proteins | sample TA2MahC100mmetaG_FD_148620 | JGI IMG/M metagenome (GOLD analysis project Ga0194119, IMG submission 148620) | Freshwater microbial communities from Lake Tanganyika, Tanzania - TA2015018 Mahale Deep Cast 100m | ecosystem: Environmental > Aquatic > Freshwater > Lake | place: Tanzania: Lake... | reverse complement strand
GCTTGATCAGGCGCATCTGCTGCACGAAGTCCGAGAAGTCGAAGGTGGCTTCCTGGAGCTTCTGCTGCATCTTGGCCACATCGGCCAGCTCCACCTCCTTCTGGGCCTTCTCCACCAGGGTGAGCACGTCGCCCATGCCGAGGATGCGGCTGGCCATCCGCTCCGGGTGGAAGGGCTGCAGCGCCTCCACCTTTTCGCCAGTGCCGATGAACTTGATCGGCGCGCCGCTCACCTTGCGGATCGAGAGGGCGGCGCCGCCGCGGGAATCGCCGTCGAGCTTGGTGAGCACGGCGCCTGTGATGCCCACCTGCTCGTGGAAGGCGCGAGTGAGCTCGGCCGCTTCCTGGCCGATCATCGAATCCACCACCAGCAGCACCTCATCGGGGCTGCAGGCTTCGCGGATCCGCACCATCTCCTCCATCATCGATTGATCGATCTGGAGGCGGCCGGCGGTGTCCACCAGCACCGTGTCGAAGCCTTCGGCCTTGGCTTTTTCGATGCCGGCGGCGGCGATCGCTTCGGGTTTGGCCTCGGTGCCGAGGCTGAACACCTCTACGCCGATCTGGCCGCCCAGGGTTTTGAGCTGATCGATCGCCGCCGGGCGATACACGTCGGCTCCCACCAGCAGCGCCTTGCGGCCCTGTTCCTTCAGGTGGAGGCCGAGCTTGGCGGTGGCGGTGGTTTTACCGGCGCCCTGTAGGCCGGCCATCAGCACCACCGAGGGTTCTCCTGGTTTGCCGCCGGCGGCCAGGGGAGCGTTCTCGCCGCCCATGGTGTCCACGAGTTGCTCGTGCACCACCTGGATGAACTTCTGATCCGGGCTGATGCCGCGCACCACTTCGGTGCCGAGGGCCTTTTTGCGGACCTCGTCCACAAAGTCCTTCACCACCGGCAGGCTCACATCGGCCTCCAGCAGCGCCCGACGCACCTCCTTCAGGGCGCCATCCACGTTGCTTTCGCTGATCGAGCCTTGGCCGCGCAGGTTCTTAACGGCGTCTTCAAACCGCTGGGAAAGCTCGTCAAACATCAGAAATGGAGGCGGCTGGGGGCTGGCGGCAGCAGCCGCAATTGCCGCGATCGTAAAAAGTCGCCGCTAGCTGCTCGGTTGGTAGGCCGCCAGCAACCAGCGCTCGCCGTCGCGGGCAAACACATAGGTGTTGCGCAGCATGGTGCTGGCGGTCTGCCCCAGCAGCTTGCCGCTGCTGTCGCGGCGCTCATCGCTGTAGCGGAGCGTCACCACAGCGGCGATGCGTCGCGGGCTGCGCTCGCTGATGCTGAAGCTCTCTACGCTGGCCTTCACCGTTTCAACCACGCCGGCGCCGCGGTTGGCCTGGGCGGTGCGTTGCAGGGTGTCCACCTGGGAGGTGCGGGCCAGATCGGTGAGGGATGCCGCCGGTGACTCACCAGCCAACACGGCTGCCTTGGCGTTCAGCCAGGCTTCCAGCAGCGCCTTGAGCTCGGCCTCGCTGGGATCGGCGCTGGTGAGCGGCACGGCAGGGGCAGGCGGCTTCGGTGGTGGCGCGGGTGCCACCGGCTTGGGTTGCTCGGCGGGCTGCACCACCAGGGGCTGCACCGTTTGTTGGCGGGGCCGGAGCAGCAGCCAGCCGCCCAGGGCGATCATCACCACGGCTCCCCCCACGGCGGGCAGGGTCCAGCGGGGCAGGGCCTCGAAGGCCGGCAGCTCCGGTAGCTCCGGCAGCGTCCAGGTGGGCCAACGCAGCTCGGGTAACCGCCAGCTCGGGCCATCCCACAGCTCATCGTCGCCCGCACCGTCGTGGATGTCGTCGGGTTCTTGCGGGGCTGGGGCCTCGAGGGTGTCCAAGCTGAAGTCGGGCCAGGCGGGCAGTGCTTCGCTCGGCTCTGGTGCTGGCTGGCTCGCCGCAACCCGGCCGCGGATGCGGTCCTGTTGTTCCACATAGGCCTGCACATCGCGATCGGCGAACCAGGCCTCCAGATCCACCTCGGCGTCGATGTCGCGGAAGCCCGGCAGCACTTCGCGGCTCAACCAATCGCGGCAGTAGGCGCAAAGGCGGGCCAACGGTTCATCGCTCTGTTCCTGGGCCCATTGGCGCAGGGCAGCGTCGGCACCGGCCTCGAACAGCTCCTCGGCTCGCTCCACCTGGCCCAGCAATAGTTGCTGGCAGGCCAGAAACACCTCCATCCCGGGTTGCCCACCGCTTTGCAGGCGCTGGAAGGCCGCCTGGATCCGCTCCGGTTTGCGCTGCACGAAGCCGGCGGCCGTGAGGGCGAAGCTGGCCAGAAAGTCGGCTGTGGCCGAACCGGCATCCCCCCAGCGGCTGAACAGGTCCACCTGCTCCTGCACGGTGAGGAACTGGCGGATCTGCTTGAAGAAGGGTTGAAATTCGCTTTGGGGGAAGGCCGTATCGCCATCTCCCTCCAGTCCACCGCGCTGCTGAACCAGCTGCTCCAGCAGGGCAATGCCCTCCTGTCGGGAGCTGATGGCCGAAAGCTCGCGGCTGATCAGATCGAGCACCCGGTAGGGGAGCAGGGCCTGGAGCTCCTGCTCCAGCTGACGCCGCTGCTCCGGCAGCTGCCCCATGCGCTGCAGCAGTTGCAGGCCCTGTTGCAGGGTGCGGGCGGCCGCTTCGTAGCGGCGCTGGTCGCGGTAGTCGGTGGCGGCGGCGCGGCAGGCGAGGCCGGCCAGCAGGGTGAGGTCGGCTTCGCGGCTGCTGCCTAGGGCAGGAGCCTGGGGGGGCTGCAGGCCGCGGCTGGCGGCCTCAAAGGCTTCCTGGGCCTGGCCTGCCTCCATCAGCAGCAGCAGGCTGCCCACCTCCCGTGAGGGGGGAATTTCCAGGGCGGCGATGGCGCCTTGGGCGCCGCTATCGGCAATGGCGGTGAGTTCGCGCTCGTAGGCGTGGCGGCGCACCTCATCGCTGAGCAGTGCGGCGCTGGCCTGCAGCAGTTCAGCCCGCGCCTGCAGGGTGTCGTGGGTGAAGCCCTGGTCCGGCGCCCGATCCAACCGCTGCTGCAGGGCGCGCAGCACGGCTTCGCTGTCGGTGTTGGCACCCACGCCGAGCAGGCGGAAATGGTCGATCGGCAGTTCCAATCCGCCCGGTTCACTTGGGCGTGACTGTAGTCAGAGTCAGCGGTTTTGGCCCCTCCCTCCACACCGTTTGGTGATGGACCCCGTACAGTCGCCACAGCATCTGAGTGGCCGGAACGCCGGAAACGCGCATGACACAGGCAGATCTCGGTCAGAGCGTTGCCAGCAATGGGGCTCCCGCCTGCTCCGCCGATGTGAATGCGGTTGGTCTCCACGCCGAGCGTCTGCTCAACCTGTATCCCTCCACACCTGCCGTGGTGAGTCGGGATGAGGGCTTGATGCTCTACCGCGACATGGTCCTGGGTCGGCGCTTTGAAGACAAGTGCGCCGAGATGTATTACCGGGGCAAGATGTTTGGCTTCGTGCACCTCTACAACGGCCAAGAGGCCGTGAGCACGGGCGTGATCAAGGCGATGAAGATGCAGCACGACTGGTTCTGCAGCACCTATCGCGATCACGTGCACGCCCTCAGCTGCGGTGTGCCGGCCCGCGAGGTGATGAGTGAGCTGTTCGGCAAGGAAACCGGTTGCAGCAAGGGCCGCGGCGGCTCGATGCACCTGTTCTCCAAGGAGCACCACCTGCTGGGTGGCTACGCCTTCATCGGTGAGGGCATCCCGGTGGCCCTCGGTGCTGCCTTCACCAGCCGCTATAAGCGCGACGCCCTGGGCGATGCCAGCAGCGATGCCGTCACCGCCGCCTTCTTCGGTGATGGCACCTGCAACATCGGTCAGTTCTATGAGTGCCTGAACATGGCGGCGCTCTGGAAGCTGCCGATCCTGTTTGTGGTGGAGAACAACAAGTGGGCCATCGGCATGGACCACAACCGCGCCACCAGCGACCCCGAGATCTGGCGTAAAGCCGCTGCCTTCGGCATGGCCGGTGAAGAGGTGGACGGCATGGATGTGCTGGCGGTGCGTGGTGCTGCCCAACGCGCCATCGAGCGCGCCCGCGCCGGCGAAGGTCCCACCCTGCTGGAGTGCCTCACCTACCGCTTCCGCGGCCACTCCCTCGCCGACCCCGATGAGCTGCGCGCCGAGGCGGAGAAGGAGTTCTGGGCCCAGCGCGATCCGATCAAGCAGCTGGCTGCTCACCTGATCGAGCACAACCTGGCCACGGCCGATGAGCTCAAGGGCATCGACAAAGAGATCGATGCCGAGGTGGCCGACTGCGTGGAGTTCGCCCTGGCCGCTCCCGAGCCCAAGCCCGAAGAGCTCACCCGCTACATCTGGGCGGAAGACTGAGCCTCGGCGTTACAGCGCGTGCAACCGGGCCTGCTCCTTGGCGGCCCGGAACACCAGGGCGTGCCGGTGCACCAGGGGTATCAGCTCGTCGTAGCCACCGCCAATCACCGTGGCCACAGGGATGGAGCGCCTCAGGCAGGCATCCAGCACCAGTCGGTCGCGGTTGAGTAGCCCGCTGCTGGTCAGGTTCAACCGCCCAAGCCTGTCGCCATGGTGGGGATCCACGCCTGCGTTGTAGAGCACCAGATCCGGTTGCACGCGATCGAGCAGCTCGGGGATCAGATCGCCGATGGCCAGCAGATAGTCGTCGTCCCCGAGGCCATCGTCGAGGGGGAGGTCGACGTCGCTGCACTGTTTGCGCAACGGGAAGTTGCTCTGGCAGTGGGCGGAGAAGGTGAACACCCGGGGATCTCCCGCGAAGATCGCTGCGGTGGCATCGCCTTGGTGCACGTCGAGGTCGATCACCATCAGCTGGTGCACCAGCCCTTCCGCCAGCAGCACCCGGGCCGCCACGGCACAGTCGTTGAAGATGCAGAAGCCGCTGCCGTGATCGGGGTAGGCGTGATGGGTGCCCCCGGCGAGATGGCAAGCCAGGCCGTGCTGCAGCGCCAGCCGCGCCGTGAGCACGGTGCCGCCCACCGCCAGCCAGGTGCGCTGCACCAGCGGTGTGGTGGCCGGGAGCCCGATGCGCCGCTGCTCGGCATCGGTGAGCTCGCCGCGCGCAAAAGCTTCGTGGTAGCGCGGCTCATGCACCAGCTCCAGCCAGCGCCGCGGTGCCGGCAGGGGGCGGTGAATCTGCGCTTCGCTGGCCAGGCTCTGATCCAGCAGCAGCTGATGCAGCAGCCGAAATTTGGCCATCGGAAAGCGATGGCTGCTGGGCAGCGGCGCCGAATAGGCCGGGTGGTAGACGAAGGGAGGCCTCAGGGCCGCATCAGAGGCTGGTAGGCATTCTGCGGGTGAGGTGGCGCAGCTTGCGCAAGGCCTTGAGCTCCACCTGGCGCGCCCGTTCGCGGGAGACGTCGAGCATGCGGCCGATCTCCGCCAGGGTGTGGCGCTCTTCGCCTTCGAGCCCAAAGCGGAGCTCCAGCACCTGACGCTCCTGGTCGGTGAGGTGGCTGAGCCAGCGGCCCAGCTGCTCGTGGTGCATGCCGCGCTCCACCTGATCGAGCGGCTCGGCGTGGCTGTTGTCGGCGATCAGATCGCCCAGGAAGCTGCGGCCCTCTTCGCCGTTCACCGGCGCATCCAGGCTGGAGGTGGTGAGGGCCTGGCGCAGCAGCGAATCGAGTTCATCGATCGGCATGTCCATCGCCTCGGCAATCTCCCTGCGGCTGGGCATGGCGCCGAGCTTGTGGGCCAGATCGAGGCTCACCTTGCGGATGGCGGTGAGGCGCTCGGAGAGATGCACCGGCAGGCGGATCGTGCGGGCCTGGCAGGCGATGGCGCGGGTCATGCTCTGGCGGATCCACCAGAAGGCATAGGTGGAGAACTTGTAACCGCGGGTGGGGTCGAATTTCTCGACAGCCCGCTCCAAGCCGAGGGAGCCCTCCTGGATCAGATCGAGCAGTTCCAGACCTTTCCCCTGATATTTCTTGGCAACGCTCACCACCAGGCGCAAATTCGCCTTCATCATCCGTTCTTTGGAACGACGCCCCACACGGATGGTTTTCTTCTGCTGATCCGTATAGCCGCTCTCGGGTTCATCTTCGGTGAGGCGCATCATTGCCTGCACCTGATTGCCCAGCTCAATTTCTTCTGCAGGCGTTAAAAGAGGAACGCGGCCGATGGTGGAGAGATACCAGCTGATTGGGTCACTACCTCGGCGGCGACTGGTGCCCCCCGGGGAAACTCCGGAAGCGGTCATGGGCCCATACCTGGAAGTGGGGCAAATCTCCTATGGGTTCTGCCAAAGCCGATGTGATTTCAGATGCGCTTCAGCTTTCAGCAGTAAATCCACACACTTCGCGTGAGACTCAAGATATAAAACTCTCTGTGAAGGTTTTTACGCTGAAACCCTGACGTTTCTTTCCTGTTGTTGCAACAGGTTTGCCACGGCCATCGGATCGGCCCCGCCGCGCCCGCGTTGCTGCATGGCCTGGTCGCCGGCCTGGGCGTGGGCCAGGGCCGCGGCGGCCAGCAGCGCCGCATCGGCACCTTCGCCTGTGCCTCCAGCCCGGGCCGCTAACCCCCCGGCATAGCCCGCCAGCACATCCCCCAACCCCGCCCGCGCCGCAGCACTGCAGGCGTGGCTGAGCTGCCAGCGGCGTCCATCACCACCGGCCACCACCGTGCGCGCCCCCTTGAGCAGCACGCTGCAGGCATGGGTGCCACTGCAGCCAAGGGCGGCGTTCTGCGCGGCCTGCAGGGCCGGTTGCTCAGCTAGTTCGGGGAAGAGCCGTTCAAATTCACCCCGGTGTGGGGTGAGCCAGGTGGGGCCCTGGCGTTGGTGCAACCAACCTCTGGCTCCCAGCGCCGCCAGACGATTCAGTCCGTCGGCATCGAGCAGCAACAGCCCCGAAAAGCGCTGCAGCAGCTGCCAGCTTTCCGCCTCGCTGGCGGCCTCGGCTGCTGAGGTGGCTCCCAGGCCCGGTCCGATCACCACCGCATCGAGCCGCTCCAAGCTGCTGGCGTTCAGCCCGCCCAGCTGCAGGCTGCCGCTGGCATGCGCATCCAGGGCGGCGCTCACCACCACATGGGGCTGCACGCTCCAGAGTTGGTCGGCCACCGCTTGCGGCAGCGCAGCCCGCAGGCTGCCGGCACCGCTGGCGCTGGCCCCCACCAGGCAGAGCTGGCTGGCGCCCCGGTAGGCCTCGCTGCCGGCAACCACCAGCAGGCGGCCCCGTTGGTATTTGGAGGCGGCGGGTTGCTGCTGCGGCCAGGGCGCTTCCTCTAGATCCTGACTGTGCAGAGCCAGCGGTTGATCGGCCGGCAGGCTGCGGAGCAACGCTGCCGGCAGCCCCAGCTCGATGCGCTCCAGCGCCCCAACCCAGGGGAGCGCCGCATCCTGCAGCAAGCCCTGCTTGAGCAGCCCGATGCTGAGGCTGAGGGCGGCGCAGGCGGCCACACGCCCCAGGGGCACGCCCAAATCGGCGTCAACACCGGTTGGCCCGTCGATGGCGATCAGCCGGCCCGGTTGTTGCCGTTGGCGTTGCTCTAACAGGGTTTCCAGGGCCTCGCCCGGCGGGCGGCTCTGGCCGATGCCGAACAGCGCATCAATCCACAGGGCCGGATCGCCGGGATCCGGGGGTTGATCCAGGTTGGGGATCCCCAGCCAGCGGGCGTGGTGCAGATGGGCTGCGGTGAGCGGTTTGTGGCGCTCAAACGGACTCCAGATCCGCACAGCGATGCCCGCCAGCTGCAGTTCGCGGGCCACCACCAGCCCGTCACCGCCGTTGTGGCCCGGGCCCACCAGCACCAGCGCTCCGGCTTGTTGCAGCTGGGGCCACCAATCGGGTTGCTGCAGGCGCCGCGCCACCGCCAGGGCTGCCTTTTCCATCAAGGCCTCCACCGGCAGCCCGCTGGCAAACAGCTGCTGCTCCAGCGCCGCCATCTGCGCGCCGCTCACCAGCAGATGGCTGGCATCGCGTGGGGGCCAGGCGGGCTGGGGCACAACAGGCCGGGAGGTGGCAGTTCCATGATGGAGAGATCGCGTCGATCGAGCCGCAGGGCTTGATCGTTTTGTTGGTTTGGCCCGTTTCTCTGCGATTCCTGTCGCTGCGGATCCCTCCGTGGCCGCCACACCGGCGGGGGCCCAGGCTCTGGAGCGGCTGCAGGCCTGGCCCGGCGAACACCGCGTGGCGGTGGGACTCTCCGGCGGGGTGGACAGCTCCCTCACCGCGGCGCTCCTGGTGGAAGCGGGCTGGCAGGTGGAGGGGCTCACCCTGTGGTTGATGAGCGGCAAGGGTGCCTGCTGCGCAGAGGGGTTGGTGGATGCGGCCGGGATCTGCGAGCAGCTGGGCGTGGAGCACCACGTGGTGGATTTCCGCGAGCACTTTAAAGCGCAGATCGTGGATTTCCTGGTGGAGGGCTACGGCGATGGCATCACGCCATTGCCCTGTTCACGCTGCAACCGGGAGGTGAAGTTCGGCCCGATGCTGCGCTGGGCCCAGGAGGAGCGGGGCATCGCACGCATCGCCACCGGCCACTACGCGCGGGTGTGCCACAGCGAGCAGAGCGACAACGGCCGCCATCAGCTGCTGCGGGGCCTTGATCGCCAGAAGGATCAGAGCTACTTCCTCTACGACCTGCCTCAGGAGGCCCTGGGCCGGCTGGTGTTCCCCCTGGGCGAGCTCACCAAACCCGACACCCGCCAGGAGGCGGCCCGCCATGGGCTGCGCACCGCCGAGAAGCCCGAAAGCCAGGACCTCTGCCTGGCAGATCACCACGGCTCGATGCGCGCCTTTCTGGATGCCTACCTGCCGCCGCGCCAGGGCGAGATTGTGTTGGCCGATGGCCGTGTGGTGGGCCACCACGACGGCATCCAGCACTTCACGATCGGCCAGCGCAAAGGCTTGGGTGTGGCTTGGAGCGAGCCGCTGCACGTGGTGCGTCTCGATGGCGCCATGAACCAGGTTGTGGTAGCCCCCCGCCGCGATGCGGCCCGCTCGGAGGCGGTGGTGGGCGCTGTGAACTGGGTGTCGATCGCGCCGCCCGAGGCTCCGATCGACGTGGAGGTGCAGGTGCGCTACCGCAGCGGAGCCGTGGTGTCTCGCTTGTCTCCCCTGCCGGCCACCGACGCCGATGCCACCGCCGGCCGGCCCCATCGCTGCCGGCTGGAGTTTGCGGAGGAGCAGTTCTCGATCACGCCCGGGCAGGCGGCCGTGTTTTACAGCGGTGATCGGGTGCTGGGGGGCGGCTTGATCCAGCGCTGAGCAGGCCGCGCGCCTCTCACCAATAGGGATCGGTGGACAGTTCAACGGTGAGCTCGCCGCTCTTGCTGGCGGGCACGGTGGCGATGCAGGCGCGAATCGTGGTGCCGTTCACATCGATTTCGCAGGCACCGCAACTGCCGCCGAGGCACCCGGTGGGGATGGCAAAGCCGGCCTGGCGGGCGGCATCCAGCCAGTCGCAGCCCGCTGGGCAGCGTGTGCTCTGGCAGCCAGGCCAGTGGATCAGCACCTGCTTGCTCATGGCTGGCGGAGGAGTGGCTCCAGGTTCACATGTGCTTCGAAGGCATCGGCGAGCCGATCGAGCAGGGCATCCCGCTGACGGCTGTGGTGCGGTTGCTGTTCGCTCAGCAATGGCAACCCTTGGCGTTGCCGCAGCTGATTGAGCCAGCGCCGCCGCCAGGGGCCGCTCTCGAACACGCCGTGCAGGTAGGTGCCCGCCACGCTGCCGCACACCCAGCCCAAGGCCGCATCGGCGCATAGAGGGGCGCAGGGCTCCAGCGCTGTGGTGCTGCCTCGGTGCAGTTCAAAGCCTTCGATCTGGAGAGCAGCACCATCGCTGATGGCTGGCCAGTGGGCCTGGCTGCTGCGCTGCCGCAGGGCTTTGCTGCCGCCGAACACCGTGCGCAGCGGCAGCAGGTTGAGCCCCGGTGCACTGGCGGCGCCATGGCTGCCGCCCTCGCGTCCGTCTGGATCGTGCAGCTCACGCCCGAGCAGTTGCATGCCGCCGCAGATGCCGAACACGTGCCCCCCTTGTGCAGCAAACCGCTGCAGGTCGGAGCAGAGTGCTGCACTCTGCTGCAGAGCCTCGAGGTCGCGCAGGGTTTGTTTGCTGCCAGGCACCACCACGGCATCGGGCTGGCCCAGGGTTTCGCCCGGTGCCACCCAGCGCAGGTTCACGCTGGGTTCGGCTTCCAGCGGGTCGAGGTCGGAGAAGTTGCTGAGCGACGGCAGCTTCAGCACGGCGATCTCCAGCTCGGCGCCGCGCTTGCGGCCGCGGCGTTCCAGCAGGTCGAGGGAGTCTTCGGGTGGGAACAGCTCATCGAGCCAGGGCATCACGCCGAGCACCGGAATGCCTGTGTTGGCCTCCAGCCAGCGGCGCCCCTCGTCAAACAGTTCGCGGCGACCGCGGAAACGGTTGATCAGCAGCCCGCGAATCAGTGGACGCTCCACCGGCCGCAGCAGCGCCAAGGTGCCTACCAGCTGGGCGAACACACCGCCGCGCTCGATGTCGGCCACCAGGATGCAGCGGGCCCGCAGGTATTGCGCCAGGCGGAGGTTGGTGAGGTCGCGTGGCTGCAGGTTCACCTCCACCGGGCTGCCGGCGCCCTCCAGCACCAGCCGCCCGCCGGGGTGCGCCGCCTGCAGCTGGTTCAGCCCCTGGCGGATCGCCGCCCAGCCGGGTCGGAACCAGTCGCGGTAGTAGTGCTCGGCGCGGCAACTGCCCGCCGATTGCCCCAGATGGATCACCTCACTGGTGCTGTCGCCCTGGGGCTTGAGCAGCACCGGATTCATGGCGCACTGCGGCTCGAGACCCGCCGCCCAGGCCTGCAGGGCTTGGGAATAGGCCATTTCGCCGCCGGCCTGATCCACCCAGGCGTTGTTGCTCATGTTCTGCCCCTTGAAGGGCAGAGGCGTTTCAGCGCGCCGCCGCAACACCCGGCAGAGCGCGGCCGTCATCAGCGATTTGCCGGCACCGCTGCTGGTGCCGAGCACCATGAGGGGGGATGGGGAGAACCTGGGCAAGCGATGGGCTGGTTTGAGGCAACCTAATCGGGTAGGCCGGTGCCAAGCTGTTGATGCTCCTTCAGCACGGAGACAGGCCATGACCCTGGCCATCGAGTTGACCGATCAGCAGGCACGGGCACTCGCCGAAGCCGCTGAACAGCTCCATGTCAGTGAGGCTGAGCTTGCTGCTGCGGCTGTCCGAGACTTGGTCTCTGCTCCAGCAGCTGATTTTGTTGCTGCTTCTCAACGGGTGCTGCGTAAAAACGAGGAGCTGTATCGCCGGCTGGCTTGATGCGCTGGCTGACCTTGGCCGAAATCTTGGAGCTTCACCGCCAATTAATCGAGCAGAGTGGCGGTTCTCCTGGAATCAGGGATCTGGGCTTGCTTGAAGCTTCACTTGCTCAGCCCTGGCAGACCTTTGGTGGTGTTGATCTCTATCCTGAGTTTCTGCAGAAGGTTGCCTGTCTAGGTTTCTCCCTGATCCAGAACCATCCATTTGTTGACGGTAATAAGCGCATTGGTCATGCGGCGATGGAAGTGGTGATGGTTCTCAATGGACTCGAGTTGCTGGTTGATGTTGATCAGTCAGAGTCGGTTGTGCTGAGGATTGCTACCGGTGGTCTTGATCGCCAGTGTCTGGCTGAATGGCTTGATGCTCATCAATCTTCTGATTCATCTGAATCGACGATGAGTCAATCCTGAGCCTGCAACGAGAATCGCTTGGCTCAACTGTCGTTCTGCGTGGATTTGGCCTCCACGAGAAGTTCAGCCAGTGCGGCGTTCAGTTGGAGTCGACTGGTGGTGGTGTCGGCCAGTTGGAATCGGATAACTGCAATACGGCGAGTAGCCGCTCGTTGGATTTTCGAATCCTCGCGGTTTCTTCATTCAATCGCCTCGTTTCTTGCTCGATCTCGTAAACGGGTCGCCAGTTGAGCATCGCCAAACAGCGCCGCCAAAGCGGCAGCGTGGAGACATAGTCCGATCTGCTCATCCAGAGTGGTGGCTCTGATGTGGAGGAGGGCTCCATATCCGACGTTGGTGAAGAATGAAATAGCGAGCAGGAGGGCGCCTGCCATCAAGGTGGCGGCGGCCTGGCGGTCGAGAACGGGAGGGCTGTTCATCACGGTAGCGACCCCATTTGGGCGTCGTTCCTTGATGGTTGCTTTGTGCCGCCTGGCGGTGCATCCGTGCAACCACCGCAGTCTTCAGAGCCTGGGTCTGTGTTGCCGTAGCCAGTGCCACAGGCGCAGCAGCGGACCGGCTGGGGGGATCGCATCGCTCCAGGGGGCGATGGTGGTGCGTCCCATCGGGGTGAGGCGCACCCGCTCGGTGAGGCCCTGGCCATCCACTTCGCGGCGCAGCACGCCCAGTTGGATCAGCCAGATCAGATCGTCTTCGGTGCGGTTGGCGTTGAGGCGGCGGCGACTAATGCGCTGCCAATCAGCTCGGGCGGCCAGTTGGGTGCTGCTGAGGGCGCCCTGCTCCAGCTCCCGGTAGAAGTCCAGCCGAAAGGGCAGGCAGCGCACCGCCTGTCGGGCGCGCTTGAGGGCCTGCTGGTTGGGGCTGGCGGCGGAGGGGGCGATCACGCGTTGGGCTCTTTGCTGTCATTCTCCTGCTCAGGACTGCTCGGTGACGCCTGTGCTGCTGCTCGCTTCCGCCTCCCCAGCCCGCCGCCGTCTGCTGACCCAGGCGGCCATCCCCCATCGCGTGCAGGTGAGCGGCGTGGATGAAGACGCCATCACCGAGCCCAACCCGCTGCTGCTGGTGCAACGGTTGGCGCGAGCCAAGGCGCTGGCGGTGTGGGAGAGCCAGCAGCAGGCTCAGCTGCAACCACCATCCGATCCAACGGACTCCCCCCTGACAGCGGTGCTTGGCTGCGATTCCGTGCTGGCGTTTGAAGGTGAGGTGTTTGGCAAGCCCGCCGATGCCGAGGAGGCGATCGCCCGCTGGCAGCGGATGGCGGGTGGTTGGGGCGAGCTGCACACCGGCCACTGCCTGTTGTCTCTGGTGGGCGAGCCGGAGCAGCTCACCACGGTGACCACGCGCGTGCAGTTTGCGCCGCTCAGCGCCGCTGAAATTGCTGCCTATGTGGCCACGGGTGAACCCCTGCAATGCGCCGGCGGCTTCGCGCTTGAGGGCCGCGGCGGCACGGTCGTGGAGCGGATCGAGGGGTGTTATTCCAATGTGATCGGTCTCAGCCTGCCGCTGCTGCGGCGATGGTTGGCTTCGTGCTGACTGTTGCCAGGGCTAGCCCCCCATGGCTATGGCCTGGGTAGGTCTTGTGCTGTTCCCATGAACGTTGTTGCGTTGTTGGCTGCCGGATGTCTCCTCAGCCTGAGTGGTGCCGGTGCCTACGCCTCCTCAACTGAGCCAGCGAGCCCGGAGAGTGCTGTGGCTGCCGAGCAGACCCACCTGCAGCAGTCCAGCTCTCAGATGCGCGGTGAGGCGACCCGCCAGGGTGATCTGCCGATGGAGTTCAACAAGCCCGCAGGCCCGCGCGGCCACAACGTCATCAACCTCAGCTTCTGATCGCTGCCAACAAAAAAGCCCCTGCCGGATGGCGGGGGCTTGGAGACGATCGCGTCGACTGGGATCAGTCGAGGTCGGGCATGGCGAGGGCGGGCTCGGCCTTGCGGTCGATGCCTTTCTCGAAACCAGCAGCAGCAGCGCGGGCGCGACCGGCGTGCCAGAGGTGACCCACCAGGAAGAAGAAGGCGAGCACGAACTGAGTCGCGGCCAGCCACTGGCGGATATTCACGAAGTTCACCGAGTTGGGTTCGGTGATGATGCCGCCCACCGAGTTCAGAGACGCGTTGGGGGCGTGGGTCATGTATTCAGCGGCGCGGCGCACTTGCCAGGGCTGAATGTCGTTCTGGAGCTTGTCGAGGCTCAGGCCGTTGGGGCCGCGCAGGGGCTCCAGCCAGGGACCACGGAAGTCCCAGAAGCGCATGGTTTCACCACCAAAGATGATCTCGCCGGTGGGGGAGCGCATCAGGTATTTACCCAAACCGGTGGGACCCATGGCGGAGCCGATGTTGGCACCGAGGCGTTGGTCACGCACCAGGAAGGTGAAGCTCTGGGCCTGGGAGGCTTCGGCGTTGGTGGGGCCGTAGAACTCCGAGGGATAAGCGGTGTTGTTGAACCAGATGTAGGCCGAGGCGATGAAGCTCATGAAGCTCAGGGCGCCGAGGCTGTAGCTCAGGTAGGCCTCACCGTTCCAGATGAAGGCACGGCGCACCCAGCCGAAGGGCTTGGTCACCACGTGCCAGATGCCACCGAAGATCAGGGTCAGACCCAGCCAGATGTGGCCACCGATGATGTCCTCCATCGAGTTCACACCGATGATCCAGCCTTCGCCGCCGAAGGGGGCGCGGGTGAGATAACCGAAGATCACACCCGGATCGAGGGTGGGATTGGTGATCAGGCGCACGTCGCCGCCACCGGGTGCCCAGGTGTCGTAAACGCCACCGAAGAACATCGCCTTGAACACCAGCAGCAGGCAACCCACACCCAGAAGGATGAGGTGGTAGCCAATGATGTTGGTCATCTGGTTCTTATCGCGCCAATCCTGCGAGAAGAAGGCGGAATAGTTCTCCAGAATTTCGGGGCCACGCAGAGCGTGATACAGGCCACCGAGACCGAGCACGGCGGAGCTGATCAGGTGCAGCACACCAACCACGAAGAAGGGGTAGAGGTCGACGACCTCACCACCGGGGCCCACGCCATAGCCAAGGGTGGCCACGTGGGGGAACAGGATCAGGCCCTGCTCATACATCGGCTTGTCGAAGGTGAAGTGGCTCACCTCGAACAGCATCATGGCGCCAGCCCAGAACACCATCAGACCGGCGTGGGCGACGTGGGCGCCCAGCAGGCGACCCGACAGGTTGATCAGACGGGCATTACCCGACCACCAGGCATAGCCGGTGGAGTCGAGATCCTTCCCGCCGATCCCGGAGAGAGAAGGATTAGAGAGCGTTACCACGGGGCAGAACCTCTTCAGGGAAGACGAAGTTTTCGTGCGGCTGGTCAGCCGGTGCCATCCAGGCACGCAGACCTTCGTTCAGAAGAATGTTCTTCGTGTAGAAGGTCTCGAATTCAGGGTCCTCAGCGGCGCGGATCTCCTGCGACACGAAGTCGTAGGCACGCAGGTTGAGGGCCAGGCCGATGATGCCGATGCTGCTGGTCCACAGACCCATCACCGGCACAAACAGCATGAAGAAGTGAAGCCAGCGCTTGTTGGAGAACGCGATCCCGAAGATCTGGCTCCAGAAGCGGTTGGCGGTCACCATCGAATAGGTCTCTTCCTCCTGGGTGGGCTCGAACGCCTTGAAGGTGTTCGCCTGCTCGGAGT
>Ga0194119_10007545_pt1 | contig 15276 bp, 13 predicted proteins | sample TA2MahC100mmetaG_FD_148620 | JGI IMG/M metagenome (GOLD analysis project Ga0194119, IMG submission 148620) | Freshwater microbial communities from Lake Tanganyika, Tanzania - TA2015018 Mahale Deep Cast 100m | ecosystem: Environmental > Aquatic > Freshwater > Lake | place: Tanzania: Lake... | reverse complement strand
ATACTATGATATAATAATACTATAATGTTCGATCTTATTATTAAAAAATACTTTAAACCAGGAACACTACATATTTTCGCATTTTCATTCATCGTATTTATTATTTTGAATGTCATCGAAAATGTAATCCATTATAATATTGGTAAATACCACGAGGGAAATACAGGTCGCATCAACAGCGGCGCGAATATCGCCGGGATTCATTTTACAAATCCGTCTCAAACCGATTGGGTGCGTATTGTTGTGATTATGCTTATTTTCGCTGTACTACAAGGATTCTTCACATCTTATTTCAGCGTCTGTTAGCGTGTATTAGCGTGTGTTGGCATTCACTCCCCCAGTTCGCAGTTTATGACGAACACGCATCAGGTGATGATAAATTTCAGGAGGCGCACCACGAACATAATGAACTAACTTCGCATTCCGAGTAGCAAGCAGTAGGTCTTTGAGATTCTTGTTCTGAGAGAATTTTGCGAAGATCGCATTCTCCATCTCTCGTTCGCTTCGCCCGTGATTGAAAAAATCGGGGTCGATCGTAATCCGTGATGGACGAATAATCGTATTATGATTCAGTTTGCCACTTTTGCTTCCAGCGGCCTTTGCTAAAACCGGATCCGCTGATAATTGTGAGCGAGAATCGAGAGAGAATTTCAAATAGAATTCGCGGTTATTGTTCTTAAATTTACTCGCTTGATAATAATGCTCCACACTTTGCCACGTATGGTTATCAAGCATAAACGGTTCATTCCATGTATTCGCTAATTTGCGTCGCCAGTTATCAAATGTCGCCAATCGGTGAAAGTGAATTTTTTCGGTTTCTGGTATTTTCTCTCCTGCGCCGCTTCCCGGAAGTGCGTTCGGATTCGAATTTGAATAAAACTGGAAGACAATATCTGGCGTATATAAATTCGCAGCATTTCGTGTCCCACTAACTTCTTCGATTAAATCATCCAAGCTCTCGTTTGGGATATCATCGACACGTATTCCAAGCTCTCGTTGAAATAATTTGAACTGTGGAATCAGACAAAATGCGCCGGATTGTGTTTCAAGACATTTTGTTGTAACAAGCAACTTAATATCATATGGCAATTCTGAAAACGAGAGAACTCCATGAGTCTTGTATGTAATCAACAGGTATGTTGCTGAACTGGAAAGCAGTCTATGCCGATTGCGTGGAGAACGAGTGCTTGCGCCGCCACCTATTCCACTCCCGCTTCCCCCAGAATACAACGCCGAAGCCGGCGCATTCAAACCGGTTTTTCCTATTAAAATATAAGCATTCGGTTCAAATATCCCTCGTCTTCGAATTGTGGGATCAATCGATTCATCCACCGAAACGCCATTATCACACTGAAGGACATGATCGATATCCCCTGATTCATACGCATCTCTCGAAAATAAAATGAACTTCATATTCAATATACGCTCCAGCGTAGCGATAGCCCATCCATCCGGCCAATAAATCGATGTCATCATTCGTTGTTTCAGATGATCGAGAGAGCGAACATCCCGCATATAATCGTAATTTCCTCCTAGAATTTTGGTGTATTTCATTTCATCATGCTTTTGATTATGCTCGATGACCAATTTCTTCGCATTTGCGATCATAAGCTGTTGTTGGGCTCGATCATGTGTAGAAGCAATACGACGTTTTATGTCGTTGTAATGATTCACCAACTCTTTCGTCTCTCGGAATTGCGTTTTCGAGAGATTATGATACATCGCAAACTTCTCTCGATACGCACGAAATACTTCATCTGTCACTTCTTCCGAAAGTTGTTTGCGAAGATCGAGTATGGTAGTTGTGCGTCCTTGTGTAAGAAGTGCGTCGCGTATCACCGCAAAGAGCGCATCGCTTCCTCCTTCGTTGTCTATAAAATTAAAATACTTATTACGAAGATACTTTTGGATCCAAAGATCGGTTGCTGAATTCGGTTTGTATTGCTTTCTCTCTAATTCAGATTGTTCCTTTGTTTGAAGTGGAAGGATCGAAGCACCAGATAATAGATGGGTTTGTCGCGCATCTAGTCCGAAAACAGACGCGGCAGAATCACCACCTCCGGCGTCATTATCTGTATCGCTGTCATCACCACCAACGTCATGTTCGTTCGTAGGGATTATGGTGGAAGCGGCGGCAGAAGCTGGAGGTTTTACAGGTTCCTTTCCGAGAGATTTCTTGATCTCGTTGATTTCGACAGCACGTTTCTTTGGGTCGGTAGAAGTTTGAACTTCCGTAACAACGCCAGATTTTGCGCGAGATTTACGTAATAACTCGGTATTTACAAATCCATATAATAAAGGGCTTAGCTGTTTCACGTCCAAATCACCTGACTCGTCCATTTTTACATGTCCTGATGACATTTCATATACACCGATCTGTTTCATAAATTCCAATTCTGTATTGAATAAATAGATTGGAACATACACAACATTATATCGTTTCGCAAAATGATAATTGAGTTGGCCAACCCCAATAACCACCTTTTGAGGATCACGCAGTAGTTGAACTTGAAATAATGGTGTATTGTAGTTGAAATCTTCTTCTTCTAAATGCGAGTATTCGTGATAGTTGATGTTTGGATTAAGCTTTGATTTTACCATAATGAAATGAAATGAAATGGAATGTAATGTAATGAAATGAAATGTAATGTAATTATTATATACACATAAATAATAATTATACTGTTTCCGCACAGTCATAACACAAAACCGCCCAGAAATATTCATCCATCTATCCATCTATCTATACACGAGCGTGTTTCTCATAATACCGTCGGAAGCGTCTTTTTCGCTTGTAATAAAGGATAACTTAAAAGATCGATCTTTATTCTTATTTAAAACCGCAATCACACGCTTGTATCTATCCACATTATTATCCGATGTGCCATTCGCACCCAAATGTAATGCGTCTGCCTCGTTGCCATAATCTAGAATCTTCTTTTCATCCCAAATATCCTGAATTGATAGATGCCCATGAAGATTCATAATCGTAATTCCAATATTTCGGCGATGATAATAATTACTTAAAATAACATCATCCGAGAGCCGACATATTTGATTGTCAATCGCAGTATAACGCGTCATATAATCAAGAAAGTCATCACCAAATGTGTTTAATTTTACACAAACAGAACCATATCCCTCCGCAATCGTCGCAGTGTCTCGATGTCCTCTTTTACCATTAAGTGACATATTGATAAAATCAAATCCAGTTGATGTCCATACGTTATTATCATTTGGCGGTATCATTTGCTCATATGTTTCAATCATACGTTTTGGATATCCAATATCATCATCCAAATAAATAATACGTGTGTGTTCTGGATCATACTGCTTGGCGCGTTCTTCATCTCGTAAATACAACACAGTCGGCAATATTTTAGTAGCAGGTCCATAATCTGTATGTATCCGGTTCACGGTGAGTGATTTACGAATATATTTCGGCACAACATATGATTCACCTGTTCGTGCGAATACGTCTGGAATGTTCAATAAAAATAAATCCGGTTTTCGCGTTTGATCTAATATACTGTGTATCATCTGCGAACATTTATTGATACGCGTTGGACTCGTAGTAAATGAAACAACAATTCTTAACTTTCGGTGTGGTGGAGCAGCAGAAGCCATTTGTAATCTTTACTGATTTATTATATTCATACCACTCTATATCTATTTTATTTCTTCGCTTTTCCGGCAATTTCGTCCAGCATATCCAGATGCTTAAAGATCGTCTTGTTTGTAATGCTTGGTTTGCTCTTAATCTTCATTTTTGAAATCTCGGTGATTTGTTCCACACGTGTGGTAAATAGTTCGACCGTTTCTGCGTCATTTGTTTCAGGGTCTTTTAATGTAGCATGTCCATGTTTTATCATAATGAATAAGTTTTCAGCCAGCTCATCTACTTCATTCGTCTTTCCTTCCTGTCGAATATTTGAATACATGAGTTCCTGTATTTGTTTCATCAACGCAAGGACTTGCGATTTCTCGACGATTCCGATTTTCATGAGATTTACGATAAAGAGCGACATCGCCTTTCGTTTTTCATTCGCTTTATTGATGTCGCAAAACTTGTCGTAATTCTTCTTCGGGTCGCAATACTCGATCGAGTCAAATAATGACATAAATGAAGCCAAATTCTGTTCAAATACATTCCGAAATACAGCATATTGGCTATGTCCAGGCTCATGTTCCTTCGCCATCAAATCCTGAAAGAGGCGAGCATATATCTCAGAATAGAATGCGTTTGAACTTGCGGTGGCAAAGATTGATGACGCAACACGATTCATCACCGTCTCGGTGTTGTGCTCTTCCGAAGTTTCATTCACACATGCCTCAAACAAACTTGAAATCTCTTTTAAAATATTGGTAAGCATCGTGGCGTATGTTTTATCGGTGAGTTTGTTGAGAAAGGAACGTATATTATCAATACTCAATTCGATTCCTTCCTTCTTCTTTATCTCCGTTTTCTGAAACGACAAAATTGTATCCCATTCACTATTCGGGATTTGCTGGTTTCGAGAAGACGCTGACTGGCGCGTAATTGTATGACCAAAACCGTGCGATGTGTCGGCGGCACCTGAACCGCCACTTGCGATAGCCCCCCCTCCTCCATTGCCGAACCTCGATTGAAATGTATTTGCGCTACTACCTGCTACATGATACCCTCCGCTTCCGCCGCCGCCGCCGGTATGCTGAGACCCATTTCGAAAATCGCTTGGATCACGCACAGGGAAAACAGGCGTCTTAATATACGTTGGAGCACCGACTAAATCAGCCAATCCTGACACAGACTTGATAACATCATCCGGAAGTTTCAAATCAAAACCCATATTCATAAATGCGGCATAATCCGGAAGATCATAACGATGAGTGATTTTTGCCATGTCTTTTTTGTGTTTCGCAGACAATAATGCTTATTATAATACATATATAACTTTTATATCAATTTTACATGTATTTACATTCGAATTCATATTGGTGTAATTTGTATGTCATTCGTTTAACCAGCTTAAATATATTTTACTATGATTATTAGACATATTCGTTACTACACTCGTAATTATTCCCGTTATCATATATTATGTCATCTATCGACGAATCCCTGAGTTCTTCCTGTGGTAATAGCACAGGCGCAAGTTCCGACTCTTACCCCGAATTCAAAGTATGGGAAGACGTTGCCGAAATTTCACCCGATCTTCTTCGAGGTATATACGCATACGGTTTCGAAAAACCCAGCAATATTCAACAAAAATCAATCATGTCGATTATCAACCGTCGTGATGTAATCGCGCAAGCACAATCCGGAACTGGAAAAACCGGCGCTTTCACCGTCGCAGCATTACAAAGTGTCGATGTCAGTAAAGCAACAACCCAAGTGCTTATTCTTGCTCCGACACGTGAGCTTGCTCGTCAAATCTATGATGTGATTCAAGGTCTATCGGCGATGATGGCGGGACTTCATATGCGCCTTCTTGTCGGTGGAACTTCAACCGCGGAAGATGCGGCGGAGCTTCGAAAATCGGTTCCACATATTATCGTCGGTTGTCCGGGTCGTGTATTTGATATGATTCGTCGCAATCATATTCAAAGCTCTCAGGTTCATATGCTTGTGCTTGATGAAGCAGACGAGATGCTTTCTGCGGGGTTTAATGACCAAATCTACAATATTTTTCAATACATGCCGTCTGATATTCAAGTCGTTTTGTTTAGTGCTACGATGCCTCCTGAGTTGTATAACTTGACTGAGAAATTCATGCGAAATCCGGTGAATATCCAAGTGAAAGCGGAACAATTGACGTTGGAAGGTATTCAACAACATTATGTAGCGCTTGATGATGACGTTCAAAAATACTTGACGTTAAAAGACCTCTTCAAGACGATTTCCGTGTCCCAGTGTATCATCTTCTGTAATTCGACTAAGCGTGTAGCCGATCTTCATGAAGCGATGCTTTTTGACGGTTTTCCGGTATGCTGTATTCACAGCGGAATGGAGAAGGGTGAAAATCGCGAGCGTGAAAAGGCCTATCAAGAGTTTAAAGCGGGTGTTCATCGTGTGCTTATTTCATCAAACGTTACTGCGCGCGGTATCGATATTCAACAGGTAAGCACAGTTATCAACTTTGACATGCCACAAGATGTTCATATTTATCTTCATCGTATTGGGCGTTCGGGAAGATGGGGGCGCAAAGGTGTTGCGATCAACTTCATTACTCGCCGTGATATGCGCATTAAGAAGGAGATCGAGGCGTATTATGAAACGTCGATTACTGAATTGCCTGTGAACTTCATGGAGGGAATTTAAGACACAGACGCAGACGCAGACGCAGACGCAGACACCTCACACAGTCGTATAATACATTATAGAATATAAAGGCATAATGTATTATATTGTAATAATTCTATGAAAACTGTCGCATTTTTATCCAACAAGCTAACCTTACGAGGCACCGAGGTCGCAATTTATGACTATGCTCATTATAACGAGACAATCCTAGGAAATAAAAGTATTATTATTACACGTGACTACAATAATATCAAGCATGAATTCGATGTTGATAAACAAGCATATGACAAATTCAACGAAAGATTCGGTGTATTTTATTACGGTTCGCAACCGGATATCGACAGAATTGTATTGGAAAATAAAGTTACACACCTTTTCATTATTAAAGCAGGACAATACGATGGATTGTTTTCAAATCACTGCATTAATATTATTCATTGTGTTTTTAACATCACTCAACCGCATGGTCAAGTATATACTCCCATAGGTGAGACAATCAATCAACGGTTCGGTAAAAACTATCCGGTTACACCACATATTGTTAGATTACCAGATTGTGACGAAAATCTTAGGTCCGATTTAGGCATACCCGAAAATGCGCTTGTATTTGGTAGATACGGAGGAAAAGAAACCTTTGATATTCGATTTGTCCATGACGCTATTCGACAAATTCTATCGACGAGAGATGACGTTTATTTTTTATTCATGAATACTCATCCGTTTTATCAACATAAAAATATAATTCATCTACCTGGAAATACCGACATGATATTCAAACGCAAATTTGTAAACTCATGTGATGCTCTACTACACGCTAGAGTAGATGGCGAAACATTCGGGCTGACGTGTGGTGAGTTTTCGATATGTAAGAAGCCGGTCATCACCTATGGTGGTTCTATTGACCGTGAGCATATATTGATTCTCAAAGATAAAGCGGTAATTTATAATACACCGGAACAGGTTCTCGATATTTTACAGACCTTTACAAAGGATAAATATGATGTAAGCGAAAATGGTTACATGTTTTACACGCCTGAAAATGTCATGGCGATTCTTAATAAAAACTGTTTGATATAGGTATATGTAAGTTTGATTTGATATATTATATTGTTGTGTCATAGCAATATAATGTCTTGTTCTTTCAATATATGTTCGTTGATTACAGATGTTCGTGATTCAGTTGGTGAAATACCCCGCGATCCTGAACAAGTAAAAACGTTATTATTCGAACATTTAGGAAGCATCACAAAACCGCATAATGAAAATAGTCATCATACTTCGGTCATTACACCCACAACTATTTTTAAACACCCAATATCTTATACAAATCCGGATAAATTACATGAACTACATACGTCTATTATTGAAGACCTCGAAATGCTTGAAGTCAAACCAAAACATAGTGACAGCAGCGAGAAACAACAAGAACATGATATGACCATCGACAACAACGTAAAAGGTCTTTATCATTACATATTCGCTCCGAAATCTGTTTATGGAACAGAACATTTGCCCATTTGGAGCAAGTATTATACAACTGACATCGAATACTTAAAACAAACCCAAACATTGCTCGAAATGTTTGACAACGAACTACTTGAACGGAACATCGAACAAAACACCGCTCATACGGGATGTGTTGAAGCATTTTTAAACATGCGAGATACGTGGAAGGATTTCCGTGGAACCGGGAAACTTCACGATTTTAAAGAGAAATTCAGTTATGTTGAAACCCCTTTCCTAGCAAAACTCAATACCTCTTCGTCCTTTCTCCAATTTCTGAGCCTTTACAATATTTCATCGCCGGTCATCGCTCTTCTTACACCTCTTATTGTGTTGATTATACCATTTTTCGTGCTGATAATGCGTGGTTTGAGTGTTTCACTCACAGAATACGTGGATATTTTAAAGCAAATTATTAGCCAACATTCTATCGGTAAATTATTTACACAATTTGAAACTGTAAGCATCGAACAAAAAATGTACATATTAATGTCTGTGGTGTTTTACTTCATTCAGATTTACCAGAATATTATGGCGTGTGTTCGATTTTACAATAATATCAAGTTGGTTCATAAGCATATTCATACGATAAATGGGTATTTAACCGCAACAGGCGTAAATATGAATTACATGATTCAACTTATTCATACATATCATCTCTCGACATATGAACCTTTCAGAGAGGAACTTTCCGAGAGATATCGGTTGTTGGATGAAGTCACCAAAGCATTATCTGACATATCACCGTTTTCGGTGAGTGTAAGCAAATTCTTTCAGATCGGATACGTCATGAAGAATTATTATTCACTCTTTTCACAGACCGACCTAAATGAACTTCTTGAATACAGTTTCGGATTTAATGCGTATATGGAACACCTAACATCATGCCGTTCATTTGTAATCGATGGTGTAATTCATAAATGTGCGTTCGTTCAATCTCTCGAACATGAGGATACGAAAGAATACGAATCGTCCAAATCAGAGACGGATGATGAACCGAATGTCGATGCCGATGTCGATGCCGATGCCGATGCCGATGTCGATGCTGAAAAATCAAATGAAACCGACCATGATGAAACCGACGATGAAAAAACTGTGTTACCTCCTCCGCCACCACCACCACCACATCCGGTTGTATCAAAAAAACAACGTAATGGTGTCACCAAGTTATTCGGACAAACTTACGCACCCCTAAACGCACACAATCCCGGAAATGTAGTCGCGAATGATGTTACACTCGATAAACAACTGATTATAACGGGTCCAAATGCGGCCGGCAAAACAACCGTAATCAAATCCACATTATTCAACATTATAATCTCTCAACAACTCGGTTATGGATTCTATACAAGAGCTGAAATCAATCCATATGATTATCTCCACTGTTATCTGAACATCCCAGATACATCCGGACGCGATAGTCTATTCCAAGCTGAATCGCGGCGATGTATGGAAATCTTACGCTGTATTATTGACAATCCCCAAAAGCGGCATTTCTGTATATTTGATGAACTTTATTCTGGAACGAATCCGTATGAGGCTGTAGCAGCAGCATATGGATATATTGACTATATATCGAAAAATCCAAAGGTAGATCTCATTCTTACTACACATTATATCGAACTATGCCAACTTCTTGAAAAGAAAAATGCGGGCGATATTACAAATCTTCATATGTCGGTATGCCCTGATACTGGTGCGTATTTGTATAAGATCGCGGATGGAATCTCTACGATTAAAGGCGGTTTGAAAGTTCTCCGCGAACTCAACTATCCAAATGAAATTGTCGAAAGCGCAAAACTTATTATTCAGGGGTAGAGCTAATACTAAACGCAGCAATATACCTTCGTAATAACCGCTTGTAATTGTGATAATCCGGATCATCGGTTTCTGTTACATTTTCAAGAGTCCGCACATCATTATAAAATGATATGCATTGTTCTAATGTCGGCGACTTTTCAGGTGTTTTCGAGACTTCAGAAAATACCGTATCCAAGTTTAAACGAGCTTGTTGATGAGTTTGAGTGAAGTGGTATTCATAATACGAGAGATTTAAATAATTAATGAAATTCGCAAAAAGTGTAATAATTTCATTCATTTTGATACATCATAAACCTAAATTATTTTTATGCTGTATTATCGCACATGATCGTTGATTTATCTATTGCTACGCTTTTTGCGACTCTTTTTATGACTTTTGATATGTTTCCATCCTGCGCACCATCGGTTATAATCTTGGATAATTTGAAATAATCGTCGTTGTCTTTTGTATGACTTGTCATGCATTTTGGATGTTGTGCTGCCCATTCGCCCATCAAGCTTACATTTTTATGCTCCACTGCTAGCACCGCATTCGTCATCTTCGCATGGTCTGGGCCATCACACTCCCACTTATCCGCATCTTTCACATAAAGCGTCTCTCGCTTCACGTCGCTGCAATGAACTGGGCGTTTATGTAATTCCGTTTTATTCAGATTTGTAATCAATATATTCGACATCCCTTCCACATAACCCAATTTGCCAACATTCTCAAGATCATCCGTATTCAATTGAATCGAATTCACGAAATCTTTCATATTCATCGCGTCTTTACACTTTTCATTCAAGAAAAACTGCATATTAAACGTTTGGTTGTAACAATTGGTCATATTATTGTTATTTGTCATATTATTGTTATTTGTCATATTATTGTTATTGGTAATATTCGTGCATGAAGCTGTTGTTATCGCCGTCATATTCGCTTTATACATCTCCATCATCTGTGTTTTGAATTCATTATTCATATTCATCATCGTATGAATTACATTCTTCAGTTCGGCGGTGCTTTCTATTTTCGAGAGATCCTTCGATTTTGTAATACATGACACGCCATATTTCTTATTATGTCGCCATAATCCGGTTCGATTCATATAAGGCCGACGACAATATTTACATTCATACGCCGGCGCCGCTGCCACCACCGCAGAACCGATGGTATTGGTCACGTGACCGCCGGTTTCATCCTCCCCTTCGGCGGCGTGATCGGCATCTACACCAGCATCGAAATCCGAATCGGTGTGATATACCACATTTTTTTGTTCATCCTCTTCATGGAGGTTAATTTGGACCACTTTTTTGATGGGTGTTTTTTGGGGGTTCGAAATTTCTGAAATATTCAGTGGCGGTTTTTGGGGGATGCTTTCTACGACCGTTCCGCTCCCACCCCCCGAAATGAGACTGTGAATGTAATTTTTACATTTGGCGTTCTCGGAACATAACCTTTGATGCTTTGCTGATAAAAGATGAGTATTAAAAACAGTTTTGTTATTGGTTTTGATGTCACATGTATCGCAGTAATACATAATGCGATTTTCAGTCTTGATGGAAATGTTGCCTAAATGGGTGAGGTATATATATGGACGACAAAAAAACGCCCGCCAACGAACGAGAAGGGGGGTCAGACGAAAGGTCGAAAAAATTATCGTCACAAAATTTTCGTTGGATTGAAAAAAGTTGTGACTGGTCAGTCACAAATCATGAAAAAATCGTGTTTTAAAAGTTCTACGCAAAATGATGAAAAGGACATTTTTGGACATGTTGCCATTTGTTGCGTGTTTACGCAACATTTTCATCAATTGGCTTATTTTGGCGGGATTGTAAATATCGTGACGATATATGGTTTTACTTTTTTCTGATTTCAAACGAAATATTTTTGGCTGAAAAGTGTCCGAACACGGACCTTTGGTCCTTCCAACCATGGACTTTTGGGAATTTATAGAATGAACGAAATATTCGAAATATTCCATTTTCAAACGAAATATTTTTGGCTGAAAAGTGTCCGAACACGGACCTTTGGTCCTTCCAACCATGGACTTTTGGGATTTCATCGATTTTCAAACGGAATATTTTTGGCTGAAAAGTGTCCGAACACGGACCTTTGGTCCTTCCAACCATGGACTTTTGACATAAATCAATATAATCGTTTGTTTATAGAATATAACATCGCCAAGTATTATAAATCGAAGATTTCGAGAGATTATCAATGGGCGAATTAAGCTTTTTGACGATCATTGTTAGTTTAGCCGTTTGTTCTTTGTTGGTCTATGGTATATTTCAATATATGAAGGTTCGTTTGACGGTTTTAGAACAATCCCATCGAGAACAAGCGATGATTTTACAACAATATATAGAAGAATCATCGTCGGATATTCATCGATTATATCAAATTTCAACCGCACGTTCTAATGAAAATAATAAGGAACAACCTTTTCCACCGAATGGAAGTATTATACTTGAATATGCTGAAGATCAACTAAATAAAGAAAACCCTGTTGCTTTTAATCAGCCGCATATGATACATTTGGATACCGCATTTTTTCAAAATAAACGCAGCAGTAAGCTTATTGAGATATCGTCGGATAGTGAGAATACAACCGAATCCGGATCCGGATCTGATTCGGATGATACTGAGTCTGAAGACGAATATGAAACTGAGTCTGAAGACGAATCCGATACCGATGATACCGAATCTGAAACTGAATCTGAGAGTGTATCTATGACCGAGCCTGAATGTAATAATCATGAAATGATACTACCAGTTTGTGATGTAAAAAACCAAGCTGATAACACGCCATGCGAAATCGATATTGAACTTGATGATATTACAAAACATGCTATATCGTATGAAACGAATGTTCAAACCGGAGATATAAAAACAATAACGGTAGATTTAGGGACTATTGAAGAACCAGAAACTTCAAAATCAATTGATGTTCTCACGTTGTTGTATAAAAAAGCACAACAAACTCCATTGCCCGAAGATCATGATTTGGATGAGATTATAACTACGGCAAAAAATGTGTCTGAACCGATTGAAGTCCCAACACCAGCACCAGCACCAGCACCAGCACCTTCAGCACCAGTCCATATTCCCCTTTCAGCAATGTCTGTCCCCGACCTTAAACTACTTCTTAAGGAATTATGTAAGCATCAACCTGAAAAACACGCAGAAATTCAAAAACTCAAAAAGTCGGAATTAATATATGCTATAAAACAATTACAACACTAGTTTTTTATTCTCATAATATACATAATAATGTCACACGCACAACCACACTGGGCCAAGAATTACAGTTCAAGTCATAATGTTTATTTCGACTTTCCGCCACTTATGAATGACGGTCGCAACTTCTCTGGTTGGCAACCAGGCAACGCTGTAAATGAATCGATTCGTCGCGCTGAGGGTATCACAACCAACTGGGATTATCGCCGTTATTTAACTATGAATGCCGACCAAATCATGAACATCAATCGGATTGACGCAGTAAATGCGAGCGGTCATGGTTCATTTGAGGTGAATCCATACGAACAAGAACAACACCGTAATGTTCCATTTATGTATTCATCAGTGATGGATACGAGAGAGCCGTTTGGTTACGTCCAGAGTGACTTAAAGGATGTCTATCTCTCGAGAGAAACACTTCAGTCGCGCATGGTTGCGCCAGAAATCACACAAGAACAGGTTCTCGCATTTCAACGTCAGCAGAAACAAAATCAGTAACGGCGGTATGCTTAGTGAAACCATAATAAACCCTTATCTGTAATGTTTGTTATATTCTGATTTTAACGAGAGAATACAACAAGCGATGCGAATCATCAGTTTTGATGTTGGTATGAAGAATCTCGCATATTGTATCTTTAGCATATCGGATACAATCGCATTCACCGGCGCTTCTGCGACCGACCTTATTCATCATATTCACATCGAGAGATGGGATGTTATCGATTTACGGTTCGAGCCGAATCTCTCGACATCCACATTATCAGAAGTTGCTCCACCTCCTCCGCCGAAACGAACGTGTAATAACGACAACAAGTTGGCAAAGTGGATGTTGTTTCTTGGAAACAACGCGTCGGGTCAGCCAGATGTTGTGATGTATTGTGCGAAATGTGCCGAGAGATCCAAATATAAAACTCCATCTCGAGAGATTTTACCGATTCAGCGCAAACCGGAATTACTAACAAAGAAAAAACTAGGCGAGCTCATGGATATTAAGGCGAATGTATTATGCTCAACCGGATCATCGCAATCTCTCGAAGCAGCAGCCACGACGAATCTGAAACTTCGTAAATCCGACCTTATCGAAGAAATCAAAACGACGATTTCGAGAGATTTTATGGAACCATTCGATGAGCAAAAGTATTCGAATTATATCACCGGAACAGCACAGACTACAAGTGCCGCAACGACTAAACCCAAAAAGGCTAACTATACATATGCTCACGACCTAGATTTAATCACATATGGCCGTAATATGATGAAACACCTTGATATAATACTAGCCGAATGTAGCGGTTCGATCGATATGATGATTATCGAAAATCAAATCAGCACACTCGCCTCTCGGATGAAGACATTACAAGGCATGATTACTCAGTATTTTATTATGAAGCATATTCCGATGATCGAGTTTATATCCGCATCATGTAAGCTTAAACTCTTTACAAACACCCCACTATCTCATAATGACGCCGCCGCAGACCACGATGATCTATGCATCGACGCATCTACGTATGCCGACCGTAAAAAATCGGGAATTGCTGTATGCCGCTCTCTCGGTGAAATCTCTCGAAAACATAAATCAGAATACGCAAAATGGATGTCTTTATTTGAAAATCATAAAAAGAAGGACGACCTCGCCGATTGTTTTTTACAGGGGTTATGGCGGGTTCATTCGGCAAGTGCGGTATAACCGGAATAATAAAGAATTCGTGTAATTTAGTATAAAGATTACATTCTATTATATCACATACGAATACGATGGCGGAAGAAATCGATTTAGGAGCGTTAGATACGATGCCAACATTTACCTTCGGCGGCGGCAGTAAATCATCTGGCAGTAGCGGCGGTGGTGGTGGGGGCAATTTTGGTGGTGGAATCGAGCTACTTATGAACAATAAATTTAAGGATAGCGAGCGTAAAAGTGGAGGCGGTGGAGGCAGCGGTGGTGATATTGATTTGAGTGAATTGACGGCACTTGAAAATGAATTGAATGACCTCAGTAATGTAGGCCCAAGCAGGAATTCGAATCATGAGTCTGGAAGCGGAAGTGGTGGCGGCGGCGGCGGATTTTTGAGCGGAATATTCAACTTAAGCAAATCTGATGGTGAATCTGGCAGTGGCGGCGGCGACGGAGGAAGCGGCGGTGGCGGAATTCATTTAGGACAATCCACATCAAATACAGACGCAGAGAATCGCACATGGGACGGGTATGGTAAATTCAATAATATTCCGATGGATCCTGACGCAAACGCTGACCCAACACCACAGCTCTCGAAAGAAGAAATGTTGAAAGAGAAATTCAAACTTCTTCGTAAATTGGAAGAGCTCGAACAGAAAGGTGTTCAACTTACAAAACGTTACTCGATGGATTCATCGTATCAAGAGATGAAGGGGGAATATGATACGCAAATGGAAGAGCGCGAGAGACAGAATAGTGTGAAGTTTCAGG
>Ga0194119_10007536_pt1 | contig 15282 bp, 7 predicted proteins | sample TA2MahC100mmetaG_FD_148620 | JGI IMG/M metagenome (GOLD analysis project Ga0194119, IMG submission 148620) | Freshwater microbial communities from Lake Tanganyika, Tanzania - TA2015018 Mahale Deep Cast 100m | ecosystem: Environmental > Aquatic > Freshwater > Lake | place: Tanzania: Lake... | reverse complement strand
AGGGCATGCGCAAGGGTGGGGCAGTCAATTTTACGGGGCCATGGTTAATTACCGTTAATAAACAATGGCTTATTGTATCATCATGGCAACCTGATGTCCCTCTTGAAATCTGACAAAGTAGAATTAATACCTGAGTGTTTTGTACAGGTTTATGCGCGGGACTTGCTGGGCGGGGTACGGCGAAGGCGGAGAGGCCGTTAAGGACGCCGCATGGTGCGCGACAGCATGACCACGGGAATGAGGCCGACGGCGACGATGATCAGGGAGGGCGTGGCCGCCTCGGCGAGGCGTTCGTCGGCGGCGAGGATGTAGACCTGGGTGGCCAGGGTTTCGAAATTGAACGGGCGCAGGACGATGGTCGCCGGCAGTTCCTTCATCACGTCGACGAACACAAGGAGCAGGCCGGAGATCAGCCCGCCGCTCAACAGCGGCACGTGCACCCGCGCCAGCAACGCGGCGCGGCCGGCGCCCATGCTGCGCGCCGCCTCGTCCAGGCTGGGGCGGATGCGCGCCAGGCTGGATTCGACAGCGTTCAGCGCCACCGCCAGGAAGCGGGCGAGATAGGCGAACACCAGGGCCAGGGCACTGCCGGTGATGACCAGGCCCAGGTTCATGCCCCAGTGCTCGCGGGCCCAGGCGATGAGGGCATGGTCCAGGGCGGTGAGGGGGATGAGGGCGCCGACGGCGATGACGGTGCCGGGCACCGCGTAGCCCAGCGAGGCGAGGCGCTTGACGCCGGCCATCAGCGGTCCGGGCTTGGCGCGCCCGGCATAGGCCAGCAGCAGGGCGACTATGACCGCGAGCAAACTGGCGCTGGCCGCCAGGCTGAGGCTGTTGGTGGCGAGCTCCAGGTACTTGACGCCGAACTGCGCGTCGCCCTCGCTCAGGGCCATGGCCAGCAACAGGCCGGCGGGCAGCAGGAAACCACCCAGCAGCGGCAGCGCGCAGGCAACCAGGGCCAGCAGGGCGCGGCCGCCGCGCAGGTGCGGCCGCTGGGCGGGACGTCCGCCGGCGTCGTCGAAGCGGGCGCGGCCGCGGCTGGCCTTCTCCAGGATCAGCGCCAGTGCCACCACGCCAAGCAGGCTGGCGGCCAGTTGCGAGGCCGCAACCGGGTCGCCGAAGGCGTACCAGGCGCGATAGATGCCGGTGGTGAAAGTGGGCACGCCGAAATAGGACACCGCGCCGAACTCCGCCAGGCTTTCCATCACCACCAGGGCGACGCCGCCCGCAACTGCCGGCCGCGCCAATGGCAGGGCGACGCGCAGGAAGGCGGCGCGCGGGCCGTGACCGAGCACGCGGGCGGCCTCCAGGAGCACCCCGGAACGCTCCAGGAAGGCGGTCCGCGCCAACACGTAGACATAGGGGTAGAACACCAGGCTGAAGGTGACGATGGCGCCCTGCAGCGAGCGCACCTCGGGAAACCAGTAATCGTCGCGGGACCAGCCGAAGGCCTCGCGCAGCGCCGATTGCAGCGGCCCGGAGAACTGCAGGAAATCGGTGTAGGCATAGGCGATGACGTAGGTCGGCATGGCCAGCGGCAGGAGCAGCGCCCATTCCAGCACGCGGCGCCCCGGGAAGCGGTACATGGCGACGATCCAGGCCGCGCCGGTGCCGAGCAGGGCCGCGCCGAGGCCAGCGCCGGCGGCCAGGGCGAGACTGTTGAAGACGTACTCGCCGAGCACCGTCTCGGCCAGATGCGCCCACACCCCCTCGCGGTCCGGCTGGAAGACGTTGACGATGACGCTGGCCACCGGCAGCGACACCAGCACGGCCAGCACGACGGCCACCAGGGGCAGGACGCTGAAGCGGGATTTCATCGGGATTCAGGAAAGATAAGCGGAGGCGGACATCGGATTCAGCCGTTCATTATAATGACTCTCATTTGGAACCCTACGCTGGAATCATGTCTTCCATCCTGGAAGTGGCCGATCTGGGTCACCGTTTTACCGACAAGCCCGTGCTCGACGGCGTCTCCTTCAGCCTGGAGGAAGGCCAGATCGGCTGTCTGCTGGGCCCCTCCGGCTGCGGCAAGACCACGGTGCTGCGCCTCATCGCCGGCTTCGACGCGCCACGCGCCGGCGACATCCGCCTGGCCGGCGAGCGCGTCAGTTCGCCAGGCTGGGCGCTGCCGCCGGAGGCGCGCCGCATCGGCATGGTGTTCCAGGATTACGCCCTGTTCCCGCATCTTTCCATCGCCCGCAACGTCGCCTTCGGCTTGCGCCATCTGCACGCCGAGGCGCGCGCCTCGCGGGTCGAGGCCATGCTGCGCACCGTCGGCCTGGCCGGCCGCGCCGAGGCCTACCCGCACGAACTCTCGGGCGGCCAGCAGCAGCGCGTCGCACTGGCCCGCGCGCTGGCGCCGGGCCCGCGTCTGCTGCTGCTGGACGAACCCTTCTCCAACCTGGACGTGGAACTGCGCGAAAAGCTCGCCCTCGAGGTGCGCGACATCCTCAAGCATGAAGGCATCACCGCCCTGCTGGTGACGCACGACCAGCACGAGGCCTTCGCCATGGCCGACGTCATCGGCGTCATGCACCAGGGCCGCATCCAGCAGTGGGACACGCCCTACAACCTGTATCACCAGCCGGTCAACCGCTTCGTCGCCGATTTCGTCGGCCAGGGCGTGCTGCTGCCGGGCGAGGTGATCAACAACCGCCAGGTCGAGATCGAGCTGGGCGTGCTCGACGGCTACATCCCCACCGATTGCGACGACGACGGCGGCTGCTCGCGCTGCGAACTGGGCTGCCAGGTGGAAGTGCTGATCCGCCCGGACGACATCATCCACGACGATGCCAGCCTGCTGCTGGCGGAAGTCGAGCGCAAGGCCTTCCGCGGCGCCGATTTCCTCTACACCCTGCGCCTGCCCGGCGGACAGCGGGTGCTGGCGCAGGTGGATTCGCACCACAACCACGCCATCGGCGAGCGCATCGGCATCCGCCTGGGCGTCGACCACGTGGTCGCGTTCCGCAAGTGACGCCAGCCCCGCCATCCCCGCCCCCGCTCATCGCCGGCCTGCTGCGCCCCGACGCCTATCCTCACGCGGCGCCGGCGCCGCGCCTGATCGAGACCCACATCTCCTGGGTCATCCTCGCCGGCGACTATGCCTACAAGCTGAAGAAGCCGCTGGACCTCGGCTTCCTCGACTTCTCGACGCTCGACAAGCGGCTGTCCTGCTGCCGCGAGGAGATCCGCCTCAACCGCCGTCTCGCCGCCGACATCTACCTGGACGTGGTGGCGATCACCGGCGACGCGGAGGCGCCGCGCGTCGGCGGCGACGGCCCCGTGCTGGAATGGGCGGTGAAGATGCGCGCCTTCCCCGCCGAGGCCACCCTCGACCGCGAAGCTGAACTCGCCGCCGAGCAGATCGACGCCATCGCCGAGCGCATCGCCGCCTTCCATGACACCGCCGAGGTGACGCCCGAAGCGTCGCCCTACGGCACCGCCGAAGCCGTCATGGCGCCGGTGGCGGCGAATTTCGCGCAGTTGCGGGCCCTGCTGCCGCTCGCCGCCGACGCCGGGCGCGCCGCTCAACTCGACCGTCTGCAAGCCTGGAGCCTGGCCGCGGGCGAGCGCCTGCGCGCGCATTTCGCCGCGCGCAAGGCCGCCGGCCGCGTGCGCGAGTGCCACGGCGACCTGCATCTGGGCAACATCGCCTGGGTCGACGGCGCCCCGCTCATCTTCGACGCCATCGAGTTCAATGCCGGCCTGCGCCACATCGACGTCCTCAACGAGATCGCCTTCCTCGTCATGGACCTCCTGCACCGCGGGCGGGAAGCCCTGGCCTGGCGCTGCCTCAACCGCTACCTGGAACATACCGGCGACTACGCCGGCCTGGCCGCCCTGCCCTACTACCAGGTCTACCGCGCCCTGGTGCGCGCCAAGGTGGCGGCCATCCTGGCGAGCCAGCACGCCGGGCGAGAGGGCGCCGATTTCGCCGAATGCTTCACGTACCTCGACCTGGCCGAACGCCTAGCGGCCCCGCGCGCAGCCATCCTGGTGCTCATGCACGGTGTCTCCGGCTCCGGCAAGACCTGGCAGGCGCAGCGCCTGCTCGAGGCCCTGGGCGCCATCCGCCTGCGTTCCGACGTCGAACGCAAGCGCCTGTTCGGACTCGCCGCGCTGGCCAGCAGCGCCGAAATCCCCGGCGGGATTTACTCGCGTGAAGCGGGAGAACGCACCCTGGCGAAGCTCATGGAACTTACGCGCGGGTTGCTGGGCGAGGGCTTCCCGGTCATCGTCGACGCCACCTTCATCCGCCGCGACTGGCGCCAGGCCTTCGCCAAGCTGGCGGACGAACTGGCCCTGCCCTGGTTTATCGCCGCCGCCGACGCCCCGCCCGAGATCCTGCGCCAACGCGTGGCGCAACGCGCGGTGGCGGGCGCGGACGCCTCCGAGGCCGGCCTCGACGTGCTGGAGTCGCAGCTCGCCGCGCGGGAGCCCTTCACCCCCGACGAGGCACCCCGCGTCCTCGCTCTGGAATCCGGCACCGAAGCCGTGCTGGCGCGCATCCGCGCCGCCCTGCGACAGCCGAACCAGATACCGGCTGCGCCCATGGCGGCTGGCGACTAGTCCTTTACTTCCATACGCGCGGTTGCCATCCCGGCGCTAACATGTCCGGGCCTTTGAGCCTATTTCAGTAGGAATCATGCCGGCCCGTATCGCACAACTGCCCCGCAAGCTCCTCTCCACCGTCGGTGCCGGTTTCGGCCTGGCGTTGAGCCTCATCGTCGCCCTGACCATGGTCGGCCTGCACCAGCTCGCGAGCACCAACGCGCATCTGGAATCCATCGTCGGCGAGAACAGCGTGAAGGCCCGCCTGGCCAACAGCATGCGCGACATCCTGCGCGACCGCGCCATCGCCATGCTGTCCATCGTGGTCAGCCGCGACGCCTTCGAGAAGGACCAGGAGATGCAGCAGTTCTACGGCTATGGCGGCACCTACCAGCAAGTCCGCCTGGAACTGGAGATGCTGATCCGCCTGCCGGAGGAGCGCGAGGTGCTCGCCCGCATCGACCGCCTGACCCGAGCCAACCAGCCGGTCATGGTGCGCATCGTCGATCTCGCGGTGGAGGGCTATACCTTTCTGGCCTTCGACGAACTGCAGCGGGAAGGCATCCCCCTGCAACGCCAGCTGGTGAAGGAACTCGACAACCTGATCCAGATCCAGCGCGACATGACCGCGTCCGCGGCGGCGGCGGCGCGCGCCGATTACGCGCGCACGCGTTGGCTGATGATCGGCCTCGGCCTGGTGGCCGTGCTGTCGGCCCTCGTCGTCGCCATCACCGTGATGCGCCGCGCCGCCCGGCTGGCGGCGGCCAGTGAGCGTGAACGCACCAAGTTTCTCACCCTGTTCGAGACCAACAGCGACGGCATCGTCATTCTCGACCGGCACGGCTTCACCGACTGCAATCCCGCCACCCTGGAGATGTTCCACATGGACAGGGTCGAGGATTTCCTGCATCGCCGGCCGGAGGAGCTCGGCGTCGAGGATCAGCCCTGCGGCACGCCGCCCACGCTGCTCGCCGAGAGGCACATCCGCGAGGCGATGGAGAAGGGCCACGCCTTCTTCCGCTGGACCGCGCGCCGCCCAGACGGCAGCACCTTCCCGGCCGAGATCGCCCTGCATTCGATGACCCTCGATGGTGAACCGGTCATCCAGGCGATCATGCGCGACGTGTCGGTGCGCAAAGAGGCAGAGGCCGCTCTCGAGGCCGCGCGCGACGCTGCGATCGCCGCGGCGGAGATGAAATCGCAGTTCGTCGCCAACGTCAGCCACGAAATCCGCACGCCAATGAACGGCATCATGGGCATGACCCAATTGCTGCTGAACAGCCCGCTCAATTCCCGCCAGGAGGAATACGCGCGCACCATTGCCCAGTCCGCTGAGTCGCTGCTGGGCGTCATCAATGATCTGTTGGACTTCTCCAAGATCGAGGCGGGCAAGCTCACCATCGAGGACATCGACTTCGACCTGCGCGCCCTGCTGCGTGACGTTGTCGAGCTCTACCAGCCGCGCGCCGACGCCAAGGGACTGGCGCTGAGCCTGGAGATGGTGGACGGACTGCCGATGTGGGTACGGGGCGATCCCCTGCGCGTGCGCCAGATCCTGTTGAACCTCGCCGACAACGCCATCAAGTTCACGCAGGAGGGCGGCATCTACATCTTCGCCGACGCGACGCCGGACCGGCGCGTCCGCATCCGTGTCCGCGACACCGGCATCGGCATGAGTGAGAGCGCACGCGGGCGCATCTTCCAGGCATTCTCCCAGGCCGACGGCTCGGTGAGCCGCAAGTATGGAGGCACCGGTCTGGGCCTCAGCATCTGCCGTCAACTGGCCGAACTGATGGGCGGCGAACTCGGCATCGACAGCGAGGCCGGCCGTGGCAGCACCTTCCACCTCACGCTGCCGTTGCCAGCGGTGGCCGCACCGGCGCCGCCGCAGGACGCGAAGGCACGCACCACCACGCGATTCCCCGGCGTCACCGTACTGGTGGCGGAGGACAACCCCGTCAACCAGAAGCTCATCCGCTTCATGCTGGACAACCTCGGCATCGTCGTGAAGACCGCCGACGACGGCCGCATCGCCTACGACATGCTGGCCGAACAGGCGGTGGACCTGGTCCTCATGGATTGCCAGATGCCGGAATGGGACGGCCTCACCGCCTCCCGCGCGATCCGCGAACGTGAAGCCGCCAGTGGCGCGCGGCGCGTGCCCATTGTCACGCTCACCGCCAATGCCATGCTCGGCTACGCGGAAACCTGCCGCGCCGCCGGCATGGACGACTATCTCACCAAACCCATCCGCGAGGAGGACCTGGCGGAAACCCTGTCCAGGCAGTTGCCTGGCCGGGCGGTTGTCGCCCCCGTCGACGAGCTGCCGATTGCGGCGGAAGACCCGCCGGCGATCGGCTACGACATCGAGAAACTGCGCCGTGTGTGCCGCGGCGACGCGGCGCAGATTCAGGAAATGCTGGACTTGTTCGTCAGCAGCACAGAGCACCTGCTGGCGGGCCTGGCTCGCGCCCTGCAAGATGAGGACGCCGAAGGCGCCGCCCGCCAGGCTCATCAGATCAAGGGTGCGGCCTCCTATCTGGGAGCGCGGGACATCGCCGGGTTGGCGGCGGAGACCGAGAGTCGCGCCAGGGATGGGGCCTGGGCGGCATGCCAGGAAAGCATGGAGGATCTGGAAGCGGCCTTCATCCGCGTCCGCCTGGAAATCGAACAACCCTAGGAGCCAGTCGGACTTGGGCGATCTTAGCGAGCCGGGTGGGAGAATGAGCTTGCGAGTTTCGGCACAAGCCGAAAATGGACCGCTCTTCCCACCGGCGCAGTAGATCAGCCGCAAGTCCGACTTGCTTTTGGCATAGCGGCGCGGTCGCCCTTCGCACGCCGGAAGGCCGCCCGCATGCGGCGTGCGCGGGTAGAATTAGGCGCATCGCTTCAAACCCGTGCCGCCATGCTAGACATCCAACTCCTACGCAAAGATCTCGCCCAAGTGGCGCAACGTCTCGCCGCCCGCGACATCACCCTGGACAGTGCCCGCTTCGAGGCCCTGGAAGGCGAACGCAAGGCCATCCAGGTGCACACCCAGGAACTCCAGGCGAAACGCAACCAGCTTTCCAAACAGATCGGCATGGCCAAGGGCAAGGGCGAGGACACCTCCGCCCTGATGGCCGAGGTGGGTGGCCTCGGCGATGAATTGAAGGCTGCCGAGGAGCGTCTCGCCGCCATCCAGGAAGACCTGTCGGCGATGCTGCTGACACTCCCCAACCTGCCGCACGAATCGGTGCCGGCGGGCCGCGACGACAAGGACAACGAGGAAGTCCGGCGCTGGGGCACGCCCCGTGAGTTCCCCTACCCGCCCCTGGACCACGTCGACCTGGGCGAGAACCTGGAGATGCTGGACTTTCCCACGGCGGTGAAACTCACCACCAGCCGCTTCGTGCTCATGCGCGGCCAACTCGCCCGCCTGCACCGGGCGCTTGCCCAGTTCATGCTCGACGTGCACAGCCGCGAGCATGGCTACGAGGAGGTCTACGTGCCCTATCTGGTGAACGCCGATTCCATGCGCGGCACCGGCCAGTTGCCGAAGTTCGAGGAGGACCTGTTCAAGCTCTCCAACGGCCTATACCTCATCCCCACCGCCGAGGTGCCGGTGACCAACATCGTGCGCGACGAGATCCTGCCCGCCGACAACCTGCCCATCAAGCTGGTGGCGCACACTCCCTGCTTCCGTTCCGAGGCCGGCTCCTACGGCAAGGACACCCGCGGCATGATCCGCCAGCACCAGTTCGACAAGGTGGAGATGGTGCAGTTCGTCAAGCCTGAGGATTCCTACGCCGCCCTGGAGGAACTCACCGGCCACGCCGAGGACATCCTGCAACGCCTGGGCCTGCCCTACCGGGTGGTGGCCCTGTGCGCCGGTGACCTGGGCTTCTCCTCGGCCAAGACCTACGACCTGGAGGTCTGGCTGCCGGGCCAGAACACCTATCGGGAAATTTCGTCCTGTTCCAATTTCGAGGCCTTCCAGGCCCGCCGCATGCAGGCCCGCTACCGCACCGAGAAGGACGGCAAGCCGGGCAAGCCGGAGCTGCTGCACACCCTCAACGGCTCCGGCCTGGCCGTGGGCCGCTGCCTCGTGGCGGTGCTGGAGAACTATCAGAACCCGGACGGCAGCGTCACCATCCCCGAGGTATTGCGGCCCTATCTGGGAGGACTGGAGCGCATCGCGCGGCGGTAACCGCCCAGTGCGCCGGAACCTTGCGGCTCAGGCCGGTGGTAACCAGCGTTGCAGCAACCCGTCGAGATCCTCCAGCTTGAAGGGCTTGGTCAGGTATTCGGAGAAACCCGCGGCCAGGCCGCGTTCCCTGTCCCCCTTCATCGCGTTGGCGGTCACCGCCACCACCGGAATGCCGGCTAGCGCGTCATCGCCGCGCAGCGCGCTCAGCGCCGCGTAGCCATCCATGCCGGGCAGGTTGATGTCCATGAGGATGAGATCGGGCTTCTCCCGCTCCGCAAGCCGCAGGCCGGCCTCGGCATCGATCGCGGTGAGCAGACGGATGGCCATGTGCCGGGATAGCACCAATTCCATCAGCTTCAGGTTGACGGAGTTGTCCTCGACGTACAGCACGGTACCTCGCCTGAACGGCGCGGCGGCGCACTCCGACTCCACCTCCGCCTCCGCCTCGCCGACGCGGACATTGCGGGCGGCTTCCACGCCGGCCGTGACATCCGGCAGCGGCAACTCGACCCAGAACGTGCTGCCCTGGCCGGGCGAGCTGACAACCCCGATATCCCCTCCCATCATGCGTGCCAGCCGCAGGCTGATGACCAGGCCGATGCCGGTGCCCTGGATCGCCTGGCGGCCGGCGCCGAGCCGCTCGAAGGGTACGAACAGGCGATCTAGATCCTCGCGCGCGATGCCGATGCCGCTGTCCGCGACCAGAAGCCGCAACCAGCCCGCCCGCGCATCGGTCTCGCACCGTACCCGCGCGTCGCCGCCGGGCCGGTTGTACTTGACGGCGTTGGAGATCAGATTCAACAGCACCTGTTTGAGTCGCACCCGATCCGCGCGCACCACCTGCTCCGCGCAGTCGGCGAATTCGAACATCAGCCTGACTCCGCTCTCGCCGGCCATGCGCTCGGCCAGCACCTGGCATTCCCGCAGCAAGGCGGAAACCGAAACCGACTCGATGTTCAAATCCAGCCGTCCAGCCTCGATGCGGGCCAGATCAAGGAGATCGTTGATGAGCCCCAGCAGGTGCTGCCCGGCCTGGCCGACTTCCCGCGCCAGGTCGCGGCTGTCCTCGGGCAGGCGGACATCGGTGTGCAGCAGGTCGGAGAAGCCGAGAATTGCGTTCATCGGCGTGCGCAGCTCGTGGCTCATGCTGGCCAGGAATTCGGATTTCGCCCGGCTCGCGCTTTCCGCCCGTTCCTTCTCCACCTTCAGGTCGGCGAGGATCGCCTCCTGGCGCGCGCGCGCGCGATGGGCGGCGATGATGGCCGCGTAACTGGTGTTGAATGGCGCCAGCAGTGCCAGCATTTCCTCGTCGTACGGCGCGGAGCGGTTGGCGAGGCCGTACAGACCGACCAGCTCGTCGCCGTAGCGGACCGGCATGCCCAGGAAACGATGCAGGGGGGGATGTCCCGGCGGCAACCCACCGCGCCGGGGATCGTTCGCGGGGTCGTCGCTGACCACAGGCTCGCCGCTGGCCAGAGCGTAGCCGAACAAGGTGTCGAGGTTGCGGAACTCCATACCTCTGGCCGCGTACATTTCATACAGCCTGCGGGTTTCCTCGTTCCAGGAGATATCGGTGAGCGCGGTGGTTCTCAGGTAGGGCGCGCCCTCCTCGTCGCGTAGCACCTCGCCGATGAAGCCGTACTCGCTGCCGGTCAAGGCCAGCAGGCCCTCCAGCAGGAAATCGGTGGTGGCTCTCAGGTCCTGCGTGCCGACGTAGGTTTCCATGCCCTGGCGCACCAGAGTGAGGATTTTCGCCTGTCCGCGCAGGGTGGTCTCCAGTCGCCTGCGCGAAGAGATGTCGACGACCAAGGCAAAGGCGCCGATCACCGAGCCGTCCTCGTCCAGCATCGGAGCCGCGTTGACGCTGCAGGTCACCCGGCCGCCGTCCGGGCGGCGCACGTCCAGGTCGCCGGACGCGCTGCGCCCGGCGAGGACGTCGGCCAGGATCTGTTCGCAACCCGGTCTCGAGGCCTCGTCCAGGAAGGATTGCGGCAACCGACCGAGCACCTCGGCCGCGTCCCGGCCCAGGATGCCGGACATGGCGGCATTGAGCTCGACCACGCGGCCCTGCTCGTCGACGCGCAGGAAACCTTCCGCGGTGGTGCGCAGGATGCCGCTGGTGGCGCTCTCCCGGCGGCGCAAAACCTCGCGTTGCCGTACCCGCTCCAGCAGCCCGCCGCAGACCCCGGCAAGTTCTGCGACCGCCATGCGTTCCAGCTTGTCCGGGGCGCGCTGGTCCCGATACAGCACGGAGAATGCCCCCAGGATGGCGCCTTCAGCGGTGCGGATGGGATGCGACCAGCACGCACGCGGCACCGGCGCGGTGGGTTCCCCGTCGGCGGCATGAGCGGCAAACAGACCGCCAGCGTCTTCAAGCACCACCGCCTCGCCGCACGATACCGCCCGCGTGCAACATGCGTCGTCCACTTCCATGGACAGGCGGGTCATGGCCGGGCGCAGCGCCTCCGGCAGGCTGGGCGCGGCCCCCTGGCACAGGTGCGAGCCGGTCTCGTCGAGCAGGTGGATGACGCAGATCGAATCCGGCAACAGCCGCTCGGCCTGGCGGGCAATGTCGTCCAGCAAGGCGGGCAGGTCGTCGCCGGCGCGGGCGGCGATGGCTGCGCGGGCCTCCATGAGCTCGCGCTGGAAACGCTGCTCGGTGATGTCGGTGCGAATGGAGTAATACTGGTAGGGACGGCCGTGCGAATCGAGGAAAGGCACGATGGTCGCCTTCACCCAGTAATACCCTCCATCCGCGCGGCGGTTTTTGATCTCGCCACGCCACACCCGGCCGGAGGAGATGATTTCCCACATTTCCCTGTAAAAGCTGGGCGGGTGTTCGCCGGACTTTACGATTCGGTGAGTCTGGCCCAGCAGTTCGCGCAAATCGAAGCCGCTGATTTCTAGGAATTTCCGGTTGGCGTAGAGAATGCGGCCGCCAGCGTCGGTGGCGCTGACGATGTCGTGCTGGTCAACGGCGAAGCGGAAGCGCTCCAACTGGTCCAGGGATTCGGCGCGCGCGCCCTCCAACCGCCGCTGGCGCCGGTGCCGACGTGCTCGCGCGGTGACGGCGGCGGCCAGCAGGGCGGAATCCACGGGTTTGGTGAGAAAATCCTCGCCGCCCGCCACCCGCGCCGCCATGCGCCGATCACGGTCATCCCAGGCGGTGAGGTATATCACAGGAATATGGGCGTACGGGTCCTTCTGGCGCAGCAGGGTGACCAGCTCGGTGCCTTTGCACACCGGCATCTCGATGTCCACCAAGAGCACGTCCGGATCGAAATCGGCGATGAAATCCAGCACCACCAGGGGATCGGACAGACACACCACGCGGAAACCGGCGTTTTCCAGCAGGCCGGATACGTATTCGAGGGTGCTGCGCTCGTCCTCCACGAGCATCACGCGGTAGGGCCGCTCGGGCTTGAGGACGACGCTCTCCAGCGCGTCACGCAACCGCTCCACGGTCACCGGCCTTTCCAGGAAGAGATCCATTCCCGCGCGCAAGGCGGTCAACTGCCTGACGAAGTCCTGGCCCTCGGTCACCGCCACGAACGCCGCCTCTCCGCGCGAGCGCATGCGCTCGCGCAGGGCGCGGAAGGCGGTCAGGTCATCGTCGTCGCGCAGCGCCGCGAGATTGACGAGCACCACCCAGGATCGCGAGGCGTCGTCGAGAAGTTCCGCCAATTCGCTCACCGAGGAAGCCACATGCACCAGGTTCTCGCCGGCCCACTCGAGTTCCGTCGCCAAATCGGCCTGCGCCTGCGCCGCTTCAAGCAAGGCGAGTGACCAGCCGGCCGGAAACGCGGGCGTTGGGGGTGGTCCCGCCCGTTGCGAAGCCTGATGCAAATCCATCACCACCAGGGGCGCCAGCAGCCGCCGCAGACGCTCGTCATCCGGCTTGGCACCACCTGAAACCAGAGGCTGCAGGGAAGCCAGGACCGTTTCCACGGCCCACTTGACATCCAACTCGTCCGACGCGTCGCAGGCCACGGCGAAGCGGGACAGCATGTGCAAAAGGCGAACGGCGCGCAGCCGGTCCCAACCCTCCGTCTCCAATTTGCGCGCGAGTTCCAGGCTCTCGTGGCGCAGGCCATCCCAGTCCTCCAGCGGGGAAGCGCTCGTCATGACGGCGTCGTCAAACATGCTCATGGAAGTGTCGGCAATCGGTGATGCGAGGTTATCGTCCGGGCACCCGAGAACTTGAAGCCGGTGCGGCCTTCGGCTCAGTTGAAGTCGAGGATGCCGGCATGGGGCTTCTCGTACTTGCGCAGGATATCGTAATAGATCCGCACGTTCTCGGTGAATGCGCGAGCCTCGCCGCCGCGCGCGAAGCCATAGCGCAGGCTGGAGGCATATTCGGCGCGGCTGATCAGGGGCAGCACGTTCTTCATGTCGCGCCACTGGTCCGGATTCTTGCCCAGCCTGCGCGCCAGGGCGCGGGCGTCGTTGAGGTGCCCCATGCCGATGTTGTAAGCCGCCAGGGCGATCCAGGTGCGATCCGGCTCCGGCACCGTATCCGGCAGCGCGGCTTTCAGTTCGACCACGTAACGTGCCCCGCCCAGGATGCTCTCGCGCGCGTCCAGCCGGTCCTTCACACCGAGATGATCGGCGGTCTGCCGGGTCAGCATCATGAGGCCGCGCACGCCGGTGGGCGACTGGGCGTGCGCGTCCCATTGCGACTCCTGGTAGCCGATGGCGGCCAGCAGGCGCCAGTCCAGCCCCGTCTCCGCCTGGGCATCGTGGAAATGCGGGCGCAGTTCATTCAGCAGGGTCGCGCGCTTGTCCAGCACCCCAAGGACGTCCACCTCGGCAAGCCGGGTGACGTGGCCGAAATAGCGTTCGCGCAGGCGCACCAGATCGCCACCCGCTTCCAGCTTCGTGAAGAAATCCACCACCCGGCGCGACAGGCGCAGATCGACGCCGCGCCCCAGCACCCAGGCCTGGGGCTGCGCGCTCTCCAGCACGAAGGCGGGGCGCAGGCCGGGGTGGAAATTGCGGCCCACGTCGAGGCTGTCGGAATCGACCACGGCGCAATCTCCCAGGCCGACGTCCAGCCGTTCCATCAGTTCCTCCGGGCCGGGCAGCTCCATTTCCGCCCAGCGCAGCTCAGGCAGGCGCCGACGATGGAAGCGCAGGCGCTCGGCATGGCTGCTGCCCGCCACCACCTCCAGGCGCAAGCCAACCAGATCCTTGACCGTGGTGGGCGCACTCAGGCCCTGCCGGCACACCACCCATTCCTTCACCTGTCCGTAGTTGGGCCCGAAGCGAACGCGGGCGCGCCGCTCCTCCGTAGCGGTAATGCCGGCGGCGGCGATATGCGCGCGCCCGCTGGCGACGCTGTCGAACAGTTCCTCCAGGGTATCCGCCACCTCGAAGCGCACGCGCCAGCCCTGGCGCTCGGCGAACAGCGTCGCCAGGTCGTGCTCGAAGCCCGCCGGGTTGCCATCCGCATCCAGGAAATAGGTGGTGGGGCTGTTGCGCGTCGCCACCACCAACTCCCCGGACTCCTCTGGGGGCGGCGCGGGACCGCGCCAACACCCGGCCAGGAGCATCGCGCCCAGCACAAAAGCCGGCACGGCGAGGCCGCGCAAACGCCGCCAGCAGTTCATGTTTTTATCGTCGGCTTCATTACGGGTAGAATGCCGCTCTTTCCCGCCCCTGACCACCCCCGGCGGGAAAGACCGGAGAGGTGGCAGAGTGGTCGAATGCACCGGATTCGAAATCCGGCATAGTGCTTGCACTATCGGGGGTTCGAATCCCCCCCTCTCCGCCAGAACAAGTCCTGCAAACTCGCTCAGTCGAGTCTTCAGGCGCTCAGAGCCCCGCACCAAGCGGGGCTTTTTGCTATGGGCTCCTGACTGACCCCATGGCCACCAACCCCCAAAATCCGTCTCAAACCCCTTTTCGTCTCAGAACCTCCTGACTTTCTCGCCGTGGTACGGCGGCAGGGGGTTGGTGGCGAGTAGTAGGGTCGCGAGCAAGAGGTATTTCACTATTCCCTTTTTTAATCAAAAACCAAGCCGATCTAACAACACCTATGCAGAGCACCCTTGGCAAACTGATCAGAAAATAGAACTCCCATCCCCAAAATCAAAAGTCTGATGAGACGGAAAGATCAGTACGGATAACGGGATTCCTCCTCGTCCCATTCGTCGTAATTGGAAAAATCAGGACTTCCCACAAGGATCCGCTTACGCTTAGGCAACAGTGTGATTGCCCCCGTTTCGTCAACGGGCACAGCAATGCAATCTCCAGCTCTTGCTCGGACCATCACCTCTTGGACGGACTCGGCCCAATAAACAGGACGTTCGCAAACCCCGCAGTAACGTTCAAAGTCGTCGGGGTTGAAGCCACGCAGACTAGGCAGCACTAAACCTTTTTTCGGCTGCAACATCTCCCACTGTTTCGGGCATGTCTTCAGGTTGCACAGAACTTTTTTCTCTGGGAGGGTGTCCGGAATTTTGTGTAAACGGGTTATGGTTTAGAGGTTGTTCATCCGATCTTCGAACTGGATAGTAAAGCGAGTCAGCGCCGCCTTCCAA
>Ga0194119_10007532_pt1 | contig 15285 bp, 14 predicted proteins | sample TA2MahC100mmetaG_FD_148620 | JGI IMG/M metagenome (GOLD analysis project Ga0194119, IMG submission 148620) | Freshwater microbial communities from Lake Tanganyika, Tanzania - TA2015018 Mahale Deep Cast 100m | ecosystem: Environmental > Aquatic > Freshwater > Lake | place: Tanzania: Lake... | reverse complement strand
ATGAAAGAGGCTGCGGGTGTCTCCGGGTTGACCGAGGACAAGCGGCACGAGGCGGGCAAGCCGTTGGGGTGTTCAGTCAGACGTAGGTGAGCTTCGCTCCTGCAACAATGGAGGGTTCGCAACCGACGGAGTGCAGAGCACGGAGATGGCGTCGTGAAGCGAAGCGGAACAACCCCGAGCGTAAGCGAGCGGGTGAACGCCGTGAGCAAAAGCAGCTCAACGCGTTTCCTTTAGCAATTGGCACGCGGCACTCGCGGTGCTATGGGTGAAGTGCGGGGTTCACCTTTCTCATACAGACTAGCGCTTCTTCTGCGGATCCTTTTCGAGATGAACGATGACGGTCGCCATCTTTTTACGCGCGAGTACGACTCCTCCCCGACGCAATTGCACTGGTCAGAAAAGTCGTTGGCCCGGTCCCTTGAGCACCTTGCGCATAGAGCGAGGGATGAACAGCTCATTTACTCCCCGTTCGCCGGTGAGCGTGGTGGCGGCGGCGATGGTCAGAATCGGGGGCGAGCAGGTGACGCTTGCAGCAATGGGAGCGGGGATCGGTGAGGTGCTCGTGGTAGGGTTGCCACGGCGAGCCGAGTTTTTCGAACCGAACTGCGGCGCGCGCAGCGCCTCGCCGACAAGGGTGTCGTTGTGCAGGTAGTGCTGCGCGCGCCGCTCCTGGTCGAAGCGGGGGACTTTCGTCTTGGTGAATCAGACCCAGCTTGAGCGCAGGCAGTCCGCGCAAAAGCAGGTGGATCGGTGTCAGCCATGCGCCCCAACCGATTACAGTTGGCCGCAACGCGTCATAATCACTCGTCCCGGTGACTCTCAAACCGCGCTACCTATCGGCGACAGCGCCTTGAGGTGATCCGGACTTTCCAAGTCTTGATTGTACTTACTTGCCACCATCCTTCTACTCTCGCCGTTCGTCTTCATCCTGCGCCCCTTCGAATTCGAGAAGGGGACCGTGCTTGCCTGACGCAATCGAACCGCAGCTATTCTCCCCTCCCACGCGTTGCTAGTCCCGATCACCGTACCGGACAAAACCTATCGCAGCACCGCCTTGGTGCGCCGCCTGATCGCACTTGCCTGGCGGAGGCCCCGCACGTTGCTCGCGGTGTTGATCCTGCAGATACTCCTGCTGGCCTTGGGTCTCGCCGGGGTCAACTTTATCGGACAGGGCATCGACTACCTTCGGGAAACGGTCGATTCCGCGCCGAAGACTTTAGGCCGGAGGATACCCGGATTGACCGCCCCGCAGTAATCGATCGCAGCAAGGGGCCAGACATAGTTTCACGCGAACCGCCGCTCTGCACAAGCGAATCCAAAGTGATCGGTGCGGTACACGCAGGCGGACGATCACGACACGAGCCCCTTTGCGGTTTTTTTTAAGGGTCGGTTTACCCAATTGAAGTCGAAGCCCTGACGCGGACTTAGCCCCCTCCCCCCTAGGGCGTCCAGAAGGCCGGCAGCAAGGGCGTTTGCGGGCCAAAGGGCGGCTCGAGGGAACCGGGGGCGGACGAGGAGCCCTCCAGAGCACGAAACCGCCCGGAGGGCCGGGAAACGGCTTCGGCGGAAGAAGCGCGCTCATTCCCCCAGAATCTGTCAAGTCCGCGACAAGCCGGATTTTACAAGAAATCCGAATTCGACTTTAGTCCCTAATTATCAATTGGCTGCCCGCCGTGGATCGAATCGAGAACTTTTGAAGCAAATTGGACGATTTCAGAGGGAGTTCTCCTCGGAGAGCGTCGATCCGAGTCAAAGTCGGCCACCGGTAATCGCAGGCGCACCGCCAATTTCAGTCATCAATTCGCTCCATTCGCTTCAACCGCCGTGGATGAAACCACGAACTCTTGAAGCGAATCAAAGACTGAAATCACGCGAGTGCGCTGGCAGTCTGCTTCATCCCCGAAAAAACCCGCTCCGCCACCCGCTCGGGAAACGAACGCGGTAGCTGCCGCTCCACCGAGGCGATGACGTGATCGACCTGGCCGGCGGTTTCGGCGAGCAGTTCCTTCGCGTCGCCCAACCCCGCATCCCGCGCTACGGCGTCCCAATGCCGCGCCTTGATTTCGGCAAGCTTCCAATGCGGATTCTTGCTTCGCACAGCGAGTGCCAGTTTCGCTTTGCGCGGATCGAGCAGGTTTGGCCCGCGCCCGATGATCGGCCAGGCCGACAGGACATCGTAGAACGGCGTCAGGCGATAGGTGCCCCCGCGTTCGTGAAAAATCGAATAGTTCTTGGCATGACCGTCAGTCGCCGCGAGGAGCCAGAAGACGATTTGCGCCTTCACAAACGCGCGCTTGTCGGCGTCCGCGCGGGCACTGGCGTCCAGGATCCGCAGGACATCGCGCATGCCCGGCCCACCGTCGGATTCGTATTTCATGGCCGCAGGCGCACCCAAGGCCTGGCAGAAATCTTCCTGCGGCAGGCGCGCGATCCAGCGTCCCGCCACCCAGGCCCGATCAAACCGCTCCACGACGAGCGCCTTGTGTCGGCCAAACCGGGCGATTTCGCACCGGGCGGTATCGAATCCAAACGCCTCCATCACCCGGGAGCAGAGCCACTCGTTTTCGACCGAATCCTTCATGTCCGCCTGCAAATTGCCCACGAGGCCGAGCGGAAGCTTGAGGATATGGGTCGTGGGCGTCGCACCGCGCGGCCGACGCCACTTACCCTGATGCAGCAGCAGCGCGGTCTTTTCCTGAGCCCCCGCGATCGAAATCCTAAAATCATCCGGCTCCTTGTGCCCGACCACGCGCCCGCCCGATAGCGCGGTGTCGATGACGCGTTCGACCTCCGTCTCGGTCAACGGATCGGCCTCGATGCGATCAAATCCCTTCGGCGGCTCTCCCAGCGGTAGCAGTTGCACAGCCCCGACACAATCACGCCCGATCGCCGTGAGCAGATCGAACGCCCCGGCAGAGGCCGTGGCAAAGCGGGACTGCAGCCGCGCGCGGATGGCGTCGCTGTCCGGCAGCAGGTTCTCAAAGTAGTGGGCTACCACCTCGCCCTTGTGCGCGGCGTTTCCGGGAAGGAACGGCAGGGACAGGGAAATCGCCCGGCCGGCGGGCGAGTCGATCCAGCCCGGCTCGTAGGTGAAGGCATCGGTGCGCCGTTCGCGGGCCCACGTGCCGACACGAACGCCATTCATCCACACGGCAAGGGAGGGAGATGTCGCCATGGTCGGCTTACCACGTATTTGCGTTGGCCGCATCCCTCGCCTTCGCCGGCCCGGCGGAGCGGCGCGTGGGCGGCGTGGTGATCACCAACCGGCCACCCAGCGCCGAGACGAGGCGGGCGATCTGATCGAAGCCCGTCACCCCGGGATTGGCTTCGATGCGGGCCAGCCGTTTCTGGCTGACCCCGAGTCGCAATCCGGCCTGAGTCTGGCTCAGGCGCTGCGTCTGGCGCAGCGCCCGCAGCACGGTGCGAAGCTGACCGGAGGTGGCGACGGGATAATCCATCCCTCAGGGCTACTCTATTAAAATAGTAAATGCAAGATACTATTCTAAGGGAGTATTTTTGACTTACTCCCTTTAGGGGGATTTACGCCACGCCATCGTTGGTCCCGTCTGGTCCAAAAAACGGAACGGTCACGCCGCATCACGGTAGTAGTAGTTGAGCATCCCGCCGAGACGTTGACGCCGACGCACTTTTCCAACGGCGGCGCCAACCTCGGATCCTCGTTCGATGATTCTACCATCAAGCCCCTGATGATTTCGCTCCCCATGGCAATACTCGAGATACTCACCGACGACACGACGCAGGTGATCCTCTCCGAGGAACATCATTCGATCAGCGGCCGCGCTCTTGAGCGAGCCATGGAATCGCTCCAAGTAAGCGTTGCAGTTGGGCGATTGTGCCGGGAGCCGGATCGACTCCACTCCAGCTCTTTCGAGGAGCCCGCGGAAGGCCGCGCTGAACGAACTATCCCGATCCATCAGCAGGTATCGCTTCCCGCGCAGAAACCCGCTGACCACATCGGTCAAGTTGCGGCCGATTTGTAGCATCCACGTCGTCTCTGGATACGGCGTGATCCCAGCACAGTTGACCCGCCGAGTGGCCAGATCTATGACAAACAGCACGTAGTAGGTCATCAATCCACCTTTGGTCCAAACCTCGACCGTCGTGAAGTCCAGCGCTGCCACGTTCGGCCAATGCGCCTTGATGAACGTCGCCCACGATGTCCGTCGACGACGCTTGGTCGCCGGATCCATGCCATGCTCCTTCAACACGTTTGCGATCGTGGTGCGACACACTCGATGCCCCAGATTCGCCAAACGGTCGCGAATGCTGCTGTAGCCCCAATTCGAGTCTTTCTTCGCGAGTTCCAGGATTAACGCACGAACTTCGTTCCCCAACGGCGGTCGGCCCTCGGCTCGACGGCGATAGGTCCACTTCGAAGCAACCCGTAGCCGGTGCCACGCCAAAATCGTCTCGGGGCTCACGATGCACGCCAACTCAGTGAGCAATTTTCGGCCAAGCCCCCTCCCCTTCACCGCAAGATTCCGCCTCTCCTCGTCACTGATTCGCAGCCGCCCCTTAATCTGCGAACGGAGCACCTTGTTCTCCGCCTGAAGATACTCGATTGCGGCTTGCTGCTCCCGATTCACCCACCCGGCAAAGACCACCATCAGAAACGGCAGCGGCGACAGCTTGTTCACACTGGAAACCGTTGCACCCCTACCCTACCTGCCGCAACCCCCGTTCGAGTATTTGGACACCACGGGCTAGCGATTCGCTTCATTCGCTTCAGCCACCGTGGATGAAACCACGAACTCTTGAAGCGAATCAAAGCGGTGCGCCAGGTTCGGGTGTGATTTCCTCGATTCTGCCGGCCGCCAAGTCATCGCGCAGCAGATCGAGATGCTTCGTGAGCGCGCTGTTGAACGCGGGATTCTTCGGGCTCATGTTCGCTCCAACGTCGTCTTGTTTTGCGCGGTAGAAGAGGACGAAGAGGTCCCTTTCCTGGACAACGAGGAGATAGAGAATCCGACGCGGGCCTTGTTTCGTCGTGGCGTAGGCCTTGAGCAAGCGGGTGCCTTTGGGCAAACCGTGGCCAGCGATGCTCGCGGTCAGGCAGACGCGCGCGCCCTCCAAGAGGGCTTCCTTGTCGGCGGAAGAAATCTCCCGGCCGAATTCACGCTTGCGGATGCGCTCGGCAATTAAGAGCGCCACAGCTTACTCCCTATGGGGTTTCTTCTTAGCCCACAGAGTTCCGATCTCATCCATGCGGGCCTGGGTGGCGGGATCGACGGCAAGTTCCACGACGCGGAAACCGGGGGCCCTGAGATCAAAGGGGATGCTCCGGGTTTGGACAACCTTGGTGAGGAACAGCCGGACGGCAGAAGGGACGTCGAGACCGATTTCGTGAAGCACCTCGTCAGCTTCGGTTCGGAGGTCTTCTTCAATCCGAATCTGTAGTGTTCTTGCCATGAGAATGAGTGTGTTTGTATTGACAATTCTGACAAGAAGTCGCCAGTCAAGCTCAGCCGTCGGCAAGAACTCCGTGCAGCACTCAATGTCGGCACTGAACTGGGCCGATCCGCCGTCGCTAGCGAGGGCGTCGCAACCTCGTCATGTGGCCCAGCTCGAGGCTTCGGGCTCGAACTGAATTCGCCTTGAGTCAGTTGCTGGCAATCGAAACAGAATGCCGCGACATAGCTTGGGCAGTCGCATCCCTACTTCAGTTCCCTCAGGCTCATCGCGGATGAAAGAGGCTGCGGGTGTCTCCGGGTTGACCGAGGACAAGCGGCACGAGGCGGGCAAGCCGTTGGGGTGTTCAGTCAGACGTAGGTGAGCTTCGCTCCTGCAACAATGGAGGGTTCGCAACCGAGAAGCTGCTCAACGCGCTTCTCTCACCAATTGGCACGCGGCACTCGCGAGGCTATGGTTGGCGTGCGGGGTTCACTTCGGGACTGAAGCCGGGCGCGGATCGCCTCACTGTCCGGCAGGAGGTTCGCAAAATAATGGGCGACCACGTCACCCTTGTGCGCCGCGTTACCCGGAAGAAATGGCAGGGACAGGGAAATCACCCGGGCCGCGGCGGATTCGATCCACGCTGGCTCGTAAGTGAAAACGTCCACGCGCCGAGCCCGCGTCCAAGTGCCGACGCGAACACCATTCATCCACACCGCAAGGGAAGGAATCGCTGGCATGGTGGGGAGTGCTACCACGAGTTCGTCCGGGCCGCTCCCTTGGCCGGGACCCCGGTCTTGGGTCGCGCGTCCGGCGTGTTGATCACCAGCCGGCCGCCCAGCGCCGAGACCAACCGGGCGATCTGGTCAAAGCCCGTGACGCCAGGCTTGGCCTCAATCCGCGCCATGCGCTTCTGGCTGACGCCCAACCGCAAGCCGGCCTGAGTTTGGCTGAGGCCCTGGGTCCGGCGCAAAGCCCGCAGCACGGTTTGGAGCTGTCGCGAGGTGGTGACGGGATAATCCATGCACCGACTGTTACTGCCTTAATGGAGTAATAGCAAGTTACTATTCAAAGGGAGTAAGATGGCAATACGCCCCACGGGGAGTGCGGGAGCGTTCAAGCGCAGCGGATTTGGACACCGCTCCCCGAGCGGCCGGTGCGAACTGGCGCCGAGGGACGTTGGGGCCGTAAAGGTGACCCGCGGATGAGGCCGTCGGGCCTCCGCGAGGACGGACGGAGCCGCATTTACTTGTTCTGAGTCCCAGGCGTGCTATCCCTCCGACATGATCAAGGACCGCAACCACCCGCCGTTGACCCAACCCGGGGTCGCGCCCGATCCCTTTCAGGATCGGCGGGCAAGGTTGCATCCTCTGCCCGCCCAGGAGCGACTCTCCGCGATCAACGCGGAGCTGCAGTCACTGGCGCAGAATCCGACGGCGGCGGCAACGTTCCACCGCAAGAAACTCCTGCGGATGCACGATGCCGCACGGTTGGAGGCCGGGCTGACATCCTCGGCCCAGTTGCAGCGCGAGAACTCGCCGGTCGCGCGCATGGATTTTTCCCAAGCGCAAATTGCGTGGAAGCCCCGCAAGCGGGTCAGAGCCTGAAGCCACTCCGGCAAGGGGTGCTGGTCGTCGTCGGCCATGCCGTAAATCCTTGGGCGTCCTATTACGCCCACCGGGGCGACCACCAGTTTGCAGCCCAGGCGTCTTGACCGACGCCGACATTCATCGCTGCTGCAATTCTCTCCGTATCGGGCTCCAACTTCCCCTCGCAGCTGATGGAAATATGAGAGGCCGCTATTTCCGTTACTTGGACGTTGTTGAAACAAGCCGGCTGCTCCCTTTCATCGATAGAATCCACCTCAGCAGGGAACCCGTCGGGGCGGCGGGCCTGGCAGTCATGCTACACCGGAACATTTTCGTCGGACGCAAAACTGGATGGGAGGGCCGGGCTCAACCTCGGTCGAGGTATCCTCCGCGTCGCCGTCGCCAATCGTCCGCCAACTGCTCACGCCACCGCAAAGTGAAACGCGCGGAAGTAATGCACGCCGTTCACCGCAACGCACGTCAACAATACGGCGCCAGCGCGACCTCCTTCGCATCCACACATTCAAACAGCACACGCCCGCAGGCGACGGCGACGACCTCGCACTCCTCGCGGGTGAGCAGCATCCGCTCCCTGAGCTGAACGACGGCGGCCGTGGCGTTCACGGCCTCGATCTCCTCGACCTGATGGGCTCCCGCCGGCAGCACGTAGACGATGACAGTATAGAGATTCATGGTGAGATGAGTTGGATGGTTCATGCTCACAGGAGCCCGGCGTTGCGGAACGAGTAGTGACCGACCTTCAGCGGATCGTCCTCCGCGGTTCCGACAATCACGTGATCTATCAGGTCGATGCCGATGATCTTCGCCGCCTCACGCAGCTGCCTCGTCAGCTGAACATCCTGCGCACTGGGCGCCGGATCCCCGCTGGGATGGTTGTGTGAGACCACAATCGCCGCCGCCGATGCGAGAATCGCAATCTTGAACACCTCCCGCGGATGCGCGAGCGCACTGGTCAGCGTGCCCAGCGTCACCATCGTGCGGCTGATCGGCTTGTTCTTCCGGTCAAGGCAGACGACCCACAGGCTTTCCTGGCAGGGATTTCTGGCGTAGGCGTCAGTGAGATATTCTGTGATCTTCTCCGGCGCGGTGAGTGCCGTCACGTCACCCAGTTGGACGATGTTGTAGGCGATGCTGGCTTCATAGATCCTCATGGTTAGTCGGGCGGCGGATGCAGTGCGCTTTCCCGGAACCCTTCCGGGAGGTCGGCGGTGCAACCGCGCCCGGCTTTCCCCGGCACGCCGAGTCACGGGCGGAAGCGCCGAGGAGCGCCAGCGACGAGGGGGAAGCGCCCGCCCGGAAAGGTGGAGCCGCGCGCAGCGCGGACTACCTTGACCGGCGTGGCACGCTGGGAAAACAGGCGGGGCGGAAAAGTATCCCGGTTACAGGTCGAACTCGTCGCGCTGTTGTTTGCGAAAACTAAATCCGATGAAAGGTCGCTGGCCGAATTGCGCCTGAATCAGGCTGATCCTGCCATATCCCGGGTGATTCCGACGGTGATCCGTTGTCACGGATGGGCCCTGCCCCAACATCGCCACTTCCGATTGATGAGTGTGGCACTCCGCCACCGCCTGATGGTCCTGAATCTTCGGATCGAATAGCCATCCGCCGCCAGCGAATGCAGCGGCACGGCAGTTTATGAAGTGCCCTGGCGCTTTTCCGAGACGATCACTTAGGAGCGAAATTTTTTCAACCAGCGCTGATTCTCGTAAAGTGTCGAATGACTGATTCGCTGGTCGGGCTTGGCGAAGACGCCGCGCAGATGGTCGCGGATCGTGTCGTAAATCTGCGGCGGCATCCGCTGGTTGATGGTGATCTTCCGGATGAGATTCAGTTGAATGGGGATTTCGTGAAACGCGTTGCTGGATTTTCCCTCCCATATCACCCGAAATTCATCCTCGCAACGGTAGGGCCAGCGCTTGGTGAACGGCATTTTCTCCACTTTAATCGTGTCGTCTTCGAGTTCATGGAGCTTGCGGTAACGCACCAGCCCGCAGGTCACCCCGTCTAATCCGTCCAGGGCCGTGATCAGTTTTTGGGCGTTGAATTCGATGCAGCAACCGCTGATGCCATCGGCAAATGTCCTCCACTGGTGGATGGTTTCGTCGCCATAGGAGAAACAAAGCGCGAACAGTCGGGGCACTTTCTTCCTTCGCTTGTATTCGAGCATGACCTTGGAGTCATTCTTGTCCTCCCATGATTTTGGGTCGAGGAGAACAAGCTTCTTTCGGGTTAACAGGTCGAGGAGAACCGGCAGCGTCGTGTAACGATTGAGCTTATGCAGATCGGCGATGTTCATGAGGCCGGTGCAGGCGGTTTAGGCAGGGTCTTGAGTCGTTGACGTTCCTTTTCCAGTTCGCTCGCAAGCAGTTCGGGTTTGGGAAGTTTGGATTTGTATTCACGCGCCAGGATCTTGTTCGGCAGTCCGTGGAGCGCGTATTCAGCCAGCGCATCGTTGGATTCCGAGCAGAGGATCAGTCCCACGGGGGGATTCTCTCCTTCGTTGGTCCAGTGCCTCCTCGCATAATTCAAATAGACGTGCATCTGGCCGGCGTCGGCATGGGTAAACTTGCCGATCTTCAGATCGATCACCACGAGGCACCGCAATCGCCGGTGGAAAAAGAGCAGGTCCACTCGATACCATTCGTCACCGATGCGCAGCCGCCTCTGCCTGCCGACGAATGTGAAGTCGCCTCCCAGTTCCAGGAGGAACTTCTCCAGGTGAAGCAGCAGCATCTCTTCGAGTTCCGACTCGGAGTATTCGTCCTTCAGGTTGAGGAATTCGAGAACGAGTGGATCCTTCACCTCCTCGTCCGCGCTGACCCGGTCCTCCGGTCTGGCCTTGGCGCCCTTGGTCAGCATCGCGGCCTTGTCGCGTGACAGCGCGGTGCGTTCGTAGAACAGCGTGCCGATCTGCCGGTCGAGTTGCCGCACCGACCATCCGCCGCGCAAGGCCTCCGTCTCGTAGAAGCGCCGGGCGGTCTCGGATTTCACCGCCATCAGCCGCACGTAGTGTGACCATGGCAAAGGGAAACTCAGTTGCTTGGGAGATTTTTCAGACAGCGTCTGAATAATTTCTCCGGACGATTTTTCAGGCGGTGTCTGAAGAATTGTGTGGTTCTGCCAGAGGAGGTAGAAACGCTTCATCTGGCTGAGGTTCACCGCGCCAAACCCCCGGCCGAACCTGGCGGTCAAATCGGCGGCAAGCCGGGCAACGAGTTCCTCGCCGTATCCGGCGCGCTTTTCGCCTCCCTGCTCGAATTCAATGATGCGCCGACCGAATTCCCAGTAGGTCGCGGTCATCACGGTGTTCACGGCGCGCGCCGAGACACGCCGTGCGTCCTCCAGCAACCGGCTCAGATCCGCGACCAATCCCTCGTAGTTTGCGGCGGCGGGTTTCGCGGATGGCATGGGCAATGGGACGGCGGCGGCGAGGTCATGGTTATCGGCCGGCATCCGCGCGACTTCGCGCCAGGAGGTGGCGGGTGCGGCGTAACACGGCGCGTGGGCGAAAAGCACACCAAGACAAGCGAGGCGGATCGCTTGTAAGCTGGACCGTGCTCTCTGAGCGCCGCCGTGGGCCTGTCCGTTTTCGCTGGCCGCGCTCGGAGAGCACGGCCAGCTGGCGGAGTTGAATTTCGACCTTGGGTGTGGGCGGGCGGTTACGGTCATCGATGGCTGTAAAAGGGGCTCAATTCAATGACGCCCTCCGTCGGACCGAGTGCCGTTTGCGCTGCGGGTGACGCCGGGGCGGGCTCTCGCTGGCGTCGGCGAATGACCGCAGGAATAGTACGCTGAAACTGCAGCCAGCGAACTTAAAAGCTGATCGTATTCGTCCACACCCAGGTGCGGGGGTCGTTGCGCAGGATGGCGTTGTCGATCACGCCGGTGGCGACGTTGGGCGCGAGTTCTACGCTCCGCCGGTCGAACACATTGTTCACGTTGATTTGCATGCGCCACTTCAACCGGCGGCCGATCGGCAGTTCGTAACCAGCGATCGCGTTGATCGCAATTTGGTCCTCCCAGTAGTAGGCCGTGCGGGTGTTTCCCTTGGCCGCGTTGTTGTAATAATAACGCAGCAACTTCAGGTCGGCCCGGCCGTTGAGTCCCAGGCTCAGCCCCTTGAGCCGCGACTGGGAGAACGTGTGCATGCTCGTGGCGGTGAATGAATGCCGGGGAAAACCGGAGGTCGCCTCGCCGCCGTTGCGCACCTGGATGCCAGGCACGACCGGCACAAAGCCGAGCTGGTGCTCGCTGATTGGGAGCCCGGTGCGGCCAGTGCCGACGCCGGGCACCGTCAGCCCGAGCGCCCCGGCGTTCTGAATCAACCCGCTGTCCGCCGCGATTTGGGCCCGGTAGTTGCCGTTGGCGTCGCCGCTCCGAAGGATCGCGACCGTCAGCGGTTGGACGGCGGTCCCGGCGGGATACGTTTTGCCGTCCGTCGCGACGCGCGTCGCCGTGCTCACCGGCACGAGCAGCGGGGTGCCGTCGCCGAGCAGGACCTGGCCCTGGGCATTGGTGCGGAATTCGTCGTTGTAGAAGAAGGGCAGCGTCAGGTTGTCGGCCTCGATGCCATTCGCCTGGGAAAACCCAAACATGGTCCGCCAATTTTTCGTCGGCCGCGCGCTCAAGGTCACCTCGACGCCCTTGGTGGTGCGGTTGTAGGTGTAGACCGGGCTCTGGAAGATATACCAGCGCCCGTTGATCCCTGCCGGATCGGTCACGGTGCGAACTTCCGCGCTCAGCGCCGTGGTGAGGTTGATCGCGCGGGTCTGGAAGGCCGTGATCGAGCCAGAGATCCGCCCTTCCAGTGCGTTGACCTTGAACCCCGACTCGAGGCTTTCACCGCGCCCACTGGGGGCAGGCACCCCATCCCAGCGCCGGATGTTGGTCAGATAGGGGCTGAAGTTGGACGATGCCCCCACGTAGAACGACGCCGGCTCCGAGAACTTCCAGACCGCGCCGACGTTGCCGGTGGTGCCGGAACCCTGGAAACGCAGACCTTGGCTGATGGCGGTTACGTAGGACTCGTCGTGCCGCACGCCGATGATCGAAGAGACCCGGTCGCCAAACCAATCGGTATACAAGACGGCGGCATAGGCCGGCGTGTGGCCCTTCGAGAGGGTCGCGCTGGCACTACCGGCATTGAAGCCGAGCGGATTGTCGGGCGTGGCATTCGCGGGATTCGGGTATTTCTGCCAGTCCCGCACGTAGGTGATCCCATTGACGGTGTAGGATCGCTGCCGCGCGACCACATGACCCGCGGGGTTGGCGAGCACGTCGACCCACTGCACGGGCATGATGGTCCGGCCGCCGTCCGTGTTGTTCAGCTGCGCCGGGTTGCGCACGAAATTCCCGCTGGCGTCCACCTGATACCAGCGTGCGCCAAAGCTGGAACTATAGGGGTTCGTGGTTTTCTCCCAGTTGACCACGAGTTGGTTCTTGAGCTTGGAGGTGATCTTGAAGTCGGCGGTCAGCAAGCCACGCACGCCCCGGGTCACGCCCTCGTTGCGCAACACCGAGGGGAGGTAGCCGACGGCCCAGGCGTTCAGGGGGTTGTTGAGGGACAGCGGCGGCCGGAGTTCCTGAAACGTGCTTGGGCCGGCGCTGTCGTTGAACGCGTAGGCTTCGTAGGCCTGCACCTGTCCATGCAGCCAGGGGAGGATTCGTGAACTCAGGGCGATCTCATCGAAGCGCTCGCGGCGGAACTGATACATCGAGTTGCCGGCAAACGTATCGATGTTCTCCCAGGTGAGGCGGCCGTTGGCGATTTGCGCCAGGGCGGGGTTCTTGGTCCCGAGCAGCACCGACAGCGGCGTATTGTTGGGCACAATGGTCGGGATGCCGGTCACGCGGCTCTGCGCCCTCGGCTGCACCGAAAGCATGCTGCGCTCCTCGAACGTGACGCGCAGCGTGGTCTGGCTCGCGGGCAGCAATTCAGCCGCGAGCTGGGCATAGACGCCCCGGCCGTCGGCGCGGATGAACTCACGCCAGAACCGCGTGTCGGCGTCGAAGGCGGCGACGCGCAGCGCGACGCGGCGCTGGGCGAGTCTGCCGCTCACGTTGGCGTCGAGTTCGTAGCGGCGAGTGCCGTGGGAGTCGGCCCGCACCATGATGCTCCCCTTGTTCTGACCCATCGTCGCCCGCTTCGTGTTGGCGTTCATGATCGCACCGGCCGGAGAAATTCCGAAGAGCAGCGACTGGGGACCGCGGATTACTTCCATGCGCTCATACGAATAACCTTCGCCGAGATTGCCGAGGAACAGGTGCCCGTTGCGAAACAACTTGGTTCCGAGTCCCCGCGAGGTGAACGCACCCATGCTGATGACGTCGCCGCTCTGGAGCCCGGTGGCGTTCGACGTGCCGTTGTCCGGCAGGCCGATCCCGGTGAAATGCTTGGTCAGCAGCGCCGTCACGTCGGACGTAGCGAGATCGGACATCATCTGCGCGTTGAAAATCTCGGCGGTGATGGGCAGCCGGTCCAGGGAGCGATTGGTGCCCGTGAGCGACGAGGTGTTGAGCGCCTGGTAGGTGTCGGAGACGTCGGCCGTAACCTCGAAGGGGCTGAGGGTCACCGTCGATGAGTTGGCCGGATCCGAGGCCGCCGGCGTGCGCGGGCTCGGCGCCTGCGCGAACACGCCGGTGAGCAATGATGCGGCCGCCAGCGCGGCGCGCAGAGCGGTCATCGGGAGCCCGGCAGAGAACGACGCAGTTTGGTTGCGAACACGGGCAGAGGGAGCGGGGGCCGTTTTCATGGGCAATGGTGTCATTGGCTGGGGTGACGAGACGGGAGCCCTGGGCGCAAGGCGCCTGACGTTGCGTGAGAGAACCGAAGCCGAAGCGGAAAAGCCACCGCCTTGATGTTTTCCCGTAAACTTGGCCGGCGGGCGCAGAAACCGAAGTCCGAATTCCGAAGCGATTCTCAATGCTCGAAACCCAAGGGAACTTCTCGGACCTCGGCCTGCCCCCTTGGCTCGGCCTCCCAGCGCGATCTATCGGAGGCCGGTTTCGAATCTCGATTTGACTCGGTCCTTCTTCCGCCGACCAGCGGAACTGCCGCCAAAGCGGAAACCTTCAAGCCTACTCGCCCACTTGCTGGAGGACTTGCTCGTAGAGGGGACGGCTCAACCGGAAATTCCGGTTTTGAACCAACTGGTCCAAGACTGGTTTTAGCGCGGACAGACGACCGCAAAGCTTGGCCCGCAAGAGGATTCCGAGTGTTCCTGTGATGGTCAGGCCGAGATTTCTCGCTGCCGCACGGCCATCGCTCTCGTCGATGAGCAGGAGCGCTGCTCCAAGCTCGGAAGCGAGGGTGATGGCTTCGGCTTCGCCAATGTCTAGGCTCGCGGCGAGCGAGGAAACCAGCGCGCGATTCCGAGGTGTCTCGACGCGAAGCCATCCTTCCTCTTTGGCCTGCCTCGCCTCTGTCGAGCCGGGCAGTGGCAGCGGAGAAGCCGTAATCTCCTGCCAGACGGCATTTGGAATCAGGACGGTTTGATAGAAGTCTTTGAGAAGGCCAAAGTGGCCCGTGGCGCCCAGCGAGATCAGAACCGAAGCATCGCTAACAACTGCGGGCATACGCGAGATCTTCGGCCAGTTCTTGCGCGGAGTAATGCATGGGCACGCCGCGCCGAGCGAGCATCGAGTTCATCTCGAATCGGGTTAGTCCGGCCAGTTGCGCGGCTTTGCCGAGGCTTAAGACCTGTTGCGCGTAGAGGGCCGCCGCCAGTTCCAGCAGCAAGCGCGCCTCCAGTTCTGGAGGCGGCACCCGCATTGCTTGGGACACGTCATCAGGGATTTCCAGCGTCACGCTCATGGTCGCACGCTAGCGAGTGGCAGCACAGAAGCAAGGTCGTTGAGAGTGGCCAAACCGAGACCCGCTCCTGCGCGGCTTCCGGATTGTGCCTCTGCACCGCGAATTCGCTTTTCGCCATTCGAACCTGCTTTAGTTAGCGAAACCTGCCGTCGGACGTGTGGACAGGATTTACAGAATCATGGAGGCGGGTGCTTCATCAGGTGAGTATCCTTTACGGCCGCTTTGCCTGCTCCGCCAGCGCCGCAGAGCCGGCTCATGCGGTTGCACCTCCTGGCTGAACCAGCGGCTGGCCTCGGGCTCGATCGTGTTCACGAGGTGGAAGGGGTTGGGGTGAGGTGACCGCCGATAATTGATCCGCTGGCGGTGACAGTCTGGGGCGTGTAGAAAGGAACGCAGATCATGAAAGGCAAACGACACACGACTGAGGAAAAGATCCGGACCCTGCGGGAG